>Ga0182030_10000821_pt1 | contig 61157 bp, 62 predicted proteins | sample 812S3MmetaG_FD_121299 | JGI IMG/M metagenome (GOLD analysis project Ga0182030, IMG submission 121299) | Permafrost microbial communities from Stordalen Mire, Sweden - 812S3M metaG (Illumina Assembly) | ecosystem: Environmental > Terrestrial > Soil > Wetlands > Permafrost | place: Sweden... | reverse complement strand
GTCGATATCGGGGTGGTCGCCCCACGCCCGCAGGTTCGCCCAGTCGTTGACCGAGAGCCACTCCTCGGCCACGCCCTCGTGGAGGAAGAGCAGCATGTACCACGAGCGCATCATCTGCTCCATACCCGCCGTGTAGAAGGAGGACGGGTGCCCGACCGAGAGGGCGACGAGGCGCTCCACGCGTTCGGGGGCGATGATCGCCGTCGCCCACGAGACGGCCGACCCCCAGTCGTGGCCGACGATGCGGGCACGCTCGTGGCCGAGGGAGTCCAAGATGGCGAGCAGGTCGCCCGAAAGGTGGTGCACGGCGTAGGGCTCGATGCCGATCGGCTGGTCCGATGCGCCACAGCCGCGCATGTCGGGCACGATCACCGAGAAACCGGCCGCCGACAGCGCGGGCACTTGCGTGCGCCAGATGCGGCTCGAGTCGGGAAAGCCGTGGACGAGCACCACCGGCGGCCCCTCGCCGGTGACCTCGAACTCGATGCCGACACCTTCGTGGTCCACGCGCATGGAGCTCCCCCCTCGACGCGGCGACGGTAGCAGCCGTCCCCATCGCCATGTCCGAAATCCGCCAGACGCCGGGCTCTCGGCGTGCGACGATCGTTGGGTCGGTAGGCCAGTGCGGCCACCGGCGTGAGGAGGAGCGATGCGAGTGGTAACGAGCCGCACGACCGGCCAGATGAGCAGGGTGGCCACCGGGAGCCCCATCGGGACCTTGGTCCTCGAGGCTGACGGGGCGGGACTCCGCCGCATCGTGCTGCCCAACGCCGTCGGGGACGACACGTCTGCCGCGCTGGGGGACGGCGACGAGGTGCTCGAGGCGGCCACCAGGCAGCTGGCCGAGTACTTCGCCGGCAACCGGCGCACCTTCGACCTGGAGCTCGCCCCGGTCGGCACTCCCTTCCAGCGCAGCGTCTGGCTCGCCCTGCCGGACATCCCCTACGGCGGCACGCTCAGCTACGCCGCGCTGGCGGCCCGGGTCGGCCGGCCGAGCGCCTTCCGGGCGGTGGGCCAGGCCAACGGGTCGAATCCCCTGCCCCTCGTGCTGCCCTGCCACCGGGTGATCGCCACCGGCGGCGGCCTCGGTGGCTACGCCGGCGGGCTCGACACGAAGCGCCAGCTCCTCGAGCTTGAGCGCTCGGTGCTCGAGGGAGCGCCGGCCCGGCTGGCCGTCTGATCTCCGCCTGGCGGCCGGGCGGTTCTGGGAGAGCTTCCACTTGCCCTCGAGGGAAGTCACCTCCAGGCAGGCTGCCTGGTTCCCACGCCGCTGAGATGCCAAAGTGCGATGCTTGCTTCGGTGAGCGAGAGAGCCGATCGGAGCACACCGTCGTCGCCCTATGGTCCCGCCGAGCCAGTGCTAGGAGACCCTGATGGTCCCAGTGTTGCGCTCACCGGACAAAACCGAACCCACTCGAAGGGAGCGGCACGGCCGACGGTGGATCATCGCCGGCATGCTTAGCGTGGCGCTGCTCGTGCTCATCGTCGCCCTCCTCGCTCCGACATTCAGACGCCAAGAGAACTACGCAGCGCTCCGAGAGCGGGGGGTCACGACCCAGGCGCGCATCCAATTTTGCGCAAGTACGGTCGGTTCAAATCTGACATTCAGTGGTGGGATCACCTGCCCCGCCACGTTCGAGTTGCACGGCGTCAACGTGTCCGAGGACCTCTTGGGCCTGCCTGCGCCGCTGCAGACGGGCGCGCAAGTAAAGGTCGTGGTCGATCCGCAAGACGCGAGGGACGTGTATCCCCTGAGCGATGTGCGCACCGATTACAAATCGGGTTGGGTGACCAACGACACCCTCGTCGCCGCCCTGGCTGCCCTCTTACTGCTAGGGACGATCGCCAGCCAGGTCATCGTGGTGCGCAAGAGGCGATCGGCACGCAGCGGGTCGTGAGCGTCCCTGGCTAAGAGAGGCAACGCGCTCGCTCGTGTGATTACCTCGGACAACAGCCGTGAGAGCTGCCAAGATTGAGGCGCCTCGGGTCCAGTCGTCGAGCTGGTCACCCACGCTGAAGGCGAGGCGGCAATGCGCACCAATGGTGGACGGTCCGCTCGCTCAACCGACACCTTTCGCGGCCCCCTGGCGGTTCTGGCGGCGACTACGGCACTGGTCTTCGGTCTTATGGGAACCATTGCCGGTGCGGCCCCCCCCGACGAGCACTGTGGAAGCGGCCGCTGCTCCTGCGCCCGGGCCGTACCTGGTTCAAGCGGAGCACGACAGCAGCGAGATCGCGGCTCGAATCGGTCATTCCCTCAGTCTGTCCCTGGCCGTGGTGGTGAATGCGACCGACATCAAGATCAATGGCCAAGAGGTGTTGGCCTATGCGGTCGCTCAGAACAGCAGTGGCGCCGGTACCGGTCCCCCCACGCGCTGTGTGATCTACCTCAACCCAGCCGACTACACCCAGAAGGACACCGCGGACTTCAATGAGACGCTCGTGCACGAGGTGTTCCATTGCTTCGATGCCATCGACTACCCGTCGCTCGTCGCATTCGACAATGCGCCGAGGTGGCTCCTCGAAGGTGCCGCTGGAGTGGGTCGGAGAGACGCTCGTACCGAGCGATGACGGCTTCTGGGAGGCGTACCTGACCACCCCCGACGTACCGCTCTTCACTCGTGCCTACAGTGCCATCGGCTTCTACGCTCTCATGACGAGCAGCGGGGAGGACACTTGGCATCTCTTGGATCCCATGCTCAAGGCGCCCAGCAGCAGCGCCGCTTACGCGTTGGCCGCCAACAGCAAGCTGCAGGAGGACTGGGCGTCCTCGCTCGCTCGCCAGCCGACCTTCGGCGACGGATGGGATGCCACCGGTCCGGGCATCACCGATGTGAGGTACATCCCCCCCCCACGACGATCGTGAGAAACGGGACCTCGCTGGCTGCGAGCGTGAAGGCCTACACCAATGGGCTCACCAAGTTCACTTCGACCGCCGACGTGGTGACGATCACAGCCACCTCTCCCTACAGCCGACTCCGTGAGGCGGACGGCAAGAACATCGACAGCCTCATGGGCAGCACCAACTATTGCGCCGACCAGTGCAGCAAGTGCGTCGAAATGACGGCGATGCCCACACTCGATCCAGGCACCGCCTGGCTGGCCGAGACGGGGGGCGCGAGCGGCGCGAGCTACTCGGTCACCGGTGGCCCCGCCCTGTGTGGGCGCGCCTGCATGATCGGCAGCTGGAAGATCGTCAACCAGTCGCTCAGCCCCAACACCTACGGGGAATCGGGAGGAGCCGGGACCACCTGGGTCATCAGCCCGCAGGGAACCCTCACCATCAACTACACAGGCTCGGCTCCGGTCCAGACAGCTCAAGGCGCATTCACGGTGACCGGAGGCGGGGTGGAGTCAGTCAGCGTGCCCACTGACGCGGCCGCGACGTCGGGCCCGTGGATGGCGACCATCGTCTCCGAGCAAACGTTCGCGGACGGACAGCGGCAAGGCACCAACATAGGGGCGGTGAGCACCGGCACATGGAGCTGTCACGGTGACAGCATGACCGTGACCGCGACGTTGGGGAGCGGGCTCCCCGCTGCGGTCCTCGCACTTGCTCGCGCCTCCGGATGAGGCGATTGCGGCGTCGTGTATGTACGCGGCGGGAACCCGGTCTCGTCGCTCGAGGAAATCCGAAGGGCGACGCGGTGGGACCTGCGGCCTGCTCCGAGAACTACGCCGTCACTCGGCGCGCGCCGAGGTCGGCGAGCATGGCGTGAGCCGCCCGGGCGCCCGAGGCCAGTGCCCCCTGAATCGACGCAGTGTCGCGGTGGTCGCCGCAGACGTAGAGGCCCTTCTCAACGCGCACCGGCTGGCGGATGGTGAGCGGTGCCGTCATGGCCGGGAGCGCTCCCTCGATGGCGTAGGTGGCGAACAGCTCCCAGTCGGCGGTATCGGTGCCGGAGAGGATGTCCAGCCGTTTGCGCACCACCGCTTCGAAGGTGCTCCCGTTGCCGCGGGCATGGCCGTGGCGTCGATCAGGCTGCGGCTGATCCGCCCTCGCATAGAGACTGTCCGCTGAGTCTCTTCGGAACCAGGTCGCCGCGCTGGCCAGCGACTCGACAGCTCCCTCGGACTCTGGCGGGCATCGCTCAACACACCGCGCGGGCTGGCAGGGAGCCCAACAGTTGAGAGGCCGTCTTTGCACCCCGTCTACGTGAACCTGGCCCAAGGTCAGAAAGGATCGGGGCTTTGCGAATAGTGCGAGACCTGAGTCAGACCAGCTCGCTCGCGTGAATGAACGAGTTGGCGTTGGCCCCATAGAAGCGGTCGTGCAGCTCCGGAGCCAACGGCCCGGCATACGCCTGATAGTTCCGCAGGGTGTCGTTCAGTCCTTCGGGGTGAGGATAGTCACCGCCGAAGACGAACATGTCCGGGTACTGTTCGATCAGCCGTGCGTCGAAATCACCCAGGACGCTGCAAATCACTTTGACCTGCCGCACGATGTACTCGCTCGGCCGCATGGTCAAGCCCGGATGGAAGGGCTCACCCATCAAGCTGCTGTGAATCTCATACTGGGTATCGATCCGTCGCAAGAGCGAGGGGACCCATTCCGACCCCAGTTCGGCCAGGGTGATCTTGAGTTTGGGGAAGCGCTCCAGGATGCCGTTGGCGGCCAGGTCGCACAGCGCCACTTGAGGTGCGACCCGCTGGAACATGCCCGTGACGACCTTCACGCTGCTCCACTGGTCATTGTCGGTCCAACCCTCGGCACCATCGAGTAGGGCCCGAAGTTCGGATTGCGTGTGCCACATGGCCGTCATGCCCAGATCACAAAAGGCACTCCACACGCGATCATGATCGGGATGGGACAGTCGCTTCCCGTCGACCAAGAGAGGCGCGAACATGGCAAGCCGCACACCGCCGGCTGCGAGTTGCCGGAGTTGGTCGAGCGCCCAGGCGAGGTCGCCGTCCAGCGTGAGATGCCCGACCGGGTGGATCCGCCCGCCGCCGTCTTGGGCGATCTCGACAGCACGACGATTCCAGGCCGCCATGTTGACCCGGGCAGTTTGTAGGTCCACGCCCGTAAAGCGGTCCCAAAGCAACCCAGCCTGCGGGTAGAGCACGACTTCATCAACACCCCAACCTTCAGCGCTGCTCAGGCGTGCTTTCGGATCGAAATAATCCAACGGCAGGTCGTCGTAGGAGGCCCCGGGATACGGCAGACCCTGCCGCCACGCGGACACGACTTCGCCCATGTAATCAAAGTGCCCGGGAACGGTCACCCACGCGATCCGGCCAATGGACTCACCTTTCAGCGTGATCCATGGATATCCCCGACTGTCGTCTCTGACGCTGAGGGCGAGGTCGCGCTCAGCCGCAGGGGTGTAACGCTCCCAGAGGTCCCTACCCTCGAAGAGATGACCGTCCGCATCAATGATCATTCCCTCACCTCCGGTTCCTTCTGTTGATCGCTGAAGCCGCTTGTCCTGCAACCCTGGCGGCGAATCGGCCCGGGCGTGACCGGCGCCCGTCACCACGGACCGACTCCCCGCCGGCCACTGGAACGAGCGTCACACGACACGCGAGTCCCGGCCCTCCCAATACGGATCCCGTAGGCGCCGTTTGTAGAGCTTGCCGTTGTCATCACGCGGCATTTCTTCGACGAAGTCGAAGGTTCGCGGCACTTTGAACCCGGCCAGGTGCTCTCGACAGTAAGCGGTGAGCCGGTCCGCCAGTTCAGGATTGCCATCCACATCGGGCCGGACTTGGACGACCGCCTTGACCTCTTCGCCGTACTCGTCGTTCGGAATCCCGAAGACGGCCACGTCCATGACGTCCGGATGATCGCCGAGGCAATACTCAACTTCCTGCGGATAGATGTTGACCCCGCCGGAGATGATCATGTTGGAGAGCCGGTCCGTGAGGAACAGGTATCCATCCTCATCGACGTAGCCGATGTCCCCTGCCGTGACCATGCCCTCGTGATAAATCTCCTTGGTCTTTTCGGGGTCCTTGTAGTACTCGATGCGGTGCGCGCTGAGCGGCTCGAAGTACACCAATCCCTCGGCGTTTGGCGGAAGGGGCTGCTTCTTCTCGACGTCAAGAACGACCATCTTCGTCCCGGCATTCCAGGGTCGGCCCACTGATCCGGGACGCACCAACCATTCGGGGCTCGTGATGACCGTCGCCCCGCACTCGCTTGCTCCGTAGTATTCCAAGAGGATCGGACCCCACCAGTCGATCATCGCCTTTTTGACGCTTGGCGCGCAGGGAGCTGCCGCATGCACGGCGACCCGGTTACTCGAGAGGTCGTGCTTCCGCTTCACCTCTTCGGGGAGAGCGAGCATGCGCTGGAACATTGTCGGAACCCACTGGCTGATCGTGATCTGCTCGTCCTGAATGAGACGCACCGCACGCTCGGCGTCGAACCGCTTCATCACCACGGCGGTGGCGCCGATGCAGTGAGCCCCGAAGGTGAAGCTGGCGGGGGCACCGTGGTACAACGGAGCCGGATTCAGATAGCGGTCCTCCTCGAGCATGCCGAAGTTCGTGACCATTTGGTAGGCGACGCTTGCCACGGTACTTGGATGCTCACCGGGCAGCACAGCTTTGATCCCTTTCGGGCGCCCGGTCGTGCCGGAGGAGTAGAACATCGGCGCGCCCGCCAATTCGCGTTCGATCCGGGTCGAGGGTTCAGCCGCTAGCACCGTCTCGAAATCTAGGGCGCGCCCGTCGGGTTGATCACCCGCGTCGACTTGGACAATCACGAGGTTCGGCCGCTCGGCGGAGGCCCGCGCTGCCACATCGGCCGTTGCCTCACCCGTGACCAGGACCCGGGCTTCGGAGTTCTCGAGGATGTACTCGACCTCCTCGGCAGCGAGATGCCAGTTGATGGGCGTCAGATACATTCCGCTCCGCACGGTGCCCCACCAAGTGGTTGCCCATTGCACGGAGTTCTCGAGCATGATCGCCACGACGTCACCGGGCACCAGCCCCAATCGGGCCAGGGCGTGTGCGAACTGGTTCGATGCCGCTTCGAGCTCGGCGTAGGTCAGGCTCGCCGAACCGTCTTCCATGACGATGGCCACCCTCTCGGGATGGGAGTCGGCGAATGTGCCCAGGTACATGTGTCCTCCCCCGAGTCGATCCTTTCGAATCTGAATTCAGATTCTTGCTTCGTATACAATAGACCTATTCGAGTCCGGGCGACGGTCGTCCAGGGCCCGCCAATGAGGAGCGCGATGACCGACGATTCCGATGCCATCCTCAAGCTGATGAACCGGTATGCAGAGCTCTTCGACAGTGGGCAGTTGGGCGAGTTCGCTTCCCTTTTCGACCACGGGACTCTGACCTTCGAGGGCATGGGTTCGTTCACCGGGCCCGCCGAGGTTCTCGACTTCATCGACAGGATGGTCATGCTCTACAACGGCAAGCCTCGAACGAGCCATCTGATGAACAACGTCTCCATCGACGTCGATCCCGACGGTGAGCAAGCCACTGCGTCGTGCTACATCACCGTGTTGCAGACGCTCCCGAACTTCCCCCTCCAGCCCATCGTGGTCGGGAGGTACACCGACCGCTTCAAGCGTCACGACGGGAAATGGTGCTTTGACGAACGCACGGCAAATCGTCACCTGCCCGGGGACATCTCACACCATCTGAAGGTGGGGTAACCGGCATGACGACCTCAGACGAACTCACCGCTTCCCGCTTCGGCGTCGAGACACACTCGCTCGAAGATCGTGCCTTGATCGTGGAGACGTGCACGAAAATGGCCTGGGCCATCGATGAGCGTCGCTGGGACGATCTAGGCCTCCTGTTCGCCAATAAGCTTCGCATCGACTACACGGACATCTTCGGCGGGGAGCCGAGCGTCATCACTCCCGCCGACATGGTGCGAACCTCTCAGCTGCTGCTAGGAAGTCTCGACGCGACCCAGCATCTTGTGGCCAGCCACGTGGTGGAAGGCTCGGGAGACACGGCCTACTGCCGATCCATGGTGCAGGCGAGTCACTTGAAGCAGAACCGTACCGGCGAGCCGATGTGGACTGTCGGGGCGCAATACCACATGGACCTGGTTCGCACGCCAGACGGGTGGCGCATCAGCGGGATACGCGTGGTCATGAACTGGGCGACGGGAAACCGAGAAGTCATGCGGTTGGGCAAGACCCGTCCTTCGGCGTGAGCGGCAGGGACGAAGAGACGGCTCGTTTCATCAGTGACCTGGCCGATCGTCAAGCAATCACCGAGGTCCTCATTCGTTACTGCCGGGCGGTCGACCGACTCGATGTAGAACTCCTCACTTCTGTCTACCACCTTGATGCGATCGATGACCATGGTGGCTGGGTGGGAGATGCACCAACCTTTGTGGCCCAAGCGAAGCGCTTTATGACGAAACACTTCGAGGCCAGCCAGCATCGGCTGTCCAACATCTCGATCGAGCTCGATGGCGACATCGCCTACGTCGAGTCGTACGTACTGGCCACACACGTGCTGGCAGACAATGGCATTGAGGTTGGGGGTGCTCGCTACGTCGACCGGTTCGAACGCCGCCAGAGCGATTGGCGAATCAGCCATCGGACTGTCGTGATGGACTACTACGTGACCGGTGACCGCGGCGCCCCCAGCGCGCATCTGGCCGCCTTCACCGCCGGCCGCCGTGATCGTACTGACCCGGCCTACGGGCGAGGGTGATCGCCGGTACAAATCGTTCGCCGAGTACGGTGATTGTATGCAATACTCGCTGACGGTCGCTGCCTGAACGCTCACTGGGGGCGTTCCACCAACCCATACGCCGTCGGCTCAACGAGGTGGTCATCCCCACTTCACCAGGCCCCGAGGAGGAGGACAATCTGATGGCAGAACACTCGAAGGTGGACTCGAGTTTCATCGGCCTGGCTGCCCCAGGGCACAACCGGGCCGGCGCGGGCGGCTGGCCCTCCCAGGGGATCTACTACACCCCAGCCGGCAAGAAGCCTCGGGTGGCCATGGTGGCTACGCACTACAACATCGACTTCTCCCAGCACTACCTGGCCGAGTACATCGCAGCGCGCGGGATCGGGTTCCTGGGTTGGAACACCCGGTTCCGGGGTGACGAATCCCACTTCCTCTTGGACCATGCCCTGGTCGACATCGGTGTCGGCGTCCGCTGGCTCCGTGACGAAATCGGTGTCGAGACGGTGATCCTGCTCGGCAACTCCGGCGGCGGGTCACTGATGAGCGCCTACCACGCCCAAGCCGTCGAGCCCAACGTGGAGCCCGGAGCGGGCTTGCGTCTGGCCAAGGGTGTGGACGAGCTCATCCCTGGAGACGGCTACGTGGCGCTGGCTGCGCACCCCGGACGGCCCGACGTCCTCACCAATTGGATGGATGCGGCCGTGATCGACGAGTTCGACCCGACGGCCACCGACGAGAGCCTCAACTTGTGGAACCCCGAGAACGGGCCGCCGTACTCCGAGGAGTTCATCGCCCGGTACCGCGCTGCCCAAGTCGCCCGCAACCAGCGCATCACCGACTGGGCCAAGGCCGAGCTCGAGCGCATCACGGCCGCAGGGATGACCGACCGGATCTTCCCGCTGGCGCGCACCTGGGCCGACCCTCGCATGGTCGACCCGACGATCGAGCCCACCAAGCGCAAGCCCAACACCTGCTACCAGGGCGACCCCAAGCGGGCGAACTACTCGGTCTGGGGCATCGGGGGCTCTAACACCTTGCGGACCTGGCTTTCCATGTGGAGCCTCGAGACATCGCAGTGCCGTGCCGAACCGCACTTGCGACGGCTGAAGGTGCCAACGTTCGTCGTCAACGCCGAGGACGACACTGGAGTATTCCCAAGTGACGCCGCACAGATCTTCGAGGCGGTGGCCGCGGACGACAAGGTTTCAATCTCGCTCCCAGGTGACCACTACTTCATTGAGCCCGACGGCGCTCGCGACAAAGTCGCTGATCTCATTGTCGACTGGGCTGGCAACCACTTCGACGGGGTATGACCGAGACGCATCATCGGTCGTGACAGAAGTACCCGTGACCACACGGTTCGAGGCTGACACTGCGGTACGGCCCGAAGGCGATGGGCTCTTCGCACTGAACGTCGATGGCGACTGGAATGGTCCCCAGGGACCGAACGGCGGATACGTTGCCGCGTTGCTGCTGCGTGCCATCACGACGGCCGTGAACGACCCCGAGCGATGCTTCCTTTCGGTCACCTTTCACTACCCCGGACGCCCTAATGGCGGACCGGCATCGGCCGAGGTGGCCGCGGAACATCGTGGCCGTTCGGTGACGTTCGCCACCGGCACGATCAGACAGGAAGGGCTGGCCAGGATGGGAGCCGAAACCAGGTCTGGGGGCTGGGTCCGGTTCTCGCGGGTGACAGCTCAGGCTCGGTTCCGCCTTCCGACGAACACGTGGGCGTGGCGTTGGCGGACTGCTGGTTCCCGGCACTCCTCGGCCGTGTCCCTGGGAACTTGGGCCTCGACGGTCGACTTCACGATCCACTTCCCGAGCCCTCCGATCCCCAAATACGTCGACTGGGTCCTGGCCAATTTCCGCAGTGATGTGGCCGGCGACGGCATGGTGATCGAGGACGGAGAACTCTGGACCAACGACGGTCGCCTCCTCGCCATCTCGCGCCAGATGTGCATCATCAAACACACCGTGCCTGCGTGACATGGAACTCAGCGACACATCGGCTCTCGTCACTGGCGGCGCTTCGGGCATCGGCGCGGCCTGCGCTCGAAGGCTGGCGGATCGAGGAGTGCGTGTCGTGATCGCCGATCGTGACGAGCAGACTGGTAAGCGGGTCAGCGAAGAACTGGACTGCGTCTTCTTGCCCGTCGATATCACGAGCACTGAGGACGTCGCAGCGGCGGTGGAGCGAGCCGCGGCGCTCGGACCGCTGCGGTCGCTCGTCAATTCTGCCGGCATTGCGTGGCTGACCCGGACCATCGGACGGGATGGCTCGTTCTCGTCGGCGCACGACCTCGACGCGTTCCGGCAGGTGCTCGAGATCAACACGGTGGGCACCTTCAATTGCATCCGATTGGCCGCGTCCGCAATGAGCCAGACCCACCCCGACGAGAACGGTTCGCGAGGCTCGATCGTCACCATCGCCTCTGGCGTGGCATTCGAGGGCCAACGGGGCCAGGCCGCCTACGCAGCCTCGAAGGCGGCTCTCGTGGGTCTCACACTCCCGGTTGCCCGCGATCTGGCAGCGGCAGGGATCCGGGTCAACACGGTTTCGCCGGGGGTTGTGGACACGCCGATTTACGGCGAAGGGGCCGCGGGCAAAGCCTTCCAAGACGAGCAGGTCCAGGCATCGGTGCTCTTTCCCAAGCGTGCCGGCTCGCCCGATGAGCTCGCCTCGATGGTACTGGCGCTCCTGACGAACGACTACATGAACGCCGAGACGATCCGGGTGGATGGTGGCATGCGGCTCGCCGCAGGGACTTCCACGCCGTGGCGCGGGGTCGGTCGGGCCTAAAACGAAGGCGGCCTCGACAGGTCCGATTAGCCTGCTGGTTGCTCGGCCGGGTTGGTCATCTGTAGTCGCAATTCGCGCTTCAGCACCTTTCCCGTCGTCGTGCGCGGGAGCACCTCCACAAATGAGATCGACCGAGGACACTTGAAGTGGGCCAGCCGCTCTCGCGTCCATGCGATCAAGTCGGGGCCGTCAGCGTGTGGGTCATGGTCCGGGACCACAACGGCGTGCACCACCTCTCCCCAGCGCTGATCGGGCAAACCGATGACTGCCGCCTCCCGCACGTCGGGATGCTCGGCAAGGACGGCTTCGACTTCGGCCGGAAAGATGTTCTCTCCGCCCGCGATAACCATGTCCCGAGCGCGGTCGAGCACCCAGACGTAGCGTTCCGGATCGACACGGACGACGTCCCCTGTTCGGTACCACCCGCCTTCGAGATACGCCGCCGCGGTGGCCTCCGGGTCGTTCAGATACCCGGAGAACATGCAATCGCTGCGAATCACAAGCTCCCCTGGCTCACCGGGCCGGACGTCCTTCCCCAAATGGTCGACAACCCGTGCCTCCCAACCCATGGCGAGCCGGCCGGCGCTGCCGAGATGCGGATTGTCCGGCTGATGGTCTTCGGGTCCCAGCAGGGTGACAGTCGACTGGCTCTCGCTGTTGCCATAGATCTGACGGAAGCGACAGTTGAGGACGTCGATCGCACGGCGGAGAAGCTCGGGCCGAATGGGGGCCGACCCGTATTGCACCTCGCGCAGGCTGGACAGGTCTGGTGACGCCGGCCGACTGTTGATCTCTTCGATCAACATGTCGATAATGGAGGGGGCGGCCGTGAAGAACTCGATCCGATCGTTCTCTACGGCATCGACGACCGCCCCTGCCTCGAACTGCGTAGCGACGTACAGGGTCCCCGCCGTCAGGAAGCACTGCAGCGCCTGCGAGAAGCCGGCAAGGTGGAAGAGCGGCATTAACTGAAGGTGGCGAGACTCCGCCACTTGGTCCCCGATCTCGATCGCGAAACCGGCGATAGACCGGATATGGCCCGAATTGTCGAGCGGGATCAGCTTGGGGCGACCGGTGGTCCCGCTTGTGTGCAAGACAGCGAAGGTCCCGTTGGCCGAAAGCGGGCCCGAGGGTCGAGGCGGCAAAGGCCCATCCAAGGCTTCGGCCGACTGCCACCGAACGGCATCCGTCGCCGATCCATTCTGGGAGGGCAGAACGAGATGCCAGCGCAGCTCGGTTCCGGTGAGGTTGGCCGCGTCGTCGACGACGGACGTGAATGGCTCGTCGGCGATGGCGGCGACCGGTCGAGCCAGCTCGATCAGGCCGGCGAGCTCTGTGGCCGAGAGGCGCCAGTTAACGAGGAGCGGGATGACCCCAGCTCGCGCCAGAGCGAGCGCCGTCACCATGTACCAGGCGCTGTTCTGCGCTATGAGCAGGACGAGGTCCCCCCGCTCGATCCCTAGACCGTAGAGACCTCCGGCCATCGTCTCAATGTGCCGCTGCAGCTCTTCATAGGTCCAGCACACGCCGCGGTCATCCAAGACCGCGACCTGCTGAGGACGGGTGTTAGCCCGCCATTCGACGACGTGCACCCAGCTTTGCATGGGAATGCCCTTTCAGACCGGTGATGGTGCCGTGCTCCTGCGCATGCGATCGAGGGCCTCACCCTCGTCGACCTGCATGCCCGAACTGTCAACACAGAGCTCAATCAGGATGCCGTTGGGGTCGGTGTAATAGCGCGAGTGACACCACCCGTGATCCACGTCCATCGTCTTCGCCACGCCCCCCTCCTTCATCCGCCCAGAGAGTGCCTTGGCCTTGTGGGCGTCGACCCGGAACGCGATGTGATTGACCCACACGGGTAGTCCGAGATCGGTCGAGACGGCCGTGCGAATCGGGTCGGGCTCACCGAAGCCTTGAACCTTGAAAAAGGCGATGCAGCCCCCATCATCGAGCTGGAAGAAGATGTGCTTGAACCACGACCCGTCCGGGTTCTCCTGCAGCTCGGTATTGACCAGCGGCAGGCCGAGCAGGTCGTGGTAGAAGTGATACGTCTCCTCAATGTCCCGACACGTGTACGCAACGTGGTGGATGCCATTCATCGCATGCTTCCTTTCTTCTGTCGCTTGACCTCTAGTGATCCTTGGCCATCGGCTCGGCGGGGCGACACGGCGATCGGGTCACTGGGGGTGATCGGGGATTGCGTCATCGGCATGTGGGTTCCCCTGACGCCGAACGGCACGCGCCAATACAGCGCGTGAGACCACAGCTGCCAGAGCGTCTCGACCGCCTCGTCCTCGGAGAGCAAGCGAGTCGTGAATCCGCCGCCGGGATATTGCCAGACATAGCAGAATTGCTCGATCATCGAGGTCAGGGCGGAAGCCGCCAACTCCGGATCGAGCCCCGGTGCCCAACCCTCGCGCTGGCTCTGCCGGATCCCTTGCGCCACCAACTGGGTCCCCTCACGGTGAATCTCTTGCCACTGTGCGGCGAAACTCGGCACCACCATGGCCGCCTGCATGATGCCGACGATCTCTGGAAGTCGTTCCGTATACAGCCGCCAAAAGGCTGCGATGGCGCGCCGCAATGCGAGAAGCGAGTCGGTCTCCTGTCCGTAGGCTTCGGCCACCCGTCGTTGGAGGTCGGTGTTAAAGTCAGCTGCCAATTCGGCCAGCAGGGCCTCTTTCGACTCGAAGTAGAAGTAAAAGAGAGCGGGCGACCGGTTCGCCTCGGCCGCGATGTCGTTCACCCACGCGTTGAGATACCCGACTCTGGCCATGACCCGCCGCGCCGCCTCCACGAAGGCCACCCTGCTTGCATCTCCCTTTGGCGTTCTGCCCACCGCTACCTGTTGCCCGCTATCACGTCCGCGCCGACGATCGGCGACAACTTGAATCCCAATTCAGTAGATTGCATACTACCTGTTGCCCGACCGCATCCTCGCCACTGGGGGGTTCCCCTGACTCGATCTAGCGTTCCAACGAGCACCAACCCATGAGGGTGCTGCGGTTCCGTCGACCGGCAGACCACTCAGACCGGGTTGGGATCCTCTTGAGCCAGGAGGACCCGTCTCTCGAGGTCTTTGAGGTGGCCGACCTGACCGATCTCATTCCAGGGGTCAGCGAGCCATTCGACGTGGCGTGCGTGGCAGCCGTCGATCCGGCACTGCTGCAACGCGGGGTGGAACGCGCCGCTCACGCCGAGATCCGGTTCGAGCAGGTCATGGCACCTGTGCCGCACCCCAGAAAGTTCTTCGGCATCGGCTACAACTACCGAGCGCACGCCGAGGAGGCTGGTGCTGCCGTCGGAACGTTCCCCCTGTTCTTCAACAAGCAGACCACCTGCGTCTCCGGACCTCGTGAAGACGTGCCTCTTCCTGCGGGGTGCCAGCAATTGGACTACGAAGGTGAACTGGCATTCATGGTGGGACGACGATGCCGCAATGTTCCCGTCGGACGGGCTTCCGAAGTGATCAGTGCGTGGCTGGCCTGTAACGACATTTCTGCCCGGGACTGGCAGCGCGAGACGCCGACCGTGACGATGGGAAAGTCACACGACGGCTTCGGGCCCACGGGGCCTTGGTTGGTCACGCCTGACGAGTTGGCGGATCCCCATGACCTCATGATCCGGACAACTGTCAACGGCGAACAGAGACAACTGGGGTCCACCCGTGACATGACCTACAACGTGTATGAGCAGGTCGCCGCATTGACATCTCGATGCACCCTCGAGCCGGGGGACCTGGTGACGACCGGTTCGCCACCGGGAAGTGCTCAGGGCCTTGCACAACCCGATTGGCTCAAGGTATGGGACGTCGTCCGGGTCGAGGTCGAGGGAATTGGCGCCCTGGAAAACCGCGTCGTGGCCGACTCCGGTGAGACCTTTATCGCACCGCTTGCCCTCATGTCCGAAGAGATGACAACGATTAGATGACAACGATTAGATGACAGCGACAGCACGTTCCGGTGGGCGCGTACTCCTGACCGATCACCCGTGGGCGGGTACCGAGATCGAGGCCGCCGTCATTGCCGACGCCGGTTACCGACTGATCGAAGCTCCTCCGGGAGCCTCGCCATCGGACCTGGTGGAGTTGGGTCGTGACGTGGTCGGCATCATCACCTGCTGGTCCCCCGTCCCCCGGCTGCTCATTGAGGGCAGCCCCGACTTGGCCGCCATCAGTCGTCTCGGGGTCGGGGTCGACAACATCGATCTGGCCGCGGCGGCCGAGCGAGGTGTCACCGTGACCCGGGTACCCGACTACTGCGTGGAGGAGGTGTCAGACCACGTCGCGGCACTCATTCTGGCGTGGGCCAGAGGAATCCCGTTCTTTGACCGATCGATTCGGGCCGGTCGCTGGGAACCTGGCGCTTTGCCCCTGCGGAGAGTCCGCGATCTCGTCGTCGGTGTCTGGGGCTCCGGGAACATTGGCACGCAAACAGCTCGGAAGATGGCCTCGTTCGGGTGCACGGTCCTTCGAGACGACCGTCACTCCTCGTCTGCTGACGACCCCGCCAGAGTCCCCGTTGCGGAACTGCTCGAGATGTCCGACGTAGTCTCTCTCCACCTCCCCCTGAACGAATCGACCCGCAACATCGTCGACGGTTCGGTGTTGAGCGCCATGCGCCCCGGATCGCTCCTGGTCAACACCGGAAGAGGAGGCCTCGTCGACACCGAGGCCCTGCTGCAAGCGCTCGGGTCGGGGCGGCCGGCCGCGGCGGCCCTTGACGTGTTTCCTGACGAGCCGCATGTACCTGAGGCACTCGTGGGACGCGATGACGTGCTCCTCACTCCACATGTGGCCTTTTCGTCGGTGCAATCCGTGCTCGAACTCCGCCGGCGTGCGCCGGAGGATCTGGTACGAGTCCTCAGGGGTGAACAACCACACCACCCCGTCGCCCTCCCCCAGCCCTGATGCCCAAGACCGATATCGGACCAGCCACGCTGGAGGACCTGCGTGGCTGCCTACTCCAGAGCGGGCGGATCGGGCCGACGGCAACGCTCACCGCGCTTGCGGGGGGCGTCTCCTCTCTCGTCGCAGTCGTTGACGACCGCGACGAACAGTGGGTCGTGAAGTCACCGCTGAACCGACTGGCGGTCGATCAGGAATGGACGGTCGATCGGGCGCGGGGGGCCAACGAAGCTGCAGCCCTCGCCAACCTCCAGGGCCACCTGGGACCAGCCGATACCCCCCGACTTCGGTTCTTCGATGCCGAGCAGACCATCATCGGACTGGAATACATCGCCGGACCTCCACCAACCTACAAGGAGGAACTGCTCGAGGGTCGGGCCGATCCCGACACCATCGAGTCCCTCGGTTCGGCCACCGCATATCTGCACCGACACACATTTCCTCCATCTCTTGCCGGAGTGGGTCCCCGCTCCCTGTTCGACGATCTCCGTCTCGACCCGTATTACCGGTTCGCGGCTCGCCAGCGGCCTGAACTCGGCCCCGCACTCACCGCATTGATCGATGAGACCCTCTCGACACCAGACCAAGGCCCAGTCCACGGTGACCTGACCCCGAAGAACGTCCTCGTGCGGGCCGGGCGCCCGGTCATCGTCGACTGGGAAGTCGCGCATGTCGGCGACATGGCATTCGATCTGGCCACCATGACCGCTCACCTCTTCGCCAAGGCTCTGCGGACCGCTCCCGTCGGCGGGGCCGAGCCGCTGCTCGACTCGGTGCGGCTCTTCTCGGCCGCCTACGACGGCCCGGTTGACAGGGCCCGCGCGCTCCGTCACACGGGGGCGGTACTCGTGGCTCGCCTCTATGGGAAGTCGCCGGTCGACTATCTCGACGATCCAGCTGCCCGATGGCGAGCGCACCGCGTCGGTGTGGCCGCCCTCTTGGGCACGGTGACGGATCTTGACTCCCTCCTCGATCTCGCCCTTGGCCTGACCGCGGGAAAGGACGCACCATGACGACGATCGCGCGCGTGACCGCCGACTGGGTGCTCGACTCTCGGGCCACGCCGACCGTCGAAGCGACGGTGACGCTCGCCAATGGGATGTCCGCCTTCGCCCAGGCGCCATCAGGGGCGTCGACGGGGCGTCATGAGTCGGTGGAGCGACGAGACGGAGATACAGGGCGATTCGCCGGGCAAGGTGTCGAAGGCGCCGTCCGAGCCGTTCAAGGCGAGATCTCCGCACGGTTGATGGGACTCGATGTGACCGAACAGTCGATCATCGACCTGGCCATGATCGCCCTCGACGGGACGGAAGACCGATCCCGGCTAGGGGCGAACGCCATCGTCGCCGTGTCGGCCGCCTGCGCACGAGCGGGTGCGAGCGTGCGCGGGATCGCGCTGTGGGAGCACCTGGCTGGGCCGAGGCGAGCGACCTTGCCCCTGCCAATGGTCAACCTCTTCAGCGGGGGCCTGCACGCTCAGGGGGGTATGGGTATTCAGGACATCCTCGTTACGCCTCTCGGAGCGCCCGACGAGTTCACCGCGATCGAGTGGATGCACGACGTCTACCGGGCCACGGCCCGCATCCTCGCCGAACGGGGCGCGTCCACCCTCGTGGGGGACGAAGGTGGCTTCGGGGCGCCGTCGCACTCGAGTGAAGACGCCATCGCGTTGGCAACCGAAGCGATTGCGCGCTCGGGGCGAACTCCCGGAACGGAGGTCGCGCTCACCCTCGACATCGCCGCGAGCCACCTCCTCCAAGCGGACGGCTCCTATCTCCTCGACGGAATCACCCAGACGCGAGACGGGATGCTCGAGGCGGTGGCCGCGTGGACGGAGCGATACCCCATTGTGTCGGTCGAGGATCCCATGGGTGAGGACGACTGGGACGGATGGGTGCGGGCCGCCGGCACACTGCATCCGTCGATCCAACTCGTGGGCGACGATCTCATCTGCACCCACCTCGACCGGCTCGAGCGTGCCGCAACCGGGGGCTGCGCCAACGCGGTGCTCGTCAAAGCCAACCAGATCGGCACCCTCACGGAGGCGCTCGCCGTCGTCGACAGGAGCCAACAATTGGGCATGCGAGCAGTGGTGTCCGCCCGCTCCGGCGAGACCGAGGATGATTGGCTGGCCGATCTGGCCGTAGCGAGTGGTGCCGGACAGATCAAGGTGGGATCGGTGGCTCGCTCGGAACGGCTGGCCAAGTACAACCGCCTCTTGCGCATTGCGAGAACGCCTGAAGCCCCCCCCTTTGCCGGTGCCAACGGCTTCGATCTGGTTCCTCCCCCAAGCGCATCACGCCCGGAGGACGCCGCTTCCGTGTAGGCGGCCGGACCCGATCAGGGCCGACAGGTGAATCAGCTTCGCGTCCCGGCGGCCGTCGCGGTGCGGGCGAAACGGGGACCGGCGACTGCAACGTGACTGGTCGGAGCCCGGTCGACGAGCGAGCAGGCGAGCGCCGAGGCTTCGAGCAGGATGTCGAGGTCGATCCCGGTCGGCTGGCCCATCGCATTCAGTGCATGCACCAGGTCCTCCAAGGGGAGATTGCCCGATGCACCCGGCGCGAAGGGACACCCGCCGAGGCCGCCCACGGTGCCGTCCAGTCTGTCTGCGCCGGCATCAATGGCGGCGAACGCGTTGGCGATGGCCAGGCCGCGGGTGTCATGGAGGTGCACTCCGAGCTCACTCGGTTCGGCCACCGCAGTGGTTTGCGCAACCAGTGACGCCACTTCCGTCGGTACCGCGGCGCCGATCGTGTCGGCCAGACTCATGCGCTCCACTCCGAGCTCACGGGCGCGGATCGCCACTGCCAAGACCGCGGAGGGATCAACCTGACCGACAAACGGGCATCCGAACGCCGTGGCCAACGTGGCTTCGATCTGTGCACCTGAGCTCTCCGCAAGAGCCACGATCGCACGGAGCTCGTTGAGCGACTCTTCCACGCTGCGCCCGGTGTTCTCCAGATTGTGAGGTTCGGAGACCGACAGCACGAATTGCAGGTTTCTGATCCCAGCGGCCAGCGCACGCTCCGCTCCCCGAAGGTTGAGGACAAGGCCCCACATGCGCGCCGGCGACCCGAGCGCCAACTCCGCCAGCCGATCGGCATCGGCCATGGCGGGGACCCGGTCGGGCCGGGTGAAGGACGTCAGTTCGAGATCGGTCACCCCGGCCGCCAGAAGGAGTTCGAGAATAGCGACCTTGTGCTCCGTGCTGATCGGCGTCTCGTCCTGAAGGCCGTCACGCAGCGTGACGTCGCGGAGCGCGACCATCAGCTTGCCGTCGGCACGGCACTGACTCCGTGAAAGAGGCTTTCCCTCGAGGTCGCTTCGAGTCGGGCCAGAAGCACGTCGCGGCCCATAAAGATGTGCTCGCTCATCAGGCGTCCCGCTCGCTCCGCTTCTCCGGCCGCCACGGCGTCCCTCATGAACCGATGGAAGTGATTCGAACGCAGTCGCTCGTCGCGATCGAAGACGCGAAAAGCCTGAAACACCAAGGGGATGTCGACGGTCCGCGACAGGATCTGGCTCAACCGTGAATGATTGGCCATCCGCAGGATGGTGCCGTGGAATTTGGCGTTGGCCTGATTGATCGACCTGATCTGCGCCAGCCCGGCGGAGGAATCGGCCCGCACTGCGTTGTCGAAGTCCCCGATCGCAGCATCAAGATCGAAGAGATCCTCAGGGGTCACACGTTCGGCCGCGCGCTCGGCGGCCAGTGACTCCAGTCGGGCCCGGAGCTCGTACAGGTCATAGATGTCCGCGGCAGAAACCGGCCGCACGACCGCACCCCGGTTGCGCTCGCTCATGACCAGTCCCTCTGCTTCGAGGATCCGCAGGGCCTCACGGACCGGCGTGCGTGAGAGATCGAACTCCTCGCCGAACCGTTGTTCGATGAGGTGCTGGCCGGGCCGGTACCGACCCTCGATGATCGCGGCCCGGATAAACTCGTAAGCGCGCTGCGCGCTGCCGAGTCCGCTCATATCCGCCGCCCTCTCGGTAACCATTTGGAATACAATACTCTGTCCCATAGCCAATCCGATGGTTTGGCCGCCTCTTGACAATATGGATTGATTCATGTCCCCACAGGTAGAGACCTCGTGAGCCCGTCGGTGCAGATGCCGACATCCTGCCCCCGTGTCCAACATCCGTTCGGGCGCAACCCCGGCCTCCGACTCGCCACGCCTTCCGTCTTCGTAGCTCCTCAGCCGCGACCCTCGTGATTGCCGACCACAGATAGTATACAATCCGCATCATGGCTGGACAAGAGTCTGGAGGGGTCCGCTCGGGGCCGCTGCACGGCGTGACGGTGCTCGAGCTGGGGAGCTTCATCGCCGGTCCGTTCGCCGGGCAGCTTCTCGGTGACTACGGCGCTGACGTCGTGAAGGTCGAACCACCCGATCAGGGCGACCCCATGCGCCAATGGGGTGTTCGGTTGGACGGTGACAGCCTGTGGTGGCCAAGCATCGCCCGTAACAAGCGCTCTGTCTGCGTGGACCTCAGGGACGAGCGCGGGCGTGACGTGGTGCGCCGCCTGGCTGGTCAGTGTGACGTCGTGCTCGAGAACTTCCGACCCGGGAGACTCGACGACTGGGGCCTTGGTTACGCCACCCTCTCCGCGGCCAATCCCCGGCTCGTGATGGTCCATGTATCGGGTTACGGACAGACCGGCCCCAAGGCTCCCAACGCGGGATTCGGGAGCATCGGTGAGGCGGTCGGCGGTCTCCGCTACACCATGGGCAACGCGGACCAGCCTCCCAGTCGTGTCGGGGTGAGTCTCGGCGATGCCCTGGCCGCGCTCTTCTCGGTGGTCGGTGCGTTGGCGGCATTGACCGAGGCTCGGGTTTCAGGAGTCGGACAGGAGGTCGATGTCGCCATCTACGAGGCCGTCGCAGCCCTGATGGAATCCGCCATGGCCGACTTCGAATTGGGCGGCGTCCTGCGGGAGCGAAGCGGCAGCGTCCTCCCGGGAGTCGCTCCGTCCAACGCGTACACCACCAAGGACGGATCGGAGCTGGTGATCGCCGCCAACGCCAACGCCGTCTTTGCACGTCTCTGCACCGCAATGGGGCGGCCCGAACTGTCGGCTGATGAGCGATACCGCACCCACGTCAACCGCGGGGTGAACATGGCCAAGCTCGACGCCATGATCGGCGAATGGACCCGGACGCTCGATGCCGACGACCTGTTGACCATCCTCGAAGAGCACTCTGTGCCCGCCGGTCGCATCTTCACCGCCGAGGACATGCTCAACGACCTGCACTATGCGGCACGGGACATGGTGCTGAGGCGTGAATCAACCCAGGGTTGGAATGTCCCCATGCCCGGCATCGTCCCGAAGTTCTCACGGACACCCGGCGACGTTGGGGCTGCCGGACCGGCCTTGGGTGAACACACCCACCGAGTCCTGACCACCCTTGGCGGCGTCAGCGACGATGAGTATGCCGAACTCGAGAAGGCCGGAGTCGTGGCCGGGCTACGCGATTCCACCGAGGCGCCTGCACGCTGACCCCTTCCCAAAGGGAGGGATCATCGGACCGGCATCAGCTCGAGGCGGTAGCGACAGACGCCGGAGCGTGCCGCACGTCCTCCGCGGTGAGCTTGCGGGCCCAGGCGGCGAACTCGAGGGAGAGGCCGTCGGGATCGAAGAAGTACACCGAGCGCATGAAGACACCGTCGTGCATCTCGGCTGACCAACCGGCCTCGCTGTCGTCGTGGTTGACCACGCCGGTGCACTTCACGCCCTTCTCCCGCAGCCGGGCGCGGTATTCGTCGATCTTCTCGGGAGCGACGTCGATCGCGATGTGGTTCATCGAGCCCACCGCACTGGTGAGGTCGCCACGTCCGGGCAGTGCAGCGGGGGCGGTCACACCGGGCACCGCCTCGGGAGCGTTGGGGAACCAGAAGAACGCCAAGCTGTCGCCGTTGCCGATATCGAAGAAGAAGTGCTGTCCGAGGCCGTTGGGTAGCTCCAGCGTCTTCACGAGCTCGAAGCCGAGCGCGTCCTTGTAGAACTCAACGGTTCGGCTCATGTCGCTGCAGACGAGGGCCAGGTGGTTCACTCCCCGGACTTCAAACTCAGTGCCTGCCATGATGGCCTCCTCGCAGTCATGAACCTTGCGACGGTCGCCGACCGGTTCAAAGGGTTGTGCACAATGCTACCCGATTTGCCTGTCGCGGCGGTACTCCGGTGTTCGGTGCCTCATTAGCTGTGAAGAACCAGGTCAACCCGTGGTCTCTCGAGCCGCGCCAGATCGTCGCCTCCTTGACAAGTGTATGCAATCCCTTCCAAGATATCGGTGGCCCCACGAATCGCAGCGGGCCAGAGCTGGATCGGCACCCTGACCCGGAACTCTGCCGGGTTCAGCACGGGCGCCGGTCCGGCGAGCGGTCAACGCACACATCCGTCCGGCGTCAGCGGGACCCAGAGCCGAGGAGGAAAAGTGACGAACACCGCGACGACCGAAAGTGACCTCGATCCGGCGACCGAAGATCTGGCCAGCAAGTTCATCGATGGCATCGTCGCGGGGGATGCAGAAGCCGTGGCGGCGTGCTGCGCTCCTGACGTGGTGGTCTGGCACAACAATGACAACCTCGAAGTCCCCCTGGACAAAGTGCTCCCCATTCTGACGTGGCTCTACCGAAATGTGAGTGAGCTCGCCTATGCCGACGTCCGGCGGCACGCAGTCACCGGGGGCTATGTGCAGCAGCACGTCGTGCAGGGTACCAAGTCCTCTAACGGCTACAGACTGGAGCTTCCCGCGTGCCTCGTCGTCCAGGTGCTCGACGGCCTGATCGTGCGTCTCGACGAGTACCTCGACAGCGCTGTGATCACGGCCCTCACGGCCAAAGACCCCTCCTGAGCGCGCAACCACACCATCGGCGCACGGAGGCTCCTCACATTCCCACTCAATGGCCACTCACCTGAGCCTGGCCGATGCGGTCTCGGCCTACGTCCGGGATGGCGACGTCGTTGCCATGGAGGGATTCACACACCTCATTCCGTTCGCGGCCGGCCACGAAATCATCAGACAGCAACGCCGGGACCTCACCCTGGTACGGCTGACACCGGATGTGATCTTCGACCAGCTGATCGGCATGGGCTGCGCACGGAAACTGCTCTTCTCCTGGGGAGGGAACCCGGGAGTGGGCTCTCTGCACCGGCTCCGCGACGCGGTCGAGCGCGGATGGCCCAACCCCCTCGAGCTCGAAGAGCACAGCCACGCAGGGCTGAGCGCTCGGTACGTCGCAGGGGCTTCGGGGCTGCCGTTCGGAGTGCTCAGGGCCTACCAGGGAACCGGCCTTGAAGGGCGATCCGACTCCATGGCGAGCGTCCGCTGCCCCTTCACCGGGGAGGACGTGGCGGCGGTGGCGGCGCTGAACCCCGACGTGGCAGTGATCCACGCCCAACAGTCCGACCGCGAGGGCAACGTCCAACTCTGGGGACTCACCGGCGTGCAGAAGGAGGCGGTCCTCGCGGCCAGAGCTTCCATCGTCACGGTCGAGGAGCTGGTAGAGGAGCTCGTCCAGCAGCCCGGCGGTGTCGTCCTCCCCCACTGGGTGGTCGGTGCCGTGGTCCATGTCCCGGGCGGCTCTCACCCTTCGTACGCAGCCGGCTTCTCCGAGCGCGACAACGATTTCTACCTGCAGTGGGACCGCGTGAGCCGCGATCGCTCCACCTTCACCTCATGGATGAAGACGCACGTCCTGGACGTCCCGTCACCGATCCGACCGTCCACATGACCAGCGATCCGCCGATCGACTCGTACACGCCGTCAGAAATGATGGCCGTCGCCGCAGCCCGCGCCCTCGCCGACGGCCTGGTTTGCTTCGTCGGCATCGGGATACCGTCGCTGGCCGCCAACCTGGCCAGACAGCTCACGGCTCCACATTTGGTGCTCGTGTACGAATCCGGTGCAATCGGTGCGAAACCCACCCGGCTCCCCCTCTCCATCGGTGACGGCGAGCTCGCAGAGACCGCTGACGTCGTGGTCTCGGTCCCGGAGATGTTCACGTACTGGCTCCAGGCCGGCCGTATCGACGTCGGCTTCCTGGGTGCAGCGCAGATCGACCGCTTCGCCAACCTCAATTCCACAGTGCTGGGGTCCTATGACTCGCCGACCGTACGCCTGCCTGGGGCGGGGGGAGCACCCGAGATTGCCGGCGCCTGTCGGGAGGTCGTCGTGGTGATCCCGCAGAGTCAGCGCACCTTCGTCGACCGCCTCGACTTCCGGACCACGGTCGGATTCGGCGATGGACCCGGCGACCGTAAGCGCCTGGGACTCACAGGAGCAGGTCCGTCCCTGGTCGTGACCGACCTCGGACTCCTTCGTCCTGACCCTGTGACCTGCGAGCTCACCCTCACCCAGCTCCACCCCGGGGTGTGTCTCGACCAGGCGCGCGGCGCCACCGGCTGGGCGCTGGCCGTGTCCGATGACGTCTCCGTCGGATCGGCGCCCAGCAAACTGGAGCTCAAGACCTTGCGCACGCTCCAAGCCACGACGGGAGACACCACATGACCCAGGGCGTGTTCGTGCTCGATGCCGTGCGAAGCCCGATCGGTCGCTACGCCGGGTCGCTCTCCACCGTCCGGCCCGACGATCTGGCGGCCTCGATGTTGAGCGCCATGCTGGAGCGTCACCCGCATCTCGATCCTTCCACCATCGACGACGTGTATTTCGGCGACGCAAACGGCGCAGGCGAGGACAATCGCAACGTGGCGCGTATGGCCTCCCTCTTGGCGGGTCTCCCGGTCACGGTGCCAGGTGTCACGGTCAACCGTCTCTGCGGATCCGGGATGGAGGCCGTCATCGAAGCCTCGAGAGCGGTGGCCGTCGGTGACGCCCGGTTGTGTCTGGCCGGCGGCGTGGAGTCGATGAGCCGCGCGCCGTGGGTCTTGCGCAAGCCGGAAACGGCACTCCCTCGCAGTCACGAGACACTGCACTCGACCACCCTGGGTTGGCGTCTGGTCAACCCGGTCATGCCTGAGCGGTGGACCGTCCCTCTCGGCGAGGGGGCGGAGCTCCTGGCTGACCGGTTCGGCATCACCCGCGAGGCCCAGGACCGGTTCGCCCTCGAAAGCCATCAGCATGCGGCGAGGGCCTGGGACAGCGGGGCGTTCGACGCGGAGATCGCCACAGTTCCAGGGACCGACCTCGAGCGAGACGAGAGCATCAGGGCCGACAGCTCAGCCGAGCAGCTCGGGAAGCTCCGTCCCGTCTTCCGCCCTGATGGCACCGTGACGGCAGGGAACTCCTCGCCGCTCAACGATGGAGCGGCGGTCGTACTGCTCGGTGATGCACTGGGCGCGGAGGCGGCGGGAGCGGCTCCGTTGGCTCGCATCGCGGGGTCCTCGGTCACGGGGGTCGACCCGGCGTATTTCGGCATCGGCCCGGTGACTGCGGTCGCGCTGGCCCTCGCTCGTGCCGGAATCGAATGGAAGGATGTCGGCACCGTGGAGCTGAACGAAGCCTTCGCTGCTCAGTCGCTCGCCTGTCTGGCCGAGTGGCCGGACCTCGACTCCGAACTGGTCAACCCGGACGGGGGGGCAATTGCCCTCGGGCATCCGCTTGGCGCGTCCGGAGCACGCATCCTCGCCACGTTGGCTTGGCGCCTCCGACGCACGGGAATCCGCTGGGGGCTGGCGGCGATGTGCATCGGAGTGGGCCAGGGCATCGCCGTCGTCCTGGAACGGAGCTGACCATGACCACCACGCACGCCAGCGGACACGAACCGGCGCTCGATCCGCCCTATGACGTCCCCGAGTACCGTTCCTCGGCCAAGCGAGCTCCGAGGTTGTCGCTGATCGACCTCCCACCCGGTGAGACCGAGCGGACTGGCCCCCTGTTCGGTCACCTGGACCTCTCCGGGTCCGAAGACCTCACCCGTCAGCACGACGGCGAGCCGCTCGGCGAGCGGATCATCCTGGAGGGTCAGGTCCTGGACGGGGACCGGCGGCCCCTGGCCCACACGCTGGTGGAGATCTGGCAGGCTAATTCGGCCGGCCGCTACGCCCATCAGGTCGACCAGCACCCAGCCCCACTCGACCCCAACTTCAGCGGCGCCGGTCGCTGCCTGACCGACGCGGAGGGGCGTTACCGCTTCATCACCATCAAACCCGGTGCCTACCCCTGGGGCAATCACCACAACGCGTGGCGCCCCGCTCACATCCACTTCTCCGTGTTCGGGCGTTCCTTCACCGACCGCCTGGTGACCCAGATGTACTTCCCGGGCGACCCGCTCTTCGCCGACGACCCCATTTTCCAGTCAGTGCGCGACGAGCGGGCCCGTTGCCGCCTCGTCTCGGCCCTCGACATCGATCTGAGTGAGCCGGAGTGGGCCCTCGGGTACCGCTTCGACATCGTCGTCTCGGGGCCCTTGGCCACACCGGTCGAGCCATGACGGGCCTCGCCACGCCGTCTCAGACCATTGGTCCCTTCTTCAGCTTCGGCTTTGCCTGGCTCGAAACGACGGAACTCGCACCAGCCGGCGACGACGACGCTGTCTTGATCGTGGGCCAGGTCTTCGACGGAGACGGCATCGGTGTGCCCGACGCCGTGCTCGAGGTATACCAGGCGGACGGAGACGGGCGCTTCGGGCCGGACACCGAACCGAGCTGGGGAGGGTTCGGTCGGATCTTGACTTCTGCGACGGGTGCCTACGAGTTCTCGACCGTGAAGCCCGGCCGGGTCCACAGCGCCGACGGAAACTTGGCGGCACCCCATATCGACGTCTCCGTTTTTGCCCGCGGCCTGCTCCAACGAGTCATCACGCGCATCTACTTCCCCGACGAGTCGGCGGCGAACGGGGCCGATCACGTGTTCTCCGGAGTCGACCCGGCTCGGCGGGCTACCCTCGTGGCGCATCCGCAGGGTGCAGGCCTGCGGTTCGACATCCATCTGCAAGGGGATACGGAAACTGTCTTCTTCAATTGCTGAGGGCAAAGAGCCGGTCGGCGGGCCCGGGGGCCTCTTCACCTCTCTCTTCTCGACTGACGAACTGATCTCGCTGACCTCGGACGCGGCCTGGGTCCAGGCCATGCTCGACACCGAGTCGGCGCTGGCCATCTCACTGGCGGAGGTCGGGATCATTCCCGCGTCAGCAGCGACCGAGATCGCCGCTCGCTGCCGGGCGGACGGCTTCGACGCTGTCGAGCTCGGTCGCCTGGCCCGCTCCAGCGGCAACCCGGTCGTCCCGTTGGTCGCAGCCCTGCGCGGCGAGGTCGGCCAGCTGGCAGCGCAGTGGGTGCATTGGGGCGCCACCAGCCAGGACATACTCGACACGGCCGCCGTGCTGGTGTCCCGGTCCGCCACCGCCGCCATCGATCGCAGCCTCCGCGACCTGGCTGACGGCTGCGCCGCACTGGCCCAGGCTCACCGCCACACCCTGATGACGGCTCGCACGCTGCTGCAGCCGGCCCTCCCCACCACCTTCGGGCTGAAGGCCGCCGGCTGGCTCGTGGCCACCGATGGCGCCAGGGACCAGATGGCCCACGCCGCGGCGGGCCTGGCGATGCAGCTTGGCGGGGCGGCCGGGACACTCGCGTCACTCGGGGCGGACGGGCCGGCGGTGATCACTCGTCTGGCCGGACACCTCGGTCTGGCCGAACCCATCGTGCCGTGGCACACGGACCGGCAACGCTTCACCACTCTGGGCAGTGCCCTGGCGGGAGCGACCGGGGTGGCGGCGAAGATCACGTACGACATTGCGCTCCTCATGCAGGACGAGGTCGGTGAGGTCAGGGCGTCAGCGGTTCCCGGCCGCGGCGGTTCGTCCGCCCTACCCCAGAAGCACAACCCGGTCGATGCGGCGATCGTCGGCGGGGCCGCCCGGCGGGTCCCGGCTCTGGTCGCGGTTCTCTACAGCGCCATGGCCCACGAGCACGAGCGCGGCATCGGCAACTGGCATGTCGAATGGGAGACGTTGACGGAGCTCCTGCGACTGTCGGGCGGCGCGGTGACCACGGGGGCCGAGCGCGTGTCGGAGCTTCGCATCGACCCCGATGCCATGGCCCGCAACCTCGCCTCTTCGGGCGGTGTGATCCTGGCCGAGCGGGTGCTGGCCGAACTGACCCGGCGGGCGGGCCGGGACGAGGCACAACGGCTGGTGACGGCAGCGATGGATCGCTATGCCACGTCCGGCTCGTCCTTCGAAGCCGAGTTGCGCGACAAAGAGGTCGCGAAATGGGTGTCGCCCGACGAAGTCGATGCGCTGCTCGACCCCGCGGCGTACCTGGGATCGTCCGGGATCTTCATCGATCGGGCCCTGTTCGCCCACGAGCAACGAGAGGAGTGAGGGTGGCGACGATCGATGTGAACGGCCGACCCGTGCCGTACCGGATCGACGGGCCGAGCAGCGGACCGTTGCTGGTCCTCTTGAACTCGCTGGGCTGGACGATGGACATGTGGGATGGGCAGGTTCCCTCTTTCTCCCGGCACTTCCGCGTCCTGCGCTCTGAGCATCGTGGTCACGGAGGCGCTCCCGCCCCCGATGGTCCGTACTCGGTGGCGGACCTCGGAGCCGATGTCATCGGGCTGCTCGACGCGCTTGATGAGCCCCGTGTGTCGATCGTGGGGCTCTCATTGGGCGGAATGGTCGCCATGTGGGTGGCGGCGCACGCGTCGGACCGGGTCGAGCGGCTCGTCCTGAGCTGCACCGCGGCGCGTCTGGGTCCACCCGAGTCCTGGTCGGACCGGGCCGCGGTGGTGCGCGCCGGAGGGATCGGCCAGCTGGCCGACCAGCTCGTGAGCCGTTGGTTCACCGCCGACACCCTGGAACGCCAGCCCGAGCTGCGGGAGCGGGTTGCCGCCATGCTGGCCGACGTCGACCCAGAGGGGTACGCCGGCTGTTGCGAGGCGATCAGTGCCATGGACCAGCGCGACGACCTGGTTCGGATCGAGGCCCCCACCCTCGTGCTGGCCGGGGCGGCAGACGCGGTTACCCCGGCGAGCATGGCGCTCGAACTACACAGCGGGGTGGTGGGCTCCGCCATGGTCGTACTGCCCGGAGCATCCCACCTGGCCAATATCGACCGATCCGGACCCTTCGCGGCCGCCGTGCTCGCGCATCTAGTCGACCAGCCCGTCGACGTGGGCGAGCGCATCAGGCGGGAGGTCCTCGGAGACGCCCACGTGGACGCGGCCCAGGCCAAAACGTCGGACTTCACCACGCCGTTCCAGGATCTGATCACTCGCTATGCCTGGGGTGACATCTGGAACCGGCCCGGACTCGATCGAACCACCCGCAGCTACATCACCATCGCCATGCTGGTGGCGCTCGGCCGCTTCGACGAGCTCCCGCTCCACGTGCGTGGTGCACTGCGACTGGGTCTCACGCCCGAACAGATAGGCGAGGTGCTGCTCCAGGCCGCCGTGTACTGCGGGGTCCCGGCCGCCAACTCGGCCTTCGCCGTGGCCCAGCGGGTCCTGGCCGAGGAGCGTCCGCCGGACTCCTGAACCGGCTCTGGTGCAACCGGTCACGGGTCCGGGATGACCGCTCGGAGGCAGGCGAAGACCCCGACGCCGGCATCACACGAAAGAAATGCGACTGATTCTGGCTTTCATTCGATTCTGGCTATGATTTTTCCGATGCCGGTGGACACCCGAGTCTCGCTCCAGAAACTCGAGGTGTTTGAGACGGTGGTTGCTCTCGGTGGCGTGACCATCGCCGCGGACCACTTGGGCGTGGCCCAGCCGGTGGTGTCGGCACACATCCGATCCCTCGAGCGGCGGATGGGAACCAGCCTGTTTTACCGCGAGGGGAGAAAGCTCCACTTGACCGAGGCAGGCCGGGTCGTCCACGCCTGGGCAGAGGACATGCTGCGCCGGACCCGGGAACTGAGCCGCGACCTCGACAGCGTCTCGGACGGGCTGCAGGGCAGCGTGGTCATCGGGGCCTCCATGTCGATCGGGAGTTACCGCCTGGCTCCCGTTCTGAGCCACTTCTTGGCCAGCCACCCCGCGGTCGACATCCGCGTCGATGTCCTCCCGGCTGCCCAGTGCATCGAGGACACGGAGTCCGGGGAGAACGACTTCTCTGTCGTGATCATCCAACCTCCCGAGCCGACCCACACCCTTACTACGGAGTTCATCGGCTCCGAACGGCTCGTCTTGGTCGCCCCACCCGGTGGGCCGCCTGACGAAGCCGAGATTTCAGCCGATCAGATGGCGTCGCTCCATTTCGTCGAGGCGCAGAAGGGCTCACTCCGGCGCACATTCACCGATCGGACGTTGGGCCAGTTCGGTGTGCACGAACGGCACGTCATCATCGAGTTGGGCCATCCCGAGGCGATGAAACAGATGGTTGCCTCCGGAGTCGGAGTGTCCTGGCTCTTCGAGAGCGCCGTCCAGGCCGAGCTGGCGTCGGGCGCCCTCAGGGAGGTGCGTGTCGCAGACGTCGAAATGAAGGGCCCGGTCTACTTCGTCCACCGCACGGACAAATTCTTCTCCGCCCTACACCGCGACCTGATCGTGACGCTGAGGGAGCAACTCGGCCCACCCGTCTGGCCGGACCTGGACGGCGGGGGTCAGAGATAGAGGGCAGCGACCTCTTCATCGCGTTGACGCAGTTCCTCCGTAGTCCCAGAGAGCTCCACGCGACCGCGCCGGAGGATGTAGGCCCTATCGGCCGTCTGCAGGGCCACGTGAGCGTGCTGCTCGACGATGAGCACAGCTGCCCCCGCCCGAGCTGCTTCGGTCAATGCCGCCAGGAGACGTTGCACGACCAGGGGTGCCAGGCCCAGCGAGAGCTCGTCGGCCAGGAGCAACTTCGGCTTGGCGGCGAGGATACGGGCCAAGGCGAGCATTTGTTGCTGTCCGCCTGACACCAGGCCGGCCCTGATGTCGAGCCTCAGCGCCAATTCGGGGAAGTGGGCCAGAGCCTCGTCCACCGAGCCCCGGCCGAGGCGCAGGTTCTCGCGACACGTGAGACCCATGAAGACACACCGGGTCTCGGTCAGGAGCCCAAGCCCGGCCCGAACCCGCTTGTACAGCGGTCCTGGGTGCTCGTTGCCGTCGATCGAGACCGTCCCCTCGAGAAGGGGAATTTGCCCGGAGAGTGCTCGAATGGTCGTGGTCTTCCCCGCACCATTCGCACCGAGGAGGGCAACGACCTCGCCCTGGCGGACCTCGAGGCTCAGGTCGGCCACCGCCGGGGTGCCGTTGTAACCGGCCGACATGCCGACGGTTCGAAGGTAGGCGTCACTCATGGCGCCACCGAGCCGCTGGAGAGCCCCGGGACCATCTCCCCCTCCTCGAGTTCCTCCTCGGAGGACTCATTTGTGCTGCCCAGGTAGGAGCGGACCACGTCAGGATGCCGGCGTATCTCCGCCGGGGTGCCGGTCGCGATGACCCTGCCGAAGTCCATGGCCAGGACCCGGTCCGAGACCGTCATAACCAGGTCGACATCGTGCTCAATAAGAAGGACGGCGAGACCCCAGTCCTCGGCCAGCCTGCGCAGGAGCGCTCGTAGCTCAATGCGGTCGCGGTCGCTCAGCCCTGCCGCAGGCTCGTCGAGCATGAGCACGCGAGGGTGGCTGGCCACCGCCCGCGAGATGGCGAGCAGTCGCCGCTGTCCGTACGAGAGGTCTGCCGGCGCCATCGTCAGCTTCTCGCCTAGGGCAAACTCGCCGACGGCGGCCGACGCCGCACCGCCCAGCTCGCTGCGACCGGGCCAGACCACGCACGTGACCCAGTGCCACAGGCTGCGCTCTTCCGAGGCCACGAGGAGGTTCTCCGAGACGGTCAGATCCTCGAAGAGCTCGAGTGACTGGAACGACCGGGTGATGCCGAGGCGGCTCCGGCGGTACGCCGGGATCTTCTGGATCTCCAGGTCGCCCAGGGCCACCGACCCCCGGGCGTTGGCGTAGCCGGTGATGGCGTCGATCAGGGTCGTCTTGCCGGCTCCATTGGGGCCGATCACGCCGAGCACCTCTCCGCTGCGCAGTTCAAAGCTGACGTCGTCCACCGCCACCACGCCTCCGAAGGCGACGGTGAGAGATTCTACTTTGAGCACGGTCGGCTCCGGCTTGGTCACCTCCGCGACCGCGTTCGTGTTGACAGCCGGGGCGCTGGCCGCGATGCGCTGGTCCCGGCGCCGGTCGATGCGTCTGCGAATCGGTTCGATCTGCTGGCTGACACTGCCGGCGATGCCGTCGGGGTTGAGGATCAGCGTCAGAAGCAGCAGTACACCGCCGATGAAGAGAAGCCAGCTGCCGAGTCCGATACCGCTCACGAATTTATTGCCGACGCCGCTCGGCTCGATCAACGTCCCGGCGAGCGCTCCACCGATGAAGCCCACGCCACCGATGACCGACTCCACCACATAATTGACAGACTGGAACGGGTCGAAGTTGTCGAACAGCGCGTTGGAGTAACGGAATGCGATGAGGAGGCCGCCCACAGTGGCAACGGCCGAGGACAGAATGAACGCATAGAGCTTGGTGTTGACGATGTTGATGCCGAGCGACGCCGCGGCACGCTCGTTGCTCCTCACGGCAATGAACTTCCGGCCGATTCCGGACCGACGCAGATTGCGAATGCCCAGGGCCAGAAGCACGAAGAGGGCCAGCGCAAGCAGCGAGTAGCGCCTCGGGTAGTTCGTCTCGTTCACTGCGATGCCGAAGAAACTGGGCGAACCCACCTCCAAGCCGGCGCTACCACCGGTGAGGTTGACCGAGCTGAAGATCAACGCGTTGAGCGCTTCGGCCAGTCCGAGCGTCACGACCGCGAGGGTCACGCCCCGGGTGCGGACGGCGGGCAGACCCACAATGAACCCAACAGGTATGGCCACGGCCACCCCGATGATCGCCGCCACGGGCATGGGCCACCCGGATTTCACGACCAACTGTGCGGCCACCAGTGAGCCGATGCCTGCGATCGAGACTTGGGCCAGCGACAGCTGCCCGGCATACCCGGTCAGCAGCACCAGTGAGAGCAGGAGGACGCCGGCGATGAGGCACGACGTCGTCGCGATGACCCAGTCGACGGGAAGGATCACCTGAATGAGCAGGACTCCGATGATCAATATCGGGATGAAAACGCCCCAACGGAAACGACCGGTCCCGAGACGCGGCAACCGCGCGCCGACGAAATCTCGAGCCGGCAGCGACTTCCCCTTTAGCATCAGCACGACGATGATGAACAGGAACGGCACGGCATCGGACAGGTCGGGAAACGACCGGATGACCGGGACGGTGCCGTAGAAGGTCAACTCGCTCTGGATCACCCCGATGAAGAGGGCTCCTAGCAAGGCGAAGGGGAACGAGCTGAGACTGCCGAAGAGCGCCGCCGCGAGGGCCGGGATGAGGAGGGTCTCCATTTCGGGGAGGCTGAGCCCCACCAGCGGGGCGAAGAGGACTCCGGCCACGCCGGCCAGGACCCCGGCGAGGGCCCAGTTCCCCTGCGCGATGAGGGACGACGACCAACCGAGCGACTCCAGCGACTGCTCGCTCTCGGCAACCGCACTGGTGGCCAGACCGAGCTTGGTGTGGCGATAGGACCACCAGAGCCCTCCGGTCAGCACGACGGAAACGGCGAAAATGATGATGTAATTGACGGTGAGATGCGCTCCGAATATCGACACGATGTTCTCAGGAAGGTACGTCGGCACAATCTGAGGATCGGAACCGAATTTGAGTTGACACCCGGACTGCAGAATGACGAGCACCCCGAGTGTGGCAATGGCTTTCGTCAGTGCGGAGGCGTGGCGCAGTGGGCGCATGACCAGCCACTGCACCAGGAAGCCGATGAGCATGCCGGCCACGATCGACAAGATGATCGCAGGCGCGATGCTGATGTTCTCGCCCTCGAGATAGAATAGGACGTAACCCGACGTCACGGCGATGGCGCCGTTGGCGAAGTTCACCGCACCGGTGGCCCGGTAGATCACAATGATCCCGAGAGCCAGGAGGGCGTAGATGCCTCCGCTCGCCAGCCCGAGGATCCCGAATCGGATGGCATCCGTCATCTGTCGCTGCTCCTCTGATGCGTTAGCGGGTCATCAATGCACGCCGACGGGTCACGACGGTGCCGCCCAGGAGGTGGGTTCCTGGCGACGGCACCGCGTGACCCGATCGGGCGATCATTGGGCGGTGGACAAGAAGGTCACCGCGGTGTTGCTGCTACTTGGCGGGAGCGACTGCGAAGGTGCCCTCTTCCTTGAGGCCGCTACCGGTCCAGCTGTAGTACACCTCGTGGTTGTCCCGGTCCTGGGGGTATCCCGGGAACACGCCGGACTTGGCGAGGCTGAACGCCGGAGTCAGTCCCGTATTGACGTTCGTCATGTTCTTGACGTTCGCCAGCAGGGCGGGACCGGTGATGGTCTTGAGGCCCTTGGCGGCGTCGGCGAACATCAGGACACCCTGGTACCCGTTCTCGGAGAGCGTGTCGACCGCGCCGGCCGCTCCGGTGACTCCGGTGGCTTTCATGTCCGACTCGAACTGCGAGAGGGCCGCGCTGCTCGTCCCCGGTCCCGGGACGAAGTAGGTCCCGTTGACGGTGAGCTCCCCCGTCGGGAAGCCGACCGGCGTGTAGAGAGCCGGCACGATCGTCGCCAGGTTGGTGTTGACCGGGATCTTCTGGCCGGTCTGCTTGACCGCTTCGAGGATGCCGACCACCGACTGGGGCCCACCGATCATCGAGATGCACTTGGCTCCCGCGGCTGTCGCAGTCGCCACCAGTGGGGCGAAGTCCGACGTCGTGTTCGGGTACAGGTACTCCTTGATCGTCTTGCCACCCTTTGCTTTGAACGCATTGACAATGAAGGACATCCCCTGGGTCGTGCCGGGCTGGTCGACTCCGAGGATGGCAGCATCGGTGCACTTGCCGCTGTCCTTCGCCAACAGCTCCCCCTCAGCCGTGTAGTCCGTTGCGCTCGCGTTCACGGGGAACGAGACAGGACTCGTGTGGTCGATCGGGTTGATGTCCGTCGAGGCGAAGTACGGGATGTTCGCAGCAGCAAGCGCCGGGATGAAGTCGTTGTCGTAGATCGACAGACTTCCAACAGCTGCCACCACGTGGTCGGCAACGGCCTCTCGTCCACATGCTGCGTCGTTGTTGGGGTTGCCCTGGTCGTCGCAGGTGATCAACTTCACCGTTTGCCCGTCGACGCCGCCCTCCTTGTTGAGACGATCCACGGCTGCTTGCGCACCGGTCACCATCTCGGGGAGGGCGTACACGGGGCCGGAAATGGCGCCCTCAATCATGATGTTCACCGGCGAACCTGCCGCCGAGGCCGGCGGGGCTGCGATTACGCCACTTAGCGCGATGCCCCCCATGACCATGCTCCCGACTGCCGCGACGGTCAGCATGCGACCGCTCGTAAATCTGATGCGCTTCACGGCATCCCCCCCAAAAATCCCTCGAATCTTAGAAACTGACATAGGTAATTTCCCCCCGTTTAGTCGAAAAACATAGCTAAACTGCGATGCTCCCATAAGGAGCTACAACGCATTCCCGGACGAAGCCTCCTCCCCATGGCGCCCCCCGGCGCCGCAATGTGACAGTCGTGTAACGCATTTTGTACGCAATCTGCACACTACGCAACCGGAAATGGATCGGCATGGCACCCCCCAGAGAATTCCGATATCCAGGACCAAGACGTCACCGGATCAGATCCTCGACCGCGAATCGTCCGGCGCGTCGTAATGGGCCGCCGTCATCGCCACCTCCTCCATGGCATCGCCGGGGACTTCGAACCCCGTTCGATCGGTGATCTGCTCGACGTGCGCCAACACGTCCTCGGGAGTCAGGTCCTCGGAGAAATAGCCCCTTGTGGCGCCCATGAACACCTCGGCCACGCGGCCGCCGCCGGCGGAGATGATCCGGCCGGTGAGATCGCAGGACGGGTGCCCGAGTGCCACGACGGCCACCGCAACCAGCGCCGGGTCGAGTTTGTCGGTCAAGCCGCCGAAGACCTGCCCCGCCATCCTGGTCTGTGCGAATGGAGCGACGCCGTTGACCAAGATCCCGTGCGGGCCGCCTTCGATGGCCAGCGTGCGCACCAGACCGACGAGACCCATCTTCCCGACTGCATATGCCGCTGCGCCGGAGAGCCCGAACAAGCCGACACCAGAGGTCGTGAGCACAATACGGCCCGACCCCTGATCGACGAAGTGAGGCCAAGCTGGCTGCACGACGTGAAACGCCCCAAAGAGATGGACGTCGACCACTGATCGCAGGCGCTCCTCGCTCAGCGCGTCGATGGGAGAACGACCGGAGATGCCGGCGTTGTGCACGACCAGGTCGATACGTCCGAACTCCTCGAGGGCACGCTTGACACAAGCCGCTCCACCTGAGGGAGTGGCCACCGAGTGTGCGTCCGCCACGGCATCGCCACCATGGGCTCTGATCTCCTCGACGACTTCATGTGCGGGCTCGTTCGCCGTCGCCGAACCATCGAGGGCGACGCCGGCGTCGTTCACGACGACGCTGGCGCCCCGCTCCGCGAGCATGAGCGCGTGCGCCCGACCGATGCCGCCTCCGGCACCCGTGACCAGGGCAACTTTGCCCTCGTAAGTCAGCATTTGCCGATCGTCGTTCTCAAAATCTTGGGCGTGGTCTTCGGTGTCCGCCGTCGTGGGACACCCAATCCAGGCTGGGCGTTCACGGCAGCGTCAACAGCTCAAGGAAGGCACCGTTGGTCGCCTTGGGGTGCGGCCAAAGCTGCTGGACCGGCCCCCACGGTGAATTTGGAGGCGCCGGGGTGGGCGGGCCGAGGTTCGGAACACCCGAGGCTTCGAAGCGATCGAAGATCGCACCCACATCGTCGGCTTCGAACACGGTCATGTATTGTCCCTGGCCGCGCGTCTCCAAGAACGCGTTCACCGTCTTGGCCGCGGATCGACTGGTGTCAACGGGGGCGACAATCTCAATGTTGCTCCCGTCCGGCAAGCGGAACACTGCCGTGTCCAACCCCCAGAGGTCGGTGGTGTAGCGCGCCCAGACCGTGAGGCCGAGCGCACCAAACGATTCGATGGCCGCGCCGAGGTCGTGCACGGCGAACACCTGGGTGAAGAGGCGGAGGACGCCTGGGGTCACTGTCTCTTCTCGATACCGAGGACCTCGGTAACTCAGGAACTGGACGAAGGCGCTGGCCGTGGCCCGTGGCTTGATCCACATGACGTCACACGCGATGCCCCGCACGGGAGGCACCGGTTGAGGAGGCCCGAGAACCGGAAGTCCACGCTCGACGAGCTGGTCATGGAACCGGTAGACGTCATCCACGGCCAGGGATGTGAGATATAGGCCGTCGCCGCGCTGCTCCAGGAAGGCAGCGATGGTCCGGCCCACCTCGGCCTGGGGATTCGTCGGACTGACCAACTCGAGGTAGCTCCCGTTCTCGAACCCGAAGCTTGCGGTGTCGATGCCGAGATCGGTGCGCAAGAAGCGGGTGCCGAGAGCAAACCCCAGTTCCTCGTAGTTGGCGACCGCGTCGTCGAGGTGCTCGACCGCTACAACCTGTCCGAGCAGCCCTGTGATCTCGCTCATCTCCTGCCCTCCCGGCACCGTGGTCCTCCCCCTGCGGGGGAAACATTGGTGTTGCCGTGATTGTACACAATCTGACGGGATTACCAAATTTTGACGTCAGAATCGTGGCGGCCTTAGCCCCCGAATTCAGGCCGCCGACCGTCGCGAAAGGCCGTCACCGCCTCCTGGAGGTCCTCGCTCAGCACGCACAGGGTCTGCGTCCGGTCCTCCATTGTGATTGCCATCTCGAAACTGCCGGCACCCTGTGATGCATGCAGTGCCTCCTTCGACATCCGGAGCGCCAAGGGGGCTTTCTCGAGGAGGAGCCCGGCCGTGTTCCGGGCCAAGGTGAGAACCTCGCCAGGCTCGGACACGCCGCTCACGAGTCCGACGCGATCCGCCTCTTCGGCGCTGACCCGGCGACCGGTCATCAGAATCTCCGAGGCGCGGCCACCCACGATCCGAGGCAACAGGTAGCTGGCGCCCATTTCCGAGACCGACTGCCCGATGTTGATCTGCGCCGCCATGAAGTAGGCCGAGGCATCGCAGAATCGGATGTCCGAGGCCATCGCTATGGAGAAGCCGCCCCCCACCGCCGGACCGTTCACGGCGGCGATCACGACCTGTGGGATGCGGCGCAGCAGCACGACGACATCGCTGTAGAGCCGCTGGATGTCGGTCCAGTGCCGCTCCCGACTGACGGGACCCGGATCAGGGAAGCCCTCCGCTGTGATGTCGGCTCCCGACGAAAAGGCTCGACCGGCGCCGGTCAGGATCACCACTCTGGTCTGAAGATCGTGCACAAGTCCTTGCAGTTGCTCGGTCAGCTCCACCATGAGGGTCGGAGACAGCGCATTGAGCCGCTCGGGCCGGGACAGTCTGATGATCATAAGTCCGGTGTCGTCTGCCTCAACTTCGAGTGTGGTTGGTGTCACATCACTCCTTGGGTGTCAGGGCTCACTGGACCGTTGCCGTCCAGACCGAGTCGTACTCCAGTCGCAGCTCCGCCTTCATGACCTTGCCCGACATCGAGCGAGGCAGTGGATCCGCACGGAAGATCACGTGCTTCGGGACCTTGTAGCTAGCGAGCTGTTCCCGGCAATACGAGATCAGCTGCTCACGGGTGTACGGGCGGGTGGTGCGGGCGATCACAGCCGGGACTTCGCCCCACTTGTGATCGGGAACACCAATCACCGTGGATTCAGACAGGTCAGGTATCTCGGCCAGCACTCGCTCGATCTCGGCCGGATAGACGTTGATGCCGCCGGAGATCAGCATGTCCTTCTTCAGGTCGACGATCTTTATATAACCCTCTTCGTCCATCTCGGCCAAGTCCCCGGTGTGCAGCCACCCACCGGCCATCGCCTCGGCGGTTGCTTGATCGTCGTCCCAATAGCGCTCCATCAGCTGGGGACCCTGCAGGAGCAGCTCGCCCACTTCCCCGCGTGGGCACTCGGAGCCGTCCTCTGCCTGAATGCGTGCCCGGCACTGCGGCGTGGGCAGTCCGGCGTAGCCGATCCTCGTCAGGGCCTGATCGGGGGGGAGGATGATGTTCAGCCCACCGCCTTCGGTCAGGCCGTACTGCTGGGCTAGATGCACACCCTTCTCGCCGAGCGTCCGAATCAGGTGATCGGAGATATACATGCCGCCGGTGGCGGCGCAAGTCAGGCTCGAGAGATCGGCCTCCGCGAACAGGGGTGATGCGGTCATGGACTCCCAGACCGATGCAACGGCGATGAAGGCCGTGATGCGTCGAGCGGCAATGAGCTCGAGGGCGCGATCCGGATCGAACGTCGGTTCCAGCACCACCTGCGCGCCGCTCACGTAGAGCGGCATCCACATCGACACCAGGCCACCCGTGAAAGCGATCGCGTAGGGGATGAATCCGATGTCCTCTGCGTTCCAGGCGTCACAGACCATGCGCTCCGTCGCCGTGGCCATCACATTGCGATGGCTCAGCACCGCGCCCTTGGGAAGGCCGGTCGTCCCCGAGGTGAAGCAGATGAACGCCGGGTGGTCGGGCTCGACCTGGACATTCGGGTCCGTCGGCTCGGCCACCTGAATCAGGTCCTCGAGACCCAGCTCGACCTCCGCACTCGGGCGGACGACGACCGTGCGCGGATCGTCGGCTTCCGGAGCCACCGCCAGGGCATCGAACAAGTGGCCCTCGGCCACCAAGATCTTGGTCCCCGATCGACGCATGATCTCACGCACCTCTCGGGGAGCCAGCCGGAAGTTGAGGGGGACGATCACCCCCCCGCACTTGAGGGCGGCCAGGACCGTCTCGCAAAACTCGATGCAGTTGGGCATAAGGACAGCGACGCGATCGCCCGATTCGATCCCCAAGCTCATAAGACCCTGAGCGAGTCGTGATGTGCGTTCGTCCATCTCGGCCCAGCTGACCTCACGATCGGGAAGGAAGAAGGTAGTTCGAGACGGTTCCCGCTTCACCCAGTAGCGCATGATGTTCGCCAAATTCATTCGATTGCTCCTCGTCGTGTGCATGACAACTTCGGTGCGCATGGCTGCGACGCCTCTTCTTGCGAACTGGTCGCCCGCAACCCGATCACCACGACACGGGCCAGGAGGCGAGAAACGAATCGGTGGCCTCCCGCCCGGAGAGCTCGTCGAGCCGGATCGCCAATCGGAGCCGAGTCTCGGCGGGATCGATGACCTCGTCGACCCGCATCATCCCGGCGGCGCCGTAGATCGAGTTGTCCTCCGCGATGGCCGCCGCCCTGGTTTCGACTTCACGGCGTCGCTCTTCCGGAGAGAGGTGCTCGAGCTCCCGACGCTGGATGATACGAACGGCCACCTGAGGGTCCATGAAACCCATGCGGGCATCAGGCCAGGCCCAGACAGTGTCGGTGCCCGTTCCCATGCCGCCGAGGCAGGCTGTGGCCAGCCCGTAGGACTTCCGGATGATCAACGTCAGGAGTGGTGTTGAGGCCATCGCCAGCGCCTGATGCAGCAGCATGGCCTTGAAGAGCATCCCCTGGTGTTCGACCTCGCTGCCCACGAGGAAGCCTGGGGTGTCCTGCAGGAAGACCACGGGAAGCCCGAAGCTGTCGCAGGTACACAGAAGCCGGACGGCCTTGTCACATCCCTTGGGCGTGATGGCCCCGGCCAGGGTCATGGGCTGGCTCGCCACGACCCCGACGGCAAAGCCATTGATCCGAGCCAGGCCCGTCAGCAGGCCCCCACCGACATCGGGTCGAGCCTCGAAGAAGTCTCCTTCGTCGACCAACCGGGAGATCACGGCCCTCATGTCGTACGCCTGCCGCTGGTTGGTCGGGACGATGTTGCGGATCCCCTCGTCCCGCTCGACTCCCTGATCGACTCGAGCGACCTCGGCGGGTGACCACCGGTTCTGGGGAAGAAACGAGAGGAAATGGGCGACGGCGACCGCCGCATCGGCGAACGTCTCCACGCCCAGATCGATCTGCCCGGTCTGGCGGCCATGGACGTCGACCCCACCGAGGTCCTCGTAACTGATCTCCTCACCCGTGGCCTCGGAGATCACGAGTGGCGACGTGACGGCGAGACAGCTGCCCCTCACCTGCACGGTGAAGTCGCTCAGGGCCGAGATCAGCGACGAACCGCCGAAACTCTGCCCCACGATCACCGTGACGAGAGGGATCTGACGCCGGCGCCGTGACATGTACGCCATGGGGTCGAGCCGGGAATGCCCTTCCGAACCGAGGACGTCGGGCAGTCGAGCCCCTCCGGTTTGGCCCAGGTAAATAAACGGGTTCCCGGCGGCCATGGCCTGCTCGTACAGACGCTGCACCTTCACCGATCCCACCATGGCCGTGCTGGCGTGCTTGATGCCCGGCTCGTCTCCGACCACGGTCACCGATCGCCCGCCCATGCGGCCGTGTCCTCCCACCTTGCCGTCTCCCGGTGTCACGTCGCGGTGTTCGGGACGCTCCGAGTGGGCCAGCGTGCCCACCTCCACGAACGATCCGGGGTCGAGGAGCTCTTCAATGCACTGGCGCACCGTCCGCGCCTCTTTCGAATGCGGTCGAGCCCGCGCACGCTCGGATGCGAAGGCACGGGCCGTCGTCAGGCGTTGGGCTAGATCCTCATGGGGCTCCGTCATCGGCGCGGCTCGCGTGGCAACCCCAATACCCGTTCAGCCAGCGCGTTCCGCTGGATCTCGTCGGTCCCCCCACCGACACGAAGACCGACAGTGCCGAAGAGATGGCTGTTCCAGGCCCACGTGCCCCACTCTCCCGTGTCGGCCGTCAGGCGGGGGCCCAACAGCTGGCCGACCACCGTACCCATACGGCGGAGAAACTCTGTCGCCGAAAGCTTGCCCAGTGATCCCTCGGGCCCTGGACTCGCACCCGAGGCCAGTGCGGCGAGGCTGCGCTCGGCGTTGAAGTCGAGAATGCGGCGCCGGATGTAGAGGTCGGCCAAGGGCTGACGGACCAAGGGGTCCTGGCAGCGCCCGAAATGGGTCGCCAGAGCGATGACGCGGTCCACCGACCCCACCTGACCGCCGAGTGGAAGAGCCATGCGTTCGTTCAGCAGCGTCGTCATGGCCACCTTCCAGCCGCTGCCGACCGCGCCCACACGGAGATCGTCGGGCACGACCACACCGTCAAAAGTCACCTGATTGAAGCTGGCTCCACCGGTCATCTGCCGTATCGGCCTGACTTCCAACCCCGCCGAATCCATCGGCACAAGGAAGACGGTGAACCCACTGTGGCCGGGAGCGGTTGGGTCGTCACGGCAGAGAAGGAGGCCCATGTCGGCCCCGCGTGCCATCGATGTCCACACCTTGGCCCCGTCGATTTCCCAGTCGGATCCGTGACGGACAGCCCGGGTGCGGATGGAGGCGAGGTCCGACCCCGCGTCCGACTCCGAAAACAGCTGGCAGAAGAGCAAGTTGCCACGCAGCCCCTCGGGAACGAACCGCTGCTGCTGTGAAGACCCCTCTGCGGCAATAGTCGGCATCACCATCCCGAAGCCGATGTTCCAGATCTCCGTCGACGGTGTAACGAAGTTTCCCTCTTCCAACTGGTACACGAGATCGTGCACCCGGCTCAGCCCCCTGCCGCCGAGTGCCTCGGGGAAGGCGACACCACTGAATCCCGCCTCGTAACGCAGCGCGAGCCACGATCGGGCGGCGGCAAACTGCGCCCGCTCAGTCTCCATGTCCCATTCGGGGAATACCTGCAGCTCGTCGGACCCCTCTCCCCACGCGCCGGCCGCACGGATCGGTTCTGCCACCGAGGAGAGCCATGATCGAGCCTCTTGCCGGAACTCGTCGACCGAAGGTTTGCTGCTCACGGATGTGGTTCCCGCTGAAGCCTGCGCGAGAGATCGACCAAGTTGTGAAGAAGACGGCCGATCAGTTTGATGGCTCCGGGGTCTGTCAGCTGGCCGGTGTCATCGAATCTGGTGTGCGCCCTTGTGACGAACACCTCCGGGAACGGGACGACATGGGACTGTGTGAACACGAAGAGCTGGCGGAGTTGGGTCTGGGCACGTGCCGTGCCCAGCATGCTCGGCGATGCCCCCATCATGGCCACCGTCCGGTCCTCCAGCCCGGAGTGCCCCGCCGGGATCGACACCCAGTCGAGGGCGTTCTTCAGCACACCCGGGACCCCGTAGTTGTACTCCGGCGTCGCGATGACGAGCGCGTCGGCCGCCATGATGGCCTGGCGCAACGCAGCGACAACCGGTGGATCGCCCTCCTGAGCGACATCCTCATTGAAGAGCGGGATGTCCCCTATGCCTTCGAAGACCTCTATCTTGAGGTCGGCCGGTGCCAGCGCGCACGCGCTGAGCAACAGGCGACGGTTGAACGAGTCCCGGCGCAAACTCCCGACAAGCCCAACGGCCCTGATCGGTTCACGGTGGGAGGTGCCTTCAGGCTGAGTCACACCCGTCATCCGAGTGTCTGGCCTCCAGTGACGTTGATGGCGTCGCCGGTGACGAAACTCGAGTCGTCGCTGCAGAGAAACGAGACGACGGATGCCATCTCGCTCGCCTCAGCCATCCGGCGAAGCGGAATTCCACCCAGCCAGTCTTCGAGCTGGCCGCGACTCTGCAACTTGTCCCGGACCGGTTGGGACGCCTGCGTATGGACCATGCCGGGGCTGATCGCGTTGACGTTGATACCAAAGCGTCCCAGCTCAGATGCCAGGTTCTGGGTCAGGACGATGACACCCGCCTTGGCGGCCGCATATGACGCCATCCCGGTGCTCCCGTTGGCGCCGGGAAGACCGGCAGCCGAGGCGACGGTCACGATGCGCCCACCGTTCCCTGCCTCGATCAGCGCCTCCGCCGCCGCTCGCGCGGTGATCCAGGCCCCCTTCAGGTTCACGTCGATGACCCAGTCCCATTCCTTCTCGGTCAGCTTCATGAGGGGGACGATCCCATTTCCGAAGCCGACGCCGCCCGCGATGGCACAGCAAAAGTCGAGTCGGCCCAGCTCGCTAACCGTCTGGGCGACCGCAGCGTGCATCTGGTCCCAGTCGGTCACGTCAGCCTTGATCGCGACGGCGCGTCGACCGAGTCTCCGCACCTCTGCCACGATCTCGTCAAGCTCGTCGGACGAACCCACACCATGGTCCGGCGCGTGCTCGGGCGGCCTGGCAATGTCGAGGCAGGCGAGATCGGCTCCGTCCTCGGCCAGCCGCAGCGCTGTAGCCCGGCCGATGCTGTGCTTCCGGGCAGCGCCCGTGACCAGCGCCACCTTCCCCTCGATTCCCTCACGTCCCATTCGGTTTTCCTTTCTGCTTCATCGATGACGTCCAGCCCGGGCCGACCACTACGGGGTGACGCGACCAAACCCGAGCAACCGCTCGGCGCCGGGTGCCGCACGGCCGGCCACCTCTAGCTCAGCCACGAGGGCGCGCCATGCCAGGCCGTCGTTGAACGCGCCACCGAGGTCCGGCAGCTCAATCAGATCAGCGGCGTCCACGTCGGGGGGTGCGGCACCCAGCTTGGCCAGCTCGACGGTCACCACGAGGAGCTCGTTGAGATTCACTGCCGCCACCGTGGCCGCCTCGACGCTCGGACCCGCAACGGTGATGCCATGACCCCGGAGAAGACAGAGGGAACTCGTCCCCATGGCGTCGAGCATCTCCTCGGCCAGTTCCTGGCGGGAGATCAGGACCGGGCGGGGATACACCGGGATGCCCTCGAGGGCCATCCGAAGAGCCGGGATGTTGAAGGCCCCGAAGACGGCGCGCGGCGTGAGATCGGCCAGTCCCGCCAGGAGGGCTGCTGGCGGATGGGCATGGACCACTGCGCCCACTTCGGGCCGCCGATTCAAGAGCGCGGTATGGATCGGCGTCTCCTTGGGCACGCTCCAAGGGCTTTCGCCCTCGACCAAGCGACCCTCCATATCGATTCGGCGGACGTCCTCCTCTTCCGTGAGCCCGACCCCTCGCTCGCGAGGGCCCCGACATCTGATGACGTACGTTCCGTCACCCACCCGAGCCGAGACATGACCCAACACTCCGGCGACCAGACCACGGTGGCCGAGAATGCGACAGGCCGTTGCGACCATCGGCGCCAGGTCGCCGAGAGCTTGGGGGCCTTCAGCGGACACTAAGCCCCCCGTCGGAACGAATGATCTCCCCGGTAATTCCCGTAGCCGCCGCTGAGGCCAGGAACACATAGGCCCCGGCATGATCGGCGGGCGTCAGCGCGACGTGCAATGGCGTTCGGGCCTCGAGTTCCTGCTGGCGGCCCGGACGGTCGGCCAGCCGCTCCCCCGCCAACCCGAGGGCGGCCGCCCCGCGCAGATCGGTGTCGAGAGTGCCTCCGGGGGCGACCGCGTTGACCCGTACCTCAGGGGCGAACTCATGTGCCAGGGCCATGACCACCCCTCGCAGGGCGAACTTCGAGGCGATGTAGAGGGGGCCGCCGCGCCCGGCCCAGAAGCTCGAACTGGAGAGCGTCAGGGTCAGGCTCCCCCTGCTGCGGCGCAGCTCGGGCACCACCGCGGAGGCGGTCACCAGGCAGCTTCTGACATTGACCGCGAAGATCTCGTCGAAGGCGGCCGTGAGGTCGGCTGGCGGGATCTCCTCCAGATGCCGGTAGTGGTCGAAGATTCCCACGAAGCTCGCCGCACCGTCAATCCGGCCCCACCGACTCAGCACGTCTCCGAGCAGAGCTTCGGTGTCCTCTGCCGACCTGGCGTCGCCGACTCGCACGAGGATCTCTCCGTCGCCTTCGAGTGCCGCGGCCTTACTCTCTTCACGTTCCAGCACGGCCACGCTGGCCCCCTCGGCCAGGAAGGCGCCAATGGCGCCGCGTCCGATTCCCGAACCGCCACCCGCGCAGAACATGACCTTGCCGGCCAGCGCACCGCTCACGTTTGCATCGGCTCGCCGGTAGGTCCGAACGGCTCGGTCAGGAATCCGCTGAAGACCTCGCTACTCTGCCAGGTCAGCGCTTCGAGTTGCAGGGGGCACAGCCTGATGGCGTATCCGAGCCTCGGCGCACAGATCTCAAGACGAACACCGTTCCGGGTCCGGACTTTGCGTACCACAACCTCGGCGAACTCATTGCGCAGCGAGAGAGGCTCGCCCTCCCCCACAACCTCTTGGGCAGGTCGGAAGCCGCCGGGCACCAATCCCGATCCGTCCGTCATCTGCATCTCGCCGTTGGTCGTGCTGTGTTGGTCCACCGCTACTCCTAAAGAAAGATGGCCAGGTTCTGTGTGCGCAACACGGCCTCGTCCACCGTGATGTCGCGTCGGGCGAGGCGCCACACGTCATCGACGCGGCGCAAGACGTCGCGGCGCTCAGCCGAGACCCATTCGGGAGGTCGGACGTCGAGACGGCTCCTGAAGACCAGAAGATAGCTATGGGCAATCAGTTCATCACCGCTTCGCCCTTCCAGAACGCGGACATTGGTCACGAACCGCCGCGTGCGCGAGGGAGGATCCTCGGTCCACGCATGGTCTCCGCTGAGACGGAGCACCCGTTTGGTCAAGGAGTAGAAGTCCTCGTCGAAGTGGTCCATTCCTCCGACTTCGGACTCGTCACGAACCTTGGTGACCCGGACCGGCATCCGGTACAAGATGTCCTCGGTCATGAGGGCCAGCCATTCGGTGTACTCGCCGTTGTCGAGCAGAGCTGCCTCACTCGCGAGGAAGGTCGTCACCTCGTAGTGCAGCTCAATCGCTCCGTGCTGGCAGCCCGAGTCCGGATCGCTCATCGTCCAGTCTCGCTGGACGCGGGCGAGGCGCTCGTCCACCCAGACCGGCCGGATACATCGCCATTCCTCGGGCGGTCCAGCGATTCGGCCCAGCGTTGGAGGAGTTCACGCTGGTTGTACTCCCCGTAGCCGACGAACGCACGGCCAGGTCCTGGCCAATGGCCGATCGGCTCGTGCAGGGTACCGCCATCAGGACCCATGCCCATGGTGGAGTCGAGCTCGACCTGGCTCGACAAGAGCCCCTTGCTGACCGAGGTGATTGAGGTCCAGTTCTCGACGTCGTCCTGCTCGAACATCCCCGACGAGCCGAAGCACATGAGGTACGCCTTGTACGAGTCCTCCTTGTACCACTGCGGTGCATTCCGGTCGACGGCGAACCAGGAGTAGACCTCGGTCTCGGTGGCGCTCAAGGGCTGCCAGAGTCTGAATGAGATGAAGGGCACGACATGTGCGCCTTCGCGTACTCGCGGCCAGTTGTGGACGAAGCTGAGGTTCGGGAAGATTGTCGAGGCCGAGACCATGAACCCCGCTTCGCCAACCATCTTCTTCTGCTCAGGCGTCCATCGCTGGTGGATGCGCTCCACCATCTCTTCGGGGTATCCGATGTACGCCATGTTCTTGTCGAAGTCATCCGTCGGAAGCTTGTAGGTAGTGCCGCCGCCGCCGCCAGCCCAGTAGAGCGCCCCCTCCTTGCGACGGTTCGCCTTTGGCTCCGTGAAAAGGCCAATCTCCACCACGCTGACGTGGGTGTGCGGCGTGTGGTACGAGTCCCCAGAGAAATTCTCGGCTCCGATCTTCCAGTTGCTCTGAATGATCCAGCGCTGCGGACCGCGGACCTCCATGCCGTCCTCGCTGTGGTTCATGTAGAGATCGAGGTAGAAACCGAAGCCACCGAGTGCCTCGTCGATCGAGGGGGCGTCCGGATCGAGGCTGGCGAAAATCATGCCGCGAGTGACGGCGACGTGCGGTGGCGCGATAAGGGTGGTCTCTGACTTCTTGAACCCGGACTCGCCGCCGTAGGCATCGGCGTGGAACGGCAGGCCCACGAGCTGGCCCGTATTCCGATATGTCCACGCGTGGTACGGGCAGCGAAAGTGCGACGCATTCCCAGCCTCGGCACGGCACACCTGCATCCCTCGGTGCCGGCACATGTTCAAAAGGACACGGATCTCTCGGTCCTCATCACGCACGACGATGAAGGAATCGTCGAGGATACGCCGCATCACGTAGTCCCCGGGATTGGGTATCTCTGACTCGTGAGCCAGGAACTGCCAGCTCCTCGAGAACAGGCGCTCCCGCTCCAACTCGTGGATGGACGCTTCGCTGTACACGCCGGCCGGGATCTTCCCCGCCCGCACACGATCGACTAGCTGTTGGGTGTCCATGCGCTCCTCCAATGGCGGCGCCTTTGGGATCCGCAACGGTCCTGACGCCCCGCGCCACACGAAGTGTCCAGGGTCCTGTCGATCGGCGGGAGTCGCTCTCCCTGCCGCAGGACGGTACCGTCCGTCATGTAGAGTGACAAATAGTTATATCTCCTAGTTCCGTACCTTGATGGCTATGGGTTCTGGCGTGGAAAAATCCTCCAATTGCGCCTCTGAATGCATCTCTGTGTCCGGGACCCCTGCGGACCTCTGGGCCACCCGATGCCCGCTCATCGGACGGCACCGGAACCGTGGAGTGCCGCGATCTTCGGAGTTGAAAGCCCCCACTCCGCCAGCACCTCGTCGGTATGGCTCCCCGGAGCCGCCCCGGGGCAACGGACCGACCCCGGGGTGTCCGAGAATCGCGGAGCCGGTCCTGGCTGGGCGACTCCGCCCACTTCGATGAAGGTCTGGCGCGCCCGGTTATGCGGGTGGGCACGAGCCTCCTCCGGGGAGAGCACGGGGGCGAAACAACTGTCGGAGCCCTCGAGCAGGTCACACCACTCATCCCGTGTCTTGGTTGCGAAGAGCGTCGTGAATTGACGTCGGGCCTCCGGCCACGACGCTCGGTCGCGAGGGATGGCGACCCCGAGGCGCTCCGTCAAGACATCATGGAACCCTTCTTCGAGAGCGCCAACACTCACGTACTTGGCGTCCGATGTCTCGTAGACCTCGTAGTATGGGGCTCCCGTGTCGATGAGGTTCGTGCCCCTCTCGGGCGCCCACTCGCCGGTGGCACTCATCTCGTGCACGAACGTGCTCAGAAGAGCCGCACCATCGACCATGGCGGCGTCGATGACCTGACCCTGGCCTGTGGCGCGAGCCCGGAGGATTCCGCAGACCACTCCGAACGCCATGAGCATGCCTCCACCACCGAAGTCGCCGACGAGGTTCAGCGGCGGCACGGGTGCCTCCCCTCGGCGGCCAATGGGCTCGAGGGCACCGGCCAGCGAGATGTAGTTGATGTCGTGACCCGCTGCGTGGGCCAGTGGGCCTTCCTGACCCCAACCGGTCATCCGACCGTAGACGAGGCGCTGGTTGCGCTGACGACAGACGTCGGGACCGAGCCCGAGGCGTTCCATGACTCCCGGTCTGAATCCCTCGATCAGGGCGTCAGCTTGATCGACCAAGGAAAGGACCGTCTCCGGTCCATCGGAATGCTTGAGGTCCACGATGATGGATCGTCGCCCGCGACCGAGTACCTCCACATCGGGCGTGGTGCCATCGGCACCGGAGGGCTGGACCGGACGATCGATGCGAACGACGTCTGCGCCCATGTCCGACAGGAGCATTCCAGCGAAGGGCAGAGGCCCCATGGCCCGGATTTCGATAATGCGGGTGCCCTCGAGCGGACCGCTCATGGCCGTCAGATCCGCCCGGCCAGACGCATGACCTCACGATTTCCGGTAGCCCAGGCCTGGGAGAAGGCGACGCCGGCGATACGCCAACCCTCAGGCGTGCGAGAGAAAGTCATCTTGTACTTCCCTGCTGCCGTCCACAACGAGTCTCCTGTGCGGTTGTCGAGGAGATGGGTGGCCTGCACGTTCGACACGCAGGTTGCGCCATCACCGTCTGCAGCGACTACGTGACTCGCGACCAGGTGCTGGGTGGCGGTGAGATGGTCCAGGACCGAACTGAGGGTCCGGACGAACGATCGAGCCGACACCTCCACAGCCGGGTCGCCGAAGGTGCTCGAATAATCCACCATGACGCGATCGGCGAGGAGGTCGGTCAAGCTCGCCCAGTCGCGGCCGTCGATGCACCAGGCCATCCGGGTACAGGCATCGATGATCTCGACCCGGTCCTCTGAGGTGAGCGTCGTCACGTTGGCCTATTCCTCTCTCCACAACCGGCCCATGCGCACGCACGGTCCGGGGATCTCGCCACACCCTAGGGTGGAGGCGGTATTGTATGCAATCTCGAGCCGAGGCGCGGAGCGGTCCGAGCGTGCTCAGGTCGGGAGGGGCGTGCCGGGCTGAGTCAGGTACTCATCGCGGAGCAGCCGCTTGTAGAGCTTCCCGTTGTCGTCCCGGGGAAGCGTCTCGGCGAAATCAAAGGAGCGGGGGCACTTGTAGTGCGCAAGGTTGATCCGACAGTACGCGGCGAGCTCGTCCTCGAGTCCACCGTCGATCAGCGACTGATCCACCGGAACGACGACTGCCTTGACCTCTTCGCCCAGATCTGCTTCAGGGATCCCGAAGACAGCGGCATCGAGCACCTTGGGGTGGCTGATCAAGAGGTCCTCGATCTCCTGAGGGTAGATATTGACGCCGCCGGAAATGATCATGAACGTCTTGCGGTCGGTCAAGTAGAGGTGGCCCTCTGCATCGAGGTGTCCGATGTCACCGGTGGTCGACCAGCCCTGTTGGTTGTACGCGTCCCGGGTCTTGCCGGGATCGTTGTGATACTCGAAGACGCTGCCGCCTGACAGGTAGACCACGCCATCGGCTCCCGTCTCGACCTCCTCTCCCGATTCGCCGACGATGTGAATCTCGGCCCCCATGGCTCTTCCCACCGACCCCGGATACGCGAGCCATTCTTCTGGCGTGATGTGCACGAAGCCGTTGCCCTCGGTGGCGCCGTAGTACTCGTAGAGGATGGGGCCCCACCAGGCCATCATCTGCTCTTTGATCAGACGTGGACACGGTGCCGCGGCATGGACGGCGACCTGAAGGGAACTGAGGTCGTAGCGGGAGCGGTCCTCGGGAGGGAGTCGCAGCATCCGCGTGAACATGGTTGGCACCCACTGGCTGTGCGTGACGCGGTGCCGCTCGATCGCGGCCAGGGCATCTCGCGGCTCGAACTTCTCCATGACGATCACAGTCGCACCGAGCCGTTGCACCGACATGCAGCTCCGGAGTGGGGCCGTGTGGTACAGCGGAGCGGGCGAGAGGTACACACTCTCGCGGGTGGTCTTCCAGAGGTCGCGGAAAATCCGGACAAGCGCATCGCTCCCAGCGCTCATGCCCCCTTCGGGCACGACAATGCCCTTGGGTCTACCGGTGGTGCCCGAGGAGTAGAGCATGTCGCTCCCTTCGGACTCGTCTGCCAGGGGCTGCGTACTCGTGGAGCGGACCAGCTGGGCGTAGTCCCCGCACCCGATCAGCGGGCCGGACACGCTGATTATGCGGCACCGCTCATTGAGCAATGGCCTGAGCTCGTTGATGCGCTCGGCCTGCCGAGCCGAGGTGAACAAGAGCTCTGAAAGGCTGTCGTTGACCATATACGCAGCTTCTGCCGCTTGAAGATGCGTGTTGATGATGGTGTAGATGAGCCCAGAACGCTGGGCGGCCCACGCGATCTCGAACAGATGCACGTTGTTCTCCATCAAGATGGAGATGTGGTCACCGGCCATCAACCCGAGTGAGCGCATGAGGTGTGCGCACCGGTTCGATCGCTGATCGAGTTCCCTGTACGTGACCACCTCCTCGGACGGAAGCATGACGTAGGCCGCCTTGTCTCCTGCCTCTTCGGCCAATACCGAGAGATCCACGTTCCCCCCTTGGATGTCGGGTCAGCTCGCCTCACGAACCCGCTCATCGCCGCTCAGACCGGCCCTCAGGACTTCAGTATTGTATACATATGACCCTCGCTAGATCCCACCCCGAAGCCCACGAATCATCGTCTCACCGCGCCGACCTCGTCACACGATGAACACGATCAGTTGCTGACGTGAGCGATCCGCCGGGCGCGGGTGAGGTCGAGGTGATTGACGAGGAGCGGGGCGCCGTCGAAGACCGACTGGCTGAACTCCTCCGAGGTTTTCCTCCCCAGTCGACTCCCACCGAAGTCTTCCTGGGCGCTCAATTCGATTCGGGTCTTTCTGCCGTCGACTTCCCTCCGGGGGACGGTGGCCTCGGAATCTCGCCACGCCTCCAGCTCTTGGTGAACAAGACCCTCTACGAGGCCAGTGCGCCCAACGCGTACTTCCGCAACCCTATTGGGGTCGGTCACGCTGGCCCGACGCTGGCCCGACACGGCACGGCCGCCCAACGGGCCCGCCTTCTCCGGCCGATGTTCACTTCCGAGGAGATCTGGTGCCAGCTTTTCAGCGAGCCGGGCGCGGGCTCGGATGTCGCCGGACTGAGCACCCGCGCGGAGCGCACCGACTCGGGCTGGGTGATCAACGGCCAGAAATGCTGGACCAGCCTGGCCCATATCGCACGGTGGGGAATGCTCCTGGCCCGCACCAATCCGGACGTTCCGAAACACCAGGGGCTGACCTACTTCATCGCTGACATGACCTCTCCCGGGTTTGAGGTGCGGCCACTGCGCCAAATGACGGGAGACGCCGAATTCAACGAGGTGTTCTTGACGGATCTACACATTTCGGACGAATGGCGCATCGGGGAGGTCGGTGAGGGCTGGAGTGTGGCGGTCACGACGCTCATGAACGAACGGCTGGCCATGGGCGGGTCGGTCATGCCACAAGGCTCCGGCTTGATCGGTGAAGCGCTCCGGGTCCGCCACGAGCGCGGGCAGATCTCAGCGCCGCTCCGGGATCGCTTGTGCCAGGTCTGGATCCGGGCCGAGGTGCAACGCCTCAACAATGGGCGGGCACAACAAAACCGCCAGCGCGGTACGCCGGGCCCCGAAGGCTCCATCGGCAAGTTGGCATCCACCCAAACCAGCATGGCGATCTACGACCTCATCCTCGAGATGCTCGGACCAGTCGGAATGCTCTATGGCGACTACGACATGGAGGCGAGCTCGGAGCTAACGCCCGGCACGGACGGTGACCGGCTCAACACGGCCGGCACGTTCACCGACTCATTCGAGAAGGTCTCCGGGGAGCGGCGGGGGCTCGATCAGACCGAGTTGCTTCATGGCTACCTCCGCTCGCGAGCCAACGGCATCGAGGCGGGCAGCTCGGAGATCATGCGAAACGTTTTGGCGGAGCGAGTGCTCGGACTGCCCGGCGACATCAGGGTGGATCGCGACGTCTCCTGGAGGCAGATTCCCCGATCCGCCTGACCCGTGCCACGGGCAGCGTTGATGAGCCGTGCTCCGACGTCAGCCGGTCCAGCTGCTCGTGAGCCCTGGAGAGAATACCTTCACGCCGGCCGGCGACGACACTCGGGTCGTGGTGGCGTGCCTGCCAATCGAGTGCGGCCGCCGCCTCGACTTCCAGAGCCATGTGGTACGGCAGGCCAGACGTCTCGTCGTAGAGGCGATTGAGCGTCGTCACCGCCTCGTTGTCGTTCTGGGCGATGTCGGCGCCAATGGACCAGCAGAAGGAGAGGAGTTTCTCGTGGGGAACGACGTGGTTGACCAGACCCCAGGCCAGCGCCACCTCGGCCGTGATGAAGTTTCCGGTGAAGCTCATCTCCTTGGCCCGCGCCGGACCGATGGCGCGGGGAAGATTGACCGTGAGGCCTGCGCCCGGAATCTGGCCGACCCGGGTATGCGTGTCGGCGAAGCGTGCCCTCTCGGAAGCGACGAGGAGATCGCACTGCAGCGCCAGCTCGAATCCGCCGGCAACTGCAGCGCCGTTGATGGCGCCGATCACTGGTTTCCCTGTGCGCTCCCAGGGCCACGGAAAATCGGCGTTCTCGGGCAGCCCGAGGTTTTCGCCCGTCGACCCGAGCTGGCGGAGGTCCAATCCGGCGCAGAACGCCGGGTCGACTCCGGTCACGACCAGCACCTGGACGTCGTCACGACGCAACGCCGTGGAGGCCACGGTCGGGAGAGTCTCAATGACGTCGCGGTTGAGCGCGTTGCGACTCTCGGGCCGGTTGAGCCAGACGGTGGCCACACCGTCCTTGACCTCCCAGACGATAGGGCCCTTCTCCCCTCTCTCGGCCGCCATCAGATGACGCGGGAGGCGTGGCCCTCCCAGTAGGGGTCGCGAAGCCGACGCTTGTACAGCTTCCCGTTCGGATCCCGGGGCATCTCTTCAACGGAGCGGTACTCGCGAGGGCACTTGAATCCCGCCAGGTTCTGGCGGCAGTACGCGTCGAGCTCGCGCTCCACTTCGGCATCCCACGGAACACCTGAGGGTGCCTGCACGCATGCCAACACACGTTCGCCGAACTCCTCGTCGGGGATCCCGAAGACGGCGACGTCGTGGACCGCCGGGTGGGACAGCAGGACCTCCTCGATTTCGCGGGGATAGATGTTGACTCCGCCCGACACGATCGTGTCACTGCGGCGGTCGGTCAGATAGAGGTACCCGACCTCGTCCACGAACCCGATGTCTCCCAGGGTCATCAGGTCACCGTGATAGCTCTGCTCTGTCTTGCCGGGGTCGTTGTGATAAGCGAAGCGGTAGTTCGGGAGCACGTCGAAGTAGATCAAGCCCTCCTTCCTAGGAGGCAGCTCTTCGAATGTTTCGGCGTCGAGCACATGCGTGATCCCACCACTCCAGTGCTGGCCCACCGAGCCCGGGTGCTCGAGCCACTCGGGTCCGGTGATGATGGTGCCACCGCCCTCGCTGCCCGAGTAGTACTCGTTGATGATGGGGCCCCACCAGTCGAGCATGGCCCGCTTCAACTCAATCGGGCACGGCGCCGCCGCGTGCCAGGCGGTCTTGTGCGCCTCACCTCGGTACGAGGCCCGCACGCCCTCTGGCAGTCGCAGAAGCCGACGGAACATCGTGGGCACCCATTGGCTGGTCGTGATCTGCTCGTCGTCGAGGAGCGCCAGGGATGCCGCTGCGTCGAACCGGCCCATGGCGACGACCGTGGCTCCGACCGTCTGCATGCCCGCACTCCAGAGTGCGGGGGCAGCATGGTACAGAGGCCCGGTGTTCAGGAACCGCATGGATTCCTCCGCGCCGAAGTTGACCGCCGTAATGCGCATCACGGAGGTGCCGTCGTTGGGTGGGCCCCCGCTCAGTGGCGCCTTGATCCCCTTGGGCCGACCCGTGGTGCCCGAGGAGTAGAACATCGTGCCGCCCATGACCTCCGCATCGATGCGGGTTGTCGGCTCGTTCGCCATGAGGTCCTCGTACGCCAGCACACCGCGTCCCCCCTCGCCGGCAGACCCACCGACTTGAATGCCCAAAAGGTTGGGTTGGGCGGCGAGGAGCGGCTCAACGATGTGACGCAGCCCGGTGCTGAAGAACACGATGCGCGCGCCCGAATCCTCGAGTAGGTAAGTCACTTCCGCCGTCGTGAGATGCCAATTGACTGGCGTCACGTATAGCCCGGAGCGAAACGCACCCCACCAGACCTCGAAGAACTCGACGCTGTTCTCAAGCAGGATGGCGATGCCGTCTCCGACATCCAGCCCGAGACGCCGACACAGGCGCGCTACCTGGTTGGACCGCTCGTCGAGCTGAGTGTACGTGGCTGACTCTCGGTGGGCATCGATCACGATGGCGTCGCGGTCGCCGAATTTCTCTGCCATGTCACCGACGTACATGAAGCCCCTCCTCCACTCGCAGGCTCATTCGACCCGGAATCTGTGCTTGCTCGCTCATCATTTGCTCATTCATTTGCCGGCTGCGAAGGCGATGGCGACGATGCGCCATCCCCCGCGTCGCTCGCCGGTCGTAGGGCGAAACTGACGGTCGCGTGGGTCACGGGACCACCGCTCAAGCCTTCGGAGAGGATGTCGACGTCCAACACACTGGTCCGGCGTCCCATGCGCAGGACGCGGACCTCCGTCAGGAGGTCCCCAGATGGCGGTGGGCGCAGGAACTGCATGGCCAGATCGGTTGTCATTGCGTCGGACCCCGGTGGCAGGTGCGCGATGGTCATCAAGAATCCCACCGAGTCGACCAGCGACATCTGAGCCGAGCCGGACCACGATCCCCCCGGCCGCATCGACATCGTGTCGGCCCGACGACGGACGAGCAACCGATGCTCCTCGAGCTCTTCGATGATGGTCTGACTCGCACCATGGATACCGGTGTCAATCCTCATCCCTGCTTCCTCGGCCAGCCCGATCGAGTATTCGAGCTGGGCCTGCAGTTCGTCCAGCGTGAATTGGAGCACCCTCACGCTCCTTTCGTGGCGTCGCGCCCGTGGGAAGGTTGAGGTACGTGTTCGGTCTCCGTCATCGATCTCCCGTATTTCTGTGCCGAGATGCGGCGCTAAGAAGGTTCAGCCAAGAAGAGTTCACCCGGAGGGTGATTGTATTCAATCTACGGGATGGAGAGTTCCTAGGTCAGAGGCTGAGAAAGCATTCCATGAGAGAAGGTGTGGCTGCCTGGAGTCGCCCGCTCGCATTAAGCTCCGAGTCCTCCCAGTTCACCCGACCACTTTGCCACAACATCAGTTGGAATGGCCGACCAGTGATTCGACAGTCCACAGATTCGTCGGCAGCGCTCGGAGTGATCTCACTGTATGCGATCGTGAAGCCCCAGCCCGGCTGCGGCGCCGCCTCGAACCAGTAGCGCCCGGCGTGACGCACACTCTCCTCCTTCCGAAAGACGAGGGGCGCGACCTCCGCGAAGAGAGCGCTGGCCGGCCCCGCGATCTGGTCGCTCGGTGACCAGGCCAGACCGAGAGCCGTCGCGATGTCGAATCCGTGAAGCAGGAGTTCCGACAGCATCGTGCGCACGAAGAACGGTGTCGACTTGTGAATCTCGGCGTGCCAGAGGCCGCCATTGTCCTGTTCCGGGTGTGGGACCGATGCTGCCATGTCTCTGATGCCGGCGGCGAGGAGGCCCCCCAGGACCCGGCTGTCCTCTTCCGCGAGGGCCATCCATGCGCCTCCGTTGAACGCCGAGAGAGTGTGCCGGCGAAAGTCCCCGATTGGGCTGGGATCTCCACGCAGGCAGCCGGCATACATACGAGAGCCGGCGATGAGGTGGACGACCACCTGTCGGACGGACCACCCACCAGGCTCGATCATCACGGCCGAGTCCGCTCCGTCCTCGAGCAGCATGACCACCATGTCCGAAGCCTCGAGGAGCGCATCGACCAGATCGTCTACTGAGGCATCCATGGCCTCAATCTTGCACCGTGCCCACACGGCGGACCGGCCCAGTCGGATACCGGTCCTTCAGTGCCGATTGAGCACCTCGATCGCGGCGGAGAAGTCGGGCCATGAAGATCCAGCGTCGATCACTGCCGACAGCAGCTCGTCCGTGGCGGGCCCAACGCGCACGTCGACTCCTGCCTGCTCGGCAAGACCAACGCCCAACCGAAGATCCTTGCGCGCCGGGGCCGGCGTGAACCATCCGGGATGCGCATCATCGAAGAGGTTGTCCAACCGCATCTTGCCCGCCGGGCTCACGACGAAGTTTTCGGAGAAGAGGCCTTTCAGAAGATCGTCAGGGATCCCGTCACTCCGGTGATCAGCAACAGGTCCGAAACGAGAGCTTCATGGTCGCCCCCTCTCTCACCTCTCCGCAGTGCGTGTAGCCGGAACCGAGGTCCCCCACAGGGCGTCGAGGCTGTTCTCACGGCGGAGACTAAGCCTCCAACGAGGAAGCTTCCCATACCGCCGACGATCGCAGCAGGAGATCCCATCACCGGAGAATCGAGCACTATGCCCTCCGGACCTGCCTCAACGACTCGACGAGACCGTGCGAGCGACCGACACGTCAACGCAAGAACACGAGGCCGGTCTTAGCAAGGGTCAGGACGCCCAGGGCAACGACGGTCGAGATCCCTCCAGGTCGGACCCCGACCAGAGGATCCTCGCAGTCGTAGCAGTCCCCGACCGATCCCATCGATGGCAGCAGGCGGAATCGACGGCACGACGGGTGAACGCCCAGGACGTGAACTGCCGGGAACACATCGGTCGGACAGTATTGCGACCGAAGCGACTCGGGCGCGGCGGATCGGTTCAAACCAACCACGACGGCAAAAGCCTTCGCCGCTTGCTCTCGCACCCTTGGAAAGGGCGATGGCGTAGTCCACTGACTGGATTCGGCTTACCTCGTCCAGCCTGATCCCAGCACTACGACGTCGCCGAGATCGCTCCGAGGTCGTCGAGCACTGCGTGCGCCGCCCTCGCCCCGGAGACGAGCGCTCCCTGGATCGAGGCGGTGTCGCGGTGGTCACCGCAAACGTAGAGGCCGCCGATGCGCACCGGCTGGCGGATTGTGAGCGGTGCGGTCATGGCCGGCAGCGCCTCGGCGACGGGGTAGATGGCGAGGAGATCCCAGTCCGACGTGCTCGTGGCGTAGAGCGTGGCGAGTCGTGCACGCACAGCCCTCTCGACGGCGGCGTCATGGCCGACGCCCAGCACCGAGGTCGCGAGCAGAGCGCCTTGGCCGTTGCCGTAGGAGGGAGCGGCATCGGTGATGGCCACGGTGTTGCAGATGAGGCGCTTCTCGCCGTCAACCACCAGCAGCGCCCGGCCGAGCGGTGAGGTGGGCGCCACGTGGTAGAAGGTCGTCACCGGGCGCACGGTGACCGTGGGGAGCGAGGGCAGAAGTCCATGGGCCGCCGTCGGGTCGGCGGCCACCACGACGGCACGGGCTGCGAACTTCTCCCCGCCTTCGGCCACCACCCCTTCATGGTCGACCGCGGTGACGCGCACGCCGGTCCGCACCTCCAACCCCATCGCCAGCTGGGCGGCGATCGCCCCCATGCCCGCCGCGGGCACTGCCGGGGTCGCCCGCACGAAGCTGCGCAGGACGAGGTGGAAGAAGCGACTCGACGTAGTGAGTTGGTCCTCCAAGAACACGCCAGAGAGGAACGGCCGCAGCACCCGCTCGGTCAGCTCCGGCGGCACGCCGATGGAGGCCAGGAAGCCGGCCGTGGTCCGGTCCGGAGCCTCTTCGATGCGCCGGATCGGTCCGTAGGCAGCTGCCAGGGCGATCGCAGCCATCTTGGCCCGCTCGGCGATCGGGCCGATGGGAGCGCGAAGCAGCTCGGGCGCGTCGGTGGGGCGCCGGAACGGGTCCTCGAGGCGGTGCAGCCGGCCGTCGGCGAACACCGCTACCCCGCGAGCGAAGCGCTGAAGGTCGAGCGCCTCGAGGTCGAGCGAGCGTCGCGCCGCGGGATAGGAGGGATTGAGGAGCTGGAAGCCCCGATCGAGCTGGAAGCCGTCGACGTGATCGGTCCGCGCGCGGCCGCCCACACCGTCGGATGCCTCGAGCACCAGCACGGAGCAGCCGGCGGCTGCGGCCACGCGGGCGCAGCGCAGCCCAGCGAGCCCTGCACCGACGATCACCACGTCCGCACGTTCCACGCCGCTTACCCTAGGCAGCGCGTCGACTCACGAGCTCAGGCAGGGTCCCGTTTCGAAGTGGTCGCTGAGCCTCGACCGATGCGATTTTCGCCTCAAGCTCGCAGTTCGAGGACGCTATCGGTCGCGGAGAATCCCAGGCGTCGATAGAACGCGAACGAGGCGTCGCTCGGATGGACCGCCACATAGTCCAGGCCGAGGCTCCCCGCATGGTCGAGAAGGATGGCCATGAGGACACCACCGATGCCCGATTGCGGAGCTCCTCGACGACGTAGACACTCTGCACGTAGACCAAGCGCCCGGGTCCGGGTACCCGGTCGACGAAGGCCAACCACGCCATGCCGGTGGGGCCCCCGTCCCGCAGCGCCAACAAAAAGAGCACGTGGGTCGACCCGTGTTCCATCATCAAGAGCCGTAACGCATCGGTGAAAGCCGGTTCGTCGAGACCACCCTCCCCGCGCTCATGAACGCGCCAGTGGAAGCAAAGCGCGGCTAATGCCACCACGTCGTCGGCCCCCGCCTCGCGCACCTCCAACCGGTCACTGGACTCTACGCGCCGAGGCTACGTGCGCGACAGCGCTGGCGCTCGACCGCCTGCGACGTCAGTGCCCAGCGGTCGGCTCTGACCGCCGCCGCACGTGCACCGCTCTGGCCGTTGTTCCTGTGTCAGGCTGCTCCGGTTATCGCCCCTCGGGGCGGGAGGGGAGGGGTGACGTGGAGGATGCGGCATCGGTGCACCGGTACTTCGATCTCGGCGGCCGGGTGGCGGTAGTGACCGGGGCCGGCAGCGGGATCGGCCGAACGACCGCCGAGGTGCTCGCCGGTGCAGGGGCCACCGTGTGGTGCGTGGACATCGACGAGGGCCGCGTCGAAGAGACGGTGGTGGGCATCGGCGATGCCGGGGGGCAGGCCCTGGCCGCCCCCCTCGATGTGGCTGACCGCTCGGCGGTCCACGCCCTGGTCGGCGACGTGGTGGCCGTCCACGGGCGCCTCGACGTGTTGGCAAACATCGCCGGCATGACCGCCGACGCCAAGATCCTCGACCTCGAAGAGGACGAACTCGACCGCCTGATGGCGGTGAACCTCAAGGGGGTGCTCTTCGGCTGCCAGGCGGCTGGTGCCGTCATGGTGGCCCAGGGCGGCGGCTCGATCATCAACATGACCTCTGCCGCGGTGCTCGCACCCTCACCGAACGTGGGCGGCTATGCGATGACGAAGGCGGCGGTGTGGCAGCTGACCAAGACCATGGCGGTCGAGGTGGGCAAGAAGGGCGTGCGCGTGAACGCCGTCGCCCCGGGCTTCGTGCCCACCAACATGACGGCCCGCTACTACGTGCGCCCCGACGGCACCGTCGACGAGGAGATGAAGGCCATGGTGCTCGAGCCGATGGCGAAATTCGCCCCACTGCGCCGGGTGGGCGAGACCACCGACATCGCCTACTGCGTGCTCTATCTCGCCTCGGACGCGTCCTCGTTCATGACCGGCCAACTGCTGAGCCCCAACGGCGGGGTGGCCATGCACTGAGCAGCCCCGAGCGGCGGCGCCTCAGCGCGGCAGGCCGAGGAGGCGCTCACCCACGATGTTGCGCTGGATCTGCGCGGTGCCGCCGTAGATGCTGCTGGCCCGCGAGTAGAGATAGCGCTCCACCCAGGCGACGACCG
>Ga0182030_10000819_pt1 | contig 61240 bp, 64 predicted proteins | sample 812S3MmetaG_FD_121299 | JGI IMG/M metagenome (GOLD analysis project Ga0182030, IMG submission 121299) | Permafrost microbial communities from Stordalen Mire, Sweden - 812S3M metaG (Illumina Assembly) | ecosystem: Environmental > Terrestrial > Soil > Wetlands > Permafrost | place: Sweden... | reverse complement strand
GTCACGGCGTGCAATCGCTGCGGCGAACGCTGTCTTACTACGACCTGGTCATTTACGGGCTCGCGTACGTGGCGCCCTTTGGCCTGTTTCAGTCGCTGGGGTTCGTGTGGCAGGCGTCCAACGGCCTCATCGTCCTCGCCTACATACTTGCCGCGGTCTGCATGTACTTTACGGCGAAGAGCTATGCGGTGATGACCGAGGCCGTGCCAAGCGCCGGATCGGTCTACGGATTTGCGCGTCACGCTCTCGGTCCGTTCACCGGCTTCATCGCCGGCTGGATGATCCTGCTCGACTACCTGCTGATACCGGCCTACGTCTACGTTGTGATGGCTGTGGCTCTGGGCACGCTGATACCCGAGGTAGACCGCGCCATGTGGATTCTCGTGCTGGGCGGGGCGACCCTCGGCATCAATTGGTTCGGCGTGAGGGTGACCTCGAGAGTCAATCTTTTCTCCGTCGTCGTGCAGGTCGCGGTCTTGGCTCTGCTGCTGGTGCTGTGTCTCGTCGCGCTTTACCACGGCAAGGGCAATGGGGGTCTCACGCTGCGGCCGCTCTATGCGCCGGAGTTGCTGCACGCCAGCAGCATCTTTGCGGCGACGTCGATTTGCGTGATGTCATTTCTCGGGTTCGACGCGATCTCCACGCTCGCGGAGGAGGTCAAGAGCGACGATAAGCGAATCGTGGGCCGCGCGATCGTCGCCGTTCTGATCATCGCAGCCATCATGCTTGCGGTGACAGCGTGGGTGCTCGGCGATCTCATGAGCGGATTCGCCATCAAGGACCCGGCAGCGGCGGTTTATGAACTGACCGATTGGGCGATCGGCCATTGGGCCTCCCTACTGACCGCCTGGGTCATGGCCACCGTCGTCGGACTCACCAATGCCTTGCCGATGCAGATCGGTGTCGCGCGCGTCATGTACGCAATGGGCCGCGACCATCAGCTGCCGGTTGTGCTCGCCAAAATTCATCCCAAGCACGGAACCCCCTATGTGGGGATGCTCGTTACCACCGTGATCTCGATCGCTGTCGCGTTGGCGATGCGATTCCAATTGGATGAGCTCGTAAGCATCGTGAACTTCGGGGCGCTCTCCGGTTTCTTACTTCTGCACGTGTCGGTCATCGTCAAGTTCTGGATCAAGGAGCGCTCCGGACAATGGATTGCTCATCGGGTAGTTCCGATCGCTGGGATCGTCGTCGTGCTGGCCGTCTTATCGGGCATGAGTCCACTGGCCATGGCGCTCGGACTGGCGTGGCTGGCCGTCGGTCTCGGGTACGGAGCAGTCTTGACCAAGCGCCGACGTACCGAGCTGAGAATATAATCAATATGATTTGGGTGCGGCGCGAGTCCCGTCAGACCGCTGCCGCATCGAAGGGGGTTTTTGATGCAACGCGAACCGATCGTATTCGTCGGCACCAGCGATCTGTCCGGACATTTTCGCGGCAAGAGCTTTCCGGCGGCCGATCTGCCGGCACGGCTGCAGCGCGGCGTCGGTCTTGCGCCGACGAATATTTTCATATCGGCCTTCGGCCCGATTCAGGTGACGACCTTCGGCACCCAGGGCGAAGTCTTCATGATTCCCGATCCCGACACGCGAGTTTTCGTGCCGTTCGACGGCAGCGCGGCGGAATATTTCTTCATCGGAGACATCCAAACCATGGAGGGCGAACCATGGGCATTCTGTCCGCGCCACATTCTGCGCCGCGCCCTCGATCGGCTGAAGAGCGAGACTGGACTTCAGCTGCTCGCGACCTTCGAGCAGGAGTTCATCTATAGCGGCGTAGCCGGGCATCCGATGCAACCCTATGAGCTCGATGCCTACCGGCGCCAGGGAGTGTTCGGTGAAGCGCTGCTGGCGGCGATGCGGCAAGTGGGGGTGATTCCGGACTCTTTCCTGTCCGAGTTCGGGCCACGGCAATTCGAAGTCACTACGGCGCCCGCCCTCGGGCTGCGGGCGGCCGACGACGCCGTGATCACGCGCGAACTCGCCCAGGCGGTCGCTTTTCGCTTGGGACATCGTGTCAGCTTCACCCCGGTCCCCGATCCGACCGGCACCAGCAGCGGCACCCACATTCACTGGAGCTTTCTGGATCGGGACGATCAGCCGGTACTCTATGATGAGCACGGCCCCTGGCAATTGTCCTCGTTGGGCAGCCAGTTCATCGCCGGCATTCAATACCACCTACCCGCACTGTGCGCAGTGACGGCGCCGTCGGTGTGCTCTTACTATCGTCTGCGCCCGAATCGCTGGGCCCCGGTGCAGGCGGATGTCGGCGCCGTGGACCGCGGCACGGCATTGCGGATCTGTGCGGTGACCGGCAGCGATCCCGACCGCCGCGCGCGCCAATTCAACGTCGAATTTCGCGTCGCCGACGCCACCGCCAGCCCCTATCTGGCGCTCGCCATGCTGGTCCAGGCGGGACTCGACGGCATTCGCCATCACCGGGAAATCGAGGTGAAAAAGCCACCGCCGTTGCCTGGCACCTTAAGCGAAGCGTTGACGCTGCTGGAGGCCAGCGAGACGGCGGCGGAATGGTTCGGAGCGGATGTTCTCTCAGCCTACTTGCTGTTCAAGCGGGCGGAGATCAAAGGCCTGGAAAATTTTGATGAAAGCGAGATCTGTCGTCGTTATGCCGAAGTCTATTGATCATTCCTCGACGAGCCCGGGCATCGCCGGTTTTAGGCTGCTCGCTGCGGACGAACCGCCGCCCTTCATCGAAGTCGGACGGCAGGGGCGATCGAATTTCGTCATCGTGGTCGACCATGCCAGCCCGCGCCTTCCTCGGCGCTTGGGCGACCTGGGCCTGCCGCCGTCGGAGTTGCAGAGGCATATCACCTGGGATATCGGCAGCTTGAGCGTAGCCCGGCAGGTTGCCGCGGCGCTCGATGCGCCGCTGGTGGCGCAAAATTATTCGCGATTGGTCATCGACTGCAATCGCGACCCCAAGGTGCCCTCATCGATTCCGACGGTCGGTGAATCGATCGAGATCCCCGGCAATATCGGCCTGAGCCAAGTTGAGGTGGCCGCCCGCCGGGTCGAGATTTTCGATCCCTATCACAATCATGTGCGCGCGCTGCTGGATGAAAGGCTGGCGGCGGGACGTCCCACGATTCTGGTGGCTCAGCACAGCATGACGAATATCTTCAAAGGCGTGCGGCGAGAGATGCACGCGGCGGTGATGTATAACCGCGACCGCCGTTTCGCCGGCCTGGTGCTCGACATGCTGCGCCGTGAAACCGATCTGCTCATCGCCGACAACGAACCCTATTCTGTCAGCGACGAGACCGACTACACCATTCCGCGTCATGCGGAAGCTCGTGGTCTGCCGCATGTCGAAATTGAAATACGCCAGGATCTGGTGGCCGACGACGCCGGACAGGCGGACTGGGCGCGGCGTATCACCGGCGCGCTGCAAGATGCCGAACAGGCCTTTTTAGGAGCATTCTCATGACTCATCCGCTCAGCCGTGAAATCGACATAGTGCCGGCCCACACCACGCTCTTGTTCGTCGATGTGCAGAACTACAATTGCACCTGGGACGGCGGCGAATATGCCCAGCTCGACCCGGCCGAGAAGGAACGGCAGTTTGGTTATTTCTTCCGCACGCTGAAGGACAGCGCCTTGCCCAATATGGTCCTGCTGCAGCAGGCCTGCCGGCGCGCCGGCATCGAAGTGACCTACACTATCGTCGAGAGCCTGACCGCCGCCGGACGCGACCGCTCGCTGGATTACAAGATCACGGGATTCAATGTCCCGAAGGGGTCGGGGGATGCCAAGGTGGTGAGTGAATTGGCGCCTACCTCGGATGAAATCCTGTTTCCCAAGACTTCGTCATCGGTGTTTATCTCGACCAATATCGATTATGTGCTGCGTAACCTCGGCACCCAATATTTGATCATCGCCGGATGCCTGACTGACCAATGCGTTGATTCGGCTGTGCGCGACGCCTGCGACCTCGGTTACCTGGTGACGGTGCCCACCGATGCCTGCGTGACCTTGTCCGCGGACCGGCACGACTGGTCCTTGCGCAACAATCGCGGCTATTGCCGCCAACGCACCACACGGGAACTGCTGGATGAGATTGCGCGCCTGACCGCCTGCCGATGACGCCACCGATGACCCCACCGATGACGCGGTCTGCAACCTTGCGAGAGCGCGACGCACGGGTCATTGCCAATATCGCGCGGCTGCGCTTCTCTCCGCTCTGCTTGATCGGCGGCCGCGGCAATCGTTTGATCGAGGAGGGCGGCCGACAATTGCTCGATCTTTCGGCATCCTTCGGGCCGGCCATTCTGGGCTACAGCCATCCGGCAATCGGCAAAGCAGTGACTGCTGCCTGCGCCAATATGGCGGGCGCAAGCTTGCTGGCCTATCCGAATGAGAACGCAGTCGCACTGGCCGAAGATTTGCTGCGGCTCATCCCAGGGCGCGGCGAGCGGCGCGTCTGGTTCGGCCATTCCGGCTCGGACGCCAACGATTGCGCCATGCGAGTGGTGCAGGCGGCGAGCGGCCGATCGCGGTTCATTTCATTCATCGGGTCCTATCACGGCAATCTCTCGGGCTCGATGAGTATCAGCGGCCACACCGCGATGACCCACAGCTTGCCGCGCGCCGGATTGTTGTTGCTGCCCTATCCGGACCCGTATCGTCCCCAATTCAGCGCGGATGAGGTTCTCAAGCTCCTGGACTATCAGTTTTCCACCACCTGTCCACCCGAGCAGGTCGCGGCAATATTCATCGAGCCACTGATGTGCGACGGCGGCCTCATCGTCCCGCCGCCCGGCTTTCTGGCGGCGGTCCAGGAGCGCTGTCGACGTCATGGCATTCAGATCATAGTCGACGAAGTCAAAGTGGGTCTCGCCAGGAGCGGCAAGCTGCATTGTTTCGAGCACGAAGGGCTGGAGCCCGATCTCGTGGTCCTCGGCAAGGGGCTGGGTGGCGGTCTGCCGCTATCGGCGGTGATCGGGCCGCGGCACATCATGGACCACGCACCGGCCTTTGCATTGCAGACGACCGCGGGAAACCCCGTCGCCACGGCAGCCGGCCGCGCCGTGCTGCAGGCCATCGCCGACGAGAATCTGATCGAGCGCGCGGGCCGGATCGGCGAACAATTGTCGAGCGGCTTGCGTGGATTGAGCGCCCGTCACCCGATGATCGGCGACGTGCGGGGGCGCGGTCTCGCCGTGGGGGTGGACTTGGTCAGCGATCGGGCATCGCGCGAGCCGGTGCCCGTTACCACCACGGCGAAAGTGATTTATCGTGCCTATCAGCTGGGCGCAGTATTCTTTTATGTCGGACTACGCGGCAATGTGCTGGAATTCACCCCACCGCTGACATTGAGCGAGGCCGAGGTCGAGGAAGGCGTCGCCATTATCGACGAAGCCATGACCGACGTGAGCAATGGTCGGGTGTCTGACGCGGACGTAGCCCCGTTCATCATGTGGTGAGACAGAGAGTGTAAAAAAATGCCAATAGATCATCCAAGTAAAGCCACCCTCGCCGTTTGGGCGGGCGAGACCGAACATGAGCCGTACGAACGTGCCACTCAGGTACCGGTGGTGCACAGCATCTCCTACGGCTACAAAGACATCGATACCTGGCACGCCGTCGCCCTCGGACGCGAGCCGGGGCACATCTATTCGCGCAACACCAATCCGACGGTGCGGGCTTTTGAGGACAAAGTAGCGGCACTGGAAGGCGCCGAGGCCGCAACCAGCTTCTCCTCAGGGATGGCCGCCATCAGCGCATCCCTATTCGCGCTGCTTCGTCCGGGTGACCGCGTCGTGTCGATCAAGGACAGCTATGGCGGAACCAACAAGCTGTTCACGGAGTTTTTGCCGCCCTTTGGTATCGACGTGCGCCTTTGCGACACATCGGACTTCGCCCAGATCGAAGCAGTCGTGGCGCAAGGGTGCAAGGTTCTCTATCTGGAATCACCCACCAATCCAACGATCAAGATCATCGACATCGAGCGTCTCGCCCGCGCGGCGCACGCGGTCGGCGCAATTGTGGTCGTGGACAACACTTTTGCGACGCCCATCAACCAGAGCCCGCTGCGGCTTGGCGCAGGTCTGGTTCTGCACAGCGCATCGAAGTTTCTCGGCGGCCATGCCGACGCGCTGGGCGGCGCAGCTTGCGGCAGCAAGGATCTCATCAAGGCGCTTTACCACTATCGTGAGATCAACGGCGCTGCGCTCTCACCGGCGGATGCTTACAACCTCATGCGGGGCATGAAGACGCTGAGCTTGCGAGTCGAACGGCAGAACCAGAGTGCATTGGCCATCGCCCGCTGGCTGCAGAGCCAGCCGGTCGTGCAGCAGGTCAATTATCCAGGTCTGGAAACCCACATGCATCATGAAGTCGCGCGGCGCCAAATGCGGGGCTTCGGAGGCATGCTCAGTTTTAGCGTCGCCGGCGGCCTCGATGCGATTAAGACGTTCCTGCCGCATTTGAAATTTGCCCATCTCGCGGCAAACCTGGGCTGTGTCGAGACGGTAGTGGGGCCTCCGCTGGTCACCAGCCACGTGGAGTGCACCGCAGAGGAGCGCGCCGCTGCCGGTATCCCCGAGGGGCTCGTCCGCTACTCCACCGGCATTGAGGATGTAGAGGACTTGATCGCGGACCTTGGTCAGGCCCTGGCCCGCATCACTTGAATTCGATTGTGGCTTAGGCGGGTTGTGGACCGCCCTTGCGAACCGATGGCCCAACTACGGGGCTTCGTGCTCAGCTTTCTTGTGCGCGCATTAGCCGGTTCCAGCGTACTCGTTCGGTGCGCCTTCGAATCATTCGGCGGATCGCAGCGAAGCTGCATCAGAGCGCTGCAAAATATCCCACTACTACCCATTGCCCCTCACATCGCGTGTAGTATTTTCATGAAGAGGTAGAACCGACGAAATGAGCCTTACGCCGTGGTTGGTTGGATCGTAGGCGATGCGGCTCTTTGATCTTGATGAAGGGAGTTGGGATGACACTTGCGTTCATGAGATTCGTGGCGGGTTCGATGGCCACCATGGTACTTTGCACGGCATTCGGCGCGGAGCAGGACGACCTCGATGCCGGGGCCAAGATGCAGCTCGCCGAGTCTCACACCACCGCGAAACTCTCGCCCACCCATGCGCGACGCCTTTTCGTACTCGATACGGCATTCCCGGCGGCCGAAGCAGCCAGAACCTATGTTCTGAACGGCAGCACCGGCGCAATCGAGGGCATGTTCAATCAGGCCTACTGGCCGAACTTCGCCGTCTCTCCCGACGGCAAGGAATTGTACGCCGTCGATTCCTACTGGGAGAAGCACACGCGCGGCAAGCGCAGCGACTACATCGTCGTGCGCGATGCACAGACGCTTGAGGTCAAAGAGGACATCCCGCTGCCTGCCGGCAGGCTGCTGGTGGTATCGAAGAAGTACAATTTCGACGTCACTCCGGACGGACATTATGGATTGACCTACAACCTGGCTCCGTCCACGGCGGTGACTGTCACCGATCTTCCTGCGCGAAAGACCGTGGGCTTCATCACCATTCCGGGCTGCGGACTCATTTTCGCGCAGGCGCCGAATCGCTTCTCCACACTGTGCGCCGACGGCGCGGTGGCGACCGTGACTTTCGACGCATCGGCCCATGCAACCACGCAGCACACCCCGCATGTATTCGATGCAAAGAATGACCCCGCCTTCGAGCATTCCGCCTGGGACAAGAAGGGGCAGATGCTGTACCTGGTCACTTATGGGGGGGATGTCATTCCAGTCAACTTGGCCGCGGAACAGGCTGTCGCGGGTACGAAGTGGTCGCTCACCAATGACGATGAGCGAGCGGCCGGCTGGCGCCCGGGTGGCTGGCAGGTCAGCCACTTTCACACCTCCAACCGGCAGATCTATGTGCTGATGCACCAGGGAAAGGCGTGGACTCACAAGAATTCCGGCACCGAAGTGTGGCAGGTCGATGCCACGAACGGCCGGCGCCTGCAGCGGATCAAATTGCGGGAGCCGGCCCAGTCGGTTGCCGTATCCCCCGACGACGATCCGCTGGTCTATGTGATCACGGACAGCCAGCGCATCGACGCGTACCGGGTGGCGACGGGGAAGCTCCTGTACAGCACGAAGCCCATTGGCTTCACGCCGCAATTGCTCACGGTATGGGGTGACTAGGCTCATGGACCCTCTGTTCATACTGACCCTTTCTTTCTCGCTCTCCGCCTTGCTCGCTGGATCGGCTGTTCACCAATTGACGGCCTGGGGCGAATGGCAGGGAGTCGTGCAGAACTATCGTCTACTGCCCTTGGGCTGGGTCGCGGCCGCCGCGGCGCTCCTGCCGGCGACCGAGATTCTGATCGCCGTTGCACTGTTGCTGCCGCCAGGGCGATGGCTGGGCGCCTGCGTGGCGGCTGCGCTCTTCTGCCTGTACGCCGCTGCGATGGGGATCAACATCTCCCGCGGCCGCACGGCCATCGACTGCGGCTGCTTCGGATCCCGATTGCGCCACGGCATCTCGGCATGGATGGTGGTTCGCAACCTTCTGCTGGCCTCGTTCGCGCTGCTGCTGTGCTTGCCGGCGAGCCCACGTTCCGTGTCGGCGGCTGACGTTCTCTTTTCAGTGATCCTCGTCGTTACCCTCGGGTTCCTGTACCCCGTTCTCGGTGTCGTATTACAGAGAGCCCCCCCTCGATACGAAGAGAACTATCGGCGCACCGCCTCTCAGACTGGAAAATAGGCCGAATCATGATTCAAGCGCTTCCATACATCGTCGTGCTGCAAGTATTCCTCACACTGGCGCTCGCCATCCTGCTGTTCGGGCTGGCGCGGCAAGTGGGGATACTGCATGAGCGCGTCGCGCCCATGGGCGCCATGACCAGCGATCAGGGTCCGGCTGCCGGGGCGATGGCGCCCAAGCTCTCGGTGACAACGCTATCCGGCAATCCGCTCACGATTGGAGGGGAGTCGGAACGCGGACAAAGCCGGCTATTGCTGTTCGTGTCGCCCACCTGTCCCGTGTGCAAGAAGCTCCTGCCCATCGCGCGATCCTTCTCCGACGCTGAGCGGCTGGAAATCATTTTGATCGGGGACGGAGAGGTCGCCGATCAGGCGGCCATGATCAAGCAATTCAGTCTCGAGAAATTCGCCTATGTGAATTCCCCACAAGTGGGCATAGCCTTTCACGTCGGCAAGCTTCCGTATGCGATTCTGATCGACGCGGAGGGTGTCATCCGTGCCAAGGGGTTGGTGAACAACCGCGAACATCTCGAGAGCCTCATCGTCGCCGAGGAGACGGGATTCGGGACCATTCAATCCTATCTCGCGGCCAAGGCGCGCAGCGCCTCGGCCGCGCAAAAGACTCACGAACCTGAGACCACCTCGCTATGAAGCCGATCTCCACGCAGCGCTTTGATCGCATGATCGAGCGCGTCAGCCGCAGCGCCGCGCAACTCGTGTCGCGTCGCAGCTTTCTGTCCCGATGCGGATCCTGGCTGGTCGCCGGTGCGGCCCTGCCGCTTCTGCCGGTATCGCGCCAGGCTCAGGCAGCCGATCATCCGGCGAAGACCGTCGGCAAGTTTGCCTCGGATTTCGCGAATCAAGCACAGACCACCGATCCCACCCAGTGCAATTACTGGCGGTACTGTTCCAGCGACGGATATCTCTGCGCCTGCTGCGGCGGCGGCCCGAGCACCTGTCCTCCGGGCACTTCACCCTCGCCGACATCCTGGGTGGGGTCCTGCATCAATCCGGAAGACGGCAAGACCTACCTGATTGCCTATCGCGATTGCTGCGGCCAGGATTCCTGCGGACGATGCGCCTGCCTCGGTCAGGAAGGCGACATGCCTTCCTACCGACCTCAGGTCAACAATGACATCGTTTGGTGCTTCGGTGCCTCCAGCATGGTGTATCACTGCTCGAGCGCCGGCCTAGTGGGCTTGGTCGAATGAGGCAGAGACGTCCGCCGCTGCGCCGGATCGGTCAATTGGCGGCCTGCTGCTGCGCCGCCACGCTGTGCATGAGCTTGAGCACTCGCGGTCCTGCGGAGGAGGCGAGCGCATCCAATGTGCCCGATGCGGTCACGCGCCAAAGCGGATTGCGCCTGAGGCCCATGGCGCACGCGGCGCGCACCTACGCCGAGAACTGCCAGGGTTGCCACGGTTCGGAGGGAGTCTCGGTCACGGAGATTCCCACCCTGGTCGGAAGAATCGGCTATTTCGCACGGAGTCCCGCCGGACGCCGCTACCTGATCCAGGTTCCCAATGTCGCGCTCAATCCCAACTCCGACGAAGATATCGCCGAGCTCATGAACTGGGTGCTGAACACCTACAGCCGCGCCCAATTGCCCGTTCACTTCGAGCCGTATTCGGCCGCCGAAGTGGCGTCGCTGCGCAAACAGAGAATCGATCCGGCCGCCGAGAGGCGCCGAGTGGTCGACGAGTTATTGGCGGCGGGACAGATCCCCTCGCGCGATGTGCTCGCTGGCGCGCCCAATCCACTTTATTGATGGCGGTAACGAACTCAACATGACCCAGGCGTTCACTCAGGCAACTTGCATGCTCTCCTCCATGTTGCTGCTCGCGGTTGCGGGCAATGCCCTTGCACAGGAACCGGCCATTGCTCTATCCGCTGGTCGGGACAAGTTCGTCCAATGCGCCTCATGCCATGGTTCCGATGGCCGCTCCACCGTCATGCCGCAGTATCCAAAGATAGGCGGCCAGAGCGCCGCCTACGTCGTGAACGCGCTGAAGGCCTATCGCGATGGCCGGCGCCAGGGAACTTTCGCCTCCGTCATGGCGGAGGTGGCCAAGCCCTTGACGGACGCCGATATAGCCAATCTCGCGGCCTACATCGAATCGCTTTGATTACCGGATACCAGACACAGTGAAGGAGTAACAGCATGTGCAAGATTTATCTGGCCAGGGATCCCATTCAATACGAGTGCCGCAGCCGTACGCTGCGCGTTCATGGGGTCGTCACCACGATTCGGCTGGAAAATGAATTCTGGCGCGTACTGCAGAAAATCGCCGAATCCGAATCGAAGACCACCAATGCGCTCATTACCCAGTTCTACGACGAGGCCGTGATGAGTACGCCGGAAGAAGCACCGAGCAATTTCGCTTCGGTGCTCCGGGTGACCTGTTGCCGCTATCTGGAGCTGAGGGGGGCGGCGCCCGCAGAGGTAGACTCCAATTCGTGTGAGGATAATCCACACATGAAAGTCGTTCGCATCAAGTAGAAGAATCGTCTCAGCGCTGCGCCGGTACGCGAAGCCACATCGCGCCCCGGCCCGGTTACTCCCGCTTCTCAGTTATACGAGGGTCAGAGCGCTCATGCCTAAATTCATCCATACCATGATTCGTGTCGAGAATCTGGCGCGATCCGCGGCGTTTTATGGACAGGTCTTCGGTCTCGCCGAATCGCATCGGCTCGAGTTCCCGACATTCACGTTGCTGTACCTGCGGGAACCTGAAAGCGGTGCCGAAATCGAGTTGACCTTGAACCACGGGAGAACGGAGCGCTACACCCATGGATCGGGCTTCGGGCATTTGGCGTTCTGTGTCGACGATCTCGAAGCACATCGAAAACTGGTGCAGGGACTGGGTTATGAGTCCACGGACATCAAGGAATTGCCGGGCCCGGCTGCCCGCGCACGGTTTTATTTCACCACCGATCCGGATGGCTACAAGATCGAAGTGCTGCAGCGGGCAGGTCACTATGTGTGATTCACGGTATATGGATCGCCGCGGCGTCGCTGCCGCAGTCGAGGTACTGATTATTTCAAACATGAGCGGAGAGGGGACAATGGAAGAATTCAATGAATCCCGGCAGCCCCTGGCACGGGAAGAGAATGTTGGGTGCCGGCCAAGCGATCGAAGTGTGGGTCGGTGGCGGGTCGCGCTGTTCACGATGCTCGCAGGACTCTCAGGCCATGGCTTGACTCTGGCCGCGGACACGGGCGCCACGGAGTCCGCTGTCACGGATGAGGTCGGACTTGCCGATATCGTGGTGACCGCCCAAAAGTACAAATCCACCATCCTGGATACGTCCATCAGCATGTCGGCTTTGAGCGGCGACCAGATGATCGCGGCCGGTATCAGGAGGGCAAGACACGAAACGGAAATTTATGCCCCTTAAGCAGCCATGGCGAGGTCGCCTAAGCGGGTCCGCAGCGGCCTGAACCGGTCGGGATTCATTGATTCTTCGGCCTCCCATTGGTAATCGTCGGTCAGATTGATGTGCTCCCAGCCGAGCGGCGAGAGATGCTCGAGATCCTTGGGTCCCGGTTCAATGCCTTGCCGTCGCAAATGGTCGACGGCGCGCTGCAGGTAAACCGTATTCCACAGAATGATGGCGGCAACCAACAGGTTCAGCCCGGGTCGGCGGCCAGGCCAACGCGTGAAGGCCGATCGATTCGCACCCAAAGTGCTGAAACTCGTCAGCGAAGGTCAATCGTATCGAGAAATCAGCCACCGGCTTGGTTTGAGCAAGAATACTGTCCTGGGCATTGTTAAGCGTGATCGTGCTAGCAGCGCCAAGGCCGCCTAACGACCAGATTGAAAACCTGCATAACACGTCGAGGTCAACGATGCGACGAATTGCTCTCGTTCTTGGTCTAGTCGCCTGCGTAGCCGCGCACGCGGAAATCAACACCCCCGGTTGCGGAGAGACTACGCCGAAAATCAATGCCTGCGTCCAGAGAAAGTTGGAGAAGGCGGACCAAGTACTAAATGAAATCTATGGTGTGGTCATCAAGGAATTGTCGGCGGGGACGGATGATCCGAATCCGCTATTCAACGATGAAAGAAAAAGGACGCTCATTTCGGCGGAGCGCGCGTGGGTGAAATTCAAGGATGCACAGTGTGCCGCTGAGTACACTCTTGTCGCACCTGGAACGGCCGCACCGGCAATATCCGGTCAATGCATGATTGATCTGATACACGAAAGAATTCAGTTCCTGCGGCGCGTTGCAGAACAAATCCATTGGGATTCGAAGCTATGCAAGGCAGATAAAACGAATTGTGCGCTGCCCTCCGATTTACCTTAGAGGGCATAAATTTCCGTTTCGTGTCTTGCCCTCAGATTGAGTACTGCGCCCGAGGTGACATCGAGAATCGGATCAAAGAGCTGCATCTGGTTTCAAACTCGCGATTCGCTGCGCGTTGGCACCAATCTACGGAGCCCATCCGGACGACCACAGTTGCGGCTGTTGTAAACACCGATAGTCACTGGCGCAAAAGGCCGCCAAAGGCGTTATCGCACCGTTCAGCTGCTTCGACGCGTACACACCGTTCATCAACAGCGCCGCATCCACGTTCTCTTCCCCGAATTTCAAGCTTACCGTCCCGAAATTGGGTTCAGATAGCCGCGCAGCGTAGTCGGTAGCGCATGCGGATAGCGCAACACAGAAGATCAAGGACGAAATGAGCTTCATATCCTACCCTCGAGTGCAGGTCTCGATGACCTTTGTTAAATAGCACGATCATAAAGCCCAGGCAACCGGCGCGGCGTGATTGACGTATCCCCTACTCCGATTCAGGCCGTCGTGGGGGCACTAAGAGCCCGATTGAGGGTTCAGCGTCGCCGTGCGGCGGCGTGGGTCTCTGCGAAAGCTGCAGGCTGTGCGCTCGCTCTCGATTCAGCAGCCCAGAGCCTCTTGCAATGAACCCAGCTGGTACTCGGCATGGGTCAATGTCGCGTTGCAGTCGTCGAGGGTCATTCCGATCCGGCTGAACGAACTCACCTCTCCCATCGAGATTTGGCGCGGAGCCGGCTGCCCCAGCGTGTCTGCGAGGACGACGCTGACAATCAGGACATCGGTCAGATCCGCGTCGCGCCGTGGAGCACGATCGTAATCAAATTGTTCGCTCACGGCTTCCGCAATCGCATCCTCCATCCCCCAGTTCTCCAGCACTGCTTTGCCGATGGAAGGATGCCAACCGGCGATCAAATCCGATCCCGCCAGCGACGCGCTGACCTCTCCCGGTTGATCCACCGCATGGGCCATGATGTACAGCCGCCCTATTCCATGCAGCAGTCCCGTCAAAAAAGCTTCGTCCGATCTCACCTTGGTCCGCCGCGCGACGACCTGGCTGATCGATGCGACCGCGATGCTCTCCTGCCAGAGCTCTCGAAGCGGCTTGGAGATCGACCGCAGTTTCGGTTCGTCCTTCATCTGCCGGACGGCGAATGCCATGGTGGCACCCTGCACCAGTTGCTGGCCCAGTCGGGTGATTGCCAGCTTCAGTTCAGTGATGCGCTTTCCCGAGTGATTCAGAGCCGCTGAGTTCGCCGTTTGCATCAGACTGGCCGTCAAACGCGGTTCGGTACCGACGAGCCGCACGGTCTCTTCGATGGTGGTATTGGGATCGTTGAGCGCATCGCGGATTTTGATGACCACGTTGGGAAAGCAAGGCAGGTCGACCGGACCCCGCGATAGATCCGCAGCCAAGCCCGCGAGAAATTCGAGGGCGGCCGATCGCTCATCCATCGATGAGACCCGGATAGCGTGCGCTGCGCCACTAATCTGTTTGGAGTTTTGCATGGAAAGCCCTAATTGATGGGCATACTATCCCTGCGCACGGCTTCCATTTCCGTGATTCGACGCACGTTTAGTCAAATAGGCTTGAGGACTGGGACCGGGTCTGCGGAAATCACCCGCCGAGGGCATCCTGCGATCCGACTTTCGGTATCTCAGGGGGACTGCTGTGATCGTATTTGTCGCGCTCGTCGAAGGTTTTATTGTTCGGCATTCACGAATCATTACGCGCAGCGGCGGTGGGCCGCAATCTCTTCACCCGATGATCCAGTGTAGGCGCCCTCCTATACCTGCCGATAGCGCATGCGTGCCAACATGGCTTACCGAGTTGCATGGTTTCTTGGCGGGTCGGCGCGACCGCCCCCGCAAGTAGTCATTCTCTTACTTGGTTTTCAGACGTAGTGCGGCGCGTCTGGCGCGCGGGTATCCTTCTGCTAGCCCGCCGATGCGCTTATCGTCGTCACAGCATAAATACGACCAAGCGCTGAAGCTGCAAGCTGCTTCCACTTCGGTTGTGACACGGAGACAGGCATGAAAGCAGTTCGAATCCACTCCTTCGGCGGGCCGGAGATGCTGGCGCTCGACGAGATCCCGGTACCTGCACCCAAGGCCGGCGAATACTTGGTCAGAATCGGGGGAGCCGGGGTCAACCCGGTCGACTACAAGATCCGCCAAGGCGGCTATCCGAAGATTACGCAGGCGCAGTTGCCCATCACCTTGGGCAGGGATGTTTGCGGGATCATCCAGTCGTCCGCGAACGGGGGCGTTGATCACGCTGGGGATGCCGTTTACGCCCTGCTCGACTGGAATCTCGGCGGCTATGCCGAGTTCGTCTGCGTGTCGGCCGCGCTGTGCGCACCGAAGCCGGCCAGCCTGTCCATTGCGGAAGCAGGTGCCGTACCGCTGGCCGCCCTGACCGCATGGCAGGGAATTTTCGACAACGGAAAACTGGAGGCTGGGCAGACCATCCTCATCCATGCGGGTTCGGGTGGGGTCGGCCATTTTGCGGTCCAATTCGCAAGGAACAAGGGCGCGCGCGTCATTGCGACGGCCTCCGGCAAGAATATGGATTTCGTGCGCCAGTTGGGAGCGGACACCGTCATCGACTATAAGGCCGAGCGCTTCGAGGATGCCGCGGTCAAGGTCGATGTGGTTTTCGATCTGATCGGCGGTGAGACTCGGGAACGTTCGTGGGGCACGCTTCGCCCCGGCGGAATCCTCGTGTCGACCCTGGGTCAGCCGGACGAGTCCAAGGCGCGGCAATATGGCGTCCGATCCAAGGGCTATACGGCGGAGCCCAATCGCGCCCAGTTGATCGAGATAGGCCGTTTGATCGACGAAAAAAAGGTCCGGCCCATAATAACGCGTTCCTATCCGCTGCAGGCTGCGCGCGACGCCCAGCGCTTTCTCGAGCATGAGCATCCTCGCGGCAAGGTCGTTCTCACCACCGGCGCGGGCTAAGACTCGCGCATTTATGTCGCGTGTCCTAATCGTAGATTCGCATGCCGTGGCCCGGGCGGGTTACCGGCAGCTGCTCGAAAAGGAATCTGCCGTGGATATCGGCGAGGCCGAGGGCGAATCCGGCATGTTAGAGCAATTGAGTACGTCCGCATGGGATTTGCTGCTGCTCGACCTCGACATGTCCGACCAAAAGGGCTTGCAGATGCTGACCAGCATCCGCTCCAAGCATCCGCAGATGCCCATATTGGTGCTGAGCAAATTGCCCGAGAGCGTCTATGCACGCGACGCGATACGGGCCGGCGCCAGCGGCTATCTGTCAAAAGCCGGTACGGCGGAGGAAGTGCAAAAGGCGGTCCGCACCACCTTGGCGGGGCATCGCTATGTCAGCTCGAAATTCGCGGAGATCTTGGCGGAGGACTTGGGGTCAGCAACGCATGAGCCGGCCCACACCCGCTTGTCAGCCAGGGAATTTCAAATATTCTGCAAATTGGCGCAGGGCATCCGGGTCTCGAAAATCGCCCGCGAGCTCCGCTTGAGCGTGAAAACCATCAGCACCTATCGAACTCGCGCGCTTGGAAAGATGACGCTGCAGTCGAACGCAGAACTCACCGCGTACGCGCTTCGCAATAAATTGATCGAATAACGGGGCTGCCGCTTCCGGCTAGACCAACGGCATCTGGCGCCCGAGGATTTCAGTCTCCACATTCAGAAGGCGCAGCCGCCGCTCCAGGCATTCGTAAATGCGTGCGCGTTCGGCGACCCGAGCTTCCGATGCCGTGTCGACCCAGGCCCCGATCACCATCACCGGCAATCGATACCCATCATTGTACAGGTCCCTGATCCAAGCCGAGAGCGGCCGCATTTTGGGCGCTTTCACCCACCATGGAGTCTCATCGGGCATCCATAGCCTCGCCGTATTCAGGTGCTGCAGGAAACGCCGTTTCGGCGCGCTCGACTGCCCCACGTAGCGTATGTCGCGGATATCGCGGGGATCCGACAGCGAGTAGATCGCGGTACCCCGCGGTTCGCAGCCCGAGCCATCATAAAGCTGCGCGCCGACGTGGCGGCGAAAATGCCGGGCAAGATGCGCTTTGCTATCCAATCGAAAATTGTCCTCGGAACCGACGAGCCCATCATGGCGAAAACAGCCGAGAATATAAAGGTGCTAAGGCGCCGGCCTTGACGCTATCATTCCGCTACTGGCCCCGAGAGGCCAGGCAAACGAACGGGACGACTCATGCGCAATCTCCGGCAGCTTCTCCGGCTGGCTCCGATCCTGATATTCACCGCGTCCGCCGCCGCCGCTTCCTCGCCAAAGGGCGAATTCACGATGGCGCAAATGCTGCATTATCCCTATGCCTCTCAGCTCGAAGCCGCGGAACATGGGGACATCGTGGCGTGGGTCGACAATGTCGATGGGGTGCGAAATATCTGGATCGCCCGCGGCCCCGCCTTTACGCCTCGGCAACTCACTCAATACACGGACGATGACGGGCAGGAGCTCACTCAGCTGACGTTCTCGCCCGACGGCGCACGCCTCGTCTATGTGCGTGGCGGCGATCACGATGCGAATTGGCCCGCCGAGGGCAATCTGGCACCCGATCCCGGTGCCTCGCCCGATCAGTCGGTGACGACGCTGTGGGAGGCGCCGCTCACCGGCGGCGCGCCGCGCAAGATCGCGGAGGGCGATGCACCCGCGATCTCCTCCCGCGGTCAGCTGGCGTTTACCAAAGACGATCACGTTTGGACTATGCCGCCGGATGGCGCAGCCGCCGAGCGATTGTTCTTCGATCGAGGGAAGGACGGCGAGTTGCACTGGTCGCCCGACGGAAGCCGGCTCGCGTTCGTGTCGAATCGCGGCGATCATTCTTTCATAGGAATTTATACGGACAAGAGTACGCCGCTCACCTATCTTGCGCCGTCCACCGGGCATGACTCGCTGCCGCGTTGGTCGCCCGACGGCACCCGCATTGCGTTCGTACGTCAACAAGGCGACGGCGGACCGCCCGATCCCATTCTCTCGAATGTTCCTCACCCTTGGTCAGTCTGGACCGCATCAGTCGATAGCGGAGCGGGCCATGCGGTATGGAGCAGTCCGAACACGCTATCCGGCTCTTATCCCGACGTGGAAGGAGGAGCGAATTTATTCTGGGCAGGATCCGGCCGGCTGGTCTTCCTCGCTTATCTCGACGACTGGCCGCACCTGTACTCCGTGGCTGCTGCCGGCGGCGCGCCTGTGCTGCTGACGCCGGGGCCGTTCATGGTGGAACACGTCGTACTCAGCGCCGATCGGCGGTTTGTCGTCTATGACGCCAACGCCGGTACGACGGAAGGGGATGGAGATCGCCGCCACCTGTTTCGAGTCCCGGTGGATCGCGCCGCGCCGGCCGCCCTGACGTCGGGGGACTCGTTGGAATGGACGCCCGTCGCCGCGGCGGCCGATCGAGTCGCTTTCGTTTCAGCAGGAACACGGCAACCCCCCTCGATCGGTGTGGTAGGCCTCGACGGTGCGCGCCGAAGCCTGCTCGCGGCCGCCCCTGCGCGCGCCGATTTTCCGCTGGCACAGCTTCTCGTGCCGAAGGCCGTCACGTTTCAAGCGGCCGATGGGTTGCGCGTCCACGGCCAGTTGTTCGACGCCGCGCAGCCGAACGCGCGCACCCGGCGGCCCGGCATCATCTTTGTCCACGGTGGTCCGCCGCGGCAGATGCTGCTGGGCTGGCACTATATGGACTATTACAGCAACGCCTACGCCGTCAACCAATACCTGGCTGCGCACGGCTTCGTCGTGCTGTCGGTGAATTATCGGCTCGGCATCGGGTATGGCCGCGATTATCATCAGCCGCCGCACGCCGGCTACGCCGGCGCGTCGGAATATCAGGACGTCCTTGCCGGTGCCCATTTCCTGCAAGGCCTGCCGAGCGTCGATGGGCGGCGAATCGGGATATGGGGAGGATCGTACGGCGGATATCTGACGGCGCTTGCGCTCGCCCGCAATTCCGATCTCTTCAAGGCGGGCGTCGATTTGCACGGCGTCCACGACTGGTCACGGCTGATGGATGATTTCTTGGGAAAACCGGCTGCTCGTTTCGAGAAAGGCGACCGCGAACAGGCGATGGAAACGGCGTGGCAATCGTCGCCGGACGCGGGCGTCGATGGCTGGAAGTCTCCGGTTCTGCTGATCCAAGGCGATGACGACCGAAATGTCCCATTTCAGCAAACCATCGACCTGGCCCGCCGGCTGGAGGCGCGCAAGCTGCCCTTCGAGGAACTCGTGCTTCCGAATGAAATTCACGGCTTCTTGCGCCATTCGTCCTGGTTGCGGGCCGATGAGGCGACCGCCGGATTCTTCATCCGCACGCTGCGCGGCCCTTGAGAGCGGGCTATTTGTTGCGTACGTTCTGCTGATTTTTCAAAATTGAGGCCGACTTGGAATCGTCGTTTTTCGCATGATCGCGGCCGACCTGTTCCGCCTTCGCGAGATTCGCCTCTTCAGCCGGCGAGACATGCGTACCTTCGCGGATTTTCTCCTTGCCGCGCGCGGAATCGACGAATGAGCGTTCGGCCTTGTTGAATCGCTCCGCCGCTTCGGGATTGCCCTCGCCGTGATTTGAACCTGATTCTTTGCCCATTGCCTTCACTCCTGGTGATCCGTCGAATCGAACTCATTGCGTGCCACTGTCACCGCATGGATCCCCGTTTGCGAGGTGCCCGGGCCGCGAGGCGATGTAAGGAAGGTCCGACACCGCTAGCCGCCGCCGATCTCACGCAGCTTGCCGATGCCGAATTTCCAGACCTGAGCCAGATCCAGATGCGGCATCGACGGTATCTCGGCTGGGTCCACCACCACATCGACGATGACGGGACCCGGGGTTGCCAGCGCCACTCTGATCGTTTCCGCCAGCGCCTGCGGCCGGGCGACGCGAAACCCGCGCCCGCCGCAAGCCTGGGCGAACATGGCGAAATCCGGATTTTTGAAGATCGCGCCCTCGGAAAATACCGGCAGTGCGGCTTCCTCCATTTCCAGGTGAACGAGACCCCAGCCCGAGTTGTTGAACACGAAGACCTTGAGGGCCAGGCCGTGTTGAACCGAGGTGACGAATTCCTGCATCAGCATGGTGAAACCGCCGTCTCCGCACAAGGCGATCACCTGCCTGTTCTTGTCGAGCGCTTGGATTCCATTAGCCATGCCGAGCGCCGTGCCCACCGCAGCGTTGTTGAACGAGCCCGTGATGCGCTGAGCGCCGCGGGGCCTCAGCCAATTGCCGCTCCACAGCGTCACTTCGCCGGTGTCCACGCAGAAGACCGCGTCTTCCGCGGCAAGATCGCTGACCATGCGGGCGAGCGCCTGCGGATGAATGCGATCCTTGCTGCGGGCGGGATCCGCTTTTTTGTCGAGCATGCCGATCCAGGAGTTCCAGTCCTTCTGCGACGAGCGCAGGAACCGATCGTCGTCCTTGGCCTTCACCTTGTCGAGCAGGCCTGCGATGCCGGCCCGGGTCGATCCCACGATAGCCTGCGCGACGGGCAGCCGCCGTCAGTTCGGGCAGCCCAGCAAGTCCGAAATATCATGGAGTTGAGCTTTCGCACGTTCCATCTGGCGGGCGATGGCCCGGTCGCACTGGGCGATCGCCACGAGCAATTCGTCGCGCGCCAGGCGCAGTTGCGGATCGCGGATATCGGGAAGTCCATCGCCGGCCTCGCCGGCGCCCGTCTCATCCATGGCGCCGAGGTCTCCGCGCCGCGAGCCCGCTCGCATAGCCTGCCCAGCCCGCGACCAGGATGGCGGTGGCAAAGGCGAGGCGCGGATAGTTGATGATATAGGAATCGAAAGAGTCGACATACCGGCCCAAGCGCGCCGCGGTGCGTTCGCTCTGAAGGCCGATCGCCGCCTTGGTGGATTTCAAGCTGTTGTCGATTCTCTCGCGAAGTTCCGCGACCTCGGGTCCGTGCTCATCGCGCAGCTCCGCCAGCAGCTCTTCGACGTCATTCACGAGTTCCCACAGCTTCTTCTCGCTCTTCATGTGTCGTCCGGGGAGATTTTATTTCCCGCCGCGCGGGGTGTAGGAGAACTTCTGTCCGGCGATGGTGGCGGCGTACATGAGTCCGCCCTTGGCGATCGTGAATACCGCCATGCCCTTTTCGTAAACACCGGTGGCTCTGGCATCCTTCTCGCCGGCGCTCGCTCCGGCGGACGCGCCGCTCGTTCCGGCGCTGGCAGAAGCGCTCGCGGTGATGGCGACTGCGCTGGCGCCCGCGGCGAACTCGAATGTGCCGGACTCGAATTCTTCCAGCGCACGCTTGTCCTGGAAGAATATGATCTGGCTGTAGGCCTTGCCGCCTGCTTGGAAGCCGACGCTGACCTGGCCCATGGTCGTGTCGCCGATCAGATGACCATGTACATAGACATGGCCTTTGCCCAGAGCGCCTCCGACTCCGAGACCCGCCTCGCCGACGGTGGGGAACACGGCATATGCGTAGCAATTATTGAAGAACGCAGAACTCTCCCCGGCATTTCTGAACAGGTTCACGGTGTCGGCGTATTTGCCTGCGTGCGCGACTCCTGCGATGAGCAAGAGCGCCGTAGCGAAGGAAAAGGCTCGAGTGATGGATCTCATAGGGGTCATTCTCTTATGCATACAGGGGACCAATGCTTCCACGGATGGGGCCGGATGCGGGAGCGGACGGCGGCGCGACCCCGCGTAGGCGTCCGCCTATACGGCCGCAGCCTCCATCAGCGGCGCACCATCCGTGCCATCAAATGCTCGAGCGCCAGATCGAGGTGGCTGCACTGCCCGGTATGAACCGGCGAGGTCTGGACGATGGTGCTCTTGGGGGCCACCAGCCAGTGGAATCGTTCGCGAGCCGACAGCTTGCCGAGAGGACCGGCCGCCGCGCCGCCCGCGCACACCGCCGGAATGGTCGCCAGCGCGTCGCGTATCAGGACCAGATCGGCGGTGCCGTCCAAGGCCAGCAATGCCGCCTCGTCCAGCTCGATTTTTGCCAGCAATACCCTGTCGACGTCGCAGGATAAAATGACGCCCGCATTGACGAATTCGGCGCGCTCCACGCGCGGAACGACGCGCACGACCGCATAATCATAGGTGCGAAGATCGTGCACGAATTGCCTCCTGTACGAAAATCCCGGAAGACCTGGAACGCTGCAGGAAATAATTCAGGTAGGCCTCGCGCTGGGCGGATTTGCCCGGAAAACCCGGATCGTCCGGCAGCCAGGACTCCGGAATGAGCTGCACGATGGGCGCAAGCGCATCCTCGCTGAGCAGGCCCGCCATCGCCGCATCGACCTCCGCGAGCGCATCGGCGTACGCGAGCAATACATGATCCTTGATCAGGGCAAACGGGGTCGTCGCATGCGAAGCGCGCGCGCTCCATGCGTGGTGGAAATACAAGGCGGCTCCGTGGTCGATGAGCCAGAGCTTGCGATGCCAGAGCAGCATGTTGGTGTTGCGTGCGGTGCGGTCCACATTGCACACGAAGGCGTCGAACCAAACGATGGCCGAAGCCAGGCGCCCATCGGGCACGTAGACCAGCGGATCGTAGGTGATCGAACCTGGAAGGTAATCCAAGGCGATGTTCAAGCCTGCGCTCGAGCGGATCAGGGACTGTATCTCCGGGTCCGGCTCGGTGCGCGACAATTCGGCAGGAAGCTCGATGAAGACGATTTCCGGTATGGGAAGCCCGCAAAGCCGGCCGATTTCGCCGCACAATAATTCGGCGATCAAGGCCTTGGCCCCCTGGCCTGCGCCGCGAAACTTGAGCACATACAATCCCTCGTCGTCGGCTTCGACGATGGCCGGGAGCGAACCGCCCTCTCGGAGCGGAGTGACATATCGGGTCGCGGCGACGGTTCTCAAGCGGCTCATGGCCCCAAGTTTACCGGAACACCGGCACGGCGCCGCCTCATAACCGTTCGTCAGTTCCATATGCCTACTGGCTATTCGACTGCCGGGTTCCGCGCGCCTACTTTAGGCTTCGGCAACCACCCCGGAGCTCCTCATGGCGGAAATCGCTGAACAATCCAATCGCCATATCGCCGCGCGTCCGTCGCCGTGGCGCGAATTATTGCGCAAGGAGGACTGGTGGGCGATCTGGATCGGCCTGGGGCTGGTCGCGGTCGCCATCGTTCTGTTCGAGAACGGTACGAGCATCAAGTGGATCGCGGTCGCTCCTCAGAAATGGAGCCATGCGGCCAACCTCTCGCAGCAATTGCAGCAGCACGGTGTGCAATATGCCGCATTGTTCCTGCTCTGGGCTGTGTCCCTGGGCGTGGGAGCCGCGGCGCTCGGAATCAAACTGTCGCGATTTCTCCCGGCCTTCCTCGTCCTCTATATCGTTGCCGGCGCCATCTATTTCCTGGGTTTGTGGGATCAGGCGGCCCATTACAATTTGGAGCCGCCTCTGGTGGCGCTCGGCCTCGGTCTGTTGGTTTCAAATAGCGTCGGCGCACCCCGTTGGCTCGAGCCTGCGTTGCGCGTCGAGTTTTACATCAAGACCGGAATCGTGCTCTTGGGAGCCGGCTTGCCGCTGACGCTGATCGCATGGGCCGGGCCGGTCGCCATCGTGCAAGCGGCCATCGTCTCGCTGGCAACGTTCGGCGTCATCTACTTCAGCGCCGTGCGCCTGGGGCTCGACCGCCGCCTGGCGGCGACCCTGGGCACCGGCGGCGCGGTCTGCGGCGTGTCGGGGGCCATCGCCATCGGCGGCGCCGTGGGCGCGAAGAAAGAACAGGTGTCGGTCGCCATTTCTCTCGTCGTGGTATGGGCCATCGTGATGATTTTCGTCCTGCCCCTGGCGGCGCGAAGCCTGCATATGTCCACAGGCGTTGCAGGCGCATGGATCGGCACCTCCGAATTCGCGGATGCGGCGGGCCTCGCGGCCGCGCAAACCTACGGCGGCTATGCGGGCAGCGTTCCCGGCATCTCCGGGAGTCCGGAAGCGGCGGTCAGCGCATTCACCCTGATGAAGGTCATCGGGCGCGATGTCTGGATCGGCGTCTGGGCCTTCGTTCTATCCTTGATCGCGACCACGCGCTGGGAGCGCACCGGGGTGCGGAGCAAAGCGGATGCGGGCGAAATCTGGCGGCGCTTTCCGAAGTTCGTACTCGGATTCCTGGTCGCCTCCGCCGTCATCGCACTGTTGTCGCGAGGCTATGACTATGCGGCGTACAAAAAAGAAGTGCTGCCGGGCTTGGTCGCTCCGCTGCAGGCGCTTCGCACCTGGGCGTTCACCTTCGCCTTTCTGAGCATCGGACTGACGACGAAATTCCGCGAGTTTGTGTCGGTCGGCGCACGGCCGTTCTACGCGTTCACCATCGGCGTTGCGGTCAATGTGGTGCTGGGTTACGTGCTGTCGACCCAGGTGTTCGACGGATTTTGGACCCGGCTCGGCCAATGAAGACGGCGCTCGGCAGTTCGTGCGCTGGGTGCCGGTACTTCAACGGCCGGCCGCAGGACATCGAAGCGGCGATGCCCGGATTGGCCAGCTTGAGTTCCGCCTATGCCGCCGTGCGCTCGAACGACGGACTATGCGCCGCGCACGACCGCTATGTCGCCGCCACCAGCATCTGCGATGCTCATTCGGCTTCCACGGGCGGCAGCGAGTTCAAAGCGCTTCGACCTGCACCAGGCAATCATAGAACGTCGGCGCCCTGCCCATATCCGTGAGTGTGTCGCTGCTGGTCAGTTCGTTGGCGTTCTTGCCATCGCGGGCCAGCTTCTTCCACCAAACCGACAGCGCCACCACCACCCCCGGACGGGCCCGATCCGTCACCCGGGCTCGCAGCTCCATGCTGCCACGGTCGTTGAAAACGCGCACATAGCTTTCGGCAACGACGCCGCGCGCCGCCGCGTCGGACGGATGAATGTCCAGCCAGGGCTCGCCCTCGCCCGCGCGCAGGCTCTGTACGTTGACGAAGGAACTGTTGAGAAAATTCCTGGCCGGGGGTGAAATCATCGCGAGCGGATAGCGGCTTGCGGCCGCGCTACGCGTGTCCTCCGTGGGTGCGACGTAGTCCGGCAGGGGATCCAAGCCCAGGCTGCGAGCGCGGCTCGATAGGAACTCCACCTTGCCCGACGGGGTGCTGAACCCGCCCTCAGCGAAGCGCGCGACGTCCTTGGGCGGCCCGATGCGCTTCCAGCCCGCGATGCGCACGGCTTCAAAGTCCCAATCGTCCTCGACCGCGGCCTGAGCGATCGTCTCATCCGAATCGCCGAAGCAGGGGTCGTTGAACCCCATGGCCTTTGCCAGCAGGCGGAATATTTCCGTATTCGGTTTCGATTCGCCCAAAGGCGCGATCGCTGGATTATTGGCCACCATGTAGTAGTGGCCGTAAGGCTTGACCACATCGAGATGCTCGAGCTGCGTCGTGGCCGGCAGCAGGATATCGGCATAATCGGCGGTATCGGTTTGGAAATGCTCGAGCACGACGGTGAACAGATCCTCACGCGCAAACCCCCGTGCCACCCGCGTCGAATCGGGAGCCACGGCCACGGGGTTCGAGTTGTAGACGATCAGCGCCTTGATCGGTGCGCTTTCATCCAGAAGCGCCGTACCGATGGTCGACATGTTGATGGTTCTCGGCGACCGTCCGGCGAGAAGATCCGGCCGCGACAGCGCCTGCGAATCGACGGCAAAATTGCTCGACGTGGACAGAAAGATGCCGCCCGCCGCATCGCGGAACGCCCCCACCAAGGCGGGCAGGCAGGCAATGTTGCGCGTTGCCATGCCGCCGCCGCGCACCCGCTGCATGCCGTAGTTCGCGCGGATCAACGCGGGCCGGGTCGTACCATAGAGGCGGGCGAGAGATTCGATTTGCGCGGCCTCGATGCCGCAAATCGAGGCCACGCGCGCCGGGTCGTAAAGGGCGGCGCGCTCCCGGAGCGCGTCGAAACCGAGGGTATGCCGCTGCACATAGTCGCGGTCGATCAGGCCGTCGCGGATCAGTACATGCATGAGCCCGAGGGCGAGCGCGGAGTCCGTGCCGGGCAGCAGGGCAATGTGCGTGTGGCATTTCTCGGCCGTGAGCGAGCGGTACGGGTCGATGGCGACGAGTATCGCTCCATTGCGTTTCGCCTGCTGAGCGCGCGCCCAAAAATGCACGCTCGACGTGATCGCGTTGGAGCCCCAAAAAATGATGAGCTTGGCTTGGTCGGCCAGTTCGACATCGACTCCGATTCGCCCGCCGAGCGTAATCTCGTGACCGGCCGTCCCCGCGGAGGCGCAGATGGTCCGGTCCAAAAGGCTGGCGCCGAGCTTGTGGAAGAAGCGCATCGCCATCGATTCGCCCTGAACCAAGCCCATGGTTCCCGCATAGCTGTACGGCAGGATTTGTTCAGGGTTGTCGGCCGCCAGCGGCGCCAGGCGGCCGGCAATGGACTCCATGGCCTGCGGCCAGGTGATCCGTTCGAACCGGCCCTCGCCCTTCTTCCCGATGCGCCGCATGGGATGCAGCAGCCGATCCGGGTGGTACGTTCGCTCCGTGTAGCGGGCAACCTTGGTGCAGAGCACGCCGGCCGTTGGGGCATGATCCGCAGAGCCGCTGACTTTCACGGCGACGCCGTCCCTGACGTGCACTTCCAGCGCACAGGTATCGGGGCAGTCGTGCGGACAAGCCCCCTTGATGGTCGTCAGACGGGACGTCATGGGCCCATTTTACATCCTCTGGGGATGCCCGGTTGACGATCTGGCCGCCCCCCCGCCCGGATGGGCTATGCTTTCGCGCCATGACGCTTGCGCCCCGTTTCTTTGGATTGGTTGAGGCCGGCGGCACCAAGTTCGTCTGCGCGGTCGGCGACGAAGACGGCAAGCTGCTCGCTGAACGCCGATTCCCGACCACGGATCCGGCGGCCACCCTCGCGGCCATGCTGGCGTTTCTGCGGGAGCGCTCGCAAGCCATGGGCGCATTCGCGGCGATCGGAGTGGGTTCTTTCGGTCCGATCGAACTCGATCGCGGGTCCGACCGTTACGGCTTCATCCGCCACACACCGAAGGCGGGATGGAGCGGCACGGACATTGCAGGCACGCTCTCGCGGGAATTTTCCTGTCCCGTGGCATTCGACACCGATGTGAACGCTGCGGCGCTGGCCGAGCATCGCTGGGGGGCCGCTCGGGACGTGGACAATTTGGCGTATCTGACCATCGGCACGGGAATCGGCGGCGGTTTGATCGTCAACGGCGCGCCGTTGCACGGGCTCATGCATCCCGAAATTGGGCATATTTTTCCGCGGCGGCATCCGCTCGACCTGGGCTTCGCCGGAGTGTGTCCGTTTCACCGCGATTGCCTGGAAGGCGTCGCCTCGGGGCCGGCGATTCTTGCCCGTACCGGAACGTCCCTGCAGCTGCTCGATGATGCGCATCCGCAATGGGAAATCCAAGCGGACTATCTGGGCCAGCTATGCGCTCAATTGGTGGTGACCGTTTCTCCGCAGCGCATCGTCATGGGCGGCGGGGTCATGAACCAGGTTCGCTTGCTGCCTATGATTCGGCGCCGCTTGCAACACTGGCTCGCAGGCTACATCGAGCGCGCCGAGCTGCTCTCGGAGGTCGATGGCTATGTCGTGGCGCCGGCACTGGGCGATCGTGCAGGGATACTCGGTGCCCTGGTGCTCGCCATCGATGCGGCCCCGCCGATCTAGATCTCGCGTCTGTCTCATGCGGGGGGCAATTGCAGCAGCATTCGCTTCAAGGCGAAATGCCGATAGCTCTGCATTGCCAGCGCCGCGACTTCCCCCCAGTCGCAGCTCGACCCCACGTCGAGTGCAATCCACCCGTTGTGACCGAAGTAAGGTGGAATCCGGTACCGCGGATCGGCGGTCAGCAATCCCTGTTGATCCACGCCCACCCAAAAACACAGTGTCAGAGTTGGGCCGTCGAATCGCATGATGGCGAAGGTTTTCTTTCCCGCCTGCCATACCGGGTGACCGAATTGGCTGCCTTCGCGCGACTCCGGCAGCGCCAGACACAGCTTGCGAACACGCACGAGTACGGTCAGCGCCCGCGGCGATTTCAGGGGATCGATTTGAGCCGGGCTCAAGCCCTTGCCAGGCGCCTCGAGCGCGGGTGTCTTGCCGATCCGTAGCCGCAACTCCCGCGGCGCCACCTTTTCGTAGGCCTCGCGCACCAGCGCGACCACGCGCTTCCAGCCGATGCCGCGGTCGAGGGCAACACCCAGCCACCCTCGCGGACCCACGTAGGGCGGAACGAAAAAATGCCTGGGGTCCGCCTGCACGTGCAAATCCTGCGATCCTTCCGGCACGTTGAGCCAGAGCGCGACGCGTCCGTCGCCGTGATGGTTCACGGCATACGTCGCAAAGGTTTTGCCGCGCACCCTGAAATTGGCAGAGCCGTGGGAGACGAATTCTTCCGCTTCCGGAAGCCAAAGGCAGGCCTCTCGGACGGCCTCATCGGTATCGTGCGCCAAATGACTCTCCGCTCGGATCACCTCCGGCGATGCTACAGTGATGGCCGGAAAATCACGAGCCATCTCGTATGAAGCAGCAGCTTCTGCTCCTATGCGGACTCTTATGCGATGAGACAGCCTGGGCCGACATTCCGGTGCGCTTGAAGGACGCGGCGGACGTGAGCATCGTGTCGTTCGCAGGCCTCTCATCGATCGGCGCCATGGCCGAGCACGTTCTGGCAGCGGCACCGGAGCGCTTCGCGGTGGCCGGCCATTCCATGGGAGGACGGGTGGCTCTCGAAGTGCTGCGCCGCGCCTTGCCTCGGGTGTCGGGGCTCGCTCTGCTCAATACCGGCATACACACGGTGCGCGATGGAGAACCGCAAAGCCGCGGACGCCTGCTGCGGCTGGCTTATGAACAGGGTATGCGGGCGCTCGCGGACGAATGGCTGCCGCCGATGCTGGCGAAAGATCCGGCTCGCACCGCGCCGCTGATCGCCCGCTTGACGGCGATGATCGAGCGCTTCACCCCCGCGTCCTACGCGGGACAGATCAACGCCCTGCTCAACCGGCCGGATGCGTTGCCGGTGCTGCCCATGATCGATGTGCCCACCCTGCTCCTCTCCGGCAGTCAGGATTCCTGGTCGCCGGTTTCACAGCATGAGACGATCCGGCGCAGGATTCCGCACGCGATTCTCTTCGAGGTGCACGGCGCGGGCCACATGGCGCCGGTCGAACGGCCGGACGCCGTCGCCGTGGCCATGCGCGAATGGCTCTCGACCATCGAGCACTGAGCGGGGGCGGCATCAGCTCGGTTATACTTTTTGCCGGGAGGTGAACATGAAATTGATTCGGCGTATGGGATTCTGCGCGTTCATCGCGCTCTGCTGGCAGTCGCGGGGAGTGGCCGGCGAAACCTTGCTTGTCCATGGACATATCTACACAGGAAGCCCGCAGGCGCCCTGGGCCACCGCATTGGCGGTCGACGGAACGCGTATCAAGGCCGTGGGTTCCGACGCGGTGATCCTGAAACGCCGAGGCGGCGGCGCGCGGACCGTGGATCTGCACGGGCACACCGTCATCCCGGGAATCGTCGATTCCCACACTCACATGCTGTACGGAGCGTACGCACTTCACGGCTTGAACTTATCAACTCCGCAATCGAGCATTACGCCCGACAAGCCCGATCTCCTGGTTGCGCGCCTGAAGGAGTATGCCGCCGCCCATCCGAAGGACGCGGTTTTGTTCGCGCGGGCCGACTTCAGCACCGTGCCGCCGACCACTCCCAGCCGCGCGCTCTTGGACCGCGCGGTCGCGGATCGCCCCGTGGTGATCCACAACACGTCGGAACATGCTCTTTGGCTGAACTCAGCCGCCTTGCAGATGGCCGGCATCACCGACCTGCCCGTCGCCGACGGCGACGAGGAGCGAGGCGTGATTCGCGACGCCAGCGGGCACCCCAGCGGAGTCCTGCTCGAAGCGGGCATGCAGCTGGCCGCGCGGGCGGTGTCGGCGCGAGTGCCGCTGGAGGAGCGCCTGGCGATGGTTCAGGCGGCGGGCCATTATTTGAACGGTCTCGGGATCACCAGCGTGGTCAACGCCACCGGCGATTTGGCCGAGATCCGGCTGTATGCGGCCCTTCGCGACCGGGGCGAGCTGACCGTGCGGACCCGTACCAGCTTCGGGTCGGTGGCCGTGCAGCATCGCCTCACGCCCGCATTTCTCGCCGACCTCGACGAGGCACGGCGGCTGTATCACGACGAATGGGTGTCCGCCAACGTGGTGAAATTCTTCGCCGACGGCGGCACGGGCTTGATTCCGCCGCTGGTGTACGCGGCTCGCGATTATGAGTCCATGGTCATGGAATTGGATTCGCGCGGCTACCAGATCATGACGCACGCGCTGCGCGCTGATTCCGTGCATATGATTCTCGATACCTACGAACGAGTGGAGCGCGCGCACGGACCGCGCGACCGCAGACTGCGGATCGAACATGCGGATCTCGTGGATGCCGCCGACCTGCCGCGGTTCGCGCAGCTTTCGGTCATTGCCGACATGCAGCCGTCCTTTTGCTGCGGCGACGATGGATTGAATTTCGATCCCGCGGATCAGGTGCCGTCCGACCGATGGCAGTCCCTTCAGAGCAGCGGTGCGCGGCTCGCGTTCAGCAGCGACTGGCCGTGCACCTGGCCGCCCGACCCGTTTGTCTCCATGCAGCAGGCGGCTACCCGCCAAATATGGAAATCGCAGGACACCGCCAATGTGGCCGGCGAACCCATGGACGGAGCGGGTCAAGGCGGCGCGGTCGCCACCGGTGCAATATATATCCCGGAGGAACGAATCAGCGTGATGGATGCGGTGCGTGCCTACACGCAGGGTTCCGCCTATGCGGCATTTGCGGACAGCCAGGTCGGCACTCTGGAGGCGGGGAAACTGGCCGACCTGGTCATTTTGTCGCAGGACATTTTCGCGGTGCCGGCCGAGACGGTCGGCAAGACTCGCGTCCTGACCACCATGGTCGGCGGCAAGATCGTCTATAGCGCGCCGCCCTGACGCCCGGCGCCGTGCGCCCGGCGGTCGGCCCGTTCAGCGAGCGGCGGGTCCTCGGGACAGCCGCGCGTCCAGGCGCGGGAACACCTTGCGCGCGTTTCCTTCGAAGATCTTGCGGCGGTCGGATTCGCTCAAGTCCAGCGAGTCCAGGTATCGTTTGGTGTCGTCGTAGTACTGATTCGTCTCGGGGTCGATGCCGCGCACGGCCCCCACCATTTCCGAACCGAACAATATGTTGTCGGCGGGAATGACCTTGAGCAAGAGTTCGATGCCGGGCCGATGATAGACGCAGGTATCGAAGAATACATTCTTGAGCAGGTAGTCCTTGAGCAGGGGCCGCTTGAGATCTTGCGCGAGTCCGCGATACCGGCCCCAGTGGTATGGGACCGCCCCGCCACCGTGCGGGATGATGAATCGCAGAGTCGGAAAATCAGCGAATAGATCGCCGGTCAGGAATTGCATGAAGGCCGTGGTATCGGCATTGATGTAATGCGCGCCGGTGGCGTGAAAATTCTGGTTGCACGATGAACTGACGTGGACCATGGCAGGCACGTCGAGTTCGACCATCTTCTCGTACAGAGGGTACCAATGGCGGTCCGTCAGCGGCGGGGACGTCCAATGCCCTCCGGAAGGATCGGGATTCAAGTTGCAGCCGATGAATCCCAGCTCTTCGACGCAGCGCTCGAGCTCCGCGGCGCTGTCGGCGGGCGGCGCACCCGGGGATTGCGGCAGCTGGCAGACGCCGGTGAAATTATCCGGATATAGAGAGACGACGCGGTGAATCAGGTCGTTGCACGCCCTGCTCCAACGCGCACTGGTCGTTTCGGTACCGATATGGTGCGCCATGGCCGATGCACGCGGCGAAAAAATCGTCAGGTCCGTGCCCCGCATCCGCTGCAGCTTGAGCTGGGCATTTTCCAGGCTGTCGCGAATTTCATCGTCGCTGATCCGGATCTCGGTGCCCGCCGCGATCTCGGTCCCGTTTTTGAGGCCCGCGATCTGCAGGTCGCGGAATCCCTGCAGGGCCTTGGGTGCCGTGGTGTAGTGGCCGTGACAGTCGATGATCATGGTTTTATCTCTCTTCTCGCCGCTCAATCGGTCCAGTACATGCGGGTCGGATTGTCGACCAGTATCCGGCGGCGGACGTCCGGGTCGGGGCAGATCTCGGCGAACAGGTCGACCAATTCGCCGTCGTTCGGCATGTCCTTGGATATGTTCGGGTGGGGCCAATCCGTTCCCCAGAGGATTCGCGCCGGGTCCACCGCGATCAGAGCCCGCGCGAACGGCACGGCGTCGCGGAAAGGACGCTTGCCGATCGACACACGTTCCGAACCGCAGACTTTGACCCAAGCCAGCGGGTTGCGGCGGTACAGATCGAGCAGCAATTGAAACGGGCGCTGCTCCATGCCGTCGGCCGCTTTGACGCGCCCCATGTGATCGATGATGAAAGGCACGTCGATCCGCTGCAGGAGATCCTGCTGCGCCGAGATGTCGTCCGCATCCAGGTGCAGAACGATGTGCCAGCCCAAGGGCTTGACGCGTGCAACCAGCCGCCGGAATACGCCGAGATCGGGCACGCCGCCCAGGTGCTTGACGAAATTGAATCGGATGCCGCGGATGCCGCCGTCATGCAGGCGCCGCAGTTCGAGGTCCGTCACCGAATCGTCGACGCAGGCGACTCCCCGGTACGCGCCGCCGCTCGACGCGATGGCATCGAGAGTCACCGCCATATCCGTTCCATGGCAACTCGCATGGACGATGACGGCCCGGGAGATGCCGAGCCGCGCATGCAGCCGCCGCAGATTGGCGACCGGAGCATCAGGAGGCGTGTAGCTTCGGTCCGGCGAGTAGGGAAAGCGATCGGCCGGACCAAAAACATGGCAGTGCGAATCGCAGGCCCCGGGGGGCAGGCTCAAGGCCGGCGTCGTCGGATTAGGATCGGGCGGCGGGCAACTCTTGAGCGGATCGCGGGCTGGTTCGCTCATTTCTGCGATTCCTGCCGCAGCGCATCTTCATCGTCGAAATACTTGAGGCCCGCCTTGGCCAGAGCGTCGCGCATGCCGTACACGTCGAGACCGAGCTCCCCCGAGGCGAGGCGCTTGCGGGTCTGGCCCTCCTTCGCTTCGCGCGCCGCGGCGGCAGCGGCGACCTGGGGCGCCTGCAATCGCGGCACGATCACGACGCCGTCATCGTCCGCCAGCACCACATCGCCCGGATTCACGAGCGCTCCGGCGCAGATGATGGGTGTGTTGACGGATCCTACCGTGGCTTTCACCGTGCCCTTGGCGTGGACCGCCTTGCTCCACACCGGAAATCCCATGTCGCGCAATTCTGCCGCATCGCGGCAGCCGGCATCGATGATCAGACCCAAGGCGCCTCGCGCGCGAAATGAGGTTGCCAACAAATCCCCGAACATCCCGTCCGCATTATCGGATGACGTGCCGAGCACGGCCACGTCGCCGGCTTCGAGCATTTCGGCCGCGACGTGCAGCATCCAATTGTCGCCAGGATGCGCAAACACCGTGACCGCCGTGCCGCACACTTTGGCACCGGGATACACAGGCCGCATGTACGGCTGCAGCAGGCCGACGCGGCCCATGGCCTCGTGGACGGTCGCCACCCCGTACTTGGCCAGTTCGGCAACGCTGGCGGAGTCGGCGCGCGAGATCCGCCTGACCGCTATTGCGGATTTTCCCATCATGAAGCCATCCTTTCACCCATTTGTGTCTACACCCCGTGGAATAAAAACTTCGCCGCGCATGATGAGCCGCGCGGTGCGCAGCAGCGCCGCCTGCGTGACCTCGGTAGGATCGGCGGGATTCATGGTGAGCACCACGGTGAACTCGCCGCTCGGATGTTCCACCGACACGGTCTTCACGGCACCAGCGGGCAGCAGCGCATAGCGGTTTGCGACGCTGCCGGGCATGACCGCGGCGGTGGCGACCGTCACCGCGCCCAACACTCCGACGGCCGAGTGGCAATCGTGCGGTATGAAGGTGCGGGTGCAAATATGCCCGCCCGCCGCGGGCTTCGCGACCAGGCACATCTTGGGCACGACCTGCTTGGCGACGTCGCCCAGGTTCATCGCGGGTCCGGCCTGCCGCCGGATGGATTCTATTCTTTGCTTGAGCGCCGAATTGGCGTTGAGTTCGTCGCGGCTCTCGTAGCCGCTGATGCCGAGCGCTTCGGCGGCCATGAGGACCACGGGCATGCCGTTGTCGATGCAGGTCACATCGACTCCGTCGAAGCGATCGACGAGGCGTCCCGTGGGCAGCAGCGACCCGCACACGGAGCCTGCGGTTTCCAGGAATTTGATGTTGATGGGAGCGGCAGTTCCGGGCACACCGTCGATGCGGGCCTCGCCCGCGTATTCCACCCGCCCTCCGGGCGTTTGCACGTCGACATCGCACAAGGTGCCGGTGTTGCGCGTCAGCACGCGCAGCGTGGTGACCTCACCCGCCGCTTTCACGAGGCCTGTCTCCAAGCCGAACGGGGCGACCGCCGCCAGCATGTTGCCGCAATTGGGCGTGGTATCGACGCGCGCTTCCTTGATGGATACTTGCGCAAATAAGAATTCCAAATCGATGCCCGGGCTCGCTCCGCGGCGCACGATGCCCACCTTGCTGGTCAAAGGGTCCGCGCCTCCCATGCCATCGATCTGGCGGACATCGGGCGAGCCCATCACCGCGAGCAGCACCGCATCGCGCCGCGCCGGATCGGCGGGCAGATCGCTCTCCAGGAAAAACGGACCCCGCGAGGTTCCGCCGCGCATGAAAAGACAAGGTATGGACCGTTGCATGATCACGTATACTATCAAGGAATTAATGGCATACCTGTTATAGCAATTATGCATAGAACGGCCGGCGTATGGATCTGAAGCAGCTGGACTATTTTCGCCATGTCGCAGAGCTCGGCAGCTTCACGCGCGCCGCCTCCTTTCTATCGGTGGTGCAGCCGGTGCTGAGCCGCCAGGTGCGCCAGCTGGAAGTCGAGTTGGGGCAGAATCTCTTCGAGCGCAATGGGCGCGGAGTGGTTCTCACCGATGCCGGAAGCCGGCTGCTGGAACATACCCGCGGAATCCTCACCCAGGTCGGAAGGGCACGCCAGGAACTCGAGGAGCAGCGCAATGGCGACTCTGGGCATTTCGCTCTGGGCCTGCCGCCGAGCCTCGGTCTCAGCGTTACGGTGCCGCTGGTCAAGGCGTTCGGCCAGCTGCTTCCCAATGCCAGTCTCGCCACGGTCGAGGGTCTGTCGACCTACATTCTGGAGTGGTTGAACGTCGGCCGCGTCGATTGTGCGCTGGTCTACAACGCCCAAGCCTCGCCGGCGGTGGATTTGCAGACGCTGCTCGATGAGCAGCTGTTTCTCGTCGCGCCGCTCGCGGCCAAACAGGGCCGCAAGGTGCGCAAGTCCATCACCTTGTCCGAACTCGCCGATCATCCCCTCATCATGCCGAGCCGGCCGCACGCCATGCGCATGTCGGTCGAGAACGCGCTCGCCGGGGTCGATCGGAAGATCAACGTGGCCCACGAAATAGAATCCATTCCCGCCGTCATCGACCTGGTGCGCCAGGGATATGGCTTTGCGGTTCTGCCGATGAACGCGGTGAAGTCCACCAAATGGAGCGGCGAAGTGTCGGTCAAACCCATCCTCGCGCCGGTCCTCAAGACGTCGCTGTCCATTGCCACGTCGGCCCAGCGGCCGAAGAGTCCGCTCATGCGCAAGGCGATCGAAGTGATCCGCGACATCGTGCGCCAAGAAATTCGTTCTTCGGAGATCCTCGCATGACCGAACCCCGCGACTATGAAGACATTCCCGGTACCTATGTGTACGACGCGCGCCGCGGCCGGATCGGCTACGCGCTCAACATGTTCTGCATGTCGCTCAACAAGGCCGAGAACCGCAAACGTTTCAAGGACAATGAATCCGCGTACCTGGACGGCTTTGCGCTCGATGCCGAGCAGCGCCGCACCGTGCTGGAGCGCGACTGGCTCGGGATGCTGCGGGTGGGCGGAAATATCTACTACACCATCAAGATCGCCTTCTGCGATGGCCTTACCTTTCAGGACGTGGCGGGAATGATGTCCGGCATGACGAAGGAAACCTACGGGCAGATGATGCTGGCCGGCGGGCGCAGCCCGGACGGCAACCGCTATAAGAACGATGCGACTGCGCAGGAGAAGCCCGGTGGCTAAGATCGTCGCGGGCATTGCCTGCTCTCACGTACCGGCAATCGGCGTGTCGATGGATCGGGGCACGACGGGCACCCCCTATTGGGAGCCGCTGTTCAAGGGTTATGAACCGGCGCGGGAGTGGCTGGCCAAATTGGCGCCGGACGTAGCCATCATCGTCTACAACGACCACGCCAGCGCATTCTCGCTGCAGATCATTCCCACCTTCCTGATCGGCGTCGCCGACCGCTTCCCGATTGCCGACGAGGGCTTCGGTCCGCGCCCGGTTCCCGCGGTGATCGGCCATCCGGCGCTGGCGTGGCACCTCGCGGAGTCATTGATACTGGACGAGTTCGACATGACGATCGCCAACGAAATGCCCGTCGATCACGGCCTCACGGTGCCGCTGTCGGTCACCTGCGGGCAACGTTCCGAATGGCCCTTTCCCGTCATCCCCCTCTGCGTCAACGTGGTGCAATATCCTCCTCCCACCGGCATGCGCTGCTTCAAATTGGGCATGGCCATCCGGCGCGCGGTGGAATCGTTCGACCAGGATCTGCGCGTCGTCATCTACGGAACGGGAGGCATGTCGCATCAGCTGCAGGGCGAACGCGCCGGCTTGATCAACCGCCAGTTCGATACGGCATTTCTCGACGGAATGACGCGGGACCCGCAGGCTCTCGCCCGCATCACCCACACCGAGTACATGCGCGAAGCCGGATCCGAGGGGGTCGAGTTGGTGATGTGGCACGTGATGCGCGGAGCGCTGGACGACGATGCGGTCGAGGTGTACCGGCATTACCATGTTCCGGCCTCCAACACCGCCGCCGGCCTGATGATACTCGCCAACCGGAGTTGCGCATGAAGGTATGTCTCGCCGGGCATGGCGCATTCGGCATCAAGCATCTGGAGGCCATGGCCAAGATCCCCGGAATAGAAGTGATTTCGCTCGCCGGATCGAACCTCGAATCGGCGGGCGAAGTCGCGCGGCAATGGAAGATCCCGCATTGGTCGGCCGATCTGGCAGAGAGCCTGGCGCAGCCGGGCCTCGAGGCCGTGATCTTGACGACCCCGACGCAGATTCACGCGGCGCAGGGCGAGCAGTGCATGCGGGCCGGCAAGCACGTCATGATCGAAATTCCCATGGCCGATTCGGTTGCGGACTCGGAGCGCCTGGTGCGGGTGCAGAAGGAAACCGGCGTGATCGCCATGGCGGGACACACGCGCCGATTCAATCCCAGCCATCAATGGGTTCACAAGCGGATTCTCGCGGGCGAACTCAAGGTGCTGCAGATGGACGTGCAGACATATTTCTTCCGGCGCACCAATACCAATGCGCTCGGCAAACCGCGCAGCTGGACCGACCACCTGCTGTGGCACCATGCTTGCCACACCGTGGATCTGTTCGCCTATCAGACGGGCGAGATCGCCTCGCAGACGTTCGCCCTTCAGGGACCGAAACATCCGGTATTGGGAATCGCGATGGACATGAGCATCGGATTGAAGGTTCCGAGCGGTGCGGTCTGCACCTTGTCGCTGTCCTTCAACAACGACGGCCCCTTGGGTACCTTCTTTCGCTACATCTGCGACAACGGCACTTACATCGCCCGCTACGATGAACTGCTCGACGGCAAGAACAATCCCATCGACGTCTCCAAGGTCGACGTGTCCATGAACGGCATCGAATTGCAGGACCGGGAATTCTTCGCCGCAATTCGCGAGGGCCGAGAACCGAATGCCAGCCTCGCGCAGTGCCTGCCCGCCATGCGGACCCTCGGCCGGCTCGACGCGCAGTTGAATGCCGCCGCCTAAGGCGGGCCGTCGAACGGAAGTCCCACGTAGTTCTCCGCCACCCCGGTGAGCGCGGCGGCGGAGCCGGTCAGATAATCGAGCTCCGCCAGCTGCAGCCGATGGCTGAACGGGTCGTCCGAGAACTTGTGCGTGAGCGAAGTGAACCACCAGGAAAAGCGCACGGCCTTCCAGATGCGGCGCAGGCAGCGTTCCGAGTACCGGTCGATGTGTTCGCTGCGGCCGGTGCGGTAATACTCCGCCAGTGCCCGATAGAGCACCCGGACATCGGCTGCGGCGAGGTTCAGACCCTTGGCGCCCGTGGGCGGCACGATGTGCGCGGCATCGCCCACCAGAAATAGCCGGCCGTACTTCAGGGGTTCGACGACGAAGCTGCGCAGCGGCGCAATGCTCTTGTCGATCGAGGGTCCGATGACCACCGCTTCGGCGATTTGCGCGGGCAGCCGACGGCGCAATTCCTCCCAGAACCGCGCATCGGGCCATTGCTCGGCTTTCTCGTCGAGTCCGCATTGCAGGTAGTAGCGGCTTCGGGTCGCCGACCGCATGCTGCACAGGGCAAATCCGCGTTCGTGGTTGGAATAAACCAATTCGTGCGCCGCCGGCTGCACGTCGGCGAGGATTCCAAGCCAGCCGAAGGGATAGATCCGCTCGAAGGTTTGCATGGCGTCCTTGGGCAAGCTGCGGCGGCAGACGCCGTGGTAACCGTCGCAGCCGGCGATGAAATCGCAATTCAATTCGTGCGTACGCCCGGCATGGCTGTAGCGAACCGTCGGGTTCGGGCCGCCGATGTCTTCGACGGTCACGCCGTCGGCGTCGAATATCGGCGCGCCGCCCGACGCGGCCAGCGCGTCCATGAGATCCCGGGTGATTTCGGTCTGGCCGTAAACCGAGACCGTGCTGCCCGTCAGGGCTTTCAAATCGACACGGAAGTCCTTCCCCGAGAAGCCGAGGGAAAATCCGTCGTGGATCAGACGGTCCCGGAGCATCCGCGCGCCGGCGCCGGCCTCGACCAGCAAATCGACGGTACCCTGTTCGAGGACGCCGGCTCGAATGCGACGGGCGACGTGCTCGCGGCTGTGCCGCTCGAGCACCACGCTGTCGACGCCGTTCAGCCGCAGCAGTTGCGAGAGCAGAAGCCCGGATGGCCCGGCGCCGATGATCGCGACTTGAGTGCGTGCCATGGCGCAAGCCTAGCAGCGCCGCGTGCGTGCTCTTGCACGATCAGGATGCGCGCCGGTACTTACCCGCCATGGTGCCGGCGGCGATATTCATTCGGGCTGAGGCCGTTGCGGCGGCGGAAAAAGCGTGAAAAATAAGCGGGATCCTGAAAGCCGAGTTCCGCGGCGACGCGGCTGACCGAATTCAAACTATAAATCAGGCGCCTCCGCGCTTCGAGAGCGAGCCGCAGCTGAATCAACTCGAAGGCCGTCGTCCCGGTCATCGCGCGGCAGAGGCGGTTGAGGCTGGTCTCGGACAGAGCCAGATGCCTCGCATAGCGCTCCACCGGCCAATGCTCGGGGTATTGCCGCTCGATCAGCAGGCGGAAGCGGCGCAGCCGTTCTGCGTCCTGATGACCTCGCATCCCGGGTGCCGCGTGCGCCGCGGTTGCCGCGTGCGTCGAGGTTCCGGCGGCGAGCATCCACAGCACGCTGCAGGCGAGCCACGTGCCGATGGGAGCCGCTGAGCTGTCGGGCTGCAAGAACTCCTGCTGCAGCCTGTCGAGCAGCTGCTCGACGCGCCGCGCGAGCGGCGCCTGCTCCTTGAGGTCGACGGCGCGCGGCATGGCGAACAGCGACTCGATCGGCAGCTGGTGCACGGCCGTGGCCATGCTCAACAGCCGCGCGAGGTCCACGGTCAGGACATGGCCTTCGGTGTCGGAGCGGAACCTGAAACTGTGCACCGTGCCGGCGGGCACTATCATGGCGGCGGGTCCCGCCAGCACCGTGCGCACATCGTCCAAAACCGCGGTGACGGGCCCCGCGGCGACGAGCACACATTGGCTGAGCAAGGCGTGCCGGTGAGTGCCGATCTTCCACAGGTACTTGCGGCTGCGGGATTGAATGCTCTCGATGTGTACGCCGTCGCCCTGCGTGGAGGGTGCCTGCGACTCGCCGTACAGCGAAAAGATCGGCACGCCGGCTCGTGGCTCCCGGATCGAGCCGGGCTTACTCATCGCGCATAACGTCGTTCACCAATAACACCTCGCATGCGCCGGCGCCCGTATCGTTGCGCACCATCGACGTCCTGATCCATACGCCGTCGTCGCGCACCCCGTCGACCAGCATCCCGGACAAGGTGACCACCTGACCCGGACGCAGTTTCGCGAGCTCCCGCGCCACGGCCGAATCCCGGGGAATCACATGTGTATTGGCACTATGGACGATGATGGAATCCTTGGCGATGGGCGAATTCGGCGGTGCGCGCCAGAAATAAAAACGGTCGGATTGCAAAATGTCGACCGAGTGCAGCACCGTGTTGTCCGACATGGGTCCCCAGCCGAGCGCCAGATCCACGGGGACGAGGTCGGACAGGGTATCGAAGCGGTAGCGCTCGCGCGCAAGTATGCGCGCAGTGATGCGATATTGGGCGCGCTCCGTCAAGGTCCAGCGGCCGACCTTGAGCTTCTCCCCGTTCTGCACATCGGTTTGCCGCGGGTCCTCCGCGGCGAGCACTCCGTCGGGCGGATGAAAGGGGCGATTTGAAAACCAGTTCCAGCCTCCCCAGCCGACATAGGCGAGGAACAGTATTTTGAGGATGGGATGGCGCCACATGCCCCCCACTCTGCCGCAAACCGGCCGCCCGCACCCGGGCGCGGTTCACGCGCCCGGAATGCTCAAGCTATGGAACTTACGCGCCCGGCTTCTGAGCCCAAACCTTGCACCAACCGGCTGCGGGAACGCTCTTGCCCGCGAAAATATTGCATCCGCCGCTGGCATCGCCGGCCTTGCCTTGGAATTGCGCACAGTTGCTGCACTTCTGAGTGGGTTTGTACGTCGCATTCGCCGCGGCGTCGACTTTCTTGGCATCGGTGACGAACCCCAGGGCCTGCGCCGTCGGATCCTTGGGATCCAACGCGGGCAGATCTGCGGCGCCCGCCGAGTGAGTCATCAGGCCCATGGCGGGGACCAAAGCGCCGGCGATCAATCCACCCTTGACGAGGGCCCGGCGTGAAATCTTGCTTTGCATTGTGATGATCCTGTAGGTAAAAAAAGCTTCAGCTCATTTTCCCGCTTTTCACACGAGGTTTGCCATAAAAAAATATTAATTGTTGGTGCAGAGCGCGAACGATTCTCACTACGATTCAGGCCGAGGACGCGACCGCCACCAGCCAATCGCGGAACAGTTGTACCTCGCGTCGAACGCGCTGAGGCCGCTCCGGTGTGATGACGTAGTAGGAGTTGTCGTCGGCGAATTCCTGGGGCAGCGCCTCGACCAGCCGCCCGGTGGCGAAGTATGCGGATAAGAAAATTCGATGCGTCAGCGCCACCCCCGCCCCCGCCGCGGCCAGTTCCAGCGCGGCCACCGTCGTATCGACGGTGGGGCCGGCAACGGCCGAGTCGTTCGCCAGGCGGAGCGACTGCCGTACCGCGAGCCAGTGCTTCTCGTGCCCCATGATCGGAATGAGATATTTGGGCAATAATTCGGCGACCTCGCCGCGCCCCTGCGCCGCGTTCGCCGTCTGCGCCGCCGAGTGCAATAAAGCCGGACTGCAAACCGGCACGATGTTCTGATTGATCAATCGTTCCGAGCGATAGCCATGCCATTGGCCCGACCCGTAGCGAATTTCGAGATCGGTGGCCTGATCGGGCACCGCATTGTCCCAAATCACCGAAGACAGCCGCACGTCGATCAAGGGATGGGCCGCGCTGAACGCCGGAAGTTTGGGTGCCAGCCACAGCGCCGCGAGCGACACGGGTGCATGGACCGCAATTTGCACCCGCCCCGATCCCCCGAACAACCCCGCTGTCGAATCGGCCAACTCCTCGAAGGCCTTTCTGACGGGCGGCAGATAGGCGACTCCCATGGAAGTCAGTTTCACTCCCCTCGGCAAACGCTCGAACAGCGCGAAGCCCAGATGTGCTTCCAAGGCGCGGATCTGGTAGCTGATGGCGCCGGAGGTGAGGTTGAGTTCCGCCGCCGCTGCACTGAAACTGGAGGTTCGAGCGGCAGCCTCGAAGGCCCGCAGCCAGGTCAGAGTAGGGAGGCCCACGACGGGTCGAATTGGGCTCACTGGCTTCACCTTAAAAATTTATGGCCAAAGGTAGCAAAATACTGGTTTGTATGCCGGTAACCCGTCAATTTATTGTGGTCAACGCCCTAAAAAGCCAATCAAATCAGGTCTTCATGAAAACACACGCACGCGTCGTCGTGGTCGGCGGCGGCATGATGGGCGCAAGCCTCCTCTATCATTTGGCTTTGGAGGGCTGCACCGACACGCTATTGATCGAAAAGAGCGAGCTCACCTCCGGTTCCACCTGGCACGCGGCCGGGCAGTGTCCCAGCATCACCGGAAGCTACAACCTCGCCAAGATTCACGCCTACAGCAATCAGCTGTATCCGAAGCTCGAGGCGCTCACCGGGCAGTACGTCAGCTGGCACCCCTGCGGCGGCCTGCGCCTGGCCAACAATGAACATGAACTCGCCTGGCTGAAATACGTCCATGGGTTCTCGAAGAGCATCGGCTTTCACATGGAGATCGTCGGACTCGATGAGATCAAGCGCCTGAACCCCTTCCTGACCACGGAGCATGTGATCGCCGCCGCGTGGACGACCGACGACGGCCACGGCGACCCATCCGGCCTGTGCAATGCCTTGGCCAAGGCGGCGCGCGATCTCGGCGCCACCGTGGTGCGCCATAACCGGGTGATCGACATTCAGCGGCGTCCCAACGGCGAATGGGACGTCATCACCGAGCAGGGTACCGTGACCGCGGAAATGGTCGTCAATGCCGCGGGCTGCTACGCACGGCAAGTGGCCGCCATGGTGGGCGCGGACGCTCCCATCACGAATATGCAGCACCATTACGTGGTTACCCACCCGATCCCGCAGTTCATGGAGCGCAGCGGAGAAATTCCGGTCATGCGCGACTCCTATACGTCCGGCTATTTCCGGCAGGAACAGAAGTCCGGCTTGATGGGCATATACGAGAGCACGGGCCTGCATGAGGCCTGGGCACCGCGAGGTTTTCCCGAATGGGAATCGTCCAACGAATTGTTCGCGGATGACTTGGACCGCATCGCGCCGTGGCTCGAACGGGCGATCGAACGCATGCCCATCTTCGGCGAGGTGGGCATCCGGCGCATCATCAACGGCGCCATTCCGCACACGCCGGACGGCGCACCGCTGCTCGGGCCCGCCGCGGGTCTTCAGAACTTTTGGATGTGCTGCGGCACGTCCTTCGGCATCGCGCAGGGCGGAGGCTGCGGCAAATACCTGGCGCAATGGATGATGCACGGCGACGCTGAAATCAACATGACGGAATTCGATCCGCGCCGCTTCGGCAGATTCGCCGATGCGAATTACGTGCGCGACAAGGTGTTTCTGGACTATCGCCTGACGTTCACCACGCGGCGGCCCGGGGAGGAGGAGATGGCGGGTCGCCCGTCCAAGCGGAGCCCACTGCACGCCAAGCTCGAATCGCACGGCTGCGTTCACACCGAAACCTTCGGCTGGGAGCGGCCCAAGTGGTTTTCCTTGGACGGCCGAAGCGAGGAATACGGCTACCGGCGCAACAATGTATTCGAGATGGTGCGCGGCGAGGTTGCCGCCGTACACGAACGCGTCGGGCTGCTCGATCTCACCGGATTTGCCAAGTACGACATCACCGGCGCGGGGGCGGAGGCGTTCCTGAACCGCATCTGCGCCAATCAAGTGCCGCGCAAGGCCGGCGGCATCGCGCTCGTGCACCTGCTGTCGCCCGGCGGCAAGATCCTGGGCGAGATGACGGTTACCCGCCTCGGCGAGGATCGCTTCTACGCCCTGTCCGCCGCAGCCGCCGAACAGCGGGACCACGATCTGCTCACGCAGAGCGTGTCGCCGCGCGAGTCCGTGCGCATCGAGAATGTCACCGAGGAGCGCGGCGTGCTCGTGGTCAGCGGACCTAAGTCGCGCGATCTATTGAGCCTGCTGACCGACGCCGATCTCGGCAACGGCGAGTTCCGCTGGCTGCGGGCCAAGGAAATCCACATCGCCGGACAGCCGGTCCGCGCGCTGCGCGTGAGCTACGTCGGCGAACTCGGATGGGAACTGCACCCGGCGATCGAGTCCATGCCGGCGCTGTACGACGCGCTGTGGGATGCGGGACAGGAGTTCGGAATCGCGGACTACGGTCTTTACGCCGTCAACAGCATGCGGATCGAGAAGGGCTACAAGGCGTGGTCGAGCGAACTGACCAATGAGCTCAATATGCTGGAAGCGGACATGGCGCGCTTCATCGATTTCGGCAAATCGGATTTCGTCGGCAAGGCCGCCACGCTCGCCCAGGCGCCGCGCCCCTTCAGAATCGTTTATGCGGATATCGCGGCGACGGATACGGATGCGCGCGGCGGTGAACCGGCGCTCGCCGGCGATCGCTGCATCGGCGTCGTCACCTCGGGCGCCTATGGACACCGGGTCGGCAAAAGTCTCGCCTTCGCCAGCGTCGAGCCGGAGTTCGCGGCGCCCGGCAGCGTTTTCGACGTGCTCATCCAAGGCGAGCGGCGCGCCGCCACCGTGCTCGAGGGCGCGGCGTTCGACCCCGACAACTCGCGCATGAGGGCATAGGGCCATGGCAGCGGATCTCCCGAAACGTGCACGCGTCGTTGTTGTGGGCGGCGGCGTCATCGGCTGTTCGGTCGCCTACCATCTGACCCAGATGGGCTGGAGCGACGTCGTGCTGCTCGAGCGCAAGCAATTGACCAGCGGAACGACCTGGCACGCGGCGGGCCTCGTCGGCCAGCTTCGCCAGAGCATCAACATGACGCAGCTCGCCCGCTACACCGGCGAGTTGTATCGGGGCTTGGAAGCGCAGACCGGACAGGCCACGGGCTATCGGCAATGCGGTTCCTTGTCCCTGGCGACCACTCCCGGGCGGATGGAGGAACTCCGGCGCAACGGCTCGATGGCCAAGGTGTTCGGCCTGAAGGTCGATGTGGTCGGCCCCGCCGAGATTGCCTCGCTGTATCCGCTCGCCAATCTCGACGATGTGATCGGCGGCATCCACATCCCGAGCGATGGCTATGCGAACGCCGTCGATATCACGCAGGCGCTCGCCAAGGGTGCGCGCGCCGGCGGTGCGCAGATATTCCAGGACCTCAAGGTCACCGCCATCCGCCACGACGGGCGGCGCGTGAGCGGCGTCGACACCGGGCTCGGACGCATCGACGCCGATTATGTGGTTCTGTGCGGCGGCATGTGGACGCGCGATCTCGCCGCCGGCATCGGCGTGACGGTGCCCTTGCATGCCTGCGAGCACTACTACGTGCTGTTCCAGGACGTCGCGGGCCTGCACCCCGACATGCCGGTGCTGCGCGACTACGACCACTGCAGCTATTTCAAATACGATGCCGGCAAATTACTGGTCGGCGCCTTCGAGCCGCATGCGCGGCCTTGGGGAGCCGGCGGCATTCCGGACGATTTCTCATTCGGCGAGATCGCCGGCGACTTCAGCCATTTCGAGCCGGTGCTCGTCGACGCGATGCGCCGCATTCCGGCATTGGAAAAAGCCGGCATTCAGAAGTTCTTTTGCGGCCCCGAGAGTTTTACGCCCGATGTCCGCTACCACCTCGGCGAATCCACCGAGCTCGAGAATTGCTTCGTCGCGGCCGGCCTCAATTCCATCGGCCTGCAGTCCGCGGGCGGCATCGGCAAGGTGGTGTCGGAATGGATTCGCGACGGACACCCGCCGGTGGACCTGTGGGAGGTCGACGTACGGCGCAACATGCCCTTTCAGATCAACCGGAAGTACCTGCGGGAGCGGGTGTCCGAAAGCCTGGGGCTGCTGTATGCAACGCATTGGCCCTATCGCCAGTACGAAACTGCGCGCGGAGTCCGCAAGTCCGCGCTGCACGACCGGCTGGCCGCCGCCGGCGCGTGCTTCGGCGAAGCCTTCGGATGGGAACGGGCCAACTGGTACGCCCCTGCGGGCGTCACGCCCCAATACGAATACAGCTACGGCCGTCAGAACTGGTTCGAGCACAGCGCGAACGAGCATCGCGCGGTGCGCACGAACGTCGGACTGTTCGACCAGTCCTCGTTCGCGAAATTCAGGCTCGAGGGGCCGGACGCGGCCCGCGTGCTCAATCGAGTCTGCGCCAATGACGTGGCGGTCGCGCCCGGCAAGATCGTCTATACCCAGTGGCTGAACGACCGGGGAGGCATCGAAGCGGACCTCACGGTGACCCGGTTGAACGAGACGGCCTATCTGATCGTCACCGGCGCGGAAACCGAAAGCAAGGATTTCAATTGGCTGCAACGCCATCTTGGGCAAGGCGCGAATTGCGTGGCGACCAACGTGACTTCCGGCATGGGCGTGCTGTCCGTGATGGGACCGAAGTCGCGCGAGCTGCTGCAATCGCTCACGCCCGACGACATGTCGGATGCGGCCTTCCCGTTCGCCACCAGCCGCACCATCGAGCTGGGCTACGCCCTGGTGCGTGCATCGCGAATCACGTATGTCGGCGAACTGGGATGGGAGCTCTACGTACCCACGGAGTTCATGCAGGGAGTCTACGACGAGATCGCGGCCGCCGGCCCGCGGTTCGGGCTGGTGCACGCGGGCTACCACGCTCTGAATTCACTGCGCATGGAAAAGGGCTACCGGCACTGGGGGCATGACATCACCGATGAAGACACGCCGCTGGAAGCCGGCTTGGGCTTCGCCGTGAGTTGGAACAAGGCGGGAGGATTCATCGGGCGCGAAGCGCTGCTGCGGCAGAGAGAGGCCGGTTGCCTGAAGCGGCTGGTGCAATTCAAGCTCGAATCTTCGGATCCCCTGCTCTACCACAATGAGCCGATCTGGCGGGGCCGGGCCATCGTCGGATTCATCCGCTCGGGGATGTATGCCCACTCGCTGGGAGCCGCGGTGGGTCTGGGTTACGTGACGGCGCCGGATGGCGCGCCGGTCGAGGTGGTCGGCGCGGACGATTACGAGATCGAAGTCGCCGGGGTCCGGTATGCGGCCACTGCATCGCTGCGGCCCATGTACGACCCGAAGAACGAACGAATCAAGCGTTGAGAATCCTGGATTCAACATGACGACGGAGGATGACCTCATGGGCGATTCTCGCCTGATCGAGCGGCTGGCCGCCGCAACCAAACTCGGCTACAGCCTCGACCGCAAATTCTATTGCGACGATGCCGTGTTCGACGAAGACATGAAGCGGGTCATCGGACGCAAGTGGCTGGTGGCGGGCCACGTCGACCGGGTGCGGAACAAGGGCGATTATTTCCTGTTCGAGATCGGGCACGAGTCCATCATCGTGGTGCGCAGCGACGAGTCCACCGTCAACGCCTTCTACAATGTCTGCAGGCACCGCGGCTCCCTGATCTGCACCAAGGCCCACGGGCGCGTCGCGCGCCTGACCTGCGGCTATCACGCATGGAGCTACGGATTGGACGGCGCGCTGCTGGCAGCGCGCTTGATGCCCGCCGATTTCTCGAAGCAGGACAACGGGCTGCACCGCTGCCATATCCGGGTGTTCCACGGCTTCATTTTCATCAATCTGTCGGATGAAGCGCCGCCGGATTTCGACGCGGCCTTCGGCGATCTCGCACCCTACTTGGACTTTCACGGCTTCGCCGGCGCGAAGATCGCGCATTCGCACTCGTATCCGACCACCGCGAACTGGAAACTCATCGTCGAGAACTTCGTCGAGTGCTATCACTGCGCCCCCGCGCATCCGGAATTCTGTTCCATGCACCCTCCGGAAGCGCTCATCGCTTTCGGCGCCGGACCGAGTTCGGGACCGGCCGAGGCCGTGGAGAAGTACCTTCCGGCTCTCAAGGCATGGGAGGCCCGGGCGGCGAGCCTCGGGCGTCCGCTCGGGACCGTGGACGACGGACCGGAATCTTCGCATCTGCGGCTGCTGCTGCAGCGGACGATTCGCGAGGGATACGACAGCGAAACTCAGGATGGCCGACCGGCTTCGTCGCTGATGGGCAAGCGCTCGGCCTTCGATCAGGGCCGCATGTACCTCTCATTCAGCCCGTTTACCCAGGTCGTCGCGACCAACGACTTTGCCGTGTTGTTTCTATTCACGCCTCGTAGCACCATGCACACGGATGTGGACCTTTATTGGCTGGTGGACGGCAATGCCACCGATGTCGACATCCAAAGGATGATCTGGGGCTGGGACGAGACGACCAAGCAGGACAAGGTGATCACGGAGAACAACCAGGCCGGAATCTTGTCCAAGCGCTATCAACCGGGCCGATACTCGGAACACGAGCGGCGCGTCGTCACCTTTCAGCAGTGGTATCTGGCCCAATTGGGTCATGCGCTTCAGGAGACCTAATGCCGGGTTTGGATTTGGAGGGAATCAGCCGATCCGTGGTGAAGCTGCGCGCTGAAGTGCCGGAAAACGCGTTCACGGCCGGCATCTTGGGCTCGCAGCGCACCGGCAATGGAATCGTCATCGATTCCAGAGGACTGATCCTGACCATCGGCTATCTGGTCACCGAGGCCACCGACGTTTGGCTGACCACCGCCGACGGCCGGGAACTCGCCGCTCACCCCCTCGCATACGATCAAGTGACCGGCTTCGGCTTGGTAATGCCGCTGGAGAGAGCCGACATCGCGCCCATTCCGATCGGAGTGTCCGCGCACATCGAAGTGGGCGACAAGGCGTTCGCGGTGAGTTCCCCGGAATTTGCAGAGCCGCAGCCGGTCGAGATATCCGCCCGGCGCGAATTCGCCGGCGCCTGGGAATACCTGTTGGACAACGCCATATTCGCGACGCCGGCCCATCCGCATTGGTCAGGCTCCGCCTTGATCGACGTCGACGGCCGCTTGGTCGGCTTGGGCTCCCTGCTGGTGCGCGAATTGATCGCGGGCGAGGAAATCAACGCCAATATGTTCGTACCGATCGACCTGCTCAAGCCCATTCTGGAAGACCTGACCACGCAGGGCCGCGCTTCACGCCCGCCCCGCCCCTGGCTGGGCGTCTATGCCGTGGAGATGACCGGTAAGGTGTATGTGACGGGCGTGGCGGAAGGCGGCCCGGCGCATTTGGCCGACATCCGCGAAGGCGATCTGATCAGCCGCGTGGCCGAACATCCCGTCGCCACGCTGCCCGACTTTTACCGGCGGCTCTGGGCGGTGGGACCGGCGGGAACCGGCGTGCCGCTGACCGCCATCCGTGGCGGGGTTGCAATGCACTTGAATGTACGCTCGGTCGACCGGCTGGAATTGCTCAAGCGTCCGCAAGCGCACTAAGGCGCCGATCGCTCCTGCGCCCGCAAGAGCTCGCGTCCGTGCGCAAGAACGAATTCCCTGAAGGCCGCCGCCGTCGGCGACAGCCGCTTCTTCGCCAGATGCGCCACGTGCCATTCGCGCATCACGGGCGTGCCGCGCACGTCCAAGACCACCAGCCGATGCGTCTGCAATTCCAAGTCGATGGTGTGCCGCGACAGGAAGCTCACGCCCATTCCGGCCATCACGGCCTGCTTGATGGTCTCGTTGCTCGCCATTTCCATGCCGACCTTGCACGGCACCTGCCGCTCGTCGAAGAAATTCTGCATGGCGAGCCGGGTTCCCGAGCCGGGCTCGCGGACGATGAAGGTTTCCCGGGCTATGGTCTCGACCAGGATTCTGCGCCGGGCCGCCAACGGATGGTCGGGCGCAGCGACGATGACATGGGGGTTCTGGGCGAACGGTTCGGCTATGGTGTCGAGCGCCTGCGGCGAACGCCCCATGATGGCGAAATCAACCTCGTTCGCGACGAGCTGCTCGATGACCGAGTTCCGATTGTTCACCGCAAGGCGGATCTCCAATTGCGGATAATTCCTGCCGAAGCGGGCCAATAGGCGCGGGACGAAATACTTCGCCGTACTCACCACCGCGAGATTGATTCTTCCGCGTCGAAGGCCCTTCAGTCCATCGAGCACGTCCTCCGCATCCTTGAGCGTGCGCAGCACCTCCCTCGCCCTGCTCAGCAATTCCTGCCCGGCTTCCGTGACGAAAAGCTTTTTACCCATGCGTTCGAACAGCGGCAGCCCGATATTGCTCTCCAGCTGTTTGATGTGCATCGAGACGCCGGGCTGCGTGAGATGCAGCAGTTCGGCCGTCTTGGAGAACGAACGCAGGGTGGCGGCTGTTTCGAACACCCGAAGCTGGCGCAGGGAGGCATGTTGCAGCGGCATCGCGAATCTCCAGTCACATAAGCAAAACCTTATCATAAGTCGAAGCAATATTGATTATCCCTTATGCAAGCGGAGGCATAGAGTTTTGGCTGGTTTTGAACAAGGCAAAAGGAGCCGTCATGGGGAGTCAGGCTGAAAGATATAAATCCGGGGTCATGCCCTACGCCCAAATGGGCTACTGGGACGCGGATTACGTTCCCAAGGATACCGACGTCATCGCGGTGTTCCGGATCTCGCCGCAGGACGGTGTGGACCCCATCGAGGCCGCCGCCGCGGTCGCCGGGGAATCTTCGACGGCGACTTGGACGGTGGTGTGGACCGACCGCCTCACGGCCTGCGATGCTTACCGCGCCAAGGCCTATCGCGTGGATCCCGTGCCGGGGGCACCGGGACAATACTTTAGTTATATCGCGTATGACCTGGATTTATTTGAAGAAGGTTCAATAGCGAATCTCACAGCCTCCATCATCGGCAACGTCTTCGGATTCAAGCCGCTCAAAGCGCTGCGCCTGGAAGACATGCGCATTCCCGTCGCCTACCTCAAGACCTTCCAGGGTCCGGCGACCGGCATCGTGGTGGAACGGGAGCGTCTCGATAAATTCGGCCGCCCGCTGCTCGGGGCCACGACCAAGCCCAAGCTCGGGCTCTCCTCGAAGAACTACGGCCGGGTGGTGTACGAGGCGCTGAAGGGCGGACTCGACTTCGTTAAAGACGATGAAAACATCAACTCGCAGCCCTTCATGCACTGGAGAGACCGGTTTTTATACTGCATGGAAGCGGTCAACAAAGCATCCGCCGCCAGCGGCGAAGTGAAGGGCCACTATCTCAACGTCACCGCGGCAACCATGGAGGATATGTACGAGCGCGCGGACTTCGCCAAGCAATTGGGCTCGTGCATCGTGATGATCGATTTGGTCATCGGCTACACGGCCATTCAGTCCATGGCGAAATGGGCACGCCGCAACGACATGATCCTTCATCTGCACCGCGCCGGCCACGGTACCTATACGCGCCAGAAGGCGCATGGCGTGTCATTCCGCGTCATTGCCAAGTGGATGCGCATGGCCGGAGTGGACCACATCCATGCCGGAACCATCGTCGGCAAGCTCGAAGGCGATCCCAATATTATCAAAGGGATATACTCGATTTGTCGAGATACCTTTACACAGAAAAATCTCGAGCAGGGCGTGTTTTTCGATCAGGACTGGGCCGGATTGCGCAAGCTTCTTCCCGTGGCTTCGGGCGGCATCCATGCCGGTCAGATGCACCAGCTCATCAGCTACCTGGGCGAGGACGTGGTTCTGCAATTCGGCGGCGGCACCATCGGGCATCCTCAGGGCATCCAAGCCGGCGCCACGGCCAACCGCGTCGCCCTCGAGGTCATGATCAAGGCGCGCAACGAGGGCCGGGATATTTGGAACGAGGGTCCGCAGATCCTGGCGGACGCCGCCAAGTGGTGTGCGCCGCTGCGCGCAGCACTCGATACCTGGAAGGACGTGACCTTCAACTACCAATCGACCGACACCTCGGACTTCGTGCCGACGGCAACCACCGCTTGAGGAGGACGACATGCGAGTGACACAAGGCACTTTTTCATTCCTGCCCGATTTTACCGATGCGGAAATCCGGGCGCAGATCGAATACTCGCTGGCCCAAGGCTGCGCCATCGGCATCGAGTACACCGACGACCCTCATCCGCGCAACTACTACTGGGAGATGTGGGGCAATCCGATGTTCGATCTGCGGGACGCCGCCGGGGCCATGGCCGAGCTTGCCGCATGCCGCAAGGCGCACGGCCGGACCTATATCCGCGTCAACGCATTCGACTCCACGCGCGGCTTCGAGACCACCCGCCTGTCGTTCATCGTCAACCGGCCGGCCGACGAACCCGGTTTCCGGTTGCAGCGCCACGAAGTGGGCGGGCGGCAGATTCAGTACACCATCGAGAGCTATGCCGCCCGGTCGCCCGAAGGGCGCCGCTACGAGTAGTTCGAGGCGATGAGCGACATGGCGGAGCACATCGATCTTGGCGCGCTGCTGGCGGATTCGCACGTCGGCGAGGTGCTCGACGAACTCGACGCAGAGCTCATTGGCTTGAAGCCGGTCAAGGCGCGCATTCGAGACATCGCCGCGCTGCTCGTGGTGGAACGCGCGCGCAAGCAGCTGGGCTTGGCTGCGGGGCCGCCTTCGCTGCACATGTCCTTCACCGGCAATCCGGGTACGGGCAAGACCACGGTTGCGCTGCGAATGGCGCAAATCCTGCACCGCTTGGGCTATGTGCGCAAAGGTCATCTGGTCGCGGTGACCCGCGACGATCTCGTCGGACAGTACATCGGGCATACCGCACCGAAGACCAAGGAGATACTGAAGAAGGCCATGGGCGGCGTGCTGTTCATCGATGAGGCCTACTATCTATACCGCCCTGAAAACGAGCGGGACTACGGCCAGGAAGCGATCGAGATCCTGCTGCAGGTGATGGAGAATCAGCGCGACGACCTGGTCGTGATCCTGGCCGGCTACAGCGACCGCATGAACACGTTCTTCCGCTCGAATCCGGGACTGTCTTCACGCATCGCGCATCATCTGGATTTTCCGGATTATGGGCCGCAGGAGCTCGAGGAGATCGCCGCGCGGATGCTCGGGAACATGCAGTACCGGCTGAGCGAGTCGGGCGCCGCTGCCCTGCGCGAATACATTCCGCTGCGAATGAAGCAGCCGCACTTCGCCAACGCCCGCTCCGTCCGCAATGCATTGGACCGCGCGCGCCTGCGCCAGGCGAATCGGCTCTTCGCCCAAAAGGGGCGCGCGACGACGCGCGATGAACTCATGACCATCGAAGGCGAGGATATACGCGCCAGCCGGGTGTTTGCATGAAGCTCGGAGCGCTGATATTCGACGTTGATGGAACGCTCGCCGACACCGAGGAGGTGCATCGCCACGCGTTCAACGCCGCCTTCCTGCAGCACGGCTTGGATTGGAATTGGAGCAGGCGCGAATACGGCCGCCTGCTGCAGACTGCCGGGGGCAAGGAACGGATTGCCGCTCATCTCGATTCGCTGGCCCTGGATCGGAGCGAGCGTCTGGCCATGGAGGAGCGCATCGGACACATTCACAAGACCAAGACCGACATCTACGCCTCGCTGGTCGCGGCCGGCCGGGTGCCGCTGCGCGCCGGCGTCGAACGGTTGATCGATGAAGCGGCCGCGGCCAATGTGCAATTGGCCATTGCCTCGACCACCACACTGGCCAACATCGAGGCGCTGCTCCGCAGCGCCCTCGGCCGGGACGCCGCGCTGCGGTTCGCGGTCATCGGCGCCGGCGATCAAGTGAGGCGCAAGAAGCCTGCGCCGGAGATTTATCGCTTCGTGATGCGCGAATTGAATCGCGGTCCGCAAGAGTGCGTGGCGTTCGAAGATTCGCCGCACGGGCTGGCCGCGGCCAAGGCCGCGGGCTTGTATACCGTGGTGACGCCGACCGATTGGACCCGGGGCGAGGACTTCGCCGCGGCCGACCGGGTAGTGCCGTCCCTTGCGCAGATCGGCATCGGCGAACTCGCCCGGCAACTCGATGGAATCAGAGAATACCAATAACGCGTCGATACGAAGGGGGACGAAATGAGCACTCGAGAGAAGACCATCACCGAATTCATGATCGAGGAGCAGCGCCGATTTCCGGATGCAACCGGGGATTTTACCGCCTTGCTCAACTATGTCCGCCTGGCATGCAAGCGCATCAGCTTCATCGTCGGCCGCGGTGCGTTGGCCGGCGCGCATGGTTCGGCGCAGATGGCCAATGTGCAGGGCGAGACGCAGATGAAATTGGATGTCATATCCAACGACATTTTCCTGCGCACCAGCGAGTATGGCGGGCACCTGGCCGGGATGGTGTCCGAGGAGCTCGAGGAGCCCTATCAGATCCCGCCGGAATATCCCCTCGGCAAATACCTGCTCGCCTTCGATCCGCTCGACGGATCGAGCAACATCGACATCAACGCGCCGGTGGGCAGCATCTTTTCGGTGCTGAAAGCGCCCCGAGGCATGCATCCTGCCGCGGCCGAGGACTTTCTGCAGCCCGGATCCCGCCAGCTGTGCGCCGGCTATGCCATCTACGGGGCCACCACCATGCTGGTGCTCACGGTCGGGCGCGGCGTCCATGGCTTCACCTTGGACCGGGGATTCGGCGAATTCATTCTGACGCATCCTCATATGACCATTCCCGAGGAGGCCAATGAATTTGCCATCAACGCGTCCAACGAGCGGTTCTGGGAGCCTCCCGTCAAACGCTACGTGGCGGAGTGCCTCGCCGGCCACGGCGGAGTGCGCGCCAAGGACTTCAACATGCGTTGGATCGCCTCGCTGGTGGCGGAAGTGCACCGCATCCTGATCCGCGGCGGGTTGTTCATGTATCCCAAGGACACCAAGGAAGCGGGCAAGCCCGGGCGGCTGCGCCTGCTATACGAGGCGAATCCCATGGCGATGCTGGTCGAACAGGCGGGAGGCGCGGCGTCGGATGGACGGACCCGGATAGCGGACCTGGTGCCCGACCATATTCACCAGCGCGTGCCGCTGATCCTGGGTTGCAGGGCCGAGGTGGAACGCATCGAACGCTACACCCTCGAACATGAGCAGGGCCTCGACCGCATCTACAGCTCGCCCCTGTTCAAAGAACGCTCATTGTTCCTGCAAAGCTAATTCCGGAGCATCCGCATGTCAGCCAAGCATCCCATCATCGCGGTGACCGGTTCATCGGGCGCCGGCACCACCTCGGTCACCCGTACCTTCAATTGGATTTTCCGGCGCGAGGGCATCAAGGCGGCCCTGGTCGAGGGCGATTCCTTCCATCGCTACGACCGCGAAACCATGAAGGTGAAGATGGCCGAAGCCGCCGAGCAGGGTGATCAGCATTACAGCCATTTCGGGCCGCAGAACAATTTGTTCGAAGAACTGGAGGCCTTGTTCCGCGGCTACGGCGTGACTGGGAGGGGGAAGATCCGCCGCTATCTGCACAACGAGAAGGAGGCCGAACCGTTCAAGCAGGAACCCGGAACCTTCACCGCCTGGCAGGAGATCCCCGCGGACACCGACCTCCTCTTCTACGAGGGCCTGCACGGAGCCGTCGTGACGCCGCACGTGAACGTTGCCCAGCATCCGGATCTGACCATCGGCGTCGTGCCCATCATCAATCTGGAGTGGATCCAGAAGCTGCACCGGGACAAGGAAACCCGAGGCTATTCCACCGAGGCGGTGGTGGACACGATACTGCGCCGCATGCCGGACTACGTGAATTACATTTGCCCGCAGTTTTCGCAAACCCACGTCAATTTTCAGCGCGTGCCCACGGTGGATACCTCCAATCCATTCACGGCACGCTACATCCCGGCAGCCGATGAAAGCTTCGTGGTCATCCGCTTCGCCGATCCGAAGGGCATCGATTTCCCCTACCTGCTGTCCATGGTGCACGACTCCTTCATGTCGCGGCCCAACATCATCGTGGCGCCCGGAGGCAAGATGGAACTGGCCATGCAGCTCATATTGACGCCGATGATCTTGAAAATGATGGATGCACGCCGCCGCGCCTTGGGCGCGCAGCCGGCGAAAGCGGCCGCGAAGCTCCCGCCCTGACCGGCCTGTCCGCGGCGCTGGGTTACAATGCCGGCGATCATGAGCCGACAACCCTCAGCCGCCCTGGATTTGGCAGCGCGCGCGAATCCGCGCGAGCGCCTGCGCGGCATCGGGTACATGGTTTCCGCCGTGTTCGTCTTCGCGATCATGGATGCTTTGTTGAAGCGCCTGTCGACGCGCTATGGACCGCTGCAGATCGCCTCCCTGCGGTGCATTTCCTCCTGGCTGTTTCTGCTGCTGCCGATCGCGTGGCAGCGATCATGGCGGACGCTGCGCCCGGCCAATGGCCGCCTGCACCTGTTTCGCGCCGTGCTCGGAATCCTGATGCTGGCGAGTTTCGTGTTCGCGGTCCATCGGCTGAGCCTGGCGCAGACATATTCGCTGTTTCTGGCGGCGCCGCTGCTGATGACCGCCTTGTCCGTGCCGCTTCACGGGGAGAAGGTGACCCGAAAGCGATGGACGGCGATCATCGTGGGCTTGAGCGGCGTGCTGGTGGTGCTGCAGCCGTGGGGACACGGCGGCATTTCTGCGGCCGCCGCCGCCGCCGCGGCCGTGGCGACCCTCTGCTATTCGTTGAGCGCGCTGACGGTTCGCAACCTGAGCCGCGGCAACTCGAACCTGTCGATGGTGTTCTGGTACCTGTTGCTGGTGAGCATCGGTTCCGGGGTGCTGGCCGTTGGCGATTGGCGGCCGGTTCCGGTCATCGACTGGGGCTGGCTCGTCGGCGTCGGAGTCACGGGGGCGTTGGGGCAAATGTGGCTGACCGACGCATTCAGCCGCGCTCCGCCCTCGGTGGTCGCACCGTTCGAATACACCTCCATTCTCTGGGCATTCGCCATCGATTGGATTTTTTGGTCGGCTGCGCCGTCTTCGAGCCTGGTGGTCGGCGCGTGCGTGGTCGTCGGCAGCGGCATCGTGGTCATCCTCGATGAGCGGCGGCTCGGCCAGGCCGCGTTGATTTCCGCGAGTCCCCCGCCCTGAGCGGTCAATGCACCGTGGCGAGCCGATCGGATCGCGGCGCCGCCCCATGGCAGGTTCCCCGGCCGACCAGCGAGACCATCGCCGCGCAGGCATCCACGAGCTTGCCCCCCTCGCCCGCCGCCGTGGACGGCGCGCTCGTCTCCCGCAGCAGCCGGTAAACACCGGCGGACGACAGCGAGGGATTTTTTGCCAGCAGCAGCGCAACGACGCCGCTGACCTCCGCCGTGGCGATCGAGTCGCCCGTGGCGAAATCGTAGTGTCCTCCCGGCAGGAGCGTCAGGATTTCGGTGCCCGGCGCCAGCACCGCTCCGCCGCTCCCGGCTCGACCTCCGGCACTGGCCACCTCGATGACCCCGGGCTGGTCCGTGAATCCGCCCGCTCCGTCCGGCATCTCGTCGGAAGCCGCGCCGACGAACAGCACGCCCCTGCGCACGCCTTCGCGGATCAAGCTGCTCAGCAGCGGATCGGACGGGCCGGCCAGACTCAAATTGACGATCTGTGCGCGGGCATCGAACGCGGCAACCAGCGCTCTCGCCAGAGTAAAGGAGTTGCATCGCGCTGCATCGGCGTCGAGCCGTGCCTGCCAGCATGCCTTGAGGACCAGGAGCCGGGCCGCGGGCGCGATGCCGACGATGCCCTCGCGATTGTTGGCGACGGCCGCGATGACACCGGCCATTTCGGTGCCGTGGCGGTCGAGCTGGAACTGCCGGTCATCCGCGTCGACAAAATTCTCCGCGCCCGCAACATTTCCCTGCAGATCGGGATGACGAGTATCGGCGCCGGTATCGATGATGGCCACCTTGACTCCCTCGCCGCGCGACCAGGGGTGCGCGTCGGCGACATCCATTTGCTGAAAGCCGCGCTGCAGCCCGACATACGGATCGTTGTAGGCGTCGGTGCGCGTGACGAAACTCTGCAGGGGTTCCGCCAGCTTGACGCGGCGATCGGCCGCCAGGGCGGCCAGCAAGGCCGCGCGGTCGCCGCCCTTCGGAACCTCGAGCACGGCGCAATGCATGTGCAGAGGCTCGATGGGCCAGGCGCTCACTTCGTGAAGGCCGTAGTCGTTTTCCAGGGAGCGCATCAACTGGCGCGCGGCCGTGCTCGGCCCGTAGGCTGCGATCTCGTCGTAGCCGCGCGGAGTGCTGCCGGCCCGGGCCATGAAGGCGGCCGGCTCGTTGTCCACGGCTGCAATGATGAAGTGCTCCGGGGACTGCGAGACCTGGTCGGCCAGCGCACGCGATTCGATTTTAACCGGAGCGGTGCCGCATGCAGAAGCCACGAGCACGAGAAACGCCGGAAGCAGGCGTTTCGGCAGCGGCGCCTTCATGGGATATCGCCGGATCCCGTGCGCCGTTCGATGCTCTCGGCGAAACGAACCTTCGCATGCGCCCGCAGCAGCGCCAGAGAGTCGCTCACCGGTCGGCTCGATACGGCCGCCAGTGAATAAACCCCCGCCTCCGTCGGACCCGACACGATCCGCAGTTGCGCTTCATCGAGAATGGCCTGCAATTCGATCAAAGTGACATCCGGCGAGAACACCGCGCGAATCACTTCGTTCGGCGCACGCGGCTTCGGCGTCGTGACGGTGTAATAATCCGGCGATGCGGCGCGCGCCCGGTTCTGCAGCCATCGATCGGCGGCCAAAAAGCCCAGCGCCACGGCCATCACGGCGACGGACGCCGCCATCAGTCCCTGCCACGGCAGCCCCCGCCGCAACGGCCGTGCGGCCGAGCCCGAATCCTCCGCCGCGCCGGACGACGCGAGGGCTTCCATCCCGTCGAGCCGCATTTGCAGGCGCTTGAGCGAAGCTGAGGGCATGTACTCGACATTGGGCTCGGCCCTCATGCCTTCGTACACATGGCGCTCCTGCGCGAGTTCGTCCCGGCATTGGGCACACTCCGGAAGGTGCGCATCGACGCGCTCCCGATCGTGCTCGCCGATGCTGCCGTTGACATACCATGGAAGGAGAGCGGAAATGTCCGCATGCTCCCGGCCGGAATTGCGGTGGGTGAACTTCATTCGTTGCCAGCCGACGATCCTGGGGTGCCGCCCGGGATGCCGCCCGAAGTGCCGCCCAGGTTCGGCAGATACAAGCGCAATTTCTCGCGGGCATGAAACATGCGCGCCTTCACCGTGCCGACCGGACATTGGGTGATGGCCGCGATTTCCTCGAGCGAATGGCCCATCTGATAGGCGAGCTCGAGGGTCAAACGCTGTTCGGCGGGCAGCTGGTTCAGCCCGTGTTTGAGCCAATCCTGAACCTCGGTGTCGAGCGTGGGGTCCACGGTCTGTTCAGGATATTCGTCGAGGCTGCGCGCCGCGGTGTGATTCTTCTGGCGCCGCACGGATTTGAGCGCCGTTCTATAGGCGATGCCTATGATCCAGGTCGATACCTGCGACGCGTAGCGGAAATCCTTGGCGCATTGCCAAACCACCATGAACGTGTCGTTGATGATCTCTTCGACGTTTTCATAGCGCGGGGTAAAACGCGATAGGAATCGAGCCAGGCGCCGGTGATAGTTTAAGTAGAGTTCCTCGAGCGCCAGCCGGTCGCCCGCGGCCACGGCGACGAGCAGTTCGTTGTCGCGCTCCTTGGCCGAATTTTTCACCACCACGCTCATCGGCGACAGACTCCTGAATACGCGCGCAACCATTCACCGTAAGTACCGGCGGCGGCCCAAAGAGTTGCAATCTCCCCGGCCGCCCTTCAAAAGCGCCAAATGACGGTTCCCGTCAGGCGTCCGCCCTCCGCGGCATTGTAAAACAATGTCCTGGCGCCCGCCGTGGCGCCGACATATGACAGGATCAGGGACACGGGCGCGAGGTCGTAGGCGGCTCCGATGCTCCAATAGGCGTAGCCCTCGGGATATGGACCCTCGAAATGCGAGTATCCGATGCCCGCGCTGGCGGACAGCTTGCGCGCCAGCGGCCGCTGCAGGTTCACTTCGGCGGATTCGGACGCCACTCCGACCAGGCCGCGGTCCGGCATATACAAGGGTGAATTCGGAGAGTACACGACGCTCACGTCGAGCCAATCCCGGTAGCCCAAGTCGACGTCGAGTTCATCGTAGTCGTATCCGGAACCCAGCCGATTCCACAGATAAGCGTAGTGGCTCAATAGAAATCTGCCCCGCCAGTCCTCGCCGGCGGCCCAGGCGAAACCGGCGAACGCATCGAATTCGACGTCCCGCGATTCGCCCGCGTCGATTTGCGCATTGGAGGCAAATATGCCCGCGACGAACCCCGACGCGTTCAAATAGTGCACGTCGAGCTGCAGCGCCGCCCGATCGTCGCTTCGCGATATGCCGCGTACGATGTAATCGCTGGTGACGGCGAGAGAACCGCCCCAAGCTTCGGTTGCGGCCGCGCAGCGCGCCGCCGCGGCCAGGAGGCAAAGTGACGAAAGGACGCCGGCCGCGAATGGACGCACTAGCGCTCGACCGCCCGATACTTCCTCGAATCCTGCATTCGGATACCTCGTCCGCTCCTCGGATTGCAGATTAACTCTTTCTCGAACGCTTGGGCACGTTCAAGGCCGACGGGTACTTACTTCATGTCGTCACTATTGCGAGTTCGAGTATGCGGATCGGCCGGCGTAGATCTTGGGCAGCCCTGCTGGTGTTGGGCTGCACCGCGGGTTGCGCGGGCAACGGCGAAGGTCTCGATCAGAACGGACAACCGATCTCCGGCGGCGGTACCGCGAGCGGCCCGATCACCGCGGATTTCCAATCGATCCAGGCCCATGTATTCACGCCGATCTGCTCGAAGTGCCACATCGGCGCGAGTGCGCCCGAAGGACTGCAGCTCGACGCGGCGCACAGCTACAACCTGCTGGTGGGGGTGCCGAGCAGCGAGCAGCCTGCCTTGCTTCGCGTGAAGGCGGGCGATCCCGACGACAGCTACCTGGTGCACAAGATCGAAGGACAGGCGGGGATCGACGGCGGTCAAATGCCGCTCGGCGAGTCCCCGCTGCCGCAGGCCACCATCGACGCCATCCGGCAATGGATTGAGGGCGGAGCGCCTAACGCGGCCGCTACCGTGGCATTGGCCGGCGCGGCAACCGCCGCCGCGGCAACGGCTGGCGCGGCAACGGCCGGCGCGGCAGCCGGCGAAGTATTCGCGGTGCAAACCACCGCGCCGCTCGACGGCGCCGTCGTCAAGGCTCCGCTGACCAGAATTATCGTCACCTTCAACCGCGACGTCGACGCATCGCTGGTCAACGATTCCACCGTAACGCTCGAACGCGTCGACGCCGGCACCAGCACCAGCACCAGCACCAGCACCAGCACCAGCACGGGCACCGCTACCGCTACCGGCACCGGCACCGGCACGCAAGTCGTCCGGAGAGTAGCAGCGGCCGGCGCCCTGGCCGCGGAAAATCCGGCGGCGC
>Ga0182030_10000818_pt1 | contig 61258 bp, 49 predicted proteins | sample 812S3MmetaG_FD_121299 | JGI IMG/M metagenome (GOLD analysis project Ga0182030, IMG submission 121299) | Permafrost microbial communities from Stordalen Mire, Sweden - 812S3M metaG (Illumina Assembly) | ecosystem: Environmental > Terrestrial > Soil > Wetlands > Permafrost | place: Sweden... | reverse complement strand
GTTGCACTCCGTGCGACGGAAGTCAGAAGCAGCTTCCTGTGCGCTCGCGATGCCGCGCTCGCGCACCCGGACAACAAGTTGTCCGGGCCACCCGAACTGCACGCCGCAAGCGGCGGGGAATTTAACCCAAAAAGATTAAAATGCTATAGTCATTAGAATGATTTTTTCGCAACCCGGGCCAAAAGGCAGCGGAAGAACAGCTACACTTTGTTTTTGAAAATGCCCTAGGCGCAAATCCATTGTCTTTTGCCTCCTCATCTCTAAGCTGGCAGGACGCTTCTCTTCATTTTGCCTCTATGAAACAGTTTCTTATCACGTTTTTCGCGAATCTGGCCGCCCTGCTCTTTGTCCTCGGCGGTCCGATGCTGCTTTTCCTGATTCTCATCATCGCCTCCTTCTCCGCCGGCTCCAAGGGGAGACACCTGATCATGATCGAGCGGGGATCGATCCTCGTGGTGGATCTTTCGATGAACGTGACCGATTCCCCCGAACATGCCTCATCGACCGATCCACTGACCAATGCCTTGAGTGGTGACAAGGTCAAGAGCGTGTCCCTGCATCGCCTCGTCAACGCCATAAAAAAGGCAGCCGCCGATCCCCGGATCAAAGGTATGCTGATCGAGGGCTCCTTTGAGCCGGCCGACTTTGGCACCGGCTACGCCTGCCTGAAAGAGTTGCGCGAGGCGATCGTCCATTTCAAGAAAGGCGACGGCAAGACCCCCAAGCCGGTTTACGCCTACCTCGAGGCCCCGACGACGCGCGATTACTACGTCGCTTCGGCGGCATCGAGCATCACGATGAATCCCTACGGCGAAATGGAGATGCCCGGCCTGGCCGTGGTGAAGACCTATTACTACGGTCTCTTTCAGAAGTACGGCATCAACGTGCAGGTGACCCGCGTCGGCAAGTACAAGTCGGCGGTGGAACCGTTTATCCTCACGAAAATGAGCGATGCAGATCGCGAGGAAACGCAAAAACTCATCGACGATCTTTGGGGCGATTTCGTGACCGCGGTGACCGAGAGCCGCCCGATCGACAAGGCCGCTTTTCAACAGCTCGTCGATACCGATGGCTATATCCTCCCCGAACACGCCCAAAGCGCGCATCTGGTCGACAAGCTCGGTTATTTCGGCGATATGCTCAACGAGCTGGGCAGGATCGCGCCCTCCAGTGATTACGCCCGGATTCCCCTCCCCTTTAAACAAGTCTCCATCGGCGACTACATGAACTCGGCGCGGACACCCCGCCTGCTCGGAGAACGGGGCAGCGACAAGGTCGTCGCGGTGCTCTATCTCGAAGGCGAAATTGTCGATGGCTGGGGCGAGCTGACCAACATCGGAGGGGATCGTTTCGCTGCGGAACTGCGCCAGTTGCGCAAGGACGACGAAGTCAAAGCCGTCGTGCTTCGCGTGAACAGTCCCGGCGGCAGCGCCTTCGCCTCGGAGGTCATCCAGCACGAAATCATCGCGTTGAAGGCCAAGAAGCCGGTGATCGTTTCGATGGGCAACTACGCCGCCTCGGGCGGTTACTGGGTCTCGACTTACGGCGACCGGATTTTCGCCGAACCGAACACGCTGACCGGCTCCATCGGCGTCTTCGGCATGTTCCTCGACATCCAAAAACTCGGCAACAGCTTCGGCGTCACCTGGGATTCGGCCAAGACCGGCGTCTACGCCGATTTCGAAACAAGCTCACGGCCCAAAACCGACGCGGAATTGGCCCTGGCCCAGTCGCGTGTGGATTACCTCTACAAAAAATTTCTCGATAAAGTCGCCGAAAGCCGCCACATCCCCCGGGATGGAGCCGACGGAATCGATACGATTGCCCAAGGACGCGTCTGGGCGGGTAGCGAAGCTTTAAACCTGAAGCTGGTCGATGAAATCGGCGGCTTGGAAAAGGCCATCACGTACGCGGCGGATAAAGCCAAGCTGGGCACACGTATCGGCGACTACCGGGTGAAGGAATATCCGGAAGAAATGACCTTCGCCGAATCCCTGGCGCTTCTCTTCAACCCCCAGGAAGAGCCGGTGAGCAAAATCAAAGTCGATCCCCTCACCCAGCAATTCCTGAAGATGAAAGGTGACCTCAAGTCGCTGCAAGAATTCAACGATCCCACGGGTACGTACGCCCGCATGCCGCTCGGCTGGGAGATCAAGTAATTTCATGTGATCGGGTGGCCCGGGCTACGTGTTGCCCGGGTCGCCGCAGGCGACATGAAGCGATCCCTGGTAGCTGGTGCATGTCCCTGCACTCGTCCGTCGCACGGAGTGCGACGGCTACCAAAGACACTCTCTCCCTGCCTCAACAACCCACTTTCTCCACGAACTTGATAAACCCCTCCGCCTGCTTCTCCAGCCGCTCGATCAGCTCGGGCGTTTTCAGGCGATCCGATTCGTTGAGATGACCATGGATGCCGGGAATATTGACCGTCCCCGGATAGAGAATGCCGCGAAGATAAGTCACCAGCGTTGAGAACTGCTCCACCGGACGCACCGCGCCCCCGATACCCGCCGAGAGACCCACGAACGCAAACGGCTTGCCCGTGAACGTCCCGGGAAACTTGAGCATATCGATGAAATACTTGAACACGCCGGGGAAACCGCCGTTGTACTCGGGCGTCACGACGACAATGCCGTTGGCTTGGGACATCGCCTCCTGAAACGGCGCAAAACTCGCCGGCTTTTCGGCGTAGCTCGACGGCGAGAAAATTTCGGGTGGCAGCTTGTGCAGATCGACGACATGGAGCGGCATTCCCTTCGCGGCATAGATTTCGGCGACATGCGCGGCAACCTTGGCCGTGTTGCTGCCGGGGCGGTTCGTGGCAATGAGTTGGACGATCATAAAGCCCAAGGTGGCGCGAGAAGTTCGTTTGGCAAGTGGAACTGAATCCTAACGGAATTACTAAATTTTCCAAATTAACGGAATTTTTGAGAAAGTTTTTAGACAGGATTAACAAGATTTACAGGATTGGAGAGAGGGAAGTTTCACGAGACAATAAACAAAGAACGGAAACGCCAATCGCAACCCATTCCCCGCGCTCCCAAATAGAGTTTGGGAACGAGGGGGAAAATTCCGTTAATTCCGTCAAAAATTCGGCTCAGCAATCAAACATCTTGCCGGGATTGAGGATGAGGTTCGGATCGAAGAGGCGCTTGAGGTTGCGCATGATCTCCACGTTGAGGCCACCGACCGACTCGGGCAGGAATTTCTTTTTGGCGAGTCCGACGCCGTGCTCGCCCGTGATTGTCCCGCCGCGCCGCACGGTTTCCGTGACGATCTCCTGGAAGGCCAGCTCGACGCGGTGCATTTCATCCACGTTCTTCTCGTTGGTGAGAAAAGTCGGATGCAGATTGCCGTCGCCCATGTGACCGAACACGCCGATGCGCAAGTCGTGCCGCTTCGCAAGCGCCTGGATGAAAGCGACCATGCCGGCCAGCTCGCTCCGGGGCACAGTGACGTCTTCGAGGATCGTCGTGGGTGCGACGCGGGCGAGCGCGGCGAACGCGGAACGGCGCGCCGTGGCGAGGCGCAATGATTCCTCCGCCGTTTCAGCCACGCGCACATTGAGCGCACCGTGCTTTTGCGCCAGCCACGCCATGATTTCCGCCTCCCCGGCCACGACCGCCGGATGGCCATCGCTTTCCATGAGCAACACGGCCTCGGCATCGCGCGGCAGACCGACCTTCGCGTAATCCTCCACACAATTCAGCGTCATCCGGTCGAGAAATTCGAGCGTACATGGAATGATCGGGTGCGCGATGATCGCGGAGACGGTTTCCGCCGCGTCCTCCATCTTCGCATAAACCGCCAACAGTGTTTTCTTCACGGCGGGCTTGGGCAGCAATCGCAGCAATATTTTCGTGAAGACACCGAGCGTGCCTTCGGAACCGATGAAGACTTCCCGCAGCGAATAACCCGCCACGTCCTTTACGCATTTATTGCCAATCCAGACCACTTCGCCGCCGGGCAGAACAATCTCGAAGCCCATGACGTAGTCCTTGGTCACGCCATATTTCAAGCCACGCAGCCCTCCCGAGTTGCACGAGACATTGCCGCCAATCGTCGATATCATCATCGAGCCGGGATCGGGCGGGTAGAGAAGTCCCGCGCCATCCGCGAGATCAAAAATCGTCTGGGTCGTCACGCCCGGCTCGACCAGCAGCGTCAGGTTGCGCCGGTCCAATTCAAGGACCTTGTCAAGCCGACTCATGCACAACACAACGGAGCCAGCCGTGGGTACGCTGCCGCCAGCCAGCCCGGTGCCGCTGCCCCGCGCAACGATGGGCGTACGCGTCTCATTGGCCCAACGGAGAATACGCGAGACTTCGTCCGTGGAGGCGGCCAGGACGACCGCGACGGGCCGTTGTGAAAGCGCCGCGGTTCCGTCGAAGGAATAGGGGATAATATCCTCCGCCCCGGTAAGAATGCGATCTGTCGGGAAGATGGACGCAAGTTGTCCGAAAATTTTTGTAAGATCCGACACGGAAAGGGAGATTACCATGAATGACACCGGCGGGCGCGAAAAAAACCACCACTGGTATAAGACGTGCTTTTGTTTGTCGCTACATTACTATGCTTGCCAAAATCACCCGACTCCGCTTGAGTCCCGCTACTTCCTTTATGAATCGACGTTCCCTGCCAATCTCGCTTTTAGTATCCGCCTTCGTGGCGTTGACGGTTTTCCCCTCTCAAGCCGCCCCGCTGTCGGCAAATCAAACGCTGAAGCTGCCAACCGGTCGAATGGCGAAGATTCTCAGCGTTTCGAAAATTGAATACTCAAAGGGCGTGATGGCTTTGATGGTGCGTTACCAGACGACTCTCTCAGTCGACGAACGCAAGGCGCTGAGCCAGGAAGTCGACGAGGTCTGGAAAGTTGCCCAGAAAGACGTGGAGCATTATGGCTACCGCGAGGCGATCATCAGCTCCAACGAAGTGCCCAAGGGCGTCTTCATCACCGCCAACCACATGTTGAATTTTATTTACGAAAAGGGCGCCGACGACAAGTGGACCCGCCTCAATCGCGCCGACTTCATGGCCGCGCAGTAAGTGATTCAGGTAGTCGTCGCGGGCCCTCGCGACGGACCGCCGCTGAGCCAGCGTCGGCGACCCTTCACACTGCTGAGGAGAAGCCGGTGGAATGAGTTTCTTGATCTCTCGAAGCAATAAGATAACTTATCTCTATGCAGGCAATTGAATTTTCTGCGGAGCTGCGCGGGAATACCTTGACGATCCCGTCCGATGTTCTTTCGCAATTACCTGCTGCATCCACGGCGCGAGTTATTTTGTTTTTAGACGGAGACGCTGACGATCAATCATGGAGAGAAGCTTCCTATCGCCAATTCCTCAAGGATGACGCGCCGGAAGACGCTGCCTATGATCGCCTCGGTTAGATTTCCGGAGATTTATCTCTGCGATTTTCCCTTCACCTCCGGCGCCGATTCCAAAAAGAGGCCTTGTCTGGTTTTGCTCGACCTTGGCGCTGATGTTCTCATTGCGCGAATTACGTCAATCCCTCACGCGGAAGCTTACGATCTTCCCGTTCGAGACTGGCAACACGCTGGTCTGCTGAAACCATCGACAGTGAGACTTGCCTGACTCGTCACCATCGAACGAAAATTACTGCTCAAGCAGTTGGGGATTTTAACTTCTTTCGACCGGGATTTAATCGTCACACTGTGGCAAACAAAGATGCAGTTGCGATCCTGATTTGACGCGCGATCTGCGCGCGGCGGAATGGTTATTTCCCAACAGCGTCAGTTCCCTCCAGCCAGCGGCGAAGCGTGGCGGCATCGGCAAGAAACTGCCCGGGCGAATCGTTGACGACAAATTCGAGGAGAAAATCGACCGATCGGCCTGTTTCGCGGACGATCTCGATGTAGGTGCGCCACCCCGCCTCGCCCTCGATCAGCGGCTGCCGATCAGCGGCCGTCGGCCACCAATGGAAGACGTGGACATTGCGCAAGCGCGGCAGCACGTCGAGAAGACGCTCGGTGCACGCTTCCACCGGCTCGCCATTTGAGGGTTGCCAGAGAAACTCGATGTTCGGATGGGCCAATTCGTCGAACAGAGAACGGACGGAAGCCCGGCTGTCGGTCAGGGTTCCCCCATGATATTCGAGGCTGATGGTGATTCCGGCACGGCCCGCCATTTCCGCCACGCGCAGGGCGTCGTCGACAACTTTACGGCGTTCCCCGGGAGAACAATCGGCGGAACCTTTTGTGCCAGCCCAGACCCGGATCGTCGGAGCGGCAAGTCCCACCGCGCCGGCCAGCACGCGCTCGAAGGGCGCCGCGTCGTTTCCATCGCCGCCCAATCGGTAGTAAGAACCATAAGCAGCGACCATCAGCCCGGCCTCGCGGGTCCAGCGGCCCACCTCGCGCGCGCGGTCGACTTCCCCGGCGGGAACATGGACATCCCCGCCCCACTCGATTGACTGCACACCGGCCTGGATCGCCAGCCGGATGATCTCCTCCGGAGCAAGAGCGCGAAAGGTAACTGAGACGAGGCCCGGGATGAGCATGAAATATCAATTCGTTATTGGGAGTGTCCGCCTGTCGACAATCCAGAGATTGCCAACGCTACAGCTTGCGACAGAATAGACGCATGTTCAAAGCACTTTATATCATGGATCCAGGGAGTTGGCCGCGGATTTATGGTCCGGATCAACAGGCGCAGATCGCGCGGATGGTCGAGGTCCTTGCGCCGGTGTTGAGTCCGACGGAGGCGCTGCAACGTCCCGATCTTCTTCAACAAATGGATGTTCTCCTGTCGGGTTGGGGTGGACCCGTTTTGGACAAAGATTTTCTCGCTTTGGCCCCGAAGCTCAAGGCGCTCCTGTATGGAGCGGGAAGCGTCCGTTACATGTTAAGCCCGGAATTTTGGGAGCGAAAGATCGTGGTGACCACGGCCAATGCGGCCAATGCAATTCCCGTGGCCGAGTTTTCCCTTGCTCATATTTTGCTCGGGCTGAAACGCGCCTGGTTTCAATCCGCGGAAGTGAAAAGGGCGCGCGCGTACCCTGAACCGCACATTCCGGTGGCCGGTTCCTTCGGCAGCACGGTGGGCCTGATTTCGCTCAGCACCATTGGCCGCCTCGTCCTTCAATATTTGGCCCATTTTGAAGCGAAGGTCATTGCTTACGATCCGACGCTGACTCCGGCCCAGGCGGCAGCGCTCAACGTGGAACTCGTTCCGCTGGCCGAAGTCTTCACCCGTTCGGATGTCGTCTCACTCCACGCGCCCCTTTTGCCGGTCACGACCGGACTCATCACCGGTTCGCTGTTGGCCGGCATGAAACCAGGGGCCACCTTTATCAACACCGCGCGGGGAGCGATTGTTCGCGAAGACGAAATGATCGAGGTCTTGTGCGCCCGGCCCGATTTGACCGCCATTATTGACGTGACCCATCCCGAGCCGCCGGAAAGCACTTCGAAGCTCTACGATTTGCCAAATGTCGTCCTGACGCCGCACATCGCAGGCAGTGTTGACCGCGAATGCCAACGCATGGGTCAGTGGGTGGCGGATGAATTGCGACGCTACCTGTCAGGTGAGCCGTTGAAGACATCCGTCACGAAAGAGCAAGTGGCTTTGATGGCGTAGAAGCTGAACCGCAACCTTCCGGACTTTTCTGCACCTCTTCGCCTACTTCATCGAACAACCGCATCCGTTCCTCTGGCGTTTCGGCCACTTTTGGGGAAGCGAGTGGGGCATCCGTTATTACAGCCTCGCCTACCTCACGGGGTTCTACATCCTCTTCGCCGGACTCCGCTGGCAGGCCCGGCGGGGCTGGAGCCTTCTTCGCGGCGACGCCATCTCCGACTACGTGGTGTGGGTCGCGATGGCCGGGGTGATTCTCGGTGGACGGCTCGGCTATTGCTTGCTTTACGCGCCGCGCCAGACCTTCACCGATCCGACCTACTTTTTCACCGTCTGGAAAGGCGGGATGGCGAGTCATGGCGGTATTCTCGGCGTGATCCTGGTGATGATCTTCTACGCGCGCGCAACTAAAATTCCGTTCTATAATCTTGCCGACGCCACGGCCTTTTGCGTGCCGATCTGCCTCGGTCTTGGCCGTTGCGCGAACTTCCTCAACGGCGAACTCTGGGGCCGGCCCACGGACGCATGGTGGGGCGTGGTTTTTCCCGATTCGCCGCTGGTCCACGGCCTGCAAGTTCCGCGCTATCCGTCGCAACTCATTGAGGCGCTGCTCGAAGGATTGCTCCTCCAGTTTGTCCTTGTCGCGGTCCGCTTTTCCGCAAAACGGGAAGGCGCGGTCGCCCTCACCTTCATGGCCGGATACGCCGTGCTGCGCATCGTGGGCGAACAGTTCCGGCAGCCGGATTCAGACATCGCCGGGACATTCATCAACGATAACTACTGGTTCGGCATTTTGACCCAAGGCCAGCTTCTTTCCGGAGCGATGCTCGCCGTGACCACCATTCTCGTCTATCTTCAGTTTTTCTCGCGACGCAAGGCCGGTTCGGAGTTAAGCTCCCATTCGCAATCCCCCATCAGAAAACCATGAGCGCACCCGTTTTTGCTCCCGCCGATTATCTCGATTTCACACAGACGGATCATGCCGCAATTTTTCAAGGCGTAACGCAAGCATGGGAAGTCCTGCCCAGGCTGGCCGCGTATCTCCAAGAGCAGCTTACTCCCATTAATTTCGGGAAAATGATTGGTGAACCGGTGATCGGCGAACAGGTCTTCATCGGCCGCGACACCGTGATCGAGCCGGGCGCCTACATCAAGGGCCCTGCCTGGATCGGGCCCAATTGCCAGATTCGGCATGGCGCTTACATCCGGGAAAATGTCATCATCGGCGCCGGATCGGTCATCGGCAACTCGTGCGAGATCAAGAACAGCTTTCTTTTCAACGGCTGCCAGGTGCCTCATTTCAATTATGTCGGGGATTCGATTCTCGGCGCAAAAGTGCATATCGCGGCGGGCGTCATTGTCTCCAATCTCAAGCTCACCGGGGATTTCGTCATGCTCCGCGTGGGCGATACGACCCTGAATACCGGCCTGCGCAAATTCGGCGCGCTGATCGGCGACGGGACCGAGGTCGGCTGCAATGTTGTGCTGAACCCCGGTTCCATCCTGGGACGCCGCTCACTGATTTATCCCGGCGTTTCCTGGCGCGGCATCCTGCCCGCAAATTCCATCGCGAAAAGCGGCGACTGCGTTCGCGAACGGCGAAGCTAGCGCCATTAAAACGAAAACCCCGGAGCGAAGTGCCCCGGGGTTTGTTGGTGAACGATTACGACCTGATCTTTCTTAATGCCCGTTGGTGGTCCCTCGTTGTCCCCCGCCACCCGAAGAACGTACGGCTCCGCCACCGCCAGAGGATCGCCCGCCGCCGCTCATACCTCCGCCGGAGAAATGCGCGGCGGGAGCGCCACCTCCAAAGTGGGGCTGCGACGCCGGCGCAACTGAGCGGAAGCTCTGCTGCGGATGGTAGACGGGAGCGCTGGAGTGAAACACCGGCGCGCTTGACTGCGGATGATAGACCGGCGCGCTCGATTGAAAGGCACTCGACGGATGATAGCCATAGCTTCCGCCCGAGCTGGACGGAGCCAACGTGTGACGTGTCGTCGGTGCGCCCGTGAACGACGATTCAGCGCTTCTGAACGGAGCCAGTGTGTGACGCGTTGTCGGCGCACCCGTAAACGACGATTGCGCGCTGGACGGAGCCAGCGTATGACGTGTCGTCGGTGCTCCCGTATACGTTGCTTCCGCACTTCTGGATGGAGCTATCGTATGACGCGTTGTCGGTGCGCCCGTAAACGACGATTGCGCGCTGGACGGAGCCAGCGTGTGACGTGCCGTCGGTGCGCCTGTAGCTGCGGCTCCGCCATTTGCGCCGACCGAGGCGCTCGGTCTCATGCCAGCCCCACCCGTCGTGGTAGACCTGGCGCCTCCGATGTTCGGGTTAGGTTGAAGCGCGGTCAGCGGCCGGTTCAATGCCCGGGATGGCTGTGCGTTGACACCGGCAATTTTTGCGCGGGCCGATGTGTTACCCTGAGCCAGCGTCGCCGCGTGGATTTGCCGGGGCGTCGCGTTTGCGGCCCTAAGTCCCTGCGCAGTCGTAAGCGGCTTGTTGATGTTCGTACCACGATTCACGCTCGCATTGGCGAGTGTCCCGGACACTGAGCCGGGTCGGGCTGTTCTCGCCGTAGCAGGATCAACCCTCGGCGCGAAGGCCGCCAGTCTGTTGCCGTGAAGGCCCGCGGCAGCCGGACTCGATGCTGCGGTCAACTGTGCCTGCTGAATAGGCGTCCTGGACCGGGCATTCAATGCCGCCACCGAAGGGCCTCCAGCGTGCACGCGTCCAAATTGACCCGCACCGTCCCGGCGGAAGTTGAGGTTGGTTATGTTCCGGGTCTGGCCAATAAGGGCGAAGTTATCACGCGGATCCCGGAAATGCCTCCAGCAATCGCTGTCGCCGATGAAGGCCACGGGACAGAAGTTATAGCACCACGGACCAATGCCATAAGCCAAGTCGCAGTCGTCGCCGATATGAAACCCGAAGCCGAAGAAAATGCCGGGATCGAAAAAATCGATGCCAACGCATGTTTCAGGAGGCAACGGAGCCCACCCAACGTAGTCGTCGCTGTCGCGCCAGCTCACCCAAGCCGGAGCCCATGTGTAGCCAGGCACCCATACCCAGCCATAACCATCTATGTTGACCCAGCGGCCATAGTGATAGGTTGCCCATCCGAACGGCTCGTCGGAGTCCCACGTCATCCCTGCATCCGTATTGACCCAGTGACCATATTCGTAAGGTCGCCAGTTGGAATCGCCCTCTTTGGGTTGAAAGACATAGCCATATTTATCCGTCTGGACCCACGTTCCCTGGTCGGCTAGTTGGTCGTAGAAGGTTTGAAAGGAAACATTGTTGTCGCCGCTCTGCGGAGCTTTGTTAACGGCATCCTGCGGGATATTATTGTCCGCATTCGGCGGAACAGTGCTGCCATTATTTTGCTCGTCCTGTGCGCGCGCCTGGCCGGCAAAGAGAACGAGAGCCAGCATGGCGGCGAGGCCGAGTGTCCTGGTAAAGGTTTTCATAGGAATTTGTTCACGATTTTTATGAATCAGTCTCTACTCATTTTGACGTGGGGAAATTAGTGGCGTTTCGATTTTCCTAAAAAAATATTATTTGCCGCGCGGCAACCAATCGCGGATGGCATAAATTAAATTGCAGCCAATCAACGGCCTATGAATCGTAGTCGCTCCTGATTACAATAACGTCATGCCTCCCGCACGGACTGTGACCAAGCCCTCGAAACTTCTCGCGTACCTATTCGAGACGTGGCCCGAGACGAAGAAGAAGCAGGTGCGCGCGTGGCTGAAGTTCGGCTCGGTCGCGGTCAACGGCAAAGTCATCACGCAATTCGACCATTCGCTCAAGCCGGGCGACAAGGTGTTGATTCGCCCAAAAGGAATGGCCGCGCCGGAAACAAAGCTGGCAGGCGGCATCCGCATCCGGCACGAGGACGCCGACATTATCGTCATCGAGAAACCTCCCGGTCTTTTGAGCATCGCGAGCCCATCAGAGGAGGAGAAGACCGTCTATGCGTTCCTCACCAACCATGTGCGACAGGGCAATCCGAGGGGCCGCGAACGGGTCTGGGTCGTGCACCGGCTTGATCGCGAAACATCGGGGCTGATGATCTTCGCGAAAAACGAACCAGCCAAGGTCGCGCTTCAGAATGGCTGGGATGGCGTGGAGAAAAAATACCTGGCCGTGGTCGAGGGGACGCCGTCCAGCGATGCGGGCAAATTCGATTCGCATCTCGACGAGTCAAACCCGCTCAAGGTGTATGTCGCGGATGAAGGCCCCGAAACACGCCGCGCCATCACCCGCTACCGCGTGACGAAAAAAGGCAAGGCGACGACGCTGGTCGAACTGACCCTGGAGACGGGACGCCGCCACCAGATTCGCGTGCAACTCGCCGAAGCGGGCTGCCCCATCGTCGGCGACAAAAAATATGGCGCGGAAACGGACCCGATCAAGCGCATCGCGCTTCACGCCAGCACGCTGCGCTTTCCGCATCCCTTCACGCACGAGGAAATGCGCTTCGATTCGCCGCTGCCGGGGGATTTGGGACGGTTGGTTTAAACCAGACCGGCGATGATATTGACAAACATCGCAAGGATCGCCGTATTGAAGGCGAAGGAAATCAAGCCGTGCACGAGGGCGAGGCGACGCATTTTTGGCGAGGACACCTGCACGTCGGAGACCTGGCAGGTCATCCCGATGACGAAGGAAAAATAGGCGAAATCGAGATAATCGGGGCTGCCCTTGCCGGGAAAGATCAGGCCGCCCGAAATGGCATGACGCTCGACTTTGCGGGCGTCCAAAAAATAGAAATGGGCGTAACGAAGGGTGAATATCGTGTGCACAAGCATCCAGGACAAAACGACGGCGGTCACCGATAGAGCAATGTGCCCGGCGAGGCCAGCCGGAGATAGATTTTTGGCGGAGACCAGTAAAAGTCCGACGGCCAGGAGGCTTGCCGTCGCGGCAGAGATCACGAGACAAAAGAGAAAGGTGGCGCTGGCATCCTGCAAACGGGCATTGCGCCGGGCTTCGTAAGGATCCCTGGTGGAAATTACGACCCACGCCAGCGCGACCATCGTGAGAGCGAACATATCCCAAGCGACGACAAGCCGGGTTGGAAATGTGACCCGTCCGTACAATCCCAGAAAGGTCAACGCGGCGACGGAACAGCCGACCAAGACCCGATGGTGAGCATCCAGGACGTAGCGGGAGGATGGGGGCGTAGCGCCCGGGTTGGAAGAAGGTTTCATGATCGGGCAGGGCCCTTCCTGGAGGCTATCGGAAAAGTCTTCACGGGTCGCGCCTTAGCTCCTGCTGAGGGTGAGAAACTTCGCCGGGAAAGTATTGCCGTACGCCGCACCCGCCCACCGCGGAAACTAAGGCGTCAGGAGCAGCTCCTTGTCGAAACGCACCAGCAAGTAGCCGACGACATTCATGCCGAGTTTATCGCACTCCAGACAACTCGGCAGAGTATAGTTGCGGAAAAAGATGCCGCTATTTGCAAGCAATTGCCCGTTGGTAAGCAGCTGAGGGAGGGTGTATTTCTTACTGTATTGCGTCGGCGATACTTGAGTATCACCCGGCATAATCCGCATGCTAAACATATCGCTGTAATCATTCGGCGTATAAAGGATGGCGAGCTTGCCGTCGATATCGAGATGTTCAAAGGGCTCGTCATAGTAGTTCATGCCCTGGGCAATTTTTTGGATCGGATACCAGCTTTTGGTAAAAACGTCGTCGCCCATTTCGACCGGTTCAAAATCCTTGTCGATATCGGGGACCACTCGTTTCATTTCCCGGCGAAAGGCAACGTCGAAACGAGAACCTCGTCCCGGCAGGGCGCTGTCGCCCCAGATGGCTCCGCCGATCTGGAGATAATCCCTCAGGTTTTGGACTTCCTTTTCCGTCAGCTTAAAGTCCTTATGCCCGGTAAAGAAAACGAAGGGTGGCTTCTTGTTGAGCAGGTCAGGGCCGCCGATGTCCAGGGGAGTTGGCACCACAGTGCCGGTGATATGGCCATGGCTCCACTCGTTTATCTTTGCGACAAGATTGGGGAGACACCCGCCAATGATGTTTGGGCCAGCCATAACGGTATTACAGGCCCAATCGCCATCGGCGTAAGAGGCCAGATAGACCGGGAAGGTGGCCTTGATATTTTTGGGATCGCCGCCCGATTCGAGGACATCCTCTCTACTCCGGCCCCAGGCCGCCACGGTCGCCGCGATTTTGGACAGCCGCCCTTCGGGAATACCCTTTGTCGTCACTGCGACTTTTGTCATCATTTTTTGGTTCACATCGACCGGGGTCGTCTCCGGGGTGATATCCGGCATGGGAACAGTGAAAGTCGGGGTCTCCGACGGCGTGGTGATCACCGTCGTGGGAGTGGATACGGGCCGGGTGGGCACCTGCACGCTCGTTGAGGAGGGCGGTGGCGGCGGCGGAGAGGAAGGCGGTAGGTAGGTTTTTGTGAAATCCTCCGCAGGCGGATGAAATGCCGGAAAAATGACCCAGGTGGCAACCAGGAGAAAGATGATCAAATGAAACAGAAGGGCGCCAAAAAAATAGCCCGAGCGGGAAATCCTTTCCGTCCAATGTTTTTTCTTAACCGCCGGCTGTTGTTCGGCGGTTACATTTTGTGGTGGTTGTTCGGGCATATTTTTCCTAATCAGTCGGTGTGCCAAAGGCCAGGTTTTTGACGTTGGCCGCGGCACAGGCATTCAATACATCCACGACCCGTTGATGGCGCGTGCTCCGCGCCGGGGTCACAACAATAGGTTGCTTTTCATTGGCCGAGATGACTCCCTTGAGGCTTTGCACCAATTCCGGCAAAGCAGGGTCGGTGGATGAATCGATCGGCGTCCCGGAAACACTGACCTGGCCGTCGGCGTCGATCCCCACTTCAAACGGCATGGCGTCACCCGACCCTTTGCCGGGCAATTGAGTGGTGAGAGACGCCTCGTGCTTTTGCGCTCCGGCCATCACCATAAAAAAGAGCAGCAGGACGAACAATACGTCCAGCATGGGTGCGATCTGAAATCCAAATTCGCCGTCGCTTCCGCCTCCGCCTGCCATAATAGTTCCTTACTGAGAAGCCGCGCCGCCGGAACTGGCGGCGGGAGCTTTCGGGTTGGTGCCGCCGATCATAACGGCAAAGGTTACCGTGCCAATACCTGCGCCCGCGCAGGTATTCATCAAGTCCGATATGTTACTATACTGCGTATTTTTATCCGCGCGAATCACAACGTAAGCCGCCGGATTTTGTTGATGCTTGGAACTCAAGGCGCCCTGCATATCCGGGTCATCGGCCGATTTGAAGTCATGGCCGTCGATGGAAAACAACGCCACGCTGTTGACGGCGTCCCACTTGACGTTGACGATGATTTCGTTCGTTGACTTGGTCTTTGGGTCGTGCGGCTTGGCGTGCTTGGCCGCGGCCAGTTCAAGATTCGGGTCCTTCTTGAGCACTTCAGTCGAAGTAATGGCCATGAAGAACAACATCAGCACGAGCAGCACGTCGACCATGGGTGCGACCTGAAATTCCGGTTCCCCGTCCGTATCGGCGCGTTTGCGCTTGCGCTGACGTTTGATGCTGGGAGAAGCCATAGCGGGAGAAATCGGTCAATCTTACGTGGTGCCCCAGTCGAGTACCGTGTGACAATTGGGGCACGGCGTGGTGCCAACGGTGATGGGCGCATTGCAGGAGGGACAATTGGTGGTGACGTTGCGGGAAACTTTTTGCGAAACGCCGGAGCGAATCGCGCGCGATTTTGCCGATTGCTCGGTCGAAAAGTTTTCACCGATGCGAACCCCGGAAAGCTGATCGTAGGGGATGTCGTCCAGCAGACGGTAAACCTGCGACTCGGCGTGGAGGATCGCGCTCTGGGCCCGCGCGCGTAAAATATAGAAGAAAATGAAGGCGGGCACCGCGACGACCAAGCCCGACATCGTGGCGATAAGCACCTCGCCGATTTTACCCGCCAGCAGCTTCGGGTCTTGAATACCATTATCACCCAGGGCCTTGAAGGCGCCGATCATGCCCCAGACCGTGCCGGTCAGCCCGACCATGGGAGAGACCACCCCGATGACGGAAAGATAGGTCGTATTGGTCTTCAAGTCGTTCGCCTCACGCAGGGCCGTCTCCTCGACGACGAATTCAACGGCGTCCTTGTTACGCCCGATCCTTTCGAGTCCGTTTCCGAGCACGTTACTGAGGAAGCATCGATTGGTCTTACAAATGTTCCAGGCTTCCTGGTAATTTCCGGCCTTGAAGGCCTCCTTGATGCGGGCGATCAGGGCGGGAGGCGCCAGCTTGGCCTGGCGCAGGATGACAAAACCCTCCGCCGTAAACCAAACCAGGCAGACTGAAGCGATTCCGAGAATATACATGACCCAGCCACCGCCTGCGAGCATGTCCCCAAGGGTGGTTGCCTTGGTTCCGCCAGCGGCAGTGCCAGGAGTAGCGGGGCCCGCATCTGGCGCGGCAGCGGGTGCGGCCGCAGGCGCTGCGGCGGGCGCAGGGGCCGCGTCCTGGGCAGGCAATGAATTGAGCAGGAGAGACGCAGCCAGCAATGTGAGGGCAAGCAAGCCGGTTTTCAGCAGGGGATGTAGAATCGAAGACATAATCAAATGAGGAATCTAAGGGTCAGGCTGTTACGTGGTTGAGGGGATAAAACTATTCGACACCAAGATTTGGATTGCGTTCACGCAAGCTCCTGGTGAGTTGATCGGCCTGATCAACGAGAGCGGGATTTTGGTAAAACATCGTTTTGACGGTCAGGAATGCTTCCAGGGCTTGTTGGGGCTTCTTTTGCGCATCCAACGCCTGACCATAGACCAGAAACGCCTTGGCATAAAGCGCCCCGTCTGTCGGGGACGGCGCAATGTCTTTATTGGCCTGTTCCACGATTGGTTTCACGGCGTTGAAAGCTTCGTCGATCTTACCCGCCTTGAGACTCATCTCGGCGATGCCAGCCTTGGCCACGTTTTCATAAATACTGCCGGGGTAGAGCTGAATGATCTGATTATAAGTTGCGAGGGCGCGATCCCCCTTGCCTTGCGCCACGTAAGCCTCGGCCAGTTGCTCCATGGCCGAGACGACCCAGCCAGCGGGCAGACCGGCAAATTGTTTGATCTGCGGTTCCAGGGCCGTAATGACATCGGCGGGCGTTACACCCGGCGCTTGCGCCTTGGCTACATCCGCAGGCACCGCCATGTTGATCGATTTGATGTCGGTGACGGTGATGGGGAATTTTGCAACACCTCCGTTGGAGGCACGGCCCTCGATCATGGCCTGGCCGTCAGCAACACTGACGATGCGCCCGCTGATAATCGTGCCGTCATTTTTCGTGATCTGATCATCCGCCATTGAGCGAACCACCAGAAGGATAAAGGCCAGCGCTATCAGTGGGGTCAACCGGACCCATCGGCAAGAATATAAAGAGCCAATCACCATCAAGACAATTTAGCACTAATTGACGCCGTTCCGTCAACGGAAACGCTAATTTTTCTGAAAAAAGTTGCTCAAGTCGTTCAAAACGCTTCGCTTTGATCTTGATCCATGCCTAGGTTGGCCGTCGGAAAGCAGTCCTATGATTCTCGTTACAGGCGGCACTGGATTTGTGGGATACGAAGTGATCAGAGAACTGCTTGCCCTCGGCCACCCGGTGCGTCTCCTGGTGCGCCACCCCGAACGAGGGACTCCCTTCGACGGCCATCCACGGGTCGAACTGGTCCAAGGCGACGCTCTCCGACCCGACACGCTCCCCTCCGCCATGGCGGGCGCGCAGGTGGTCATTCATCTTATCGGCATCATCGCCGAGACCTCGCGAGTGACTTACGAGCAGGCCCACACGGAAGCGACCCGCAACGTACTCGCCGCCGCGAAACAGGCGGGCGTGACGCGGTGGATTCAGATGAGCGCACTGGGAACGCGGCCTTTCGCCCGCTCGCGTTATCACCTCACCAAATGGCAGGCCGAGGAACTTGTCCGGCAAAGCGGGCTCGATTGGACGATCTTCCGGCCCTCGCTGATCTACGGCCACGATGAACGCGACCGGCTGCTCAATCTGTTGCGGCGCACGCTGTCCCGGCCGCTCGATTTCGTTCTGCTCAACTCCTTCCCCCTGGTTAATGGCGGGGCGCAGTTTATCCAGCCGGTCAGCGTGCGTGAAGTCGGCCGTTGCTTCGCCCTCGCCCCCGCCAAAGAGGCGAGCATCGGCCAGACCTATGACCTGGTCGGACCGGTCGCCTTTTCCTGGCGTGACATGGTTTTCAAAATCATGACCGCGCTCGGCAAAAAGGGCATCTACGAGGAAATTCCGCTCCTGCTCATTTTGCGCAAGCTTCTCTGGCTGGCAACGCTTCTCCTTCCGTTCCTGATCGTCGCGGGCCTATTGATGGACACGCTCAGTCCTGCCCTGGCTGAAACGGGAGCCGGCCTCTGGGTGACACTCCTCCTCACAGCTTATCGGTGGCAGGACGTGATTCTTTTCTGTGTGCCCGGCGAACCACTCATCCTCGCCAGCGAAGTCTTGAACGTCTTCGCACCCCGGGGACTCCAATGTAGCGAGGTCCTCAAAATGGCGGTTGAGGATAACGTTGGCGATCCCCGGCCTGTCACGGAGACATTTACCTATGTCCCCGAAACTTTCGAGCAGGGCCTGGCGAAGATCTATGGCAAATCCAATTTCATCGAGAAATAATAACGTGCCGCGGTCATACGCCTGGCATGGTCGGCTTCCCCGCGAGGTTGCCCTTGTGAAGTACCGCTTTGAATGACTTGCTCCTTACCTTCACCAAAGCGTAGGATGAAGTGCTGGCGGGGTTCCAGATGACCCTGCGCTTTCTCACGCGCTCCAACGCGTGCCCGGTTATTTTGAGCATCATGCGGAGTTAGCTTAGCGGTAGAGCAGGTCCTTTACACGGACAAGGTCGGGGGTTCGATCCCCTCACTCCGCACCACGCAGGAAGCTGGTTGTCAGTTGCCGGGCAAGTCTTTGACTGAATCTGGCGAACCTGAATTAGCCTGAACAGGCTGAATTTGCCCCGGACGATCCTGAATTTAAGCGAGTTACGCGGATCAAATTCGGGACGAATCGGCGGGCGGCGATTTGGTGTTGTTTTCAAAATTTTGATTTCGCGATTTGAGAGTTCCAAAACCGCTTTCGTTGATAACGCGTGGCTTGCGGGGAATTTTTGGAAGTCTCAGTTTTTGAAAGCAAAAACTTATCAGCAACGGGGACGTAGGACGTAGGACATCCTTTTTGCCGCCACGCGGGCCGGTTCTAATCGATGTTAGCAACTTTGGCGTTGTCGGGATGCATGATGCCGGGCCGTTGCAAGCCAGGTGAAGCGGTCCCGAAGTCGCGTTTCATTTGGCCTGGGCAGATTCGGCGGTGTCGGAGGAAACGCTAGAAACTCTGTGTTTGATATTGCCTCGACTCGCTATACCAACGACTGCGTTTTGAACGTGAATTGGCCCAATCGGCACGTCCACATACTTCGCAATTGCCCTCAGAAATTTGTACTCAGGTTGCGCGACTTCAGGCGTTGGAACGGCCATAAATCTCTTGAATAGGACTTCTCCAAAAAGAACCTGCGCACCCATGAATATTCTTCTGACATCCTCTACTCCGCGCGAATGTCTATTAGCTTCATTTTGAAGCAAGACCAGATAGCACTGGTTTACAACGGCAAGGTATCGGATCAATAAATCATTGCTGTCGGAGCCTCTGGTAACCAGGCGGGGAAGATAAAAACTGTCTCGAATTAAACCCGCATATTTAGAGGCCAGAATGTCGTCATAGGCCTCGCTGAAAAGCGTTCCAGGTGGAATCTGGAAAAATTCCGGCTCGGACTGCAAATCCAAACACTGACGGACATAAAATCGATGTAGTTCCGGGCCCCGTCCAATTTTGAGTCGATCAGCTTCCGCTTCGATCAAATCAAATCTCCCTGTGGCAAGCCATTCCTCGCTGATGATGAATTCACGGCAAAAGCGCAGGGCAATCTCGAATCGCAAGGGCGCACGTTTGTACTCGTAAAGATGAAGCCGTTCTCGGGAGATACCAATCTTACGGGCCGCGTCGCCTTGGCTAAGCCCAACCAATTCCCTCGCTTCCCGAAGTCGAGTGCAAATATCGCTTTCGCGTTTGCTGAGTTTCACGGCCATGGGTTTACTATCGCCGAGCAATTCTGAATGCTCAATTTTGTTCTTGTAATACCCATTAAATGGTGTTTACTCCCATTTTATATAGTGAAAACTTTCACTCAAAGTAAAGCCAGACAGATTAGGCCGCTCCTCTCCCTCTTGGGCTGGAACCGGTCAGTGCTTGCGTTGAAGGCTGGGATGTCTCCCCGCGTACTGAGCAACGTAATTGCTGGCAATAACCAAGGCCGCAAATCCCGCGAGGCGATTGAATCAACCCTCGGCGTTTCCCTCTGGCCTGATTCCTCCCCCTCGACAGCAAAACCTCGCCCGCTCAAAACGTCGGGCACAACCAAAAACCCGACAGCATGAAAGCAACCACACACACCACTGAAATCATTGCCGCGCCTATTGCCGATCCGGGCGTAATTTCAAAACTCATCGATCTTATCTCTCGCTTCAGAGAGACAAGCGCGGAGAAGGAAAGCCATCGAAAGAAGGGGTACGAACATTACATTTTTTGTGAACAATTCCTTAGCGCGCGCTCCGGGGCTTTCAAGCCGGGCAAATCCGCGAAAGCCCAGATTGAAGCTTGCAAGCGCCCGTCTGGTTCCGGCCACGACGTTATAGAGCTGCAAAAGGCGATGGAGGCCATGGATGCCGAATACGCAGAGGGCGATCGTCTGGACCAACAAGCGTCTGCTCTGGAAACTGAGCTGCGAGAATTTCTGAAGCAGGAAGGGAGCGCCTTCGATGCTCAAATTATCACTGCGCATAAAACCCTTGTTGCTGAAATTGCCAAGCGCATTCGCCCCGAGTGCGTATCCGATGACGAGGCGAGTTTAGTTGCCCAAGGACTGGACCGTCCAACAATGCTTCACTCCAAACTCTATAGCTGGCGGCGCGGAGGGGACCTGCTCAGCAGCGCCCAAAACTTTAAGTACGCGCTTCAGGAAGAAATTCCTCCCGCCTCAGGTAAATAAACCCTCTCTTATCATGGCAAACGTCGATGAGCGCCTCGCGAAAGTTGGCAAGCTGCGTGGTCCGAGTACCACCCTAACCCCCGAGCCTGATTCTGTAGAGATCAAAAACCGGGCCAGCGGAGCCAAACGAATTTTGTCAGGTGGTTTGGCTTCCTTTGGGCCTGGCAAAGGCACGCAGACCGGCGCGGGCCGGTCTGCGTTGCAGGCCTACGCTAACCGCGCAGGTGGAACCGATTCTCTCAGCTCCAGCGAGCAGAGGCTTTTTGATCGCGACGAGGCCGCGCATAACGCGGAAAAAGATCGCTGGAGCGATAAAGATGCCGCGCCGCTTCCCCTGTATCAACCGCATCAAGGCATCGCTGATAAAGTCTTTCAAGATGCCGTGCAGAAATATCTCGACCAGGGCATGGACTACAAGTCCGGGTGGCTCGCCGCTAAAGCCGCCAACCCTATCGCTTTCCGCGCCTATAGCGTCTGACGACCAATAAAAAACACCAAAGAAAGGACGATCCATGGATACAGCTCAAATCACTACCGTTCAAGTAGGGACATACAACCTAGGCGGTTGCTACCCCGGCATTATCAATTCACTCCGGTGCACGATAGGGAATCTTTCCCCTGATATGAAAGCCACCATCGCGGCGGGACGCCTTGCGGGGTACTCCCCTATACTGGTTTTCAACATCGATACAAATGCTGTCACCATCGAAATGCGATAGATCGGCCTTAAGACGATTCTCCCACCGATCATGAATTCCGGCCCTATACATGTTAAGCCCTGGATGACCCGCCGCGCGCGGCTTTTGCACGGCATTTGTCGGGTTATTGCCAAGGATCGCGTCGGTGGCATGAGAGCGGGGAGAGCCTACGCCAAAGGGCGCGGGCGATTCAACCGCAGCAAGCTTGCCCGGCAACGCGGTCGCAGGCTGTGCGAAAGTGGAATGCGGGCCATCTATGCCGCCTGGTTGAAAAAACCAACGCCATCGGCATTTGCGCCGAAATGGAAATCACCTTCTCGCAAAAAGATCACGGCGGGACAGGCCATCAAATGGACACGACGGGTGATTGCCCAGCGCATCACTTTTTCGGAATTGTTTCGCCGTCTGAAGCGGGAAAATCCCAAGCTCGATTTTTGCGCCTCCACTCTGAATAACTCCTTGCCGAGCAGTGCGCTTAGAGATGCCAGGCGCGCCCACTTGAACCTCTTGCGAGCCGAGCGTGCCGCGTTGCGCGCCCTGCGATTGAAGGCTTGTGCCGCATGAGTGAAGTGAACATAAGTGCTGCCAATCAATCCAGCTACGACCCTGAGCGTTTGCTGCCTGCGGGCAAGGAATGGTTCTCGGTCCCGTTCCTCTCGACCTTGTGGGGATGCGATCCGAAGCACGTCCACGCCTTGATCGACAAGGGCGCGATCAAATGGTCGGCGAGCCTGCACACGCAAGGGGCGACCAAGTCGATGCGCCGGATTCCACGCGCAGCCATCGTCGCCTTCCTCAATTCGAGGGAAAACCAATGAACTTTTGTCGGCAAAACCACCAAACCCCGAAAACACCCCCCATGAGAAATCCACCAAAAAAATCCACCATCCGAGACTTCCAAGTCAAGCTGACGCTCTCTCAGTTCGAGCGGCTCAAAGGGCGAGCAATCCAGCAGAGCGACTTCGCTTCCGAGCTGCCCAAAGCCAAGTATCTCGGTATCCGGGCCTATTTAAACGACCCCGATTACCATATAAGACTGATTAGGCCGTTCAAGGGCAACCCGCCCGCGATCTATTGCAGGCTGAATCGGGTTGATGAAGTTATTACCCTGCCCACAAAAACCGCCTCTTTCCTGCTTAAAATGGCTCAGGACGCGGGGATTACCCCTAATCAATTCATTAACCAGGCGCTCCACGAGAAACTCCAGGTGTTGGAGGGGAAAAAATTAAGGGAGGGAGCATTGCTCATGGGGATGGAGTTTTACGACCACATCATTGTGGGAGCGCCGGACGGCTTCCTTTCGTTCCGATCCAATAACTGGCTTTCCGGATCACGCAAAAGGCCCCAGGGCGCGACCAAATCGCGCGGGCGCGGTGATAGGGCCTCCCGGACTACAAAGGCCTCTTTGCAACGAAGCGCAACGGCATTACCGCGAAGCCGGAAGACCCGTCGCGCCCCCGTTTTATCGAAATCCAAGTTCTAAACCCTTTTTACCCACTAAAACACCATGTCCGAAGCCGATGGATACGTAAAGATTAGCGCCCTGATCGACCCCACCGGCGCGACGGATGGCGCGAACCGGGTCATCCAGGATGTTGATAGGATCGAGGGAAAGACCAAAACCGGCGCAGCGACAATGGACACCGCCGCGCTGGGCAATCTCCGATCCGTTCACCATTTGCTGACGGGACTATTCGAGTTGGGGCAGGGCGGACAGGCGGCTTTTGGTGGACTGGCGATGGAAGGGCGGATAGCCACTGAAGTCTTCGAGGGGATGCTCGGCCCGCTCGCGCCCATTGCGCTCGCCATCACCACGATCACCGCCCTGGCCGTGCCGATGCTTCAACAATGGCAGGAGCACCTAACGAAGATTGCCGACGCCAAGGACAGCACCAATGATTTGAAGGAGGCGGCGACGGATTACAAAGACGAGATCGATGCCATTCTTGCATCTCAAAAACAGGTTGAGGATAGCGATAAAAGGCAGCTCGATGCGATCAAAGGGAAGGTCACGGCGGAAGCCGAATTGATAAAAATCCAGAAGGAGGCCGCGATTGAAAAAGCCCGCTCGGAATACCTGGCCAAGCTGACGCCGGATATGCCGGAGGCTGATCGTAAGAAGGCGAAGGAACAATTCGAGGCGCAAAAAACGGACATCGAAGGCGCAAGCGACGTGGCCTCCAGCAACCTGGCCGTGAAGACGAAGGTGGACGAAATCGCGCAGCAAAAAAAAGACCTGGCTGACACGCAGTCCGGGATGCGGCTCGATCAGAAAAAGCTTCAGGACGCGCAGGATGCCGCTGCGAGCGGCGCGAATTTTCTGGCGCTTGCCGGGATAAAGGCCGACGACAAAGGGAACCTCACCTCACCGGATGGCAGCAACGCGGCAAAAGCGCAGCAAAAAAAGATCAATGAGACGAGCCAGAAGCTGATTGCGCTCAGGGAGCAATTAACGAGGGAGGCAGCAACTCAGGCCGAGCACCACGACCGGCCCGACGCCGAATTCCAGGCGTCGCAACAACGGGGCGCAGCCGAGGTCAAACAGCTTTCCAATCAGTTGGATCAACAGACCCTTCACCTGGCCGACATGCGGAATGCGGCGCAGGCCATCCTCGATTATAAAGAGGCGCGCGAGAAATTTGGCAAGGCCATTGAGACCGACAGCGATAAGATCAGCGCCCAGCGGGATGCTCTCGATCAGGCAACGGGAGAACTCAACCGTTTGACGCAAGCGGCCCTCGTCGCCGGGCAAAAAGCCGTCAACAATCAAAAAGAACTTGCGGCCACTACCGGTGCCGAGGAATGGCAGAAGGGTTTGAAGGGCTTCCAAAAACAGCGCGATGAAGAACTGGAAGCCCGGCTTGGCGCGGCACAAGCCTCCTTGACTAAAAAACCTGACGACAAAGCAACAGAAGATTTGATCGCCAGCCTTAAAATCGAAGCGATTAAAAATAAGCAGTGGGATGCCGTGGCCGAGGGGAATAAGGACAAGGGATTCTTCGACCTGACTAATCAGCAGATCAAGGATATTGGCACCGTGACCGGCGCAAAGGAGAACAAGCAAACGGATGCGGCGACAAGGAAGGCCGACGAACAGCAACTCCAGGTGATGAAATCGAAGATCGAGGGGAGCCATAACCCGCAGGCCATTGCCGAACTCAAAGCAGAGATAAGCAAACACCTCGGGAACGTCTCCGCTCAGTTGGAGAGTTTGCTGCGTATCATCATTGACAATCATGTCGTCCCTCTCACCTCTGCCATGGGGCAATTCAAGGACAAGCTTTCGGAAAACTCAACGAAGGTGGACCGGCTGCATCACCCTTAAAAAATATGAATGAAACACCCTCAAATTTGCCTCCAGGACTTGCCTGCATGTGTCATCTGATTGGCCTCAAGCACGCGCTTGCTGGCGACTTGGAGAGCAACGAGGCATTAGAAACATTGCTCGAGAGATTAAAGAGGATCAATTGGAACGACCCCGTCTTTATTCAATTTTCAAAGGAGATGAGGGAGGGGATGCCAAAACTCACTCCTGAGCAGGAGGCAGCATCAGTACCTTCAACGCGAGAAATGCTGCATTTCCAAAACGAACAATTGGCGCAGCGGGACGAAACCATGTCGAGTCTTCTCCCGGCCTTACGCAAGTCGGCGGAAGATTTTCAAAAGATAAGCGACTTCAGCAGCGAGCTTTTGTCCTACATCAAAAAATTGCTGGAGCTCCATATCAAAATGCAGGATCAGCTTGAATTACTCGGCGTCGATGCGAGACCTTACGCACTTCCCAAAATTCCGAACGGTCCAAAACTCTAATGGATTCTTCCGCCTCATTCACCGCCGCGCAGATCGCTGCCGCCCTTGGCTCGTCATGCCGAGTGGTGCGGCGCGTTCTCGCGACCGTGCGGGAGGAAGGCAGACGGGTTGTGCGGGGCAATGAGGCGGCAACCTTCTCTGTTTCATCTCTGCCGGTGTCCATGCTGCGCAAACTCGAACGCCGGGCCAACGCGGGAGGCTTCCGCAATGGCGAGCATTTGCTTCGCGCGGGAACAAGTCGCTACGAATCGCCGGTGCCGGTGAATCAGCTTGCCGGTCCTGTCCAGGAACGGGCCATAAAATTGCGTGATGCCCTCGCCGCACCCCTGGTCCAATATGGGGAAGGACTGAAGGGCGCGGCCCTCGAAGAACTCGCCTTGCGCGAATATCATCGCATTTTCGGCTTCGAGATTTCGTCCCGTCATTGGCGCGGCCTGTTCAATCGCACCATCGGGCGCGATGCCGGTGAGGAGCAATGGAATCGCCTCGATCTCTACCTGGATGATCGCCCGCACGTTGCCTGCGCACCGGTGGCCGTGAGGACTTCCCCGGCCTTGCGTGATGCCGAAAAGATTTTGCTCGGCTACGCTTCCCAGGTCCGCAACGCAACGCTGCCAACGGCTGATGAAAAGGCCGTACTATGGAACGCCGCTTTCGATCAGACAATCGGACTTGTCCAAGAAGGGATGAAATTACGCGCCGCGCGGCACGCCATGCGCCGGACGCTCTGGAAGTGCGGCGTGACTCTAGCCAAGAATGAAACCTCTCTGGGCCAGCTCTGGCGTGTGAAAGAGGAGGCTAGGCGCAGCGCCCAGGGCAGTATCTTGGCCCTTAAGGATGGGCGCGGCAAATCGGGCAATCACCGCACGCCGGAAATTCCCCAATACGACATCGATATTGTCATCAGCCATGCGGTCAAATTTGGCGGTCGGGTCAGCCAGGCCTGGCGCTACACGGTCGAAAACAACCTTCTCACCCCCGATGTTCAATCCCATTACGCGGGCCTCTGTTTTGCCAGTAAATCCTATGTCCCCCGGACGATTCGCGACGCGGTCACGGCTGAAACCCGCTTGATGCGAGACATGCATCACGGGCCGCGCACAGCGAAGTTGAACGGTGCCTACATTACCCGCGACTGGACAACCGTTGCGGCGGGGGATTTCTTTCAAGCAGATGACGTGACCCTCAATAATTACTATTACGCCCCAGACGGCAAGGGCGGCTTGTCGCTCATGCGCGGCCAGGTACTCCTGATGATCGATGTCCGGTCCACCTGCATTCTCAGTTTTGCAATTCTCGATTCGAGAAATTACAACGCCCATGCCATCCGCACGCTCATTACCCGGACATGCGACGATCATGGTTTGCCGCGCAAGGGCTTCTATTTCGAGGGCGGAATTTGGGAAAATTCCAAGCTGCTCAAGGGCGATTCTTCCGCCAGCGCCGACGATCTCACCTGGACGGAATCGGAGGGAGGACTTCGCGAGTTAGGGTTGAAATTCATTCATTCGCGCAATCCCAGGTCCAAGCCGGTCGAGCGCGTGATAGGCCAGCTTCAAAACTTGCTCGACGGTCAGCCGGGCGACGCGGGGCGCGACGAGATAAAAGACAAATTTGAGCGGCTTCAGTCTCGCAAGCGCCTGGTTGAATCGGGCCACGCTCCCGCCTCACAATACTTTTTCAGTCACGATCAATGGACAGATCGGATTTTCCATTTTTGCGAGGAATACAACAACGCGCGCAACGATGGCAAAATGACGCGCGGCCTTACACCATTTCAGGCATGGAAACATTACCAGAGCGATCCCCTGGTCAAGCTACCGGATGAGGCGCGCTACCTGCTGGCGCATCACAAGCGCCCGGTTCTCGTTGGACGCAACGGCATCACTCTGCGGTTTGGGAAACAGAACTTCATTTATCGGAATGCGGAGACGGGGAAACTTCGCGGAAAGCAGGTGCTTGCCTGGTTCAATCCCGAGATGCCCGAACTCTTAGCGGTAACTGACATGGACCGCAAAAACTGCTTCACCGTTGAACGCTCGGAAGACGTGCCAGCGATGGAGGCACCGGAAGACGTTCTCTCGCGCGAAATGGGCCGCGTGGCCGCACACAACGGTTATGCCAGGCAGCGCTATCGCACGCTGGCGCGGATCGCCGATTTGAATGCCCGTCCTACAATCATGGATCAGGACACAGCCCGGCTTGGCCGCGAGATTACCGAGCAGAGGGAATACATCCTGGTTGAGCGCAAGGCCCGCACGAAGCGCGTCAGGGCCGGGCGCGCGGCTATGAATGATTTGGGATTGCCGACGCGCCCTGGCGAAGACTTCGATCAGCAAAGGACTGAAGCCGCCCGGCGCATGAAGCAGCAACTTGAACAATTTTCCCAGGAGAATTCCGTATGAGCAGCACACGCCACACAATACCGGGCAGCGATCAAAGAGACGAACGTTTTGCTTCCGATCCCCTTCTTTGTAAAGGGCTGAAGGCGGGCGATGTCATTCGCCGCTGTGAAACGCTCGGCGCGGCAGATCAGGTCGAGATAGCCCTGTTTCTTCAGTACATTTCCAACTTGCCCGGCGCGTTGGAAAAACTGGCCGCTGAACTCCTGGCCGCATTCCCCGAGCGGATCGGGACGGATGAGATGCACCGTTTTGGCTTAAAACCGAGTGGCGTTTACAACGCTGACCAAGTGCGCACCCTGCGCGATACGTTTCCCTTCTATCTTGAGAGTGAATTTCTCCTGCCTACCTATCCGGTCGACGACTTCATCAAAATTTGCCGCGATAATTTCCTCGCGGACGTGCCCACTCTCCTTCGTCAATTCTGCCTCGATCCGGCTTTCAGAATCGAGCAACTTGACCTGCGAACTTTCCGCGATTTACCGGCTGCGCTGATTGACTACATGGACCTGTGGGAGAAGAGGACGCTCGCCGATTTGGTCGTCACGGAAGTCGGGGCCAAAGTGCTGGAAGCCCTCAACTATTCCGAGGATCAAAAGTGCTTGGCCTTGGTCGAAGGTTTTGCCCGCACCGGAAAAACATTCATCGCTAAAGCCTGGTGCGCGGCCCGGCCCGGAAGGCGGCGCGTCGTCTCGCTCTCGGAAGCGACTTCCGATAAGGAATTTTTCCGCGAGATCGCCAAGGCTCTCCTCGCGGCTGCCAGTTATGGACTAAAGGGCAACGAGCTGCGCGAGCGCGTGAATGATATACTTCGCCCTGGTTATCTCACTCTAGTTATCGACGAGGCGCATTTTCTCTGGCCACAACGGAACATCCGGGAAGCTTCGCCGCGACGGATCGAATGGGTGCGGACCTCCCTGGCAAATTATGACGTGCCTGTCGTAATGATCGCCACGCACCAATTTACCAAGGCTCAGCAGCAAATCGAGAAGCACACTAACTGGTCATCCGAGCAGCTCATTGGACGGATTGCCTTTTGCGCGAAGCTGCCGGATCGCCTCGAAAAAGACGACATCGCCGCCGTTGCTCGCTTTCATTTGCCCGAGGCCGATGCTCGATCCATCACCTTCCTGGTCGATTATGTCATCGCCTCAAAGAAGCACCTGGCCAGCATCGACCATGGCGTCAAGGCCGCGCGCCACGAGGCCAGCAAAGCAGGTCGCACGACAGTGACCTATAAGGATGTCATGATCGGCTTCAATAACACCGTGCTGCCGTCTGATCGTAATTTGGTCAATACCACGCATGAAGCCGAGACGGGCACGGCGTCCCGCAAAAATGGGCAAAGCAAGGTCTATGCGCTCCCGGTCCAACCGCAGCCCTTAAAAACAATTTCCACGCCGATTCCCGAACGGGATTCCGGCACGGCTTTGATAGTGAAGTCAGATCGAAAAAACAATCGATCCAACCAGGCGAGCCTTTCGACGGTCTGAATCGAATTCCATCCCGATTGCTAATATCGATTAGAATTCAGATTCAGCTAGAAACTGGCACGCATGAGGTGTAACTATCACTTTGGGAAGTCTCAGTTGCTCGAAGTCAAAAACTTATCAGCAAACTTACATGGTTGTTGTAGCTCACATTTTTCCCCTTTTTCGAGTGAGCAACGAACCGGCGGTCACAACATTTCACACGGGGCGGCAGGACGCAGTTCGCTCGATAAAGCCCCACACCGGTGAGATGGCATAGTTCGCGAGCAGGATAAGGAGAGCAAAGGGTATCATGCCAAAGGCCATCAAAACAACGAATGAGCAAAAAACACCGTCGAGCAGCAAGCCAATGGAACCGTCAATATCTCTCCATGTATCCTCGAGATGAACGATCCGAAGTGAGTCTCTAGTCAGTAATTCCATGTCTGGAGCCTAAGCCTGTAAATCGAAAGAGTTATGGGGTGTTCACCCCATAGCGTCCGTGCGGTTATTCCAGTTTACTTCAGGACATGGAAGCCAATTCCGGTAGCCGGGATCAGTCCGATTCTGTGCTCATTCCTGAAAATATCCTGCAATCCCTTTTGGGTGTCAGTGGCCCCGATCTCACGCTAGAAACGTCTCAACTTGCCAATGAAAACGGGTGGACGGCAAAGCTTACACCAGACGGCCACTGGCTATTTGAGCGAAAAGATTCCAAGTGGGTGTAACCTTAGCGACTCCAAGCGAGAATAATTTCCGGAATAAATAGAACCGTGGCGAAGCCCGTCATTACATGAGAAAAAGTGTCCCCCGCGCGCCGATGAAACACCCGGTCGCTTCGTGGCTTCGGCGCGACAGGAGGAATGGATTTGATTGGAGGGATCATGGCTGGAACATAACCGGGCAGCCTCAATCAAACCATGGGGTCTACACCCCATGGTGTCGGAAGGATTTCCGGGCATACATTAATGCCATGAAAATCTCCTCCAGAGTCCTCCGGGGCATCACACTTTTGCCGGGTTCGCCCCTCAAAAGATTTGACGCCCCTCCCCGCTTTGCCTCGACCGCCACTCCACCGGCTCGTTCAAAAACCGGTAGTGAAACGAATAGCTCATCCTGCCCGGTACTTTTTGACGATTGAAAGCCCAGGATCATAGTCCGCTACCACCGCTGAAGGAATGTATGCGTCCCACGAAGCGCCTCTAGCATTATCGCTAAAGCGCCTAGGGAAAAGACCACATGAGCGGTGGTCGAGATCTCTGATTTTGCCTATGGGGTGAACACCCCATGGCGGTACGCGTGTTTGTTCTGTACGCTATAATGCTATCACCCAATAAAGACTTTTGGTTCTTCTCACACCAAGCTTATAGGGAATTGAAGCGACAGAAAAATGACCAGTGATCCTGCTAACGGGTATTTAAGGGCCAATGCGACACTCAGCGCCTCCGAACCGATCCCAACCGAAGGTCGGCGCGAAGAAGTTCTGCTGAAAGCCGGGGCGTTGCAGAACGCCATTTTCAACAGCGCCAACTTCTCGAGCATCGCAACCGACGAGAAAGGCGTAATTCAAATCTTCAATGTCGGCGCTGAGCGCATGCTGGGCTACGCGGCCTCCGACGTGATGAATAAGATCACCCCGGCCGAGATTTCTGATCCGCAGGAAGTGATCGCGCGCGCCAAGGCATTGAGCCAGGAGCTGGGAACCACGATTGCACCCGGGTTTGACGCCCTGGTCTTCAAGGCCTCGCGCGGAATCGAGGACGTTTACGAATTAACTTATGTCCGCAAGGACGGGAGCCATTTCCCGGCGGTCGTGTCGGTGACAGCATTGCGTGACAGTCAGGGGGGGATCATCGGGTATCTGTTGATCGGCACCGATAACACGGCACGCAAGCGAGCGGAAGAGGCTCTGCTGAAAGCGAAGGCCTTGCAGAACGCCATTTTTAACAGCGCCTACTTTTCGTGCATCGCGACCGATGAGAAAGGCGTGATTCAAATCTTCAATGTCGGAGCCGAGCGTATGCTGGGCTACACGGCTTCCGACGTGATGAATAAGATCACGCCGGCTGAGATGTCCGATCCACAGGAGTTAATCGCGCGCGCCAAAGCATTGAGCGAGGAGCTGGGAACCACGATCGCACCGGGGTTTGACGCCCTGGTCTTCAAGGCCTCGCGCGGGATCGAGGACATTTACGAGTTAACCAAAATCCGTAAAGACGGCAGCCGCTTCCCTGCGGTCCTTTCGGTGACCGCATTGCGTGACGGTCATGGCGGGATCATCGGGTATCTGTTGATCGGTACCGATAACACCGCGCGCAAGCAGATCGAAGCAGAGCAGGCGGCGCTCGATCAGCGCCTGCGCGACCAGCAGTCCTACACCCGTTCCCTCATCGACTCTGCCCTCGCCGAAAAGGAAGTGCTGCTGCGGGAAATTCACCATCGGGTGAAGAACAATATGCAGGTGATCTCCAGCCTGCTGCAGTTACAATGCGCATATTTGCATGATGCCCAGGACGTAAAAATTTTCCAGGAGTGCCAGATGCGCATACGCTCGATGGCGCTCGTGCATGAACGGCTCTACCGTTCGAGTTCCCTGGCCACGATCAACTTTGCCGAGTACCTAGAGGACCTGTCGGCATTAATCGCCCAGAGCCAGTCCAACCCCGATGTCACGGTGGAATTGGTCAAAGATTACGATCCGGTCGAACTGGGACTGGACACCGCCATTCCTCTGGGTTTGGTGGCCAACGAACTTATTTCCAACGCATTCGAACATGCCTTTTCCGGACGAAATAAGGGAACACTTATCCTGCGCCTGAAAAAGACAGGAGAGGGCTCTCTCCTTTTTTCTGTATCAGACGACGGGGTCGGATTACCGGCGGATTTCGAGGCATATAAAAAGAAATCCCTTGGTCTGCGTCTCATAGAAAGTCTTGTCCGTCAGCTTCGAGCCACGCTTTCCTTTCAAGGGGAAGTTAACGGTGGCTCCCGCATTGAACTGGTCTTGAAATTATCCTGAGATTATGCCCGCGCTTGAACTAACTGTTGCGCCTCTGCTTCGTGAGAAGCCGAGGATCCTGATTGTCGAAGATGAGTCGCTGGTCGCCGCCGACCTTGAAGAACGGCTAAACAAGCTCAGTTACGAGGTATGTGGCCAGGCCGACACCTGCGACGGCGCGGTAGCCGATGCCCTGCGCCTGAAACCCGATCTGGTACTGATGGATATCCATCTCATCGGAAAAAAAGACGGCGTGGAAGCCGCCAACCAGATCCACAGATCGACCGGTATTCCCGTCGTTTTCCTCACCGCTCATGCAGATGATGCCACTTTGGCCCGGATTGGGGTGGTCGAACCTTTCGGTTATGTGGTGAAGCCGTTTGATGAGCGAGAACTCAAAGCCACGATCGAGGTTGCACTTTACCGCCACCAAGCCGAGAGCCGCCTCAAAAAAATGGAGCGATGGCTGGCAACAACGCTTAGCAGCATCGGAGATGGAGTCATCGCCACCGATCTCAACGGCAAGGTTAAATTCATCAACGCTATGACCGAAGCCCTTACCGGCTGGCTGAGTCATATGGCTCTGGGCCGCGACGTGACCGACGTCTTTATTTTGGAAAAAGGAGGGGAAAATGTTTCGGTGACAGGCTTGCTCAATCAGGCTTTGCAGAATGGCGCGGGGATCTATATCGAGGAGGGACATTTTCTAAAAGCTCGCGACGGACGAAAGTTCCCGGTCGACGATAGTATTTCCGTCATCCGCGATGATGATGACAAAATTACAGGATGGGTCATCGTTTTTAGAGATGTCTCGGCCCGTTTGGATGCTGAGCAGAAACGAATTCGTCTCGAGGGAAAAATGCGGGAAGCCCAGCGGCTGGAAGGCCTTGGCGTGATGGCCGGGGGTATCGCCCACGACTTCAACAATCTCCTCCAGGTCGTCGTCACCAATGTCTCTTTGAGCCAGGCCATTCTTGATGCAAAAATCAATGCCTCAACCGCGTCAAAGCTGCCTGCCCTCCTCAACCAGATCAAGACTGCGGCGGATCAGGCGAGCAGGCTGTGCACCCAGATGCTTGCCTACGCCGGACAGGGACGCTTCGAAATCAGGGACATTGAATTGACTCAGTTCACCCGATCCGCGATCAATCTCTTGCGGGTATCGGTGCATAAAAGTGCAAAGCTCGTGCTCAATCTGGCCGAAGGGCTTCCCTCGATCAGGGCCGACACCAGCCAGTTGCAGCAAATCATCATGAACCTGGTCATCAACGCTTCGGATGCGCTTGACGGAAAACCAGGAACCATCACCGTTGAGACGCGTCGATTCAGGGCGGCCCCGGCGTTCATTTCCCGATGCCACGTCGGCACCGATCTACCCGGAGGAGATTACATCCTGCTCAAAGTCTCTGATACGGGCTGCGGTATGACGCCGGAAATGATGAGCCGGATATTCGACCCGTTTTTTACCACAAAGTTTTTGGGACGCGGTCTGGGCCTTGCCGCCGTCACCGGCATAGTTCGCGACCACGGTGGTGCCCTGAGCGTCGAAAGCACGCCGGGCCGTGGCACCTGCTTCCAAGCCATCTTCCCACCGGTCGAGCCCATGCCATCCGATAAGACCACAACACAGGCTATCGATCTGTCCCGGAAATTTTCCGGTCGCGTGCTGCTCGTCGATGACGACCCTGACATTCGCACTGCGGTCGAAGCTCTGTTGGGCCACCTTGGTTTTGACGTCGAACTGGCGGAAAACGGTCGTCAGGCCGTGGAAAAGATTCTTGAAAGTAAGGGGGACTACTACTTCGTGCTTATGGATCTGATGATGCCCGTTTTGTCCGGACATGAGGCTTTCAAGGCCATCCACGCGCAGTTTTCCTTCCTGCCGATAATCATCATGAGTGGTTACTCGGACGATCTTGAGGGTCATCTCTTTCAAGACGAGCGTCCTACCGCATTCCTTCACAAGCCCTTTTCCATGCAAGATCTTGTGCAAAAGCTCTGCAATTTCATAGATGCATAAGGCATCTGGCCAAGAGTTAGCCACTGGAGGAAATCCGTGGTTTCCCATTTTTTGTTCCCTGCGTAGTCGGAGGCGTTCGGCTCAGGCAGCGTGTCGGGAAGACTGAGTTTGCCGTCCCCGGGCTTCGGGCGAAAGGCCTTCGATCTGCCAATTGGTGGAGAAAGGCAACCGGTCAGGACCTGGCGCAAATAGGCATAGGGATCGAGTCCGCGACGGTGGCAGCCCAACCTGGCACGGATCAATTCTGTCCGATACGATATCAAAGATCCGATTCCAAAAAATCGGAAATCGAGGAGTTTCTTGTCATAAAGTGGCACGTTTTTTTGTCAGGCTGTCCCTAATTTCGCGCTTACAACCTTTGAACCCTCTCGTGACTCTAAGAAACTATGCTGCAACGGTTTTGTACACCATTGGCTGCTTTGGGACATTTGGCAGCTGGAAAAACAAAGAATTATCAGTCAAGAGACAGTTGTGTCCGTCGACGCATAAGTCTTCCGAATTTGCGCCAGCCCGAATTAGGCCAAATAAAGCCCGAATAGCCCGAATTTTGAGAGGCATTTGCGCATGAATTCGGGTTGATCGGGCGGTCAAAACAGAATTTGCCGTTTCGGTAAGTCTCCGTGTTTGGGGTTCAAAATGTCCAAAACGCTATTATTGAGTGTCAGTCACTTAGGAAAAATCCTGGACGGAATGGCAAAGAAAAACGGAAATATTATCGTCAACGGGGACGTGCAACGTGCAACACCCCTCATTCGGGCTTTACGGCCAAAGTGGAATCGACTTTAGCAATTTGGTGACGGCTTGGGCGGGCGATGTCGGACCGGAGTGGATAATTTCCAGTTAGTTGGATGGTTGGTTAATGCGCCTCCTTTTTAGCCGTAGCACTGGTTTCCGCGCCTTGATCTGGATCAAGGTTTTCGACATTCCTGCCTCCACTCATATCGGAGGCATCAGCGCGAATTGAGGATCAAGAGCTAAACCACGCCGCCCAGATTACGCCGCAAAAGCGCACTCAATTTAGCGGGGGAAAGCACCGTGACCGTTCTGCCTTTGACCGCGATCAGCTTTTGCTCGCGAAATTTGGCCAGCGTGCGGGAAAAAGTTTCGCTCACCGTGCCGAGTTCCGCCGCCAGCACGCGCTTGGTCATGGTCAGTTCGATTTTCACCGGCGATTCGCTCTGCGGTTTCGGGCAACGCCTGACGAGCCAATTGGCGAGGCGTGTTTCCACATCCTTGAGCGTCAGGTCTTCGAGCTGGCCGACCAGCACACGCAAATGACTACTCATCGAACCGAGCATCCGTAACGCGAGTTCCGGCTGACTCTTGACCAGAGCGAGCATCCCGTCTTTTTGCACCAGCAACACCTGCGTCGATTCCAACGCACAGGCATCGGCAGGATAACCGGCCTTTGTCGCGAGCGTCGCTTCGGCGAATGATTCGCCCGCGCGGAAAATGTGGATGATTTGCTCCTTGCCCGCGGCGTTGACGCGATGGACGTTCACCGCGCCGCGTTGCACGACGTAAAATCCTTTCGCGGGGTCGCCTTCGTGAAAGAGGTAATCACCCTTCTCCAGCAATTTCAGAATCGTGATATCGGCGATGTTCTCCAAATCCACTTGCGGCAGTCCGGTGAAAAGCTGACAGCTTCTCAGCGTGTTCACCATGGCGATCTTCTTGAATTTGCCTAACGTGTTCGACATGACGAAAGCGATTCAAACAGTCTCGCGCCACAAGTAAACAATCCAATCGCTTCCATTGCCACGCTCAACCTTTGACTCGAATCCTTCACTGCTGAGCTTTTCGATCAGCGGCGACGGCAAAAACGGCGCGATGACAATGAGTCCCTCGTCCGACTTGAGGTTATCCACACGCTTGCGAATTTCCGGGAGGGGTTCAATCCCTTTGCGGATGAGATCACGCACATGGAAGCGTTTGAATTGGCTGAGCGGCGGCATCTCGTGCTTGTTTCCTAATGAATAAATATCGCATGGCTCAACGAAAATGACTTTGATTTAAATCAATATTTTTCGCTTTTTTTCGCGATTGTGAATCCGTCAAAACCTTGACTTGCATCAAAGCGTTTGACCGTTGATGTGCGAAAATCACAGCATGAAGAGGACGCCTGAACAAACCTTGCGAGGAAGCAAGCCGGTGGAATTCGCCAGCAAGCGAATGAATCGCGAATGGGAAACGATGGAAGCGATGGTTCGCATCCATTGCCGGGACCGCCATGCTCCGATGAACGGGATATGTGTCGAATGCCAACAGTTTTTGGACTACGCCAACGTGCGTTTGGAACGCTGCCGGTTTGGCGCGGAAAAACCGACATGCGCGAATTGCCCGGTTCATTGTTATCAACCCGCGCGACGAGAGCAGGTCAAGGTGATGATGCGCTATTCCGGTCCGCGCATGATGTGGGAACATCCCATTATGAGTCTGCGCCATTGGCTGGATGGTTTTAGAAGAGCGCCAGAGATCGAAATCAAAAAGCCCAACCCAACCTCCTTTTCCTCCTTGTAGTCAAATGACAGTCCACCAAGAACAACGACCACTGAAAAACGAATACAGAATAGACTCTTTTTTTCACCTTAATTAACCCCCTCAATAAACCCATCTTACATTCATGAACCACTCACAAACTGTTTTCTCGCCCGCAGGCACATCGATTTTGGAACGCACTGTTGGAGAACTCGTGGCGGAACGCCCGGGACGTTCCCGCATCTTTCAAGCGGCACAAATTGATTTTTGCTGCCAAGGCAGCCGGACATTGCGCGAAGCGTGCGAGCGAAAAGGAATCGCTGCCGATACCATCGTGGAGCAATTAGAAGCGGAACTGGCGGATAAAACAGCATTTGCGAAAAATCCCGCTGAACTACAGCCCTGCGAATTGATCAATTATATTGTTACAACTCATCACGATTATCTGCGTAGCGAGCTTCCTCGTCTGCATAAGATGGCCGAGAGGGTGGCTCAGGTCCACGGCGGTCATACGCCTGCGCTGGTGGAAGTCTTTCAGGTGTTTGGCGGGATGGAGAACGAACTGAATGCGCACATCCTAAAAGAGGAGCAGATTCTTTTTCCGGTTATCGCCGCTCTGTGTCGGAATGAATCGATACCCATGCCTTTGGACGGTCCTATCGCCTGCATGATGCATGAGCACGATGATGCAGGCGCCGCCCTGGGACGGCTGCACGAATTAACCCACAGTTTCCAGCCCCCTGCGGATGCCTGTAATACCTACCGCGCCCTATTTGCAGGCTTACATGAGTTGGAGGAAGACTTGCACCGTCATATCCATCTCGAAAACAGCGTACTCTTCCCCATAGCCCTGGGAATGGCAACCTCTGCCAAAAAGTAATGATCGAGATGTTCGTCTACGGCAAAACTTCGGCGAAAGCCATTGTGGTCATAAGTAATCTCACAGTGGGTGCCTAGCGCCAGGCAGGCCCTGCGTAAATTGCGATCGAAGGGGCATCCTCATATGCGGTTGAAACGGCACCCATTTCGCAGCGTAGCTTTCGATCCATCCACAGCGAGAAGGTAATTTTTGCGATACTCGCCGGGGCGCGATCCGGTTAGACGCCGGAACCAGACTACAAAATGAGAATCCGAGCGAAAGCCGAGACGGTACGATAGTTCCTTCACGGGCATCGGGCTGGTTTCGAGGCATTGTTTCGCGAATTCCAGCCGCCGACGGTCCCAATACTTCCGGCTCGTCATGCCAAACTCCGCGAAGAAAAGCTGGTTAAGCCGCATCAGTCCCAGTCCGGTTTCCCGCTGAAGCCGGTTGACCGGGAATCCGCCGTTAATGGGGGTCTGATCCAGGCATCGCGCCGCCTGAAAGGGACGGCTGTCTCCGGAAGTCACGGTGGAGGCGGTTGGGAGTGGTGTCAAAGATTTGCAGGTCGGAGATCGCGTGGCCTGCCGCTGCCAGCATCGGTCCCATTCCAATCAAGCGGTCGGAAACTGTTTTCCCGTCCCGAAGAATTTGCCCCCGGAGGAAGCTGTTTGGTTTGCCTTCGCCAAAATTGCTTTTCACGGAGCCTTGTCCGCCAATCATCATCCGGGTGACAGGGTGCTTGTTATCGGCGCCGGCCCGATCGGGCAGATGGCCCTGCGCTGGGCCTGCGCCGCGGGAGCCCAGGAAATCATGGTGGCGGACCCCATCGAGGCACGCTTGACCTTGGCCAAGTCGGGTGGCGCGACAACGATTCTTTCGATGCCACTCCCTGAAGCGCGCGAGGCTATATTGAAGGCAAATGGAGGGATCCTTCCGAGAGTCGTCGTCGACTCGACCGGGAATGCCAAGGTATTTGAAACCGCGCTCGGTCTGGTGCAAGACTTCGGTACCTTGGTGGTGCTGGGCGACACCGGGCACCCCGGACAACAAGCCTTGACCCCCGATTTGATCACGCGAGGACTTCATATTGTCGGAGCGCATGACGCACATATCACTCCAACCTGGAACAACGCGACCATCTCCCGTCTCTTCTTCTCGTTGGCCGTCACGGGGCGGTTTTCCCTGGCTGGACTGATCACCCATCGTTTTTCACCCAAAAATTGCGCCGACGCTTATTTGGTGGCAAATCGGGACCGCGCCTCCACCATGGGTCTTCTCTTCGACTGGACAAGCGAACCGGGGAGAAAAAAATGAAACCGTTGCGCCAATCATTCTCCTGGTGGTGTTTCGCCAATCGTGGAATCGATCCCGATGCGCTGCTCGCCGGAGCAGCACGGATCGGTTATGAAGGCGTCGATCTTATCGACGAGGCCCTCTGGCCCGCGGCGCGGCGTCACGGACTGGCCATCACGGCCATCGGGGGCCACGGCACGATTGAAGACGGACTCAATCGCAGTGAAAACGCGGCTCGAATTGAAAGGGAACTTCGCGACAACATCGCCAAGGCCCGTCTGTGGAAAATCCCGGTATTGGTCTGCTTTTCGGGTAATCGGTACGGCGGCGCTGATGACAAGGCGGGGTTGGATCAATGCGCGAAGACACTGGCGAACATCGCGCCGGAAGCGGTTGAGGCAGGCGTAGTCCTGGCGATGGAATTGCTCAACAGCAAAGTCGATCACCGGGGTTACCAGTGCGATCGCACCGCGTGGGGCGTCGAGTTGTGCCGCCGGGTCGATTCCCCCGCTGTGAAGTTGCTGTACGACATCTATCATATGCAGATCATGGAGGGAGACATCATCCGCACGATCCAGGCAAACCACGACTATTTCGCCCACTATCACACGGCAGGAAATCCAGGGCGTGGTCAGCCCGATGCGACGCAGGAAATCTTTTATCCCGCCATCTATCGTGCCCTTGCTCAGACCGGATATGGCGGATTCGTCTCGCACGAATTTCTCCCTGCAGGCGACCCGCTCGATGCGCTCAAAAAGGCTTTCGACGACGCCCACCTTGCCCTGGCCTAGCCCGCTTATTTCACCTTTTCACCTCCTCTCTGAGATCTCATCTATTGATAGGCACAAAAATCATTATTTTGCGACCTGCTTGCTCGTTTCTTCGTGTGCTTCAAATCGCCAAGCATCTGGAATCATGCTCGATTGTTGTCGGATAAACATAACGGATTTTAGCTGGAGATTGATCTTGCGATCCGCTCGCTTTATTGAGCAATCTTGAGAATGGGGCAGACCAATCCATTTCTGAACCGAATGGTCGTGTTTTGGAAATGGATGATGATAATCGCCTTGGTCTGCTCACCCGGCGTAATGCTAGCGGATGATGTCGCACAGGCCACCGCGTCACCACCCGCCATTTACACCGAAAAACTCGCCAAACTTCTGACTCCCGCCGAAGACGTGCTGAAAAAGGAATCGGAGTACGGTCGGTTGCATGGCGATGCGATCGTGCTGTTGGATGAGAGGATTACGTACGTAACCGAAGATGGCAAACGCACTTCGGTCTACCATTCGATTTACAAGGCCACAAATGATTCCGGGGTAAGGTCGCTGGCACAGGACAATTTTACTTACAAAAAGAAGATCCAACGTGTCTATTTAATCCTGGCGCAAACGATCCAGCCCGACGGCTCGAGGGAGCCGGTTAAGAATGATGCGGTTTTCCTTAAGACTCCGCAGAATGAAGCTGACGACTCGATTTACAACGACGAGATGGACTTAGTCACCGTCTATTCAAATGTCAAACCGGGAACCATAACGGAAAATATCACGGTTGTTGAGGACACCGAGCCCAAAATCCCGGGCCAATTTAGTCAGACCGATAGCTGGGTTTGGTCGTGGCCGGAGTATCTGCAGCGCTTTGTGGTCGATGTCCCGAAATCCTTTGCGGACCGGCTTAAAATAACGAATCTGGGCCAAGGCGTGCCAACACCCACGAAGCTTAATCCGAGTCCATCGCGACAACAACTAACATGGGAAAAGCTCAGCACGCCGGCGGAGCATGAAGATGGCGACGTAGCGCCTGCTTCCCAGATTGGCCCCCTAGTCTGGCTATCGACTCTGGAAAGTTGGGATGCTTTTGCAAGCTGGTACGATAGCCTGCTCAAAGGCACCGATAAAATAAGTCCGGAACTCAAGGCCAAAATCGATGTATGGACCAAGGATGCGAAGGATCCGTCTGAGATTCTTCGCATCCTGTACGGGCATGTAGCGCGGGATGTCCGTTATACCGGATTTGAGTTGGGAAAATCCGATCTGCAACCCCATGACTGCATGAGTGTGTGGCAACGACAGTACGGCGACTGCAAGGACAAGGCCAACTTGTTGCGAATCATGCTCGCGTACAAAGGTGTCGCATCCTGGCTGACGCTTTTGAATACCGAACATGCTGGAGTCATCAATAAAGCCAATCCGGACTTCCGGCAATTTGATCACTGCATTGTCAATGCGCAGATCGGCGACAAGACTATTTTTTGCGATCCAACCATCACCTATGGAACTCCAGGATTGCTAAACGGGAGCGAGTCGGACCGGGATGTCCTCGTTCTTAAAAATGGCCACGCGGATTGGGAACACACGCCTCCTTTTCATGACGCTGTGCTCACATATTCCTTCGACCTGCAACTTCGTCCCAACGGCGAATTGGCCGGTTGGGTTGAACTGAAGGCAACCGGTTACTATGGCTCCAGCTACCTGAAGAAATACCGGGACCTGACCAAGGATCATATTCTCTCGAGCATCCAGGATGACGTGCGGAGTTTCTTTCCCAACTCGAGCGTTGCCGATGTGGCGCCCCTGAAGGAATTGCCGACATTTGGCACCGCAGATGCGGGCCCGCTACCGTTTTCACTTCGCGCTTACATGACACTTACTGGCGTGCTCAATCAAGGGGACGGTTCCTCCGAACTGAAATTTCCCGTGCTTGATCTTCTGCTGCCGGATATTTCGGATTATAAAACCCGCCAACACGCCGCATTCATCTGGCCGGATTTCAACCAAGTCACAGCCAGGATTCAACTTCCTCCCGGGTGGGCTCCGACGCGAGTCCCTCCCCCTCTGGCATATGATTCTCCAAGCGCAAATTTCCAAGCGGCCTGGTCGATTGATAAGGGCATCCTGACGGCCAATTGCGCGGCCACAATCAAGCATAGCCTGTTCCCGCCAGATGAATGGCAGACCTTTGGCGATGCGGTTACCAATCTCAAGTCCTGGGCCTCGAAATCCCTGACCCTCATGAAAACAAAGGATGGTCAGCCCTCTCCAGCTACACCGCAAACGGACGCTGAACTAGCGGCTAGCCTTCCGGTCATGCCGACCGGAGAAGGCGAGATCAATTTGATCGACTCCGAGTTCCCCTCAAGTGGCAACATTACCGCGCGTCGCGCAGCACTGGAAAGAATGCCAACCCTCTTTCCTTCCGATCAAAAAGCAATTGTCGAAGCCGCAATCAAAGTGGCAGCGTTAGATTTGAGCGACGAGAAATGGCCGGAGGTTATCGACCGGCTACGCCCCATAGAAAACGCCAATCGGGCTGCACTGGATCCCGACACCATCGCCTGGGCGGACTATGTCATTGCCCGCGCTCTGGTGGGGCAGAAAAAGAATGATGAGGCGCAGGCGCTCTTCCAAAAAGTCGCTGAGAACAGTAATGTTGATTCATGGCGCCGGGGATGGGCCATTTATGAGACGGCCAAGCTCCTGGTGGGTACATCGCCGGCAGCCGCCTTGGATTATGCCGATAAAGGGCTCAATCTTGACCGAGCATCGGACCCTACGCTTTATGGCTTTTATGCGTCCACTGCCATCAAAGGCAATTTTGCGGACAGACTAAAAGATCGGCTAAAAAAACTTATTGCCACCAAGCCGGAAAATCTTGAGGACATTCTGCTTGAGGTAGCTGGTTCAGCCCGAGGTTTAATCGAGTCGGGAGATAAAAAGGACGGCATGGACCTGGTCAACCTGCTGGAATCAATTTCCGACCCTGCCATCACAGGCGATGCATTTGCCCGGGCAATCAAAAAAGTGCGGGATGGGGCGGAATCCATGTCGATATACGCCAAATTGCAACAGGAACTGAAAGAGACACTCTCTCAATATCCGGACATTGCCTCCTTTGAAAAGAAACAACCTCCATTCTCATCGGCCAGTGATGCTGAAAAATCAGCTACCCAGCACGAAGACAATAGGGAGCCGGACGATGCATTGGGTTGCACCCTGCGCCTGGCCATCGGTTATCCGGTTGATGAGAAATTTTCTGCTTACTTTTGGGATTGCGTAAACCGCGCCGATTGGTGCCTTCGAAGCACGCCGACGCCGACCAGGGAGTCCTTCTTTTTCAAGCTCGCTGTACTGGGAGATGAATTACCTCACACGTCCGATGCCTATGCGGACACCAAGCTTCTCCAAGCCAAAGTACTTGAAAGAAAAGGTCAACGTGTTGATGCAGCAAAGATTTACGACGACCTGACGAAGCTGTCAGACTTGGAGGAAGGCTATCTCGGCCCGCTGGCGTTGCGCAGTGGAGCTAATTGGGAGGAGCAGGGTGACTATGCGAAGGCCCTGACTTGCTACCAATCAATGGAAAAATTGGTCGATTCTTTCGCGACAGCCCGGGAAGCGGTTTTACGCGCAGCCTTCATCCAATTTGACAATGGGAACAAAACCGAGGCGTTGCGCCTGGTCAACCTCCTGGCCCAGGCTGTGCGAAAAGGCAAGTTCAAGGCCGGCGAACAGGTTGGGGATGTCATTATCCTGACCAATGGCACCCCTGATTTACCACTGTTTTGGGAGAATTGGAATGCTTGGTGGCCTCAATGGCAGAAGATCGAAACTGAAGCCGGACTAGAACCAGTGAAGGACCATAAGGTCATCCCCATCATACCCAGCCTGGTTGGTTTTGGCCAAGAACTGGGAACGGCCAAAAATAACAAGGACAAGAAGGAATTCTTCGGCTTGATGCGGCAGATGGCTTACGCCTCACGCTTTTATCCGAATGCCGCCCAGGAATTTGTCGGAGTTTTTCCCACCGCCGAGGAAGTTCTGCCCGATTTCGCCAATGATTTTCGACTTCTGGCCATCACCATTCTCGACCCGCTCTCACCTTCCGAACCAAAGGATCAACGGGAACGCATTCTCAATTTGTTGGTTAACTACGTGGATACAAACCAAAATGACAAGGCCCTTGAGTTGATCTCACGCGAATGGAAACCGGAACTTGAGGACTCCTCAAACGTAACCGTCGCGATTCATCGCGTTTGGGGCCTCGCCGCCATTCGTCAACATCAAGACCTCGATAAGGCGTGCAGCGCACTGGGAAACGATCTCAAGACCATGACCGGAACAGAGCGAGCCTCGACAGTTGGAGTGTTGTCCGATGTTTATGTCACGCTGGGGAGACCGCAGGACGCCATTAATTTGATTAAAACCGAACTGGCGAATCCCTCCCTGGCCGACCCAACCACTGCCCAGCAGGATCTCAAAACCCGATTGGATAATATCCAAAATGCCTCTGAGGTTTCAAAACAACTAGCTAACGGCGTTGCGGCTTGGCTTAAGGATCACCAGCCATCTTGGTGGGATTATGCCGAACCGAAAACAGCCGATGACCCGCGCTTGGCGCAGTTGGATGAAATACTGAAGAACTCCAGGGGAGAATTCCAGCAGGCAGAACTGATCAAAGCGGGATTGCTCGCACCGTCCGTCGCTTCCCTCAGTCAGGAAACGCAGCAACAGGCAGTACTGCGAGCCTATACGACACTCCTCGACAACTTTGGTTCCCAAGACGACGCCAATGCCATGGCTAACGCAATCCTTAATAATGCATCCTTCCCTGACTCACTCAAAACAAGTTTCCTGTATGATTTTCTTTGGGACGCCTATGACAATCATCAAGAGGTGGTTTTTGAAGCCTTCAAAAAACAACCTACTTATCAAAACATGTCGGCTTGGCAAAAAGGGATCATGGATCGGATCGCCTCCTTCATCAAGGTGGACAGGACTTCTTCATCCTCGCTCACAAGTTATGTGCAGGGTCTTGCCCACCACCCCATGGATTCACTCGATCTGAGCATCGTCCAAGAGGCCGTGACGGACCTTCTTGAGTCAGGGGACATTGGTTCCGCTGAGTCCATCTACCAGGCGGCAGCAAGCTACTCACTCGCCTCAAACGCCGGAAGGACTAAACCCGAATTTCAATTGACGCTCCTTAAACAGATCAATCTGGCCAAGCAGTTGAAACCGGTAACGGATGCCTTTCGTCAGGTGATCCTGAATACCGACAAACCAGAAACGGTCAGCAAACCGCTTTCTTTCGATCAGCGGCGTAATCTTACAAGTTTCGCTGATTTGACCGAGGAAGATGCCACCAATTTCCGGCTCTACCTGATCAAGGCTCATCAAGAGCCGCCTCTGAATTTCTACTTTTGGTTCGAGTTCATGCGCGACCTAAAACACGATCCCGCCGATTATGAGTTGAAACTCAGGATGCTCAAAGCCGGTCTGGAAAATGCCCCTGATGATGAACTCAAGTCGAGGCTGATTATGTATGGAACAGGTGTGCTGGATATTGATATCCCTTCTCTGTGTCAAAATTTTCTGAATTTGTTGCAGCCCTACAATGACCCGATCAAATTTCCGCAAACTACGGAAAACATCCGTATGTTTAATACCATGTTGGCCCTCCGTACCAACAAATTGCTTAATCTCGATACGGAGCTTACTGGATTCACCAGTCCTTTTAATTCGGCCCGGGCCAACTATTTTAAAATTCGGGCGCTTCTCCAGGCGAAAAATCGGGCGAAACTCAAGGAGGCTCTCAATGCGCTTTCTGCCGATCAGATGATGTCTCCCATGATTCTGAATGCTGCGTTGCCCGCCCTGGAAGCCAGCGGGATGAAAGATGAGGCCGATTTGGCCCGCGATACGCTTAACAAGAAACTGCATCAAGATGTGTTGGGCGTTTGGTTCAAACAAGATGGAAACGAACTGCATACCATAGCAGGAGACCTTGAAAGCTTGGATTCCACTCAGGCTATTCCCGACGAATTTGTCAACTTTGTGGAAAGTCACATAGCCCGGCAGGAGCAGGTCCTTCATTTTCGATTATTCAAGGCTTATCAGGATAAAGATTGGGTTTCCGCTTCGACTCTGGGCGCAACATATACGCAAGCTTATCCCGACGAGTATTGGGCCTATTGGCTTCTGGGCCGAAGCCTCGCTGAACTTGGAAAAAAAGATGAAGCAACCAAAGCGCTCACGGTTTATTGCCAATATTCGCGTGACGAGATTTGGTATCCGGATGCCAAAGAGCTTTTGGCTAAGCTAGCTGGTGCACCCAGATAGCAGGCCTCTAACCGATTGAACGATCTGGTTTCCTCTCCCGGCGGAATTGGATTTGAGATTGTTTCGGTCAACGTCATCCAGTTCAGGATAGACGTGCTTCAGATCGCCAAGCATCTGGAACCATGTTCGATTGTTGTCGGAGGTTCACTCCGGGCGTTGAGACTGCGTCCATCGATGGCGGTAATACCATTTTCGAAGTCCAGACGCTCAATTATAACTTATACAATCCGAATGGCCCCAGCGGCACCTTCTCGTCGCTTAAGGTTACTCTCGGTTTCAAGCTCACGCCGGATGATTACGCTTCCTTCACCGGCAGGGTTGACGTTACTTCGATTGTGCCCGAACCCTCCAGCGTGGCATTGAGCCTCATCGGTTTTGGTTTACTCGCTTTTTTCTTCTACCGTCGCCATTTGCGGATGGCGTAGTGAAGTTTCCGGAGTGCCCGGCTAATCAGGATGACATTATTTCGTCCTGTTTTTTAATTGGCGATCTGCGACTCGTTTTCTTTTCAGAAATCGAACCGTAATGCCATGAGTCTTGTATAGTTTAGAAGTCGATGGGCTGATTTTTTAGATCCAGCCGTAACCCCAATCAACCTACCAAGGAGATGTAATGAAAAGACAAATCACTGTATGTATGCCAGTCAACATTGTAGCCCTGAACTGGAGGTCTTTATGAGCGATTTGCTGTTTCTGGGTTTGTCCATCCTGGGCCCTGCGCTTATTTTCCTGGGCATTGTCACTTTAATCGATTACTGCACAACAAAGCCCCGTCGGCCCTATTGACAAGCCGCCGGTTGCCCGGGTGAGATTTCTTGCACGAGGCAAGGAGGGTCTTTGTTGTTGCCGCTTGTTTCCCGCGATGATAGGCACATTCCGTGCGTTGGCATTTCTTCTGGCTCCTTTTAGTAATGGCATTCGGTGTCCTGCCCGCCCTCGCGCAGGACACTGTTGTGCAGGAGTTCAGCGGCAACGGCTCCACAACGACGGGCCTGGTCAAGATTCAGGACCGGTGGGAAGTGCGTTGGAATTCCCGTCAGGTGGTCAGTGTCGCGGTGATGTCCGCGAACGGGACGATTGTCGCGGGCGCGGCGGGTGTGTTGAGAGGTTCTCTCTTCGTGCCGATGGGAGGCCAATATTATTTCAAAATCAGCGACGGAACGGTCGGCACTCCCGCCAGCACCAATGCTGCGCCAGCCGCAAACACCAACACGCCGCCCGCTGCAAGCGACAGTTCTTCTCCGCCGACGCAAAATCCAGCAGCATCGTGGCATCTTCAGATTGTGGAATTGGGCAAGTCCGTTGCCTCTGATCAGGCGCTGACCGTCTATACGCCTTATTTTATCGTTCCCGATTCGGCGGTCACAACGGTCGCCCCGCCTCCCGAACTGTCTCCTCCGGTTCTCACCAACGAGCAGATGCAAGCCATGGTGATGATCAAGGGCGACAATGCCCAGGGCGCCGGGTTTCTGATACGTTCACCGGACGGCACCTTTGTGGTGACGCATCTTCGTCTCCTCGCGGCCAATCCCAACGTCAAGATCTTCACGAACTCGGGTGCACCGATCACGACGCTGTCGCTCAAGGGAGCGGCGGATCGCGATCTGGCCATGTTCACGATCAAGGATGACCATTACAGCTACCTGACTCTTCCCACCGATGCAGCCAACAGCGTCGAAGCGGGAGACCAGATAATTATTCCGGATATCGGCAATCAGACCGACGTGCTGTCCGGCAAGCCGGGAAGGGTAATCGGAATGGGCCCGGAGCGAATCGACTTTAATATCGGGATGGGGCCGGGCAGCAGCGGCGCTCCCGTGATCCATGTTAAAAGCGGGAAGGTCCCGGCCCTGGTCTCGGCCGAGAAACAGGTGGATGTCTCGGACAATCTCGCCAAAGCCTGGCCTCCCAACCCGGTACCCGGTCTGGCACGCATCTTCCCCTATTTTGGTTTGCGGCTGACTGGCATTCAAGGCTGGGAAACTTACGACCAACCTCGTTTCCTCTCGGAAACGCTTTTCCTCAAACAGATCCATCGCGATACCCGCTGCCTCGACTCTTATCTCAATGGCAGACGCCGATGGTCGCGAAGCGGCAGCGAAGGAAATGGCCCCCCGGACAATCAATACTTTTTGAATAATATCAAAATTCGGGAGGCAAATGATACCTATAAACAATTCGCCAATGGGGCCGACGAGAGCCAGCGACATTCGGCTGCAAAGGAATTGCTCTTTGACCTGGAAGGCATCGCCGATACCGGCACGAGCACCCTTCAGGAAATGGGCAACCTCTACTCCTTCGATCGAGTTTGGGCCCAAGAGGAAATGGCCTATCGCAAGGCGCTCAAACAAGAACTCGATGACCTGAGCAACAACCTTGTCCGGCTGGAGAACATTGCCCGGTCACGATGACCTGCGGTCTTACATGTGCCTCCGTGACGAAGAACAAGTCCACTAAAGAGCGTCATTGTTATATGGCAGGCTCCGCAAGGTTCAACCCAGCACCTGGTGGCGCAACTCCTGAAGTTGCATCGACTCCTTTTCCCTGAAGTCAGGAGAGGAAACCAACTGCGCGATCAAGCGCGCGCATTCTTCGACGGAAACGCGGTCCGTGTTGAAAAGCAGGTCGTAATGCGACGTGTCATCGAGATCGGAGTGAAAATAAGCCGAAACAAAATGACGGCGTTGATCATCGACCTTTCTTATCTCCGTCGCCGCCTCATCCCACGAACACTTTTTATTCTCCGCAACCCGCTCCACGCGCCGCTCAAACGAACCGATAATCCGGACATGAACCGCGCGGGGAAATCTGGCAGTGATCAAATGGGCCGCGCGCCCGACAAGAATAACGTGGCCGATCCTCGCCAACTGGACAATTGTCCGTGTCATGCTCTCCAGCATGACGGCTCCCGGAACAGAAATGCCCAGCATCCCTTCAATATACTCCTCGATCGACAACGTTTGTTCACCGGAAAAAAAGCTGGTTATCTGTTTGGGCAGGTGGTGGTCCTTGATGACGCGTTCACCAAGGTCCTTGTCCACCACAACCCACGGTTGCTTGCCATGGCTCATCTCGGTCAGAATGGCGCCTGTTCGGTAGGCAATCGCTCCACCCTGCGCGCCCATTTGCCTGGAAATAGTCACAACGGGACTCGTCCCATCCGCAGCCCAATGGTTCAGCTCCTTTGCTTTCAGGAAAGCTGCGACAATATAAGGATCATTTTTCATGGCTCAATCCATCCTTTCGTACCGGCTCTCATTCATCCCGGGAGCCCTCGTTAGTATACACTCCAAGACTAATTCCCTTTCCAAAGCTTACCCCAACTTGCTCTCTGCGGCGAAATTGTTTTTCGTATTGATCAGCCAGAGGCCTCTATTTTTGTTCGTTGAGTTTAATTCGAGAAATTGAAGGTCTTCAATGGTGTTTGTTACAAAGAAAAATCCTGAATCAATCTTCCTCCAATACTGTCCGCATGGTCTTGAGCAAGGCTTCCGCCGTGTAGGGCTTCATCAGGAAGTGTTTGGGGCCGATCCCGGTCACTCTGACAATGCTTTGATTCGCATCAAGGCCGCTCATCGCAATAATCTTGATCGCCGGATTGATTTGCCTCAGGGCGTAAATGGTGGCCGTACCGTCCAGCACAGGCATCACCACGTCCGTGAGTACGACGTCGATTTCATTTTCGTGTTTGGAGTAAACGGCCAGGGCCTCCGCTCCATCTGTCGCGGTCAAAACCTGGTAACCGAACGCCTGCAAGGTCTGGCTGGTGATGATGAGAATGGAGGCTTCGTCATCGACCACCAAAACCGTCTCACCATTTCCTCGCGGCAAACTGACTTGCCTCGACTGGTCCTGCCCCGCTTCGGAAGCAAGTTCCATTGCGGGCAGGCACACATTGAACGTCGTGCCTTTGCCGGGCTCGCTGTAAACATCAATGGAGCCTTCATGACTCTTCACGATGGCCATGACCGTCGACAGGCCCAGGCCGGTGCCTTCGTTCAGAGGCTTGGTGGTGAAGAACGGGTCGAAAATATGGTCGAGAATATCCGGCGTCATGCCCATTCCTGAATCGGCCACGCTTATCTTAACGTACCGCCCGGGTTTCGCTTGATGACTCACCGTGGCGTCGTGTTCGCTAAATACGCAATTTTCGACCCGAATGGTCATGCTGCCGCCGTTCGGCATCGCATCCCGGGCATTCACGCAAAGATTCAGGAGTATCTGGTGCAGTTGCGTGGGATCGCCCAGGATCGTCCACGTATCGCCGGGAGTGAAGAACTGCAATCGAATATCTTTCGGGAAAGTGTCCTTGATGATGTTTTCAAGCTCCTTCAACAAGTGTTTGGGCTGGATTTCGATTCTTTCACCTTTCAAGCCGCGCGCGAACGAGAGGACCTGCCTCACGATATCCGCGCCCCGTTTAGCGCTCACTTCAATCGTATCCAGGATTTTCACCGCCCGCGGGTTGGCTGATTCAACTTTGAGAATCTCGATGGACGTCATAATCGGCGCGAGGATATTGTTCAAATCATGCGCAACGCCGCCGGCCAGTGTGCCGATGCTTTCCATGCGCTGCGCCCTCATGAACTGGGCTTCGACCTTCTTCTTCTCCGTGATGTCGGTATTGATCGAGAGAACTGATTTGGGACGACCTTCATCGTCTCGAATGAGTGTGCACCGCACTTCGCTGATGGTCTCGCGTCCGTCTTTGGGGTGGTGTTCGAGTTCGCCCTTCCATTCGCCCCGGCTGATCGTCAATTCGTTGAGTTGCTCAAATTGTTTTGGATCCGTGTGGAGAACTTCGAGAACATTCCGGCCAACGGCTTCCTCGCATGTCCAGCCGTACATCCGCTCGGCTCCCTTGTTCCAAAATAGAATCTTTCCTTCCAGATCGCGGACAATAATCGCATCACGAGCCTTGTCCAGCAACGCAGCCTGTTCCGCGATCCGCGCCTCGGCCTGCTTCCGGTCGGTGATGTCAGTCAGGAACCCAATTTCAGCCGGCCCGTCCGCAAGCGTGACTTGAGCAACCACCACATGCACGGGAAACATTGAGCGGTCAGATCGCAAGCCGATGGACTCAAATTCGTTTGGCGCCGGAAGTCCCAGAGACCGGCGACGAACGCGTTCTCTGCTCTCCTCCTGAAATTCCGGGGCGAAAAAGCTGGACACATGCCGTCCGATAAATTCCTCGAAGCTTTTCAGCCCGAATATATGCGAGAATCTTTGATTTGCATAAATGCCGGTTCCGTCCCGCGAAATGCCAATGGCAACAGGTGACTGGTCAACGAGGGTTCGAAACCGCATTTCGCTCTCAGACATCGCCTGCTCCGCCCGTCTGCGCTCAGTGACGTCGCGGAAACTCCAGACCCTGCCAATGGGATGTCCTTCAACCAACATGGGCCGTGAGTAGCGCTCGAAGACCCGGCCGTCCTTGAAGTCGAGCACATCGAAACTCTCCTCCAGCGGGTGATCGTACAGATGGCGCACCTTTGCGAGAAACTGTTCTGGCATTTGAAGCTGGTCGAGGACGAACTGGATTGCGAGGTTGTCGTCGTTGGTCGCAAGGACATCGGCCGGAATGCTCCACATCTTCACGAAGGTCTCGTTAAAAGAAAGGATTTGCCGATCAGAACCGATGGTCAGGATGCCATCGGCCGTTGAACCAAGCGTGGCGCGCAGCAAAGCGAGCGAACGCACGGTATCTTCCTCTGCCTGCTTGCGCTCGGTGATGTTTTCAAAAACGGTGGAAAAATGCTCCTTTTCGTGGCTATAGACAGAAATGGAAAACCATTTTCCCAAAGATTTCAGATGTGTCTCATATTTCTCCGGCCTGCCGGTCAAGGCCACCCTGCCGTAAATCTCAAAGAGTTCCGGGTTGGTTTCCTGAATGTTCGGGATGACTTCGGTGACTTTTTTCCCGACGACATTTTTCAGCCCGGTCAGCTCTTCAAAAGCGCCGTTCACTTCCAGATAAATAAAGTCCTGCGCCCGGCCCTCTTCAAACAGCATCCGGCAAAATGCATATCCTCCCAACATGTTCTCAAACAGCGATCGATACCGCGATTGACTTTCCGTAAGCGCCTGTTCCGCCTGTTTGCGCTCGGTGATGTCGCGTGCCAGTCCCAGGATTAGTTTCTCTCCTTCGATGTCTACACTTCCCACTCGAATCTCGACCGGAAAACGGGTCCCGTCCTTGCGGCGGTGATAATCGTTGACCGTGACCGTCGAGGCACTCTGGAGCTGGTGCCATACGTTCTTCACCTCTTCCTCGCTCAAGCTCGCCACATCTGAAACGCTCATCTTCAGAAGCTCTTCCCGCGAATAACCCAGGCTTTCGCAGGCGCGGCGGTTCACGTCCAGTAATTTTCCATGGTCATCATGGAGGAAAAAGGCGTCCGCCGCCTGCTCTCCCAACAGTTGGTACCGTGCCTCGCTCTTCCTCCACGCAGCCTCGGTCAGCCTGCGCTCGCTCACATCGTTCATGATGGCGATGAAGTGGGTGATGCGCTGCCCGTCATCGGAACGGATCGGAGTGATGGTGTGCTCGTCGTAGTAAAGAGTCCCGTCCTTGCGACGGTTGGTGAAGCTGCCATGCCACGTTTGACCGGCCAGGATCGTGTCCCATAGATTCTTGTAAAACCGTGGACTATGCGTTCCCGACTTAAGGAGCCGCGGCGTCTGTCCGATAGCCTCCCCGGCGGCATAACCGGTCAGGTTGGTAAAAGCAGGATTGACCCACACGATATTTCCGCCGACGTCCGTGATCACCACCGCGTTGGCGACTGTGTCGAGCGCCAGGCTTTTGAGCAAAAGTTGCTGATCCGAGCTAAGCACCAGCTCGTTGTGCGAAGTCGAGGACAACTTGTCAGTATCAGGCGACATTTGCATTTACACCCTGTTTGATGCTTGAACTTCCAGACCTCATTTATAACGAGTCAGCCCTTTCCTCATGCGACAGGCCCTCGGGCATCACTTATTACCTTCGTCTAAATTACTAGTAGTTGCCTTATTTCAAAGCGAAATCATATCTCCCGAAATTAGTAACCCGATTTTGCAACCCAAAGCACTCCGCTCAGCGTAGTCGCCATGCCTATGCGATCAGAAATTCCTTGTCGACAACTGCCGGCCTGTTAGTCTCGGCAAACAATCAGCGCGTAAGGGTAATTAGTTGGATAACATTGACCGTGGGCATGGCGGCATTTTGTAACACAACGCGGATCGCACGCTGGCTTGGCGTTTTCGAGCCAAGCGCTTCTTATATGGCTCAAATTTGGAACTCCTCCAGGAAGTTTCCCTTGGGTTGTTCATCTGTAAATCCAAGGCTTGAGTTACGAATCGCGTTGTGCAGCGGCTGCCTCGTTTGGTTGATGGCGACATCTCTTCCCGCTCAGACCCCGACCACAAATGCGCCGAGTCAAACGCCACCCACACCTCCAAGCGGTGTAACAGCGGATGCAGTTTATCCATCGACCAATAATGTGCCGACACCAGCAGCAGATGCTTCAGAAGCTAACGCTTACAAGAAAATGAGCCTGGAGGAATTGATGAATCAAGACGTCACTTCCGTTTCCAAAACGCCGGAACCCTTGGGGCAGGCTCCAGCTGCAATTCAGGTGATTACCAATGATGAAATCCGCCGCTCGGGCGCTTCCAGTTTGCCGGAGGCGTTGCGGCTGGCTGATAACCTGCAAGTGGCTCAGGACAATGCCCACGACTGGAATATCAGCGCGCGCGGATTCAATGCGGACTTGGGCAATAAGCTTCTGGTCCTGATCGATGGACGAACGGTTTACACGCCGCTTTTTTCCGGAGTGGAGTGGGACGTGCAAAACGTCATGCTGGCCGACCTTGACCGGATCGAGGTGATCAGCGGACCGGGCGGAACGCTTTGGGGCGCGAACGCGGTCAATGGCGTTATTAATATCGTCTCCAAAAGCGCTCAAGACACTCAGGGATGGTACATGGAAGGCGGCGGCGGTTCTGAGTTGCGGGATTTCGGAGCTGTTCGGTATGGAGGCACGCTGGCTCCCGACGTCTATTACCGGGTGTATGGGATGTATTTCGATCGTAACAACGAAATCACGGATAATGGAGCGCCCGCAACCGATGCTTGGAGCCAAGGGAAGGGTGGATTCCGCATCGATACGGGCGGACCGTCGGATGATAAGTTCACCTTGCAGGGCGACTACTACAACGGCACTACCGGAAACGTGGCGATTCCGGGAACGGTGAATGTTGAGAGTGGCGAAAATGTGCTCGGGCGTTGGACGCACACCTTCTCATCCGATTCGGACATGAGCTTGCAATTGTATTATGACCGAACGAATCTTTCCCAACCGGAGGCCGCGTCTATTGTTTTGGGACACGTATTTGAACCCGCCGGCACGTTTTCCGACAGTCTCGACACCTACGATGTCGATTTCCAGCATCACTTCAGCGCGGGAGATCGCAACCGAATCACCTGGGGAGCGGGTTATCGCTTTACCCACGACCAGAATGACAATGCTCCGACTTTGGCTTTTTACCCGGCTCCCCTGAACCAGAACTTGATGAGCTCTTTTGCGCAGGATGAAATCAAGCTTCAGGATAATTTACTCCTGACCATGGGAACAAAGGTGGAGCATAACGATTATACCGGGTTTGAAGTCCAGCCAAGTGGCCGATTGCAGTGGAATTTTACTCCCAAGCAAATGCTTTGGGCTGCGGTTTCACGGGCGGTTCGGACTCCGTCACGCATCGATCACGATCTGGCGGAACCGACCGGACTGCCAAGTCCGTTTCCCTCAGGTATCATCGACGGCACCACCGCCTTTACTTCCGAGACCCTGATCGCCTACGAGGCGGGGTATCGCGCCCAGCTTGGGGACAAGGTTTCCGGCTCCGTTTCGACCTACTACAACGATTACAGCAAAATCCGGAGCCTGACCCCCACACCCACCAGCCTCATTGCTGGTTTCCCTCTTTACGTACAGAATAATCTTGAAGGCGAAACCTACGGGATCGAGGTGAGCACCGACTATCAAATGCTCGACTGGTGGCGTTTGCACGCCGGTTACAATTATCTTCAGGAACACATCCACGTCAGACCGGGAGAAGTTGACGCCACCCACGGTCTCAACGAGACGGCCGATCCTCAGAATCAATTTTCGTTCCGCTCCTCGATGGATCTACCTCAAAACATCGAATTCGATACCGAACTGCGTTATGTGGACCAGTTGCCAATCAATAACCTGGCCACCGCCGGAATTGTTCCGAGCTATTATGAACTCGATGCGCGACTGGCCTGGCATCCGACGAAGAACCTGGAAATATCCATCGTTGGGCAGAATCTTTTGCATGACCAGCATCCGGAGTATGGTTTCCCTAGTCCAATGCAGGTGGAGATTGAACGCAGCGTTTATGGGAAAATCGCATGGCATTTCTAGGCCTTACTTTCCGGCTTCCGCCATTTGAGCGCGCAAAATCCTATTCGCTCTCCTCAAAAATGCGAAGACGGTTCTTCGGCCTGCTGTTTTTTATTTTATCAATCACCGCGTTTGACCCGGGCCGGGCGCAGGAGCAGTCCAGGGAATATGAACTTAAAGCGGCGTTCCTTTTTAACTTCGCGCAGTTCGTCAAATGGCCGCCCGATTCCTTCATCAATGCCGAGGCGCCGTTCTACATCGGCATCCTGGGCGAAGATCCATTTGGCCCGGCGCTGGAGGCCACGGTCCGGGGGGAGGCCATCGAGCATCACCGGTTGATGGTGGTGCGGGCCCAGCGGATCGAAGACCTGAAAGACTGCCAGTTGATTTTCATCTGCAAGTCGGAGGAGGGTCATCTGGGCGAGATATTGTCCAAGCTCGGCTCCCGGCCGATTTTGACCGTAAGCGAGGTCGAGAGCTTTGCCCAAAGCGGCGGCGACATCGATTTTTACCTCTCGGGAGGCAAAGTCCGTTTTGAAATCAATCCCCAATCGGCCCAGCGCTGCGGATTGAAAATCAGTTCCCAATTGTTGAGCCTGGGAAAAATCGTTGGGGGAGCCAATTAGCATGAACTGGCTGCGCGACCTACCCATCCGGCGAAAACTGACGCTGGTGATTTTGCTGACCTGCTCGATGGTGCTGCTGCTCGCCTGCGGGATCCTGGCCCTGTACCAAGTGCTCGATTTTCGCCAGAACATGGTGCAGGACACCAAGGCGCTGGCCGATGTGCTGGCCCAAAACACCCAGGCCGCGCTGGCCTTTCAAGACGAGGGCGAAGCAAGGAAAACCCTGCTCGGCCTCCATACCGACCACACCATTCTCGCCGCCTGTCTTTACGATGATAAGGGAAATCGGTTTGCCGATTATACGCAGGAAGGCGCAAAAATTGATTTTCCAGCCAAGCCTTCCGATGAGCCGCCAGGCTTTAACCAGGGGCGCCTGACGGTGTTTCGTCCTGTTCTTCTGAACGACAAGCGCATCGGCACCATTTACCTGCAAACCAGCCTGGAAGACATGTATAGGCAATTACGTTTGTTCGCCATGATCGCCGCGATGGTCCTCATAGGTTCGGTCCTGGTGGCCCTGGCGCTTTCCTCGCGATTGCAGAGGCCCATTTCGCAGCCCATTCTTACCCTGGCCAAAATCGCCCGGCTCATTGCCGAAGACAAGGACTACACCGTGCGCGTGCCTGCGTTGGGACGCGACGAAACCGGCCAGTTAAGCGACGCCCTCAATCAGTTGCTCGCCAGCATCGAAGAACGCGACCGGGCGTTGCGCACCGCGAATGAATCGTTGCGGCAGGAAGTCACCGAGAGAAAAAATGCCGAGGAGAAGGTCCAATCGCAGTTGGGCCGCCTCGAACTGTTGCACCGGATCACCCGGGCCATCAGTGAACGGCAGGATTTGCCAAGCATCTTTCAAGTCATGATCCGCACTTTGGAGGAGCACCTGCCGCTAGATTTTTGCTGCGTCTGTCTTCATGAACAGGGCGCCAATGTGCTGAACATCACCAGCATCGGCATCCGGAGCGAAGCGCTCGCGATGGAACTCGCCATGTCGCCAAATGCCCGCGTGGATGTCGGCCAGAATGGCCTTTCCCGGTGCGTCCACGGGGAATTGGTCCATGAACCGGACATCAGTTCAGCCGAGCTTCCCTTTTTAAAGCGGTTAGCGAGCGGCGGGTTGCACTCTCTCGTGGCCGCGCCGCTTTTGGCCGAAAGCAAAGTTTTTGGCGTGCTCATTGCGGCGCGCTGTGAACCTCAAAGTTTCAGCAGCAGCGAGTGCGAGTTTTTGCGGCAATTGAGCGAGCACGTTGCGCTGGCCGCCCATCAGACCCAACTTTACGAAGCCCTGCACCACGCTTACGAGGATTTGCGCCAGACGCAGCAGGCCATCATGCAACAGGAACGCCTGCGCGCGCTCGGCCAGATGGCGAGCGGCATCGCGCATGACATCAACAACGCCATTTCGCCCGTCGCGCTTTATACCGAGTCGCTGCTCGAAAGCGAGCCGGGATTGAGCGCGCGTGCGCGCCAATACCTGGAGACAATCCAACACTCGATTGAAGATGTCGCGCAGACCGTCGCGCGCATGAAAGAATTCTATCGCCAGCGCGAACCCCAACTGACGCTTACAGCGGTACAGATGAACCCCTTGATCCAACAGGTCATCGATCTTTCGCGCGCCCGATGGAGCAACATGTCGCAGCAACGCGGTATTTTTATTCATGTGAAAACAGAACTGGCGCCCGAATTACCGGTCATCCTCGGAATCGAAAGTGAAATTCGCGAGGCGCTCGTCAATCTGGTTTTCAACGCGGTCGACGCCATGCCGGAAGGCGGGACGCTGACCTTGCGGACAAAAATCGCCGGGGGCATCCCAACCTCCGCCAACGCCCCGGCGCCGCGGCAAATTCATGTGGAAGTAAGCGACACGGGTATCGGGATGGACGACGACACGCGCCGTCGCTGTCTCGAACCCTTTTTCACGACGAAGGGCGAACGCGGCACGGGCCTCGGCCTGGCCATGGTCTATGGCATTGCCGGACGACATAATGCCGAGATCGAAATCGAAAGTGCCGTGGGGAAAGGCACCACCATCCGGTTCATATTCCCCGTGCCCGCCATACCGGTGCCTGCCTCCAGCCCGCCTGTGACCGCGTACACGGTGCCGACGCGCCTCCGCCTCCTCGTCGTGGACGATGATCCTTTGCTGATCAAATCCCTGCGCGATACGCTGGAAATGGACGGCCATTTTGTGGTCACCGCCACCGGTGGGCGGGAAGGCATCGAGGCTTTTCGCAACGCTCACGAGCGCGAGGAGCCGTTCGCAGCCGTGATTACGGATTTGGGGATGCCCTACGTCAACGGACGGGAGGTGTCCGCCGCCATAAAACGCATCGCCCCTTCGACCCCCGTCATTCTCCTGACCGGCTGGGGCCAGCGCCTGGTGGCCGAAGGCGACATTCCGCCACACGTCGACGTTGTTCTCAACAAACCGCCCAAGCTGCGTGAAATACGCGAAGCCCTGGCCCGCTTATCGTCCGCCAATCCCTGAAAAATATGGCCAAAGATCCCCTGGCGAAAATTCTTATCGTCGATGATGAGGCCGCGCAAATGAAAGCGCTGTGCGATACGCTCCAGGACCGCGGATATGAAACCACCGGTTTCGTTTCGGCCAGGGCTGCCTTGAAGGCAATGGAGGACACAACCTTCGACCTGCTCTTGACGGATTTAATGATGCCGGAAATGGACGGCATTTCCCTGCTGCAAGCCGCGAAACAAAAGGACCTCAATCTCGTCGGAATCATCATGACCGGCGAAGGAACGATCGCCACGGCGGTCGAGGCGATGAAATCCGGCGCGCTCGACTACATTCTCAAGCCGTTCAAATTGAAGGCCATTCTTCCCGTGCTCGATCGCGCGCTCGCGGTGCGGCGATTGCGCCTGGAAAATGCCGTGCTGGAACGGCGCGTGCGCGAACGCACGTCCGAACTGGAGGCGGCCAACAAGGAACTGGAGGCGTTTTCCTACTCCGTCTCCCACGACCTGCGCGCGCCTCTGCGCCACATCGACGGCTTCGCCGAACTGCTGTCCAAGTCCGCCGGCTCAACACTCCCGGAAGCGGACAAACGCTATTTGAATTTAATCATCAAGTCAGTCGGCCAGATGAACCTTCTCATTCAAGACCTGCTCGATTTTTCCCGGACAGGCCGCGCTGAAATGCGGCGCACCCGGGTCGATCTGCAGGATTTGCTCGAGAAAATGATCGGGGAAATTCAGCCTGAAATCAAAGACCGGAATATTGTGTGGAAGAAAAATCCTCTGCCTGTGGTACAGGCCGATCCCTCCCTGCTGCGGCAGGTCTTCAGCAACCTCTTGCTGAACGCCGTCAAATACACCCGCCCGCGCAACCCGGCCGAAATTGAGATTGGTTGTCAGGTCGAGCCGGAAGAAACGGTGATCTTCGTCCGCGATAATGGTGTTGGCTTCGACATGCAGTATGCAGAGAAATTATTCGGTGTTTTTCAGCGTTTGCACAGCAAGGAGGAATTTGAAGGCACCGGCATCGGTCTGGCCAACGTACGTCGCATCATCGCGCGGCATGGGGGACGCACCTGGGCCGAAAGCAAAATCAACGAGGGCGCCACTTTTTATTTCTCGCTGCCGCGCCAATGACGATGCGTCAGATTAGACGCACGTCTACAGAACCGGACAAGTCCGTTTCCTTTGGCCGCTATCTCTCACACCAAAGCACTATTTCTGACCCGCCCTTTGCCGTACCATAGCTTGCGCTTCGATTAGATTTTCTTGAGCGGCGGAATAGTTGGGCTTCAAACGTATAGCTTCCTGGAATTGAGCTATCGCCTCGTCCACCTGCCCCTTTTTACAGAAGAGAATCCAACCGAGGTTATTGTGGGCTTCGGCAAAGTTGCGGTTGATTTCCAAGACCTTTTGAAACTGGGCAATGGCCTCGTCCACCTGCCCTTTTTGAGAAAGAGCGATGCCGAGGCTGTTGTGGGCTTCGGCATAGTCGGGTCTGAGTTCGAGGGCCTCTTGATACTGGGCCATCGCCTCGTCCACTTGCCCTTTTTGAAAAAGAGCAATGCCAAGGTTGTTGTGGGCCATCCAGCTTCTTGGATTCTTCGCTAGGGTATCGACCCAAAGCGTCTCCTCGCTCTCAAAGGCCCAAGCCCGATGCCAACTTATCATCCCGAGAACCACCAACAATCCGGCACAGAGGCCCGATTGTAGCCAAAACCTTCCTGGAATGGCGAAATCCGCCAACAGGACCAATCCCGCACCCGCCAGCGCCAACGGTCCCATGCCGGCCAGATACTGAAAATGATCAAAGACCAAGGAATATTGAAAAATGCGGTTATCAGCCAATCCGAGCACCGGAAGCAACGCCGCCAGGAAATAGACGAAGACGAAAAACCAGGGTCGGAACCACGACTCGCGTTGAAACCACAAAATTAACAAGACGATGGTAACTGCCGCCAACGGCAAATACGAAACCCACCGCCCAGAATCGATCTCCCAGCGCGGATAAACGATGATCAATGGATACGGCCAGAGCAGTTTGCCCAGATAAAACCAGACTGCATCGCCTGCTGTCACCAGCCGCTCCGGCCAAGTCCGGACCCACTGGGGATCGGCGACTATCGTCAGTTGCAGCTTTTGCGTCCAAATCGATAAGGCACTGGTGGCGATGGAAATTAAAAAGATGGGGACAACTCTCGTCAGGTTACGCCACTGCCACCGCCCCTCCGTCCACCAGGCGCATAAGCAAAGGACAACCGGCAAAATCACCGTGGATGACTTGCTCGCCATCGCCAGTACGGCAAAAATAAAGGTTAACGTATAGTTCCAACCGCCACCGGTTCGTCCATCGAGGTCTTTTGCTCTTAGCCACCTCACAAAGAAAAGGATCGAGAGCAGGAAGAACAAACCCGATTCCGTGTTCTTCATTTCGGTGATCCACGCCACCGATTCCACCTGCACCGGGTGCAAAGCCCAAAGCGCCGCGCCCAGCCACGCGCCCGGCACCTGCAAACTGCGCAAGACCTGCCACAACATGACCGCGCAAGCCCCGTGCAACAAAACATTCAACAGATGATACGGCAGCGGCGCCAATCCCCACAGTGTGTGCTCCACCCAAAACGTGGTGAACGTTAAAGGGCAAATGTCGGCGGCATTCGTCGTCCAGATTTCTTTCAATCCGAGCGGACCAACAATGCAGGGGTTAGCCCATACATGCGCTTCGTCGTCCCAAAAGAATCCAGCCCACCACACCGGAACATAGGTCAGTATAATGGCAAGAACCAGGATCAGCCCCCAAAGCCAATCGCGACTTAGCCAGAATGGCAGCGGTGGAGCAAGCTCGGCCTTCCCGGTTGCTTTCGCGGAAGCTCCGCTCTTCACAACCGTTTTTTTCTTGGATCGTCTCGCC
>Ga0182030_10000817_pt1 | contig 61286 bp, 54 predicted proteins | sample 812S3MmetaG_FD_121299 | JGI IMG/M metagenome (GOLD analysis project Ga0182030, IMG submission 121299) | Permafrost microbial communities from Stordalen Mire, Sweden - 812S3M metaG (Illumina Assembly) | ecosystem: Environmental > Terrestrial > Soil > Wetlands > Permafrost | place: Sweden... | reverse complement strand
TTCCCTGGCCGGCGCAACTGGCCAATCTCATCTGGACGGGCAAGCACGATTTAATTTTGTCGGTCGGGCAGGTCGTTCCGCATGAAGTCATCGGCATGGCCAATTACAACAAGAACATTTTTGTCGGCACAGGCGGCCAGGAAGGCATCAACAAAAGCCATTTCGTCGGCGCCGCCTACGGCATGGAACGGATGATGGGGCGTTCGGACACGCCGGTGCGCCGCATTCTCAACTACGCCTCCGAGCATTTCACCAAGCACCTGCCCATTGTATATGTCCACACCGTGGTGGGCCGCGCCGAAGACGGCAAGCTGTGCGTGCGCGGTTTATACGTGAGCGATGACATTTCCGGATTTGACAAAGGTGCGGACCTCTCGCTCAAGGTGAATTTTGAAATGCTTGATGCGCCGCTCAAGAAAGTGGTCGTCTATCTCGATCCTTCCGAGTTCAAGAGCACTTGGTTGGGAAACAAGAGCATCTACCGCACGCGCATGGCCATGGCTGACGGCGGCGAACTGATCGTGCTGGCGCCCGGGCTGAAGGAATTTGGCGAGGACAAGGAAATTGACCGGCTCATCCGCAAATACGGCTACCGCGGCACGCCTGAAACCCTCGCGGCGGTCAAGGCCAACCCCGAGCTGCAGAACAATCTCAGTGCGGCGGCGCATTTCATTCACGGTTCGACGGAAGGCCGGTTCAACGTCACGTATTGTCCCGGCCATCTGACCCGGCAGGAAATTGAGAGCGTGAACTTCAAGTACGCCGACCTGAAGCAGATGACGCAGCGTTATGATCCGGCCAAGCTCAAGGACGGCTGGAACACGCTGTCCGACGGCGAGAAAATTTTCTACATCTCGAATCCGGCGCTCGGCTTGTGGGCGTATCGGGGACGATTCAAGGATTAAACAAACAAACAAAGCGATAATATAGAGAAGGAAAACCAGGATGAACGTTCCATTTAAGATAAATTTAAAGGACCAGGTTGCGCTCGTGACGGGCGGGGGCGGGGTTTTGTGTAGTACCATGGCGCGGGCATTGGCGGCGTGCGGCGCCAAAATCGCCATAGCGGATTTGAAACTGGAAGCTGCGGAAGCGGTCGCCGCACAGATTCGCAAGGAAGGCGGCGTGGCTCTCGGTGTCGCCTGCAATGTGCTGGAAAAGGAAAGCCTGGCCACCGCCAACGACAAGGTGAAGAAAGAGCTTGGCGCCGTGGACATTCTCATCAATGGCGCGGGCGGCAATCATCCCAAGGGCACGACCAGCCTCGAATATCTGCGCAAGGAGGACATTTCCGGCGCTGCCAAGGATTTGATAACGTTCTATGATCTTGACCCGAAAGGCATCGAATTTGTATTCAACCTGAACTTCCTGGGCACCTTGCTGCCGACCCAGGCGTTCACCCGCGAAATGGTCGGCAAAGGCAAGGGCACCGTCATCAACATTTCCTCGATGAACGCGTTCCGGCCGCTGACCAAAATTCCGGCCTACAGCGGCGCCAAGGCGGCGGTCAGCAATTTCACCCAGTGGCTGGCGGTCCATTTCTCGAAGGTGGGCGTCCGCGTCAACGCCATCGCGCCCGGCTTTTTCGTCACGGACCAGAACCGCTCCCTGTTGACCAAGCCGGACGGTTCATTGACTCCGCGCGCCAACACCATTCTCGCGCACACGCCCATGAGCAAATTCGGCGTGCCGGAGGATTTGCTCGGCGCGCTGTTGTGGTTGACTTCGGACGAAGCCTCGGGTTTTGTGACCGGCGTGGTGATTCCGATTGACGGCGGTTTTGCCGCGTTCAGCGGGGTCTAGGCTGGCTTGGTTGAAAAGTTGTTTTTTTTGCGGCTGTTCCGGTTATGAACCGCCGCTCTGTTTTTTTAAATTATTGGATAAATTTTTATGGAACCAAAAGCTGACATAGCACTTATCGGACTGGCCGTCATGGGCCAGAATCTCATCTTGAACATGAATGACCACGGCTTCACCGTCGTGGCCTACAACCGCACGGTGGAGAAGGTGGACCAGTTCCTGGCCAATGAAGCCAAGGGCACCAAGGTGCTCGGCGCGCATTCGATCCAGGACATGGTTGCGCAGCTCAAGAAGCCGCGCCGCGTGATGATGCTCGTCAAGGCCGGCAAACCCGTGGATGAATTCATCGAACAACTCCTGCCGTACCTCGAAGCTGGTGACATCATCATTGACGGCGGCAACTCGCTGTTTGAGGACACCATTCGTCGCGCCAAATATGTCGAGGGCAAGGGGCTGCTTTACATCGGCACCGGGGTTTCCGGCGGCGAGGAAGGTGCGCGTCACGGCCCGAGCATCATGCCCGGCGGTTCGCCTGCTGCGTGGCCGCACGTGAAGAACATTTTTCAGAGTGTGGCTGCGAAAGTGGACGGCGCGCCCTGCTGCGATTGGGTGGGTGAAGGCGGCGCGGGCCATTACGTGAAGATGGTTCACAACGGCATCGAATACGGCGACATGCAGCTCATCTGCGAAGCCTACAACATTTTGAAGAACGGCCTGGGCATGAGCGCGCCCGAGATGCATGAGGTGTTCAAGGAATGGAACACGGGTGAACTGGATTCCTACCTGATTGAAATCTCGCGCGACATTCTCGGGTTCAAGGACACCGATGGCACGCCGCTCGTGGACAAGATCCTCGACACCGCCGGCCAGAAGGGTACGGGCAAATGGACGATCCAAAATTCCGCCGATCTCGGCATCCCGATCACGTTGATCGCAGAGGCGGTTTATTGCCGCTGTGTTTCCGCGCTGAAGGACGAGCGCGTGAAGGCGGCGAAGAAATTGAAAGGCCCGCGCCCGGCGCTCACGAGCATTGCCAAGTCGGATGCGAAGAAAAAGCAGTTCATCGCCGACATCCGCGATGCGCTTTACGCCTCGAAAATTGTCAGCTATGCGCAGGGTTACATGCTCATGCGTTCCGCCGCTGCCGAATACAAATGGAACCTGAACTACGGCGGCATCGCGCTGATGTGGCGCGGGGGCTGCATTATCCGCTCGCGTTTCCTCGGCAAGATCAAGGAAGCCTACGACAACAATCCGAAGCTTATGAATCTGATGTTGGACGATTATTTCCGCGGCGAAATCAAGCGTTGCCAGAAGGGCTGGCGCAACATTGTGGCCACGGCCGCCAAGAAGGGCATTCCTGTTCCCGCATTCAGCACCGCGCTCGCATTTTACGACCAATACCGCAGCGCCGTGCTGCCGGCGAACCTGCTACAGGCGCAGCGCGATTATTTCGGCGCGCACACCTACGAGCGCGTGGACAAACCGCGCGGCGAATTCTTCCACACGAACTGGACTGGCCGCGGCGGCACGACCTCGTCGAGCACCTACACGGTGTAGCCGACTTGAAAGTCAAAGCCCGTTGGAGCAAACGCTTCAACGGGCTTTTTGATTTGCGGATGGCCGCTGATAATTACATGGCCTTGGGCGCTTCAATTTTGGCCGGTTCCAATTTTGGCGCAAAAATGTGGATGACCAGCAACGCCAGCAAATACGTCAGTCCAGCCGCCAGGAATATCAGGAAGTAGTTGCCGGTCTCGCCCCGGGCGATGGCGGCGAGTCGGATCTTGCGAACCACCGTGAACAAAACAATGCCGCCAACGGACCCGGCAAAACCTCCCAGACCGGTCACCGAGCCGACAATACGGCGTGGAAACATGTCCCCCGCCAGGCTGAACATATTGGCCGACCACGCCTGATGGGCGGCCGCCGCCACGGCAATCAGGGTCACGGCCACCCAAGGAGTGTTGGTCTGGGCCGCGAACACGACGGGAACAACGCACAGCGCGTATAGGAACATGGCGGTCTTGCGGGCCCGGTTCACGCTCCAGCCGGTGTCAATGAAATGTCCGGACAACCAGCCACCACCGATGCTGCCGACAGACGAGAATACATAGATGGCGGCGATCGGGATGCTGCGGGCCGCCAGGTTCAACCCGAACCGGTCGGAAAAGAACTGTGGCGCACCGAACAGGTAAAACCACCAGAAACTATCGGTCATGAACCGGGCGATGACATAACCCCAGGTCTGGCGATGCGGCAACAGCCGGCGCCACGGAATTTTTACGGACGGTTCCGGCGGATCGCTGTTGATCAGGGCCAGCTCGGCGAGGGAAACACGAGGGTGATCCTGCGGCTTTTTGTAAATCAGCAACCACGCGATGATCCAGCCCAGGTCAACCAAGCCGGTGATCAGAAACGCGCCGCGCCACCCATTCGCGGGACCAAAAACGGCCAGGGAAGAAAAGGTGGTGATTACGAACGGAAGTCCGAAGGGCACCAGGATCCCGCCGACGTTGCAACCGGAATTGAACAGGCCGGTGGCCAGGGCGCGTTCGCGTTTTGGAAACCATTCGGCGGTAGTTTTAATGGCGGCGGGAAAATTGCCGCCTTCGCCCAGCCCGAGCAGAATGCGCACGACGAAAAATCCCGCAACGGTGCTGACCAGGGAATGGCTCATGGCCGCGAGCCCCCAGAACGCACAGGCCACGGTGAATCCCCAGCGCAGGCCAAGGACATCCATCATCCGCCCGGCCAGCAGAAGGCTGATGGCATACGCCGTCTGGAATGCCACGGTCAGGTGCCAGTATTGGGCCTCGGTGAAGAAGTGCTGATGTTCCAGTTCGGGCGCCAGATTGCTGAAGACGCTGCGATCGAGGTAGTTTGCGGTAGTGACCCAGAACAACAGGGCGCAGATGACCCAGCGATAATTGCTCGAAACCGGGGCGGTTTGGTTGGCGGGGTTCACAGAACAGAAGTTTTTATCAAAGGTCGGTGATACATCAAGTATTGAAATCCACCACGATGCATCCGGACATAAAAAAAGCCCATTGAGGTATTGCCACTTCAACGGGTCTTTTCAGATTCGTGTCCGTTTACAAATCAGTGATCAGTTTGTGTCTTGGCACCAGCGTCTTCATGACGCTCCAGGCGATCAGATAGCTCAAGGCACAGATGACGAACATGATCAGGTAGGCGGTCTGCGGTGTCTGGCTGAAGGCGTCGGTGAGGCCGCCGGCCAGTTTTTGCACAATCACGCCGCCCAGGCCGCCGGCCATGGTGCCGATGCCAACCACCGAACCCACGGACTTCTTCGGAAACATGTCGGACACCGTTGTGAAGAGGTTGGCGGACCACGCCTGATGGGCTGCGGCGCCGATGCAGATCACGGCCACCGCCAGCACCGATGCCATCTTCCCGAAATGCTCGACATTGCCAAAATATTGCGTGGTCAGCACGGTCAGCGGGACCACGGCAATGAGCAACATCGCGGTCATGCGTGCCTTGTAAACCTGCATGCCCCTTTTTATGAAGGTCATGGGAATGCTGCCGCCATAAATGCTGCCCACAATCGCCACGCCGTACACGATGAACGTTGGCAGCATGACATCATGCTTGGTCATGCCGAATTGTTTTTTCAAATAATCCGGCAGCCAGAACAGATAAAACCACCAAATGCCATCCGTCATAAATTTTCCGAAGACGAAGGCCCAAGTCTGACGGTAGCTGAATAGTTTCCCCCAGGAAACCTTGGCCTTGTCTTCCATTGCCTCGACGACCTGGACTTCCTCGTCAATGTGGATGTAATCATACTCGGCCTTGGAGAGCCGCTTCTGTTTGGACGGAGGTTCGTAGAGCCAGAACCAGAAGATGAGCCAGAGAAACCCCGATGCGCCCGTGAGGATGAAGGCCATTTTCCATCCCTTCTGGTCGCCGAAATAGATCATGCACCAGGGGACGAACAGGGCGGCAACCATGGCACCGAAGTTTGAGCCGCTGTTGAATATCCCTGTCGCCAGGGCGCGTTCGCGTTTGGGAAACCATTCGGCCACCGTCTTGATGGACGCCGGGAAATTGCCGGCTTCGCCGATGCCAAAGGCGCTGCGTACCAGCATGTGCATCACCACCAGCCGTCCGACAAAGGCGTTGGCGATGCCAAACACCGACCAGGTGATGAGCGAAAGCGCCAGACCCAGCTTGGTCCCGATTCGATCAATGACCCAGCCGGCGACGACGGTCATGAACGCGTAGAAGGCCGTGAAGGCGGAGGTTAGATTCGCAAAATCGGTGTTGGTCCAGCCGAATCCGCCCTGCTCCGCCGGTGTGCAAAAGAACTCCTTCAGGTAGCTGATGACCTGCCGGTCAAGGTAATTGAAAGTTGTGGCGAAAAACAGCAGACCGCAGATGACCCAGCGATAATGACTCGAAGCCGGGCCGGCTTGGTTTGAGGAATTCATAGAATAAGAACTGTTATCCGAAAATGAGCTGCACTTCAAGTGTTGAAATCCGGCTTTACAAACCGGCGGTGATTATGCCACGCTCCAGCATTATGTGGAAAAAAATTCTGCCTCTATTGTCGGTGTTGTTGCTCACCGGTTGTGCTGCGACGTTCACGCGCCTGACCCCGTTGCAACAACCGCGCAACGTAAACAACCTTTACCCGGTTGAAGTTGTTTTCAATTCCCAACAGACGTCGTTGCGTTGGGAAACCATTCAACCTTATGTCCTCGCCAATGGGGAATTGTACCCCCTGCGCCAGGTGCCGCTGGTGCAAAACCGCTGGGAAGGTTTCGTGCCGGTGCCGGTGGGGGCCAACTCCGTGGAGTATAAGTTCAAGTTCGACTACAAATACAACAATGTCGGGACGGAACCCAAGGCCAGCAGCGCAGTATCGCCGATTTACAAGCTGAACATCATTGACCAGTAACCGGGGCGGCCCGCATAGGTTCACAAATCATCTGGAGCGCGGGCATGGGTCCGCGCTCTTTTTTTGCAGCCAGGGAACCCGGAGAAATCAATAAACTGGCTGCCGCGTCAAAACGGGCATCAGTGTCTTGGCCGGAGCAGGATGGCTTTTTTGTCCGTGCCGTCCACCTCGACGCTGTGGGTCTCCACGTCGGGATCGTCTTTGATCGCCTGATGCACCACCCGTCGGTCAAACGCCGTCATCGGCTCCAGTTCCACTGCATCGCCCCAGCGCCGGACTTTTTCGGCGGCATCCTGGGCCTTCTTTACCAAGACTTCGCGGGCCTGGGCGCGGTAGCCACCCACGTCCACCATGACTTTTGGCGAGGTGGTGTCCTGCTGAAATAGGAGGCGGTTGGTGATGTATTGCAGGTCGGCCAGCGTCTGTCCCTGGCGGCCGATGAGTCGGCCGGCGTCATCCGTTTTCACTTCGAGCAAAATTCCATCCTCCAGCTTGTGTTCCTCGACCGTGGTTTCAAAGCCGAGGGACGCGAGAATTTTTTCCAGGGTTTCTTTCGGTTGCGCGGGCATGGGATGGTTGCGGGTTGAGAGTTGAAAACAGTCGGTTTAATCCGGCCTTATTTTTTCTTTTTTGACGCTGGCGTCAATACCGAAACCGTGGCGGCCGGCGGAATCGGGGACTGATTCATCTTCGTGAGCTTCGTTTGCACGACGGTCAGCACGTTGTTGACCGTCCAATACAGCGCCAGGCCGGAGGAGTAATTGTACAGAAAGACCAGGAACATCAGCGGCATGTAGCGCATGATCTTTTGCTGGGCCGGATCCATGCCCGGCGAGGGCGGGGTCAGATGCGATTGCCACAGCATGGATCCCCCCATCAGCAGCGGCAGCAGGTTGAATGGGAAGTTGATTCCCGGAATCATGAACAGTGTGTCCGGCTTCGACAAATCCGCAATCCACAGGAAATGCGCGCCCCGCAGTTCGATTGCGCTCCGGATCATGGTGAAAAAGCCAATGAACACGGGCATTTGAATGAGCATTGGCAGACAGCCGCTCATCGGGCTGACCTTGTGCTTGCGATACAGTTCCCACTGCTTTTGCGTGAGTTTCTGCATGTCGTCCTTGTATTTTTCCTTGAGCGCCGCCATCTCCGGCGCGAGCGCCTGCATCCGTTTCATCGAACGCGTGCTCGCCGCCGTCAACGGCCAGAACAACACCTTGATGGCGAACGTGATCAAGACAATCGTCAAACCATATCCCGCCCGGGTCACGTCATGCACCCAGTTCATGGCCAGCAACAACGCCTTCGCAAAAAACCCCGAAAATTTTCCGAAATTCATCACCAGATCGGCTTGGTTCTGGAAATCGTCACCGATGTGCGCCAGCAGGCGATATTCCTTCGGCCCGGCGAAGATGACCATTTGCCGCTCCACCGATTGATGCGCGGCGAGCGTCGCCGTCGGATAAATGAGCGCGGTCTGAACACCCTGCGGGGCCGGGGCGCCTGGCACGGGCTCGACATTTGGAAACGGTGGCAGGGTGACCGGACGCGCAACGATCTGCGACGCGGGTTCCTTCGGCATCACCATCACCGCGAAAAACTGATTGTGCGCCGCCGCCCAGACGACGTTGTTGGACCCGGCCAGAAATACTGTTCGCGGTGCTCCGTGATAGCAGCCAATGCCCGAGCCCGAAAACCAGGCCAGGGGCTGATCCTGGGCACTCAGGCCGTTGAACCACATCGTCCCCTCGTTCATGCCGTTGTCATCCGGTCCCATGGGCGTCGCCGTGCCGACCACCCATTCCTGCGCGGGCAGCGTGAATGGTTGATCCGAAACATTTTCCAGCCGCACGCTGGCATTCACGAGATAATTCGAGCTGAGGCGGAACTCCTTCGAGAGCCGCAGGCCGTTCGTCAAAAGTTTTTCCGCATGAACACCATCGGCGGTCCTGGTCAGGGTGAAATTGCCGTCGCCGACCAGGCTGGCATCGCCCAAAATCGCCAGCACCGGCACTGCTGCCCGCAGGTTCAGCGTCGCCACGCCGTCCTTGCCCGCCGTTTTTTTCCACCGGGCCGAGACCGTCTCGGGATACTCCAGCAATTCGGCCGATTTCAAGCCGCCGCCCCGTGAAGTGAACGTGTAACGCGCATGGACATTGGTGATGACCAGCAGGGTTTCCGGTGTGTTGGTGTCAAAGGCGGAAGGCGACGGCGTGGTAGTCACATTTGACGGGGTTGATGCGGCACTGGAATTGGCCGCCGCGATCTGGCTTTGCGCCGTGGCCACCTGATTGGTCGCGGCATAGCGCGCCTGTTGCTGCGTGATCTGGTTTTGCTCGAACCACCAGACGCCGAGCAGGATGGCGCAGAGTGTGACAACGATGATGCCGGTACGATCCATGATAATTTAAATTCCGAATTCCGAATTCCGAACTCCGAATTCCTTTTCAGGCACCGGGTCGTGCCCGCAATCACCCCACGGATGACAGCGGCAAATCCGTCTCAACCCCAGCCAGCCGCCGGCGATGGCTCCCTGAGTGCGAACCGCCTCCAACGCATACTGCGAGCAGGTCGGGGTGAAACGGCAGCCGCCGGTGGTGCCAAACAAAAGGAGTTGCGCCGGTGAAATCGTCCAGCGATACGCACGGATGGCAAAAATCAAAATATGTTGGGCCGGATTCACAATTTCTTAATTCTTCAACAAGCCTGCGCGGCGCAGGGTCGCCAGAAAATCTTTTTCCACCTCGGCGAAGCTGCGGCCCGCGATAGAATTTCGTGCGACCAGCACCAGTTCAACCGGCTGGGAAAATTCATGTTGATGCTGGCGGAAACTTTCCCGGAGCAGGCGCCGCGCGCGGCTACGTTCCACGGCGCCGCCGATTTTACGGCTCGTGACCACCCCGAGCTTCGGTGAGGCACCATTCGGCAGACGATGCCAGTTGGCAATGAGACAGCCGTTCACCAGCCGTTCGCCCTGCTGCCGCACACGCTGGAAATCCCGGTTGTTTCCGAGCCGGGCGTCGCGACCCAGACGCAGGCGGCTGCCGGCTGGTGTCCGGGGACTGGACTGGGCGGACATGGCCGATCAGACCGGCGTCAGGCGTTTGCGTCCCACGCGGCGGCGATTGGCCAGCGTGGCCTTGCCGCTCTTGCTCGAATTGCGGTTGAGAAACCCGTGCTGGCGTTTGCGGCGGATTTTCGACGGTTGATACTGGCGTTTCATAAATTATTTCGGCTTCCTTCCGGATGAAAAACCGGAACGTGCGAGGATAGCCATAAAACACCTCGTGTCAAGGCGGGGTTGGCATCACTTCACGTTCAACTCGCGCTGGATGCCGAATTTGTCAATGCGCTTGCGCAGCGTCGCGCGCGTGATCCCAAGCATTTTGGCGGCGTGAACCTGGTTGTTGTTCGTTTCCTTGAGCGCCTGGATGACGAGTTCGCGCTCCACTGCCGGAATTACTTTTAATTTCGGATCGCGTCTGGCCCATTGGAACAATTGCCTCGCCAGCGCGGCGGCATCCGTTCCACTGGCATCGCCCAGGATCCCGGGCGCCGCCGAAGCTGTTGTGCCGCTGGTGGCACCGGCAATTTCGGGCGGCAAATCGCTTTGCAGGATGGCATCGCTCTTGGCCATGACGTGCGCGCGGCGGATGGCATTCTCCAGCTCGCGCACATTCCCCAGCCAGTGGTATTTGTCGAGCAGCTTGATGACGTTGGTGGCGACGGACTTGGGCGGACGCTGCTGTTCGTGCGCAAGTTTCTTGAGGAAATAATTCACGAGCAGCGGGATGTCCTCGCGCCGTTCGCGAAGCGGCGCAATGTGGATGCGCACGACGTTGAGCCGGTAAAACAGGTCCTCGCGGAATTGTTTGGCGGCCACGGCGGCTTCCAGCGGCTTGTTGGTGGCGGCGATGACGCGCACGTCCACCTGGATCGGCTGGTTGCCGCCGACTCGCTCAAACGTGCCGTTTTGCAGCACGCGGAGAATTTTCGTCTGCGTCGCCGGCGTCATGTCGCCGATTTCGTCGAGGAAAATCGTGCCTTTGTTGCATTGCTCGAATTTGCCAATGCGCTGTAGCGTCGCGCCGGTGAACGCGCCGCGTTCATGGCCGAAAAGCTCGCTTTCGAGCAACTGCTCGGGAATGGCGGCGCAGTTGACCGCGAGAAACGGCTGCTGGCTGCGGTCGCTGTGATGATAAATGGCGCGGGCGACCAGTTCCTTGCCGGTGCCGCTTTCGCCGGTGACGAGCGCGGTGGCGTCGCTGACGGCCACCTGGCCGATGAGCTTGAAGACCTGCTGCATCGCCTCGCTGCGGCCGACGATGCCGAGCTCGTAATCCTCGGATTCGAGCAGCGGCTGGTACGACACCACCTGTCGCATGTCACGCGCGGCCTTGAGCGCGTTGGCGATGATTTCCTTGAATTTGGGCACGTCGAACGGCTTGAGCAGATAATCATACGCGCCCAGTTTCATCGCTTCGATGGTCATCTGCGTGGTGCTGTAACCGGTCATGAGAATGACCGGCAGCTTGACGTCCATCTGCCGGATCCGGCGGAGCGTTTCCATGCCGCTGATGCCGCCCATGCGGATATCCATGAGCACCAGGTCGGGCTTGATCTTGGGGATGAGCTTCAACCCTTCCTCGCCGCTGGACGCGGTGACCAGCTCAATTTCCGGCGAATCAATGATCCGCTGGATCGAATATCGCACGTCCTCTTCGTCGTCAATTAACAGGAGCTTGTTCATTGGCTGCGTAACATAGCGAAAACAGGCAAAAGCAATAGGGAATTTTTTTGCGCTTCTTCTTTAATTTGAAGTTACACCGCCGCTAATGCAACAATGCCAAAGGTTCGGTGGAATTCTGGATCAAGGATGTGAACACGACCAAGACCGACGTGCCGGACGAAGCGAAGAAAAAACTGCCGTGATGTTTGCGGGCGACGGTTGCCGGGCTGGAGGTTTCAACTGGCACCCTGGCAAATACCGTTCACAAGCAAACTGCAACCGGCGGTGCGACCGCCAGTTGCAGTTGAAATCGTGGAGCCGAAGGGAGTCGAACCCTTATTCTGGTTTTGTTTGAAGCCAAAGTTTCCAACGGCCTCAACCCCCTTGTTCTACCTTTAAACTACAGCCCCCATTAAGTTGTCCAACATACAACCTGTTTTCAGAAAGTCAAATCCGCCGCCCGCACGATTCACTGTTTGACCTGGCTTTGCGCATCGCCTAGACTCATCGTCCGTTTTGATATGAAAATTGTCGTTTGTGATCCAGTGTCACCGAAGGGAATCGCGCTGTTGCAGCAACGGCCTGAATTTCAGGTTGTCGTTTTGCCCAAGCGGCTGACGGAGGCGGAATTGCTGCCGTTGGTCGCGGACGCAGTGGCGCTGGTCGTCCGTTCGGAGACCAAGGTCACCCGCAAAGTCATCGAAGCCGCGCCGAAGTTGCGCGTGGTGGGCCGCGCGGGCGTTGGCGTGGACAACGTGGACATTGACGCTGCCACCCAGCACGGCACGGTTGTGATGAACACGCCCGGTGGCAACACAGTGACGACCGCTGAATTGAGTTTCACCATGCTGCTTTCCCTCGCGCGCAAGGTGCCGCAGGCCTACGCCTCCATGGTTGCGGGCAAGTGGGACCGGAAACTGTTTCAAGGTTCGGAGCTTTTGGGCAAAACGCTGGGCGTGCTCGGCATGGGCCGCATTGGCACGGAAGTGGCCAAACGCGCGCTGGCGTTCGGTATGCGCGTCATCGCCTACGATCCGTATCTCACCGAAGACCGGGCCAAGGCGATTGGCGCGGAATTCGCCGAAAGCGTGGATGAGGTCTATCGCGTGGCCGATTTCATCACCGTTCACATGCCGGTGACGCCGGAAACGAAGCACATGCTCAATGCGGCCGCGTTTGCCAAGATGAAACCCGGTGTGCGGCTGGTCAATTGCGCCCGCGGCGAAATCGTTGTCGAAAATGACCTGATCGCCGCATTGGAGTCCGGCAAGGTTGCCGGGGCGGCGCTGGATGTTTTTGCTGCGGAACCGTTGCCGGCCGATCATCCATTCCGCAAGCAGCCCAACCTCATTCTCACCCCGCATCTCGGCGCCAGCACGGAGGAAGCACAGGAAAAATGCGGTATCGAAGTCGCCGAGGTCATCGCGGGTTATCTACTCACCGGCGAAGTCCGCAACGCGGTGAATCTGCCGTATCTCGATGCGAAGACCTACGAGCAGGTAAAGCCTTATCTGCCGCTGGGCGAAGCGCTCGGCCGGCTGGTGGCGCAGCTCGCTCCCGCCAGCGCCGACCGCATTTACATCACTTACGGAGGCAATGCCAAGGCGTTGCCCAACACCGACCCGGTGACACGCGCGGTGTTGCGCGGTTTTTTGGAAAGCAGCGCGCTCAAGGATGTGAACAACGTCAATGTCCGCTCCGCCGCCGCCAGCATCGGCCTCACGGTCGAGGAAAAGAAATCCGACGAACCGGTGACGTTCAACGAATGGGTGCATGTCCAGGTGTTCAGCAACGGGAAAAAACTGGTTTCGGCAGGCGGAACCTTTTTTGGGTCGCCAAATAACCCGCGCATTGTGCGGCTGTTCAGCGCGCCGGTGGAAATTCCCGTCAGCGGCACCCTGCTGCTGTTGAACAACAAGGACCGTCCCGGCATCGTTGGATATCTCGGCACGCTGCTGGGCAAGCACAAGGTCAACATTGCCAGCATGAGCCTGGGCCGCGACACCGCCGGCGGGCGGGCGCTTACCGTGTTGAATCTCGACAGCGCGCCGCCGCAACCGCTGCTCGATGAACTCCAGAAAGACCCTGACATCAGCAATGTGAAAGTGGTAAAGTTGTAACTTGCAAATGCCCTTAAATCGAAAGAAGAACAAAATGAAAAAACAAATGAAATTGATTTTGCCTGCCGTGTTTGCCCTGGCCATCTTCGCGTTGCCGGGCGCCCGTGCTGCCACCGCCAATGCCCCCGTGGATGCGACCGCGACCAACGCCAACCCCCAGGCCACGATGGCCGCGCTGTTTGGCGATCCGGTCATCGCCAAGGGCAAAGGTTTTGAAATCAAGCAAAGTGAGCTGGACGAGGTGATGACGGGTCTCAAATCCGCCGCCGCCGCCCATAACCAGACCATTCCGCCGGGGCAGATGACCCAGATCGAAAGCCAGTTGCTCGACCGGCTCATCCAAGTGCAACTGCTGTTGCAACGGGCCACGGACCCGGACCGAACCAACGGGATCCAAAAGGCCAATCTGCAGTTGAATGCGCTGCTCGAACGCGCCGGTTCGCAGGAGGCGTTTGACCGGCAGATGAAGGCCGTCGGCATGACCACCGCCGAGTTGCGCGCCAAGGTCACCCAGGAAAACACCGCCCAGGCCGTGTTGACGCGCGAACTGAACATTGCCGTTGCGGATGCCGACGCGAAGAAGTTTTACGACGGACATCCGGCGGACTTTGAGCAGCCGGAAATGGCCCACGTCCGGCACATTTTGTTGATGACGATGGATCCGGTCACGCGCGCGCCCCTGCCGGCGGACCAGCAACAGGCCAAGCGCAAGACGATTGACGACCTGCTCAAGCGCGTCCGCGGTGGCGCGGATTTTGCCACACTGGCCACGCAATACTCCGAGGATCCCGGTTCGAAGGACAACGGCGGCGAACTCGCGGCGTTTCCGCACGGCCAGATGGTTCCGGAATTTGAAGCGGCCGCATTTTCATTGACCAACAACCAGGTCAGCGACGTCATCACCACCGCCTACGGCTATCATATCATCAAATTGATTGACAAAACTTCCGCCAAAACGGTGGATTATTTGACCGTGGCCTCCAAAATCAAGGATTACCTGGCCCAACAACAAACCGAAAAGCTGGCCCCGGCTTATATTGACAAATTGAAGAAGGCCGCCGGTGTGCAAATTCTGGATCCGACCTTGAGCGCTGCGGCCGCAGCCGCGGCTGCTGCGGCTGCGGCCGGCCCGCCGGCTGTGACGCCTGAAAAGTAAACGCGTTCGGGCTGGCCAGGTTGGTTCCGTCGGGCCATTTTAAAGAAAGTTATGAAGACGAAACTTGGAATGGTCATTCTTGTCGTGGCCTGTGCCGGCCTGGCAATTGCCTTGTTGGCCACGAAAAAGGTGTCGGACGACCGGATCAAGAATGATACGTCCGCCATTCTCGACTTTTCCAATCAATGGGCCAGTGCCAGTGAAAAGATTGACGACCTGCGCCAGGTCAATCTCACGTTGACCAACGACCTCGCGGTCAGCCGCGAGGCGGCGCTGACGTTCAGCAACCAGTTCGTCGAGACGGCCAATGCGCTCGCCGATACCAATGCATCATTTCAGGGCCAGATCACCAGCCTTAACAGCCACATCACCGACCTGGAATCGCAAAACCAGGTGCTGGACCAGCGCGCTGCCGCGCTGACCAACGCGATTGCCAGCCTGAACGCGCAAATTGATGACACGCAGCAAAAACTTGCCGATACGGAAACCAACAACACCTTTCTCGAAAAGGAACTGCAGCAGCAAACGGCCGCCCGGGCGGAATTGGAGAACAAGTTTAATAATCTGTCCGTCGTGCGCACCCAGGTCAAAAAATTGCGGGACGATGCGTTCGTTGCCCGCCGTCTGCAATGGATGCGCGACGGCACCGATCCCGCTTCCCAGCCCAAGAGCGGACAATTGCAAATTCAACGCACGGTGCCCGGCTCCGCCGCCGCGCTTTCGCCGCATTATGATTTGAACGTCGAAGTCAGCTCCGATGGGTCCATCCACGTCGCGCCGATATCAACCAATACGCCGGCAACGCCGGCAAGCCCGCCGCCATGATCGGCGCGGTTGAAGGGTTCAATTTGAATCCGGCCGGGCCGGGCCGTTTGTAACGCCATGCCGACTTACGAATACCATTGCGAAAAATGCGGGCATGAATTTGAGGTCCTTCAATCCATGTCCGCCGGGCCGCTGAGAATCTGCCCGAAGGAATCCTGCGCCCGGAAGAAATGGGGCCGCGGCCGGGTGAAGCGCAAAATCAGCGCCGGGGGCGGGCTGCTTTTCAAGGGCAGCGGCTTTTACATCACGGATTACCGCAGCGAAGGTTACAAACAGTCTGCAAAAAAGGATGTCGCGCCGGCCAAACCTTCCGGCACCGAGGCCAAACCGGCCGCCACCCCGGCTCCGGCAAAAACCTCCCCCAAAGCCGGCAAAAAATGAAATCGGCGTTGCCACGCTGCCTTGGGAAATTGCCGCCTCCATTTGACGATTTCACGATTCCGTGCTGGCTGGCTTTTTGCGTGGCCGTTTTCCCGCTGTTCGCCCAGGCCCAGACCCCTTTTCCGGACGCGAGTCTGACCCGCAGCGTTTCCGGTCAATTCATTATCACGGCCGCGCCCTCCTCCGGCAGAGGAACCAGGCTGGCTGCCCGGCCGGAAATCGCCACCAATACCGATTTGATCCGGCTGGAGCCCGCCTTTTTATCCGTTTCCGCCGAGCGCATCAAGGAATCGCTGCGCAAGGAACTCAACCGTGACCTGAGGAACCTGGAACCCAACGCGCCGGCGCACGGGAAAATATTTCTCGTGCTGCACGCCGCGCAGACAACGGACGAGGACGTCATCATCACCTCGCGGCGTTCCCTGGATGGCTGGGATTATCAGGTCCAACTGCCCGATGTGGTGACCCGCACCCGTTTCATGCGGGCGATGACGGGGGTGTTGCTGCTGGAAATTGCCAACCGCGATGCCCGTGCGCGGTCGGCGGAAATTCCTGCGTGGCTCACGGATGGTTTGTCCCAGGAATTGCTGGCGTCCGGCTGGGAGGAAAACATCCTGTCATTGCCGGACAAGATCGTGAACGGCTTGCCGGTCAGCCGTACGGTCACCAGCGCCCGGGGCATGGACTCGCTGGCCGGCGCGCGGCGCGTGCTGCGTGAGCAAACGACGCTGACCTTTGAGCAACTGAGCTGGCCGACCGATGTGCAACTGTCCGGCGAGGATGAAGGGGCGTATCGTGCCAGCGCGCAATTGTTCGTCAACGAATTGCTGGATTTGAAAAATGGTCCGGCGCATTTGCGCGCGATGATCGAAACCCTGCCGGATTTTTACAACTGGCAGACGGCGTTTCAAGCCGCGTTTGGCGGAGATTTTCCGCGTCCGCTCGACGTTGAAAAATGGTGGTCGGTGCAGGTGGTGAGCTTTGTGGCCCGCGATCTTGGCCCGGCCTGGACGCCCGCGGTCAGCCGGGTCAGGCTCGATGAAATCCTCAGCGTGCCGGTCGAGATGCGCGTGGCATCGAACGCCCTGCCCGTGCATGTCGAGATTTCCTTTCAGGCGGTGATCCGAAATTTCAGTCAGGCGCGGCAGGCCGCGGTTCTCCAGCCCAAATTGCGCAACCTGGAACTTTCGCAGCTCCGCCTGGCCCCGCAATACGCGGTTTTGGCCGACGGATATCGCCGCGCTTTGGCGGATTATCTTGGTCTGGGCCATCGTCCCTCGTTCGCTCGACGCTGGATCAAACATCCGTTTACTTCGACTTCAGTCATAACCCTGGAGGACGCTTTAACACAGTTGGACGCGCTGGACGTGCAGCGGCGGACCGTCGAATCAACCATCAAGCCTGAAAGTGCATCCCCATGATTTTGATGTGTTTCTTGAACAAACATGCCGCGCGGTGGTCAACTTGACAGGGTGCCGTTCCAACTTATAATTCTCATTGAAAATGAAGGATGACCATTCGCAGACAGATGGCGGGGAGCCGCCATCGGACCCCCGGCTCCAATCTTTGAAGGAATTTCACTCCGCCGGCCGCGGTTTCTGGCGCGATGTTCCGGAGGCCGACTGGAACGACTGGCGCTGGCAGCTCAAACACCGCATCACCACCCCGGAGCAGTTGCAGCGCTTCATGCCCACGCTCACGCCGGAGGAATTTGCCGGGGCCAAGCTGGCGAACCACAAGCTGGCGCTGGCCATCACGCCGTATTTTTTCAGCCTGATTGATCCGGCGGACGAGGATTGCCCGATCCGCAACCAGGTCATCCCGCGCATCGAGGAAACCCATACCGCGTCGTGGGAAATGAGCGACCCGTGCGGTGAAGATTCGCATTCACCCGTCCCCGGCCTGGTGCATCGCTATCCTGACCGCGTGCTGTTCCTGGTCACCGACCGCTGCGCCGCGTATTGCCGCTATTGCACACGTTCGCGGCTCGTCAGCAACGCCAGCGGTTACGATTTCCATCCCGAATATGACAAGCAAATCGCCTACATCGCGGCGCATCCGGAAGTCCGGGACGTCCTGTTGAGCGGCGGCGATCCGCTGTTGTTGAGCGATGACAAGCTGGAAAATCTTTTGAGCCGGCTGCGCGCGATTCCGCATGTCGAATTTCTTCGCATCGGTTCGCGCATCCCGACCTTCCTGCCGCAACGCATCACGCCCGAACTGTGTGCGATGCTGAAAAAATATCACCCGCTGTTCATGAGTGTTCACTCGAACCATCCGCGGGAGCTGACCACGGAAGTCCGCGACGCGCTGGGCCGTCTGGCCGATGCCGGCATTCCGCTGGGCAACCAGTCTGTCCTGCTCAAGCATGTCAACGACGACGCCTCGGTGATGAAGGCGCACGTCCAGAAATTGCTGATGTGCCGTGTGAAGCCGTATTACATCTACCAGTGCGATTTGATTTCCGGCTCGGCGCACCTGCGTGTCAGCGTCCGCAAGGGAATGGAAATCATGCAACAGTTGCGCGGACATACGACCGGCTATGCCGTGCCACAGTATGTCATTGACGCTCCCGGCGGCGGCGGCAAGGTGCCCATCAACCCGGAATACGTGTTAAGCCACAATGCCGACCGCGTGGTCATCCGGAATTTTGAGGGAAAAATTTTCGAATATCCCGAAGCTCCGGATGGCACCCCGCTCTCCGCGCCACCGAAGGAAATTGAAGAACCGGAGCTGGCTTGAGTTTCGAATCACAAAGCCAGATCACAAAGTTTGCTTCGTGTCTTGGTTCCTTTGTTGTTAAGTTTCCGGCGTAAATGCCTGGCGAAACCATCAAAGCCAAAATCGCGCGCCTGAAGAAAATCATCATAGCGCTCGACCGGACGTACCCGGAGGCGCATTGCGAACTGGACCATGGCAATCCGCTTCAGTTGCTCATCGCTACCATTCTTTCCGCGCAATGCACCGACAAGCGGGTCAACCTGGTCACGGCGGAACTGTTCAAGAAATACCGCTCGGCGGCGGATTTCGCCAACGCCCCGCTCGCACAACTCGAGCAGGCTGTCCGGACCACGGGTTTTTTCCGAAACAAGGCCAGGAACATCAAGGCCTGCTGCGCCGCACTCGTGGAAAAATTCGGCGGCGAAGTGCCGCGTACGATGGAAGAATTGCACGCGCTCGCCGGGGTCGGGCGCAAGACGGCCAATGTCGTGCTGGGCAATGCGTTCGGCATCAATGTCGGGGTGGTCGTGGACACGCATGTCGCCCGGCTGTCGCAGCGGCTCGGCCTGACGAAACAAAAGGACCCGGAAAAGATTGAATTGGAGCTGATGCTGCTGGTCCCGCAAAGGCAATGGACATTGTTCAGCCACTGGCTCATCTGGCATGGCCGTCGCCGCTGCGCCGCGCGCAAGCCGGATTGCGAGAACTGCGAAATTCAAAAACTCTGCCCGCAAATCGGCGTGAAGAAAAATTAACTACGGATGGACACGGATAAACATGGATTTGTTGGTGGGGCGAGACTCCCGGCGAGCCGCTGGCGGCTGCCGATTCCGGCTCGCGAGGGCTCTCACCCCACCGGAGAAATTCTTTGTCTTGATTCATCTGTGTTTCATTTGTGTTTATCTGTGGCGGCATGAACTGGCTTTTGATCAATTCCGGCCCGTGTCCAGCCGCCTTCAACATGGCGCTGGACGAGGCGCTGCTCGAATCTGTGGCGCGCCTGGGCCGGCCGGGGTTGCGCTTTTACGGGTGGACGGAGCCGGCGGCCACGTTCGGCTATTTCCAGAAATATGCGGAGGTCGGGCGCGCAACCCCGTTGCGGCCGCTGGTGCGCCGTCCCACCGGCGGTGGCATCGTGCCGCACGATGCGGACTGGACTTACAGCCTGGCGTTTCCGCCCGGTCACGAATGGCATTTGCTCAAGGCCGAGGCAAGCTACCGGCGCGTTCACGAGTGGATTCAGCGCGCCTTCGCAACCTTGAACGTTGTCACCGAACTTGCACCGAGTGCCAAAAAATCCGGCCCCGGCCAGTGTTTTGTGGGTCACGAAAAATTTGACCTGCTCTGGAATGGAAAAAAGATCGCCGGCGCGGCGCAACGGCGCAACCGGCTTGGCCTGTTGATCCAGGGTTCGGTGCAACCGCCGCCGTTGGCCCTGGCCCGGACCGATTGGCAGTTGGCCATGTGCGATGCCGGGCGGGCGGCCTGGGCGGTCAAGTGGCTGGATTTTGAGCCGGACGGGATGCTGCGCGGGCGGACAGAGACATTAGTCCGCCAAAAATATTCGCAACCGGGATTTATAACTAAGCGCTGACTATTTACAACCTTTCACGACCTGAGATTATGTCCGGCAATCATCGTGAAAAAAATTGTTCTCGGCCTCACGGCCCTCTTTGTATCCGCTTCATTGGCGGGCGCGGCGCTTTTGCTGAATGATTCCTTCAGTTACTCCGATGGTTCGTTGGTGGCTGTAAGCGGTGGCACATGGGTGCATCATAGCGGGTCGGTAACAGGCGAGGTGTTGGTCGCGTCGGGCCGGGTGCTGCTGAATGAAGCCAACGCTGAAGATGTCAATGCGCTCCTGGCCGGCCAGCCCTACGGTGTCACCGGCACAACCAATGCGTTCTACGCGAGCTTTACGGTGAAGTTCACCTCGCTTCCGGCCAGTAGTGGCGCTTACTTTGCGCATTTCAAGGATTCGTCCACCGGTTTTCGGGCGCGCATTTGGGCGCTCACCGGCGGCGCTGTCACGGGCAAATTCCGGCTGGGAATTTCCTCGACCAGCGGCTCGGTCATCAGCGCCACGAGTTCCACGGATTTAAGTCTCAATACGGATTATACCGTTGTGACCCGCCTGGTGAACACCAACTCGGTCAGCACTCTTTGGATCAATCCGACATCCGAGGGTGATCCCGGCGTTTCAACGAGTGAAAGCGCCTCGACATTCACCGTGGTCAGTTACGCTCTCCGTGAGAACACCGGCGAAGGGGCGCTGAACCTGGATAATCTGCGGGTGGGCACATCTTTCGCCGACGTGGTCTCCAGCGGTTCGGGACAACCGCCGTCCATCACCGCCCAGCCACAGAATCAAACGGTAACGAACGGCGCCAGTGTCACTTTCAACGTGAGCGCCACCGGCACGCCACCGCTCAACTTTCAATGGCAATGCAATGGCACGAACCTTCCCGGAGCTGTCAGTTCCAATCTCACGTTGACGGGTGTGACCTCCGACCAATCCGGCTTTTACTGCGCCGTGGTGACCAACACCGCCGGCTCGGCTCTCAGCGACACCAGGGCCTTGAGCGTCTGGTGCGCTTCGACCCCGGCGTTTTCGTACCTGACCTACAACGCGAATGGCAACGGTCTGACCAACTGGAGCACGAACCTGTGGCACGTTCAGGCCATCGGACGCCAGGTGCAATACCTCAACCCGGACATCATCACCTTCCAGGAAATTCCAGTCACCAACAACTGCACGGCGCAGATGGCGGATTTTGTCGCCGCCTACCGGCCAGGCTATTACCTCGTGACCAATTCCGCTGATGATGGATACATCCACAGCGCTATCCTCAGCCGTTATCCCATCGTCTCCTCGACCAGCTGGCTGCATGGTTCCGATCTCACACCTTACGGTTACACCGGTTCAGGGTTCACCCGCGATTTGTTTGAGGCGCAAATTTCCATTCCAGGTTTTCCACAGTTGCTGCATGTGTTCACCGTCCACTTGAAATCCGCAGAGGATGCCGATTCCGTGGCGAAACGGGCGGCGGAGGCGGGCGCGGTTTCCAACTATTTTGCCACGGTTTATCTGCCGTCCAATGGACCGCAGCCTTGCGTGTTGAGCGGCGACCTGAACGAAGACATCCTTCAACCGTCGCCCGGCAGCCTGCAGCCCATCCAGCGCTTGACCAGCGCTCCGACCGGCCTGCGGCTCACCACTCCCGTCAATCCATTTACCGACAGCGAACTGACCCATTCCATCCGGGACACCAACGGCCCGTCGGTGCGCTACGATTACATTCTGCCCTGCGCGATGCTGTTTTCCAATGTTGTCAGCAGCCAGGTTTTCCGCACCGATTTGCTGAGCCCGCTTCCATCCAACCTGTATGGCAACGACGACCAGACCGCGTCCGACCATCTGCCCGTGTTCATGGTTTTTGCCAACCCATTCAGCACGCCATTCCGGCTGCTGGCGGTTGGTGCAACCAACCAAACTGTCTGGTTGAAATGGGAATCCACCGCCAACCGGTCCTATAATGTTGAAATGTCTTCGAACCTGACTGCGTGGACGATGTTGGCCACCAATCTCGTCGCGAACGACACCAATTTTATCCTCACAACGAATGTGCCGGGGGACATGAAATACTTCCGCGTCTTTCGCCTGCCGTAAAAAACCTCTTCAGTTTTTATTTGTTTAGACTGATCTGGATTTCAATATCTACTGGCGGAAAATGAACAAGCTCAACTTTATCTGCATCATTTGGGCTGGGTTTGAGGGCAGACATTTCAAAATGCAGGTGATACCTGCCTGAATCGTTGATTTTGAAGTAATCTTGCAACAAAAATTCGGGCAACCCACGCTCTTCTTTTGCAAGCAGGATAAACTTCTCTTTGCGGCGCCAGCCGGTGTTAATCCCTATGCCAGAAGTAGGATTTGAAGGTTGAGTAAAAGGCTTGCCGAGAGCTTTTCCTTTTGCGGTTTTCTTGACCGCTTTGCCTTTCTCATCCGTCAATTCCAGCCGATAACGGCTCTCAATTGCAGGCAGATAATACATTAACATGCCGGTACCAAGATTGCCGTTGTTGGTGCTGCTATTATACAACAATGGATGGCATTGGATGGGGACATGATTGGACAGGCTGGCCAAGCTCTGCAATTTTTCGATGTATAACCCCGCTTTAACGCTATTTGTTTCCGCGCCCCAATAAACGCCTTCGTGAATTTGTTGAATCACGAAATTCACAGGTTCATCCGCTGCGACATTTCGGACTGAAATGGTCCAGGCAGCAATAAGCAATCCAAACAACAAGCAATATTTGTTCATATTTGGCTGAAATTAGTTACCAGATGTGTTGTGATATATTTGTTCCCAATATGGGAAAGAATCGTCGTTAGAAAATGATGGACCTGTGATGTATGAAGTTGTCAGGGTCCATATTCCGCTAATCAAATCTGCTCTGCCATGTTCGCTCCACTCGACGCGCTCCAAAGTTATGGGAATACTGCCGGCGCTGGTGGGTTGAAAACAAAGGTAGGTTTTGAGACTGGGAGTCAACTGGGCAAACGTGCAAAAATTTTCGTTAATGTCGGGACCATCTCCGAATGGTATTCCTTGCACTGTCTTATAATTTCCTCCTCCATCTGGATTTACCAGCCACAGCCCATTCGCGGGCACACTGTTGTCGAGCCAGTATTGGCCGCTCGTGCCGTCGTATTTGGCTATGCAATAAAGGCCAATATCATACATTGATTCCCAGTCCACCAGTTGAACATGAAAAAGGTTCGCGCTAAAACGCGTATCAAGACCGACGTCCGTGGTCCAACGTATAAAATCAGAACCGGGGGCAAGCATGCCCAATTTAACAGTTGGAAGGTTGTTTGTGTTTAGCTCGACTGCTCCTTGTGAAACTTGCTCGTGACCGAGTATTTGTGGGCGAAACATGCTGAACTGGCCACTCGCGTCCACTGTCGCGCTTTGGCCGTTGCTGAAATGGAGGAAGACATGCACGTACGCATTCTTGTCACCGCCAGACACATACCAAACAGACGGTGTTTCCACATCCAACAGGCTGAGATCAATATCATAATTTACCGAACACGAACTGCAAGGATGGGCGGAATGATTGACAAATTTGGTGGATAAATCCCACAGGTACGAAGTGCTCGCCACATTCGGCGGGGCGGAGGGACTCCAAACCGGTGCGAATCCAATCTGCTGCCCCACGCAGAATTCCGGGGTTGTGGTTTCGAGATCATTGCCATTCGCTGTTATGGTGAGCTTGTGTTTGGTTGCGCCCACTCCGAGCGAGTAGTGTCTGCCCGGCGCGGTGGCACCCAAGTCAAGCGTTGCATTGTCTGGAAGCACGATAAAAAGATTACCATCATTGCCAAGATTTTCTCCCAAGATGCGGATTTGATTGGGGACAATGGCTGTTGTCGGAGTATTGTACCATACATCATCACCATCCGCATACCAATCAATATACGAAGGACAGCCATATTCTGTTCCACTAGCACTGATTCTAAACAAATTATTATGTGCTTTCCCGCTTTTCCCACCAGTCCTGAGTTTCAGGTATGTTTTAGAATTTCGGATGTAGTTTTCACTGTCGGGAGAATTTTTCGGGCCATACTGATAGTTGATGTTTGCGAAAAAATGGTCGCCACACCCCGGCGATGTTGATGGGATATCGTAAGCGCCTGCGAATACAAAATATCCTCCTAGACCTGTGCCACTATCATTGATTGGAAAAGCATTATCAGGATCATTTTTACCATAATACCACTCATATCCAATACACGTATAATAGGTTGAAATGTCTGACCAGTTATAGGTTGTGTCAAACCAGACAGCCCCACCGCCAGTATGGTCAAAAAAACTGGCATTCCCTTGATATGAAAAATGGCCGAAATTATCGATAGTGGCCGTATAATTTTTAGAACCACCATAACTCCAATAACCTCCGAGAGCGGCCCACTGGTCCGAATATTGGTTAACAAAGACAATGGGAGGTTGTTCTCCTACCTGTGACGTTTGAACCGGCGATTGGCCACTATTTGAACCCATCTGTCGCAAGTTGGGTGATTGCCCGGGGGGATAAGCAATGGCGTCGAAGGTCGCAGTGCCGTTTCCGTAAACCGGCACGGTGTTGGTCGTCCAGTGGCCGGAACCGTTAACAGCTGCTTGAACACCATTGACCCAAACACCGTAGCTTGGATCACTCACAGTGCCGGATACCGTTGTAAAGGATTGATTCAACTGGGCGTCGGACACAGGATCAATGGTAAGCGTCACGTCACTCTGAAACAAAGTGAGGTTGGTTACGGATACATTGCCTGCCGCGTCAGTTGTCGTGATCGTCACAACGTTCGCTCCCGGATTCAAGGGTAAATCTTCCAGCCAGAATGTTCCGTTGCGTTCCACCACTCCGCTGACGATGTTTGTCACACCGTTGGTATCTACCATCTGCGCGGTTATTTGAGCCGTCTCGTCATCCAAAATGCCACGCAGGGTGAGGTTCGTTCCGCTGATTTGCGCCTCATCTTGCGGCCACGTCACCGTGATAATCGGTGGATTGGTGTCGCCCGAAAAATCCAAAGTAATAATCATGTTTGTCGTGGTGACATTGCCGGCCAAATCGGCGGCGCGAACGGTGATGGTGTTGACTCCATTTGTCAGTTCAACGTCAAAGCATTGAAACCAGTTTGTCGTGGCATTAAAACCATTTGTGTCGAAGCTTTGTGCCGTAACAAAACCTTGTTGATTGGTCAAAATGCCCGCCGCATTGGTCACGTCAAAAAAAATACTGGAAAGCGGCTCTGTGGCGTAGCCCTGAATTTGAAGGATTGGACGGGAGGTTGTGCTGGAAACCGGATTCGTGATTACAATCACGGGTGGTGTTGTATCGAGAATAACGGTGTCACTTGCCCAATAAGCAATGCCGTTTGTTCCGATGAAGCCGAACCAGACTTCGTGTATTCCCTCATTGGTTCCAATGTCCACCAACGGCGTCGAACTGAATGGAATCCATGTTGCTCCGGCGAAGTTGGTGGAATCCACCAAAATTGCCGTTGCTGCCGCCGGGCCGCCTGATACCGCTACCGAAGCGATGTTGGTATTAACGAAACCATTCAGAAAATAAAAGACTATGTCTGCCGCATCAGCTACAGCCTGATCAGTTCTGGCGGTGCGAAAGAATCCGTTCTGCGATGCCGAAATCGGCAGCGTGAAATTGGTCTGACCGTTTGTGCCCTGAAGCACGTCGTTCCAAGTGGCCAAAATCAAATTGGTTGCAAAGTAGATGTCGTATTTTCCAGCCGAATCTGCTTCCAACAGAGAGAGTAGAAAGTTGGTCCCCTCCGCTGGCGAAATGTTCATCTTCAATCCTGGCACATAGGGTGGTGGAACGTAAGTGTTCGTGTAAGGCGGGCAGTTTGTGCATCCAACACCTCCGCCGGGTGGCATCATTTGACCGGAGACAGATAAGCACAGGGCCAATTGAGCCAAAAGAACGACTAAGACTTTTATTGAAGTTTTCATAATTTTGATCCCGAAGCTCAACATCTAATGATCAACGCCGTGTATATCATAACGACTAATTATTTGCAAGTAGAAAATCAGTCGTTAACGACATGGTAACTTTATTGACCCCTTGCTTTCTAAGCTGGTTAATGTACGCCAGCCAGCAACATCGTCGTCTTTTGGGCGAGGCAATTCGTGCCAGGCGTAAGAAAGCCGGCTTGAGTCAGGAAAAATTGGCGGAAAGGGCCGACCTTTCGACTGTTTTCATCAGCCGGGTTGAGCGCGGAAAAGAATCTCCGTCGGTGGATTCGCTCGTCAAGATTGCCAGGGCTTTACGCGCCCAAGTGCGTGAGTTGATTTCCGGGTTTTAATGGCCGTTCGTTCATGCTTCAGGCGGTGTTAGTAAATTACGGAATCCAGACCAGGTCCGGATTGTTAGTGATTCCCCGTCCATGGGTAAAATCCCAATACTCGGTGTTCCGAAACCGTGCGACGTGCCCGTCGAGAAAAACAAACTGCGCACCACGATTGTGCAGGTTGGTGTGGACAAAATTCGCTTCGCCAACTGCCGGAAGATTTTTGCTGTCGAAAAGCCAGACCATCTGGCTTGGCTGGCGGATGTTGGCCATTTGCGTTTCATGGTTGTCCGTTCCCGTGCCATTGACGTAATCATTCAGGCAATAGTGGAAGAGGTTGTTGGTTTTGCTGCTGGAATCACAACGGCGGGAATTGGCCGGGCAGATCCAGATTGAATTATCCGGGTGGATGACCCAATTGGTACGCCAAGGCATGTCACGATAACGCGGCAGATTCATTTGCTCCGGAAGCTGAGTATACCAAGCCTCGTAGCCAGGGTTGGCAAGATCACTTTCGAGCGGAGTCGGCTTGCCTTCTTGTGGCAGAATATCCTCGTGATCCGCGGCAAATACAATCGTCGCCATTCCCCATTGCCGCAGATTGTTCCGGCAGGTGGTCGCTTGCGAAGTGGCGCGGACGTGGCCGAACACAGACAACAACAAGGCGGCCAGAATTGCGATGACAGCGATGACCACCAGCAATTCGATCAATGTAAAAGCGCGTGAAGCCTGTATTGATTTTGCTCTGTGCTGAATAAGTGTCGCTTACCAGATATTCCACACGACCGCAAACAAATAATTATTGCAAACGCCCTAGCTCGCGAAGTCGAAATCCGAGCAGCTCATGAAGTAATGACAGCGCGGGCAATGAAGCTTGCACTTCTCGTTGATCAACTCATGCCCGCATTGCAGGCAATAGCGCCAGTGTTCGCCGGAAGCGTTGTCGGATGACGCGGGACAAGTGCCGGTTTCAGCCTTGGCAGCTCTTGAGTTCCGGCCTGGCGTTAGCTGCGAATTGCTCATTGCGTCCTCCCGAATTTTTTCTCCAGTTCGCGGTAGTTCATTTCAATCAGCGTCGGGCGGCCGTGCGGACAGGTGTAGGGCATCGCGCAGCGGCGCAAATCCTCGACCAGATTTTCCAGTTCCGCGCCGGTCAGCGGATCGTTGGCCTTCACCGCGTGGCGGCAGACGGTCTTGGCAATGGTATGCTCGCCCAGCCGCGCCAGGTTTACTTCGCGCCCCGCCGCCTTCAATTCATCCACCAGATCGAGCACGAACCGGCGGGCGTCGGCGGACTTGACGAACGGCGGCAGCGCGTCGAGCAGGAAGGTGCGTTCTCCGAATTCACTCAGGCCGACCCCCAACCGCGTGAGCGCGGCCAGTTGTTCGCGCAAAAAGTGCGCGTCGCGCGCCGGCAACTCCACCGTCTCCGGCAGCAACAGCTTTTGTGACGGGGCCGAACCGCCTTGTTCGATCCGGTTCAACATTTGTTCGAACAAAATCCGCTCGTGCGCGGCGTGCTGGTCGAGCAGGACCAGTCCGCGGTCGGATTCCAGCACGGCATACAACTTGCCGATGACGCCCACGAGCCGGAGCGGGACGTTGAGGAGCGGCGTTGATGATTGCGGATTGCGGACTGCGGGTTGCGTAATCGGTTCCGGCGAGGATGGCGGATGAGGCGCGAAGGATGAAACTTTTGGTTCGGTCGTCGTTGGTTTGAGCGGTGCGAAGCCCATTTTCAAAGGCGTCTGGGCGGCGGCTGAAACAGGTGGCGGTGTTGCTGGTGACGGCTTTAATTTCTCCGGAAAATTCGGCAGGGCGGCCGCGGAAATTTCCAATGCCGGCTGAAACTCCGCCTGCCCGGCGGCTTTGGACGTTGGGCTTTGGACTTTGGACTCCTGGCTGTGGAACGCGAGCAAGGCTTCGCGCACCGCCTGCGCGACAAATTTCCGGATTTCAAACTCGCGGTGAAATTTCACCTCGCGTTTGGCCGGATGGATGTTCACGTCCACGGCGGCCGGGTCAATTTCCAAAAACAGGCAGCAGACCGGATAGCGGCCTTTCATCAGCGCGGTGTGATAACCTTCGAGCAGCGCGTAGTTGAGGCCGCGATTTTCCACCGGCCGGCGGTTGACGAACAGGTGCTGGCCCTCGCGCGTCGCGCGCGAGACACCCGGCGCTCCGATGAAGCCCCAGACATGAATGGTTGCGGGCTGAGGGTTGAGGGTTGAGGGTGAAGGTTCAGCGGTTTCGAAAATACCGGGTTCGTCCGGTGTGACCGGCTCTGCCAACGCGGCGGTGAAATTCACGGACAACACCTTTTCCTCGCCCAGCAGCGAACGCAGCCGTTCGCGCAACGCCTCCAGGCGGCTGGAGGTGGCTGCGCCGGATTTTTGCGCGGCCAACTGCCAGACGAGCCGGCCATCCTTCTGAAACGTGACCGCGACTTCCGGAAAGGCCAGCGCGGCCAGGGTGAGATAATGCTGGATGTGCGCCGACTCGGTTTCCTCCGTGCGCAGAAATTTCCGGCGCGCAGGCAGGTTGAAAAAGATCTGCCGGACCTCGACGCTGGTGCCGGGCGCGCTGCCGGCGGCCTTGACCTCGGTGATTTTCCCGCCATTGACAATGATTTGAGTGCCTTCAATGGATTCTGTTTGGAGTTCCGCGTTTACGCGGTCAGAAACTGAGGAACCGCCTGAAGGCAGGACTCCGAACCGTTCGCGCGTGGTCAACGTGAACCGGCTGACGCTGGCGATGCTGGGCAGGGCCTCGCCGCGAAAACCCATGGTGGCGATGGCGGCCAGGTCCTCGGCCTTTTGGATTTTGCTCGTTGCGTGGCGTTCGAGACACAGCAGCGCGTCGTCGCGGCTCATGCCGGTGCCGTCGTCGGTCACGCGGATGAGGCTGCGGCCGCCGGCCTGGATTTCGACCGTGACGCGCGCCGCCCCGGCATCAAGGGCGTTTTCAACGAGTTCCTTCACGACGCTGGCCGGCCGCTCAATCACTTCGCCGGCGGCGATTTGATTGGCAACCTGCTCGGGCAGCAGTCGGATGCGGTTCATGCGAAACGAAGCGTGAAACGTGAAACGCGATTTGTAAAGTGCGTGCTTGATGGAAATGTAATTCTCACCTCACGTTTCACGAATGCGCCTGCGGCGACCTGCCGTTCCTGGGCGATTGCGCGCAACGCCTGCAATTCGTCGCGGCCGAGGTTGCGGAACAAAGCGATGGATTCAAGCGCGACCACCCGGGCACTTTATGAGAAAATTTGGTGTCGTAAAGCCAAGAGATGCTAAGCAGGGTGAGCGGGGTGTGAATGATAACTTATTGACAAAACGGCGCAAAAACGTAACATTGAAGCATTCGGGTAGCAGCACGTTTCTTCAGCGGGGTTCCCCACCCCCACCTCCTTGGCGTCTGCTGCCCGGATTTTCCCACAATGCGGCTTGACGCTTTCCCTTGGTTCTTTTAGCTTTTCCAACCCCATTGCGGGGGCGTAGCTCAATTGGTTAGAGCGCTGCCCTGTCACGGCAGAGGTTACGGGTTCGAGCCCCGCCGCTCCCGCCATTATTTATTGGGGTTTTAAACGAGTTGTGACTTTCCTGACAGCCTCCTGACAAAATTGGCAGCTTAAAAAGCTGCGTTTCCAAAAATTGTGCAGGTTGGCCATTCCGTGGCCAAAATCTATCTAGCCCCCTCACACGGTATGATTCATTCATGGTAATAATTAGAGAAGAGCAAATCTGAGAACCGAAAACGAAATATGTTGTAAACCGCTGAAAACGAATTAGAACAGGAGAAATTGAATATCAAGCTCAACTGAATGATTCGTCGGCGAACCGGCTTGTTTATTGGGAAGGGGATTCAAATAAAAGTCTCAAATTACAAAGATTGAGTCACACAGCACGTGTTCAAGTCCGCAAATTCTTTGGGAACGTACGAAAGTGTCACCCTAGAAAAGTGACACATTAGGTTTGACTGTAATCATGAACCAATTCCGAGTGTTGATATACGTCGTTTAAAATATGCAAAAATCAGCGTCATTCATTGTGTTCGGCATCCTTTGTGTCTGGCTGTTGAATGTGCCGATGGTTTTTGGCGAGGACATTTCATCGGCGGAGTATCGGACGGACCAAATCCTCATCCAACCCAAGGCGGGCATCAGTCGTGCCGCGCTCACGTCATTTCATGCCATGCATGGGGCCAAGGTCGCGCGGGCGTTTTCGGCGGTCGGCGGTTCACAGGTCATCACGGTGCCGGTGGGAGAAACGGTGCCGGGCCTCATTGCCAAATATCAAAAGAGCGGGTTGGTGGAATTTGCCGAACCGGATTATCCGGTCCATGCGGATGCGACCACGCCGAATGATCCCAAGTTTCTGGACGGGACGTTATGGGGCTTGAACAATTACGGTCAGAACGGCGGCACAGCTCATGCGGACATTGATGCAACGGAAGGGTGGGATGTGCTGACCTCGGCCAGCAACATTGTGGTGGCAGTGCTGGATTCCGGCATCTGGGCCACGCATGAAGACCTGGCGGCGAACATGTGGGTGAACCCCAACGATGGTGGACATGGATTCAATGCGTTCACGGGCACGAACAATCCCACGGATGACGGCGGTCACGGGACTTTGGTCGCCGGGCTGTTGGGAGCCGTGGGTAACAATGGCAAGGGCATAACGGGCGTGGCTTGGCGGGTGCAAATGATGGCCTGCAAATGTCTGGATATGAACGGCAATGGCAGCGATTCGACGGTAATCGCCTGCATAGATTATGCGATTGCCAACGGCGCGAAGATCATCAACGCCAGTTTTGACAGCCCGACGCCTTCGCTGGCACTTTCCAATGCCATCGTTGCCGCGCGGGACGTGGGCATCATCTGGGTGGCTTCCGCCGGCAATAATAGCTACAATGTAGAGGTCACTCCCAGTTATCCGACCTGTTATGGCATTGATAATGTCGTGTCGGTGGCTTACACGACGCGCACGGATGGTTTGGGCATGTTTTCCAATTACGGCGCAACCCATGTGGCGCTCGCCGCACCGGGCGACCAGATTTATTCCACGATCAATTTCTCGGATACATCTTATTATCCGCCGAGCGGTTTTGGCATCAACATCGCCGGCACTTCTTTCTCCGCCCCCTGCGTCTCCGGCGCCCTGGCACTGATGCTGGCAAAATATCCGACGGAAAATTATCATCAAATCATCCAGCGGTTGTTGCAGGCCACGGATCCATTGCCATCGCTGGCGGGAAAATGCCTGACGGGTGGCCGGCTCAATTTGAAGAAAGCGCTGAACCCGCCCATCTGGCTGGCCCCGGTGACGACCACCAATGCCGGGACGTTTCAACTGCACCTGTCCACGGGTGCGAACCGCCAGTGTTTCATCCAGGCGTCCACCGACCTGACGAGTTGGACGTCCATCTACACCAATATCACTTCGACCAATGGCACGTTCGATTTCACCAACATAACCGTTTCACCCCGCCAATTTTTCCGTGCCGGGACCACACCGTAATGAATTTGGGAAGACGAATCTTATAAAAATCGTCGAAAACAAGCAAAGGATGATCATTGGGCTGCAATGGGCTTCAATATCATTTCTGCCAGTCCGCTTTTCACCTCCCTGTCCACTAAATCAGGGGAACCTCATGCGCTATGCGTTATGCCCCCTCCAGCCTCCCAGATAACTGCTATTTTGTGGGATAATGAATTAGTAACGGATTAACCTAAGCTGATCCAACCCATCCTCTGCATTTTTCAAGTGCAAAGAATTTCGCATTTCGACTCTCAACCCAAAGGAATCCCATGTCCCCTCAAGCTGGTTGGATTTTAAATGACAAAATCGTCCCGAGATTAAGAGCATCAATCCCCCGCAACGTAAATCAAATTGGTTCCGAAGACGCCGAAGAATTGATCCAGGACGCTACAGCAATCCGGCTTCTCAATGTGCTTCCATGGGCCGGGCGGGCGGGCGCTTGATTTTTTTGAACAGGAAAACCAGCGGCACACCGGCGAGTGCCAGCAGGCCGAACAGATAAAAATTGTCCACGAATGCCCACAGGTGCGCCTGCTGGTCCAGGAGCGAGTAAACGGCGCTGTAGGCCTGTTGCGTCGCCGTCACCGGATCGGCCTGATGCGAAAGCAATTGTTTCGCGGCCGCCAGGCGTTGGGTGAATGCCGGGTCGGTCGGCGTCAAATGTCCAACCATCAATGCCTGGTGCGTCTGCGCGCCGCGCGCAAGCATGGTGGTGACGAAGGCGATGCCGATGCTGCCGCCGAGATTGCGCATCAGGTTGTAAAGCCCGCTCGCGTTCGCAATTTGCGCCTGACCAAGCTGGCTCATCGTCGCGGTCGTCAAGGGCACGAAAATAAAGCTGATGGCAATGCCGTTGATGATGCTGGGCCAGATGACGCTGGCCATGCTGACCTCGAGATTGATGCTGGCGAGCATGAACGACGAATACGCCAGCGTCACAAACCCGACAAACAGCATCGTGCGCATCCGGATTTTTCCCACGAGCCGCCCGACAAAAAATGTGGTGATGAACGCCGCCACACCGCGTGGACTCATCGCATAACCCGCCTGCAGGGCTGGATACCCCATCAGCGTCTGTAAAAACAGCGGCAGCTGTGCCGTCGTGCCGTAAAGGATCGCCGCCAGCGACGTCATCAGAATCAGGCCGACGGTGAAATTGCGGTTTTTGAAGACGCGCAGGTCCACGAGCGGATGGTCGGTATGGAATTCGCGCCAGATGAAAACCAGAAATGACACGACGGAAACCAGCATGAACCAGCGGACCCATTCCGCGCCGAGCCAGTCGGCTTCCTGGCCCTTGTCCAAAACGATTTGCAGCGTCGCGAGCCACACGGCCAGCAACGCGAAGCCAATGTAATCAATCGTTGCCGCAGCATCGCGCTTGATGTACGGCGGGTCTTCAACGACCCATTTCGCCATCAACACCGCAAAAATTCCCACCGGCACGTTGATGTAAAAAATCCAGCGCCAGGAATAGCTGTCCGTGATCCAGCCGCCCAGGGTCGGTCCCAGGATTGGCGCCACCACGACGCCCTGCGCAAACACCGCCATCGCCGCGCCGCGTTTCTGTGGCGGAAAACTTTCCAGCATGATGGATTGCGCAATCGGCACCATCGCGCCGCCGCCGAAGCCCTGCAAAATCCGCGCGATGACGAGCGTCGGCAAATCCCACGCCAGCCCGCACAACACGGATGCAAACGTGAACATCATAATGCAGGTGAGCAAAACGCGTTTGCGGCCAAAATAATTTCCGAGCCAGCCGGTCATCGGCAGGATGATCGCGTTCGAGACGAGGTAGCTCGTCAGCACCCAGGTCGCCTCCTCCGGCGTGGCCGACAAACTGCCCGCGATGTGCGGCAGCGCGATGTTGGCGATGGATGTGTCCAGCACCTCCATGAACACCGCCATCATCACCGTGAGCGTGATAATCCACGGATTGTGGCGCGGATGCCAAACCTGTTGAGGTGCGCCGTCGGGCATGGGAGAGCTTAGTTGCCGGCCAGTTTCCGATTCAGGATCAAACGGAACACGAACGCCGCCGCACCCGCCAGAATCAATGCGAGCAATCCCAGCACCCAATCCGGAACGTCCAGTCCGCTGACACGCACATCCGGCGTGACGGAAAGTCCGGGGCCAATGACATGGTCGGCGGGCAGCGGCTCGTCAAAAAGAAGTTTCACCGGCACGCGCTGGATGACTTTGACGTAATTGCCGGTCGCGTTTTCCGGCGGCAACAAGCTGAACCGGGCGCCGGAGCCGGCCTGGATGCTGTCCACGTGCGCGGTAAATGTTTTGCCAAGCGCGTCAATGGCGATCGTCGCCCGCTGGCCGGGTTTCATGTGCGCCAGCTGCGATTCCTTGAAATTGGCAACCACCCAGACATCATTGGGCACGATGGACAGAAGCGTTTGTCCCGTCTGCACGTAATCGCCCGGCTCGACCGCCTTGCGCGTCACGCGTCCGTCGCTCGGCGCGAAAATTTTCGTGTAGGAAACGTCGAGCTGCGCCGACTTCACACTGGTTTGTGCCTCCCGGAATTGTGCCAGCGCCATGCTGACACCGGCTTCCGTTGCGTTCAACTGCGACTTGGCCTCGTTGATTTTCGACTCGTTCGCCGCAGCCTGTTGCCGGGCGGCATTCAGGTTCGCTTCCGCCTGCTGGGCCGCGGCCTGCTCGCTGTCAAATTCCTGTTCCGAAATTGTATTTTGTTTCCGCAATTCCTGGCTGCGCTCAAAATCCGCCCTGGCGCGCACATCCGTGGCCGCTGCCGCCGCGGCGTCGGCCTCTGATTCCTGGGCGACCGCCTCGGCGGTCGTCACCTTTACGCGCATCAAGTCAAACGCGGCGAGCGCGAGTTTGTAGCTCGATTCCTGCGCATCCGCCGAGGATTGCTTTTGCGCGGCGGTCATCGCGTAATCCGCCGGATCAATTTCCACGAGCAGGTCGTTTGAGTGGACGAACTGGTTGTCCAGCACCTGAACCGCGAGAACCTGGCCCGAAATCCTGGGCGCGATGGAAACGACATGGCCTTCGATAAAGGCGTCGTCGGTGGATTCGTGCGTCAAGAAGCCGTTGAGATAGGCCACGCCAACGTACAGCAGCACGGCCAGCACCGCCGTCGCCGGCCACACAAACCACGGCGAATTCAGCCGGGCCAGTTTTTGGTTGTTGCCGTTGGCTGGAGATGCCGGCGGACTGGCGGTTGGAGGATTCTCATTCATGGAAACTTTGATTCTTTGCGGGCGCCGGGTTTTCACCGGCGTGCTGTTTGGCGATGAGCACGTAGATGGAGGGAATGACCAGGAGGGTGAAAAATGTGCCAATGGTCATGCCCGCGACCAGCACGATGCCGATGGAATTGCGCGCCGCCGCGCCCGCGCCGGTGACGAGGATGAGCGGAACATTGCCGGCTACGGTGGCCACGCTGGTCATCAAAACGGGCCTCAACCGCAGCATGGCGGCCTCGCGAATGGCCTGGATTTTGGTCCGGCCCTGGCGCTGGAGTTCGTTGGCGAACTGCACGATGAGGATGCCGTTTTTGGAAATCAGCCCGACCAACGTCACCAGTCCGACCTGCGAATAGATGTTCAGCGTGGTGGTCCAGCCGTTGGTCCAAAACGCGATGTTGGGGTTCGGCATTTTAAGGAAACAGAACATCAACGCGCCAAACATGGCCAGCGGCACCGAACCCAGCAAAATGATGAGCGGATCGCGGAAGCTGTTGAACTGCGCGGCCAGCACCAGAAAGATCAAGATCAGTGCGAGCGTGAAGGCGGACAGGAATTTGTTGCCCTCGGTGCGCAACTGGCGGGATTCGCCGGTGTAATCCAGTTTGTAACCTTTCGGCAGGATTTTGGCCGATTCGGTTTCCAGGAATTTCAACGCTTCGTCCAGCGGGCGGATGGCCACGCCGCTGATGGTGACGGAATTGAGCTGTTGAAACCGGTTGAGCGCGCGCGGCGTGGTTTTCTTTTGCAGCGTGGCAAACGTGCTCACCGGAATCAGCTTCCCGTTTGGTCCCTGCACATAATTATTCTCCAACTGGCCGGCGGTCAGGCGCTCGACACGCTTGAGCTGCGGGATGACCTTGTAGCTGCGGCCGGCAAAATCGAATCGGTTGACATAATTGCCGCCCACCAGCGCCGCGAGATCAGAACCCACCGTTACCATGTCGAGTCCCAGCGCGGCCACTTTGTCGCGGTCCAAAACCAGTTCGACCTCCGGCTGGTCAATTTTGAGGTCAATGATGGGTGGAAACGCAAACATGCCATTGGTGGCGGCGGTTAGCTGCAACTGTTGGGCGAAACCCAGAATCTGCGCCGGCTCGGCGGTCGAGGACAGGACAAATTCCACCGGGAAATTTCCGCCGCCGGGCAGTGCGGGCGGCGCGACGATGGTCGTCCGGATTCCCGGCATGTGACTGGCCAGGGCCTGCACCTCCGGCATGACCTGGAAAACGGTGCGCTGCCGTTCGCCCCACGGCTTGAGCACCACGCCGCAGAATCCGTTGTCGGGGAACGTGATTTGGAACATCTGATCTTTTTCGGGAACTTTGTCGAGTTCCCGGGCCAGCGCGTCGGTGTAAAACGTCGTCTGGTCAATCGTCGCGTCCGCCGGGGCATCCACGATGCCCATCATGAAGCCCTGGTCCTCCGTCGGCGCGAGTTCCTTGGATGACATCATGAACAATGGAATCGTCAGCAAACTCAGCGCGATCCAGACGGTGTAAACCAGCGGACGCACCGACAACGTGGCGTCCAGCACGCGGCCGTAGAATTTGCGGAAACGGTCGAAATCGCGGTTGATGCGGCCGGCGAGACCGTGCTCCTCGCGTCCGGCATCCAGCAGTTTGGAGGACATCACCGGCGACAAGGTAAGTGCGACGATGCCCGAGATGAGCACCGCGCCGGCCAGCGTGAGGGCGAATTCACGGAACAGGGAACCCGTCAGCCCGCCTTGAAACGCAATGGGCGCATAAACCGCCGCCAGCGTAATGGTCATGGCAATCACCGGGCCAACGAGTTCGCGCGCGCCCAGCAGCGCGGCGTCCACCGGCGTTTTGCCTTCGCGTACGTGCCGCTCCACGTTTTCGACGACGACAATCGCGTCGTCCACCACCAGCCCGACGGCCAGCACGATGGCCAGCAGCGTCAGGAGGTTGAGCGTGAAGCCAAAGGCTTGCATCAGAAACACCGCGCCGATCAGCGAAACCGGAATCGCCACCAGCGGGATGAGCACCGACCGCAGCGAGCCGAGGAACAGGAAAATGACGATGGCGACGATGACGAGCGTAACGATGAGCGTGCGGACCACTTCGTGAATGGCATCGCCGATGTATTTCGTGGCGTCATACGCAATGCCGCCGGTGAGTCCGGTGGGCAGCTCTTTGTCAACCGATTGCATTTCGGCCTTGACTCGTTTGACGACGTCGAGCGAGTTGGCGTTGGGCAAAACCCAGATGCCCATGAAAACTGCCCGCTGACCGTTAAACCGCACTTCCGAGTCGTAATCCTCCGCGCCCAGCACCACGTCGGCCACGTCGCTGAGCCGGACCAACTGGTCGCCCGACTGGCGGATGACGAGGTTGCGAAATTCCTCGACGGAGCGGAGGTTGGTGTTGGCGGTGAGGTTGACCTGGATCAGCGAACCCTTGGTGCGGCCGACGGCGGAAAGGAAATTGTTGCTGGCGAGCGCCAGGCGGATCTGGTTCGGGCTGATGTTGAATGCCGCCAGGCGGTCGGGCTTGAGCCAGATGCGCATGGCGAAAACGCGTCCGCCCAGGATGTCCGCGCGCTGCACGCCTTCGATGGCCGAGAGACGGGGTTGCACGATGCGGACGAGGTAATCGGTGATCTGGTTCGGTTCCAGAATGTCCGAGTTGAAGCGCAGATAGCAGGAGGCAAATTGCGAATCGGCGGATTCGATGTTGATGACGGGCACCTCGGCCTCCGGCGGCAGGTCGTTGCGGACCTGGTTCACCTTGGAACTGATTTCGGACAGCGCCTTGTTGGCGTCGTAATTCAGCTTGAGCCGGGCGGTGATGGTGGACAGGCCCAGCGCGCTGCTCGATTGCAGGTATTCAATGCCGTCGGCGGCGGCGATGGCACGTTCCAGCGGCTGGGTGATGAAACCGCGCACCAGTTCGGCGCTGGCACCAATGTAAGCGGTAGTGACGGTGACGGTTGCGTTTTCGCTGTGCGGATATTGGCGGACGTTGAGCGAGCGAATGGCCTGGAACCCGGCGATCAAAATCACCAGGCTGACCACCAGGGCAAGCACCGGTCGCCGGATAAACAGATCAGTGAAGGACTTCATGTGCGTGTTCGGGAATCAGCTGTCCGAGGGACTGGGTTTTTCGACGGCCTTGGGTACGAAGTCGTTGTTTTCCTGCACCGCCATGCCGTTGCGGAGCTTGAACACGCCCGCGCTCACCACGCGGTCACCGGCCTTCAAACCCGTTTCCACGCTGATGAAATCGCCCCGGGACCGGCCGGTGCGGACAAATTTCTGGGTGACGACGGTTTCCGGTTTTCCACCGTTTTTGCCGGGGTGCGACTCAATCACGTAAACCGAATCGCCATATGGCGCGCTTAAAATGGCCGTCGCGGGAATCACCAGCACCGATTGTTCTTCCGGAAAAATCACCTCGACGCGCACAAACATCCCCGGTCGCAACAATTGCTCCGCGTTCGCAAATGTTGCCTGCAACCGCACGCTGCGCGTCGTCGCATCCAGGTCGGGATTGATCGCCGTCAGTGTGCCGTCGAAATGCTGGCCCGGATAAGTGTCGCTGGCAACCCGCACCGCCAGCCCGGGTTTGAGCCGCGCCAATTCCTGCTGGGGCAGGGAAAAATCGGCAAAAACCGGCGACAACGCCTGCAACGAAACAATCGGTTTGCCCACGTCCAGCAACTCGCCGAGGTTGACCAGCCGGATGCCCAATTGCCCGGCGAACGGCGCGCGGATGTTTTTCTTCTCAATCGTCGCGCGGATCGCGTCGGCATTGCCTTGTTCCTGTTTCAAGGTTGCCTCCGCTGCGTCCAGTTCGGATTGCGAAAGCGTATTGTTCGTGCGCAACTGGCGGTCGCGCTCGGCATTGAGCTGCGCCAGTTCCACCTGCGCTTCGACGGCCCGCAACTGCGCCTCTTCCGACGAGGTGTCGAGCCGCACCAGCAGGTCGCCTTTGGCCACGACCGCGCCGGATTCGAAGGTGATTTCGCTCACCTTGCCGGCAATTTCGGGCGAAACGGTCACGCCCTGCACCGCATTGACCGAGCCGATTGCCGTCAGCGTGTCCGGCCATTTTTCCTCTTGCGCCACGGCGGCGGAAATGGTTTCCGGCGGCGGAACGAACGCCTGGCCGGCGGCGATGAGGGTGCGGATCTGCCACGTCTTTACGCCGGCCAGCACTGCAACAATGGCCAGCACGATGACGGCCGCGATGATGATTTTTCGTTTCATGCTTTTGTTCTCCTTGAAATTGAAGGCCGCCGCTTCTTTTTGGCGCCCGCGCCGGCCAGGAACAAATCCACGATGCGCTCGGCCGACCGGCGGTTCAGGCGGTAATCCGGCATCAACACATGGGCCACGATGTAAAGGTGCGCCTGTCCATAAAAACCATAGGCCAGATCACGGCAGTTAAAGCGCTGGTCCAGTTCTCCGCCCGCCCGCGCCTGCTTCATCAGCAAATGCACGAATTCCAGATTGCGCTGGCACCGGTCGAGATAACACAAATTCGGCGGCACCTCGCCAGGCGCGGCAAACGCGGTGGAAAACGCAATGCGCGTCAGCTCGCGGTTTTTATGGAAGTAATCGAAAAGTGCCGAGAGAATCTCCACCAGCCGCCCGCGAAAATCACGTCCGCGCGCCGCCGCCTGTTGCACCACTTGCAGCCGCTCGTCGAGCGCTTCGCTGACCAGCGCCTGAAACAGGCCCGCCTTGTCGCGGAAATAATAATACAGCGCCGGCTTGGACACTTTTGCGTCATCCACGATTTGCTGGACGGACGTGGCCGCGTAACCGCCATTGGCGAAGCGTTTGAGCGCCGCCTGGAGAATCTGCCGCCGCGTTTGGGGATCGTGCTTGGCCATAAACCTACCGAACGGTAGGTATGAAGAAGTTCATTGTCAAATGATTTTTCCGATGGATTGGAACCGGGGCAGGCTTGACCGGCCCGGTGAATTTCAATCCGGCGTGGTTGAAGCCGCCGGCCGCTCCAGCTTGGAATGGCGGCGGCTGTAGCTGAAATAGATGACGAAGCCGATGGCCATCCACACGATGAGCCGCGCCCAGGTGTCGGCGGGCAGCCCGCACATCAAATAGCCGCAAAAAATCACGCCCAGCGGCGCCACCAGCCAAAAGGCCGGCGTGCGGAATGGCCGGGGTATTTCCGGGTCGGTGAAACGCAGGACGAACACGCCGGCACAGACGATGGCGAAGGCAAGGAGCGTGCCGATGGATACCAGTTCGCCCAGCAGGCCGATGGGGAACAAACCTGCAACCAGCATGGCGACCGCGCCCGTGAGAATCTGGGCGATCCAAGGAGTGCGGAATTTGGGATGCACGGCGCTGAACACCGGCGGCAGCAATCCGTCTTTCGACATCGTGTAAAAAATCCGCGGCTGGCCGAGCATCATCACCAAAATCACGGATGAAAGACCGGCAATTGCGCCAATCTTGATGATGGGCCGCAACCAGGCCACCGCCGGCCCGAGTGAATTGATCGCCACAGCGATCGGGGCCGGATCATTAAGCTTGGTATAGGACACAATGCCAGTCAAAACGAGTGCCACAGCAATATAAAGCACGGTGCAGATTCCGAGTGACCCCAGGATGCCGATGGGCATGTCGCGTTGCGGATTCTTGGCTTCCTGTGCGGCGGTGGACACGGCATCGAAACCGATATAGGCAAAAAAGATCACCCCAGCTCCGCGCACCACGCCACTCCAGCCAAACTCGCCGGGGCCAAGCGACGGCGGTATGAACGGATGCCAGTTGTTCCGGTTGATGTAGGCAACGCCGACGGCGATGAATGTCAGGATCACCGACATTTTTATCGCCACGATGACGTTGTTGAACGCGGCGGATTCCTTGATGCCGAGAACGAGCAAAAACGTGATGAACCCGACGATCAACATGGCCGGGACATTCAGCACGGCGCCGGTGCTGACCCAGCCGTCGGTGAACAGCCGCCAGATGTTCCACCACTGCGCGTCGGACGGAGTCACGTGATTGTAAGGCGCGGAGGTGAAGGCGGACGGGATTACGATCCCCAGTTCCTTGAGAAAGGACACCACATAGCCCGACCAGCCGACGGCGACCGTGGAGGCGGCAAAAAGATATTCCAGGATCAAATCCCAGCCGATGATCCACGCGACAAATTCGCCGAGCGTCGCATAGCCGTAGGTGTACGCCGACCCGGAGATGGGGATCATGGCCGAAAACTCGGCGTAACACAGTCCGGCGAACGCACAGGCCAGCCCGGCCAGCACAAAGGAAAAAACAATGGCCGGCCCCGCGTATTTCGCGGCCGCCTGACCGGTAAGGACAAATATGCCCGCACCGATTACGGCGCCGATTCCCAGTGCGGTAAGATTCACCGGCCCCAGCGCCCGTTTGAGGCGTTTGTCGGTCAAGACCTCGGCTTGCAGGTCGGCTACACTTCGGCGGCGAAACAAATTCATGCGGGGATTGCAACTCGTCTTGAGACTGTTTAATGAAGCGGCGGCCGGCGGAAGTCAAGCAAACCCCGCCGGTTCTCCAGGCGGCTGAAACAGCTCAAAATGCCTTGTTGACTTCGTCAGCGCGTTTGATAAATTTCACGTTCCTTTGTTCAGTTTTAAGATGAAAACGCATTTGCCAAAAGTTAATTTAGACCAGCGGAAGTGGCATGTCATTGATGCCGACGGCGCGGTGCTCGGCCGGCTGGCCGCGCAGGTTGCCGACATTTTACGCGGTAAAAACAAACCCGTTTACACACCCCACCTCGATGCCGGGGATTTCGTCGTGGTCATCAACGCCGAAAAAGTCCGCGTCACCGGCAAGAAGGAGACCGCCAAGGAATACATGAGCTATTCCGGCTGGAAAGGCGGGGAGAAATACGCCACCGTCGCCCAGGTGCGCGCCAAGCAACCGGAAAAACTCATCCTGCACGCGGTCAAGGGCATGATTCCAAAAAACCGGCTCGGCAGCCAGTTGCTGACCAAGCTGAAGGTGTTTAAAGGCCCGAAGCATCCGCATGCCGCGCAGAAGCCTGAAGCGCTCAAGGCTGCGGCCTGATCAACCCTTAACTGACTACGAGAGATGGCTGAAACCAAAATTTCCGAATACCTCGGCACGGGACGGCGCAAGACCGCCATTGCGCGGGTTCGTCTCGCTTCCGGCACCGGCACAATCACCGTCAACGGACGCCTGTTTGAGAATTATTTCCCGCTGGAAACGCTGCGGGCGACCGCCACCCAGCCGCTGACCGTCACCGGCACGGCCGACAAATTCAACGTGCGCATCAACGTCACCGGCGGCGGCCCCAATGGGCAGGCTGGCGCGGTGCGGCACGGCATTGCCCGGGCGCTGCTGCAATTTGACGCCACGCTGCGTGGCGCGTTGAAGGCTGAAGGCTTCCTGACGCGCGATTCGCGCATGAAGGAGCGCAAGAAGTACGGCCAGCCGGGCGCGCGCAAACGCTTCCAGTTCTCGAAACGTTGATCGCTCTGGAGCTTTCCAAGCCCCGCTGGTTAAATCCGGCGGGGTTTTTTGTTTGATAATTTTCTCCGCGTTTCCGTTCAGTTGCGGTAAAAGAAAGGCAGAATGAACTTAAAAAGAGTCGCCATCATCGGCGCGTCGGGTTACTCCGGCGAGGAACTCATCCGGTTGCTGCTGAACCATCCCCAGGTGGAGATGGTGGCGGTGACTTCGCGCCAGAACGCCGGGCAGACGCTCGCGCAGGTGTTTCCCAGATTTGCGGGCCAGCCGCAGTCAAAAAGGTTGCGCTTCACCGTGCCGGATGCCGCGCTGCTCGCGAAGCAGGCCGAGGTGGTGTTTCTGGCACTGCCACATGGCGTCGCCGCGGAATATGCAGTGCCGTTGCTGGATGCGGGGGTCGTGGTGATCGACCTCAGCGCGGATTTCCGGCTCGGGAGCGGGGAGATTTACCGGGAGTATTATGGGCACGACCATCCGGCGCCGGATTTGCTTGGAAAATCCGTTTATGGCCTGCCGGAAATTTATCGTGAAGAGATCAAAAAGGCGGTGCTGGTGGCCTCCCCGGGCTGCTATCCGACGAGCATACTGCTGCCGTTGATTCCGCTGCTGCTGGCAGGACTGGTCAAACCCGACGGCATCATCGCCGATTCCCTCAGCGGTGTCAGCGGCGCGGGCCGCAAGGCCGAAATGGATTACCTGTTTTGCGAATGCAACGAAAGCGTACGGCCCTACGGCGTGCCCAAACACCGGCATTTGTCGGAAATTGAGGAACAGCTTTCGCTGGCCGCCGGCACCAGCGTCACCATCCAGTTCACGCCGCACTTGATACCGGTGAATCGCGGCATTTTGACGACGCTCTATCTCGCGCCGGAAAAATATTTTTCCAATGCGGCGGAAATGGGTGAGCTCAACGAAAAAATTGCGGCTTGTTATCTGGAAGCTTACGGCGACGAACCGTTCGTACGCCTGCTTAATGACAAGGCGTTGCCCGACACCAAGAACGTCGTCGGCACCAACGTCATCGAAATCGCCTGGCGGCTCGATCCGCGCACCGGCCGGCTCATTGTCATGAGCGCCGAGGACAATCTGGTCAAGGGTGCCAGCGGCCAAGCTGTCCAGAGCATGAACATCATCTGTGGCTTCCCGGAAACGGCCGGATTGATTTGACCCATGCCCAAGCCGTTTCCGATGCAAATCAAATGGGACGCCGCGGAATACGCCGCCAATTCCGTTCCGCAACTGGCCTGGGCGCGGGAACTGATCGCCCGCTTGAACCTCCGCGGCGATGAACACATCCTTGATGTCGGCTGCGGCGATGGCAAAATCACGGCGGAGATCGCCATGAGCCTGACCCGGGGCTCGGCCACGGGTGTGGATGCCTCACCGCAGATGGTGGAATTTGCGCGGAAGACGTTTCCGTCTGCCCGGGTTCCCAACGTGAGATTTCACGCCATGGACGCGCGCAAAATCAAATTCGAGCGACAGTTTGACCTGGTGTTTTCCAACGCCACGCTTCATTGGGTGGACGATCATCTGGCATTTTTGCGCGGGACCGCGGCCTGTTTGCGTTCCGACGGGCGGCTCGTGGTTTCCTGTGGCGGCAAGGGCAACGCCCAGGATGTCTTTGTCGCGCTGCGCCCCGTGATGCGGATGAAGCGCTGGCGCGAATATTTTCGCAAGCTCGAAGCGCCGTATTTTTTCCATTCCCCGGCGGATTACGAAAAATGGCTGCCGCGGTTCGGTTTCAAGACCCGCCATGTCCAGCTGGCGCCCAAGGATGCTACCTATGCCGGCCGGGATGGCTTTGCCACCTGGCTGCGCACGACCTGGCTGCCCTACACGCAGCGCGTGCCGGAGGGCCTGCGCGAGGAATTCATCGCTGCGGTCACGGACCGTTACGTCGCCAGACATCCGCCGGATGCGGAAGGGCAGGTTCACGTGCGGATGGTGCGGCTGGAGATTGATGCGGTAAAATCGTGAGCCGGGAGCTCCTGTTTGGAGTTTCGCGTTTACGCGGTTGGACCAGCGAGCCGCCTGAAGGCGGAACTCCAAACTGATGCGCTTGGGGGGAAGAAAAAAATTCACATGGCACCCAAAGCTGGCAAACTCCGTTCCGAACAATGAAAAAATCGTTTAAAGAAATTTCCGGCTCGGTCATCGCGCCACAAGGCTTCCGTGCCAGCGGCGTTTTTTGCGACATCAAGCGCCTCGGCACCGGCAAAGGCTCGAACAAGGGCAACAAACGCGACCTCGGGTTGATTGTGTCCGCAGTGCCGGCGACCGTCGCGGGCATGTTCACGACCAACCAGGTTTGCGCCGCGCCGGTGAAGGTCTGCGTCGGCCGCGTCAAAAAGGGAACCGCACAGGCGGTGGTCGTCAATTCCGGCAACGCCAATGCCTGCACCGGCCGTCAGGGCTTGCGGGATGCGCAGGAGATGGTTCGCTTTTCCGAGCGCGCGTTGAATCTTCCGAAAGGCTCGGTGCTCGTCGGCTCGACCGGGCGCATCGGTGTCACTATGCCGATGGACAACATCCGCACTGGCATCATCGAGGCCGCCGTCGAACTTGGCTCAACCGCCGGCCATGCGGTGAGGGTCGTTGAAGCCATCATGACCAGCGACACGCGGCCTAAACAGATCGCGATTGAATTCAAGCTGGGCGGAAAGAGGGTTCGCCTGGGCGGCATCTGCAAGGGCGCGGGCATGATCCAGCCGGGAATGTCCGCGACCGGCGCGCGACCGGCGGCATTGCCGCATGGCGGGCTTCACGCGACGATGCTGGGTTTCATCACCACCGACGCCGCCATTGACGCGAAAACCCTGCGGGTCGCCTTGCGGGAAGCCGTCGCACACAGTTTTAATCGTATCACCGTGGACGGCGACATGAGCACCAACGACACGGTGCTGGTGCTGGCGAATGGGATGGCGGGAAACCGGACGTTCCGAGTTCGGAGTTTGGAGTTCGGAGTTTTTCAGTCCGCCCTCAATCACGTTTGCCTCAAACTGGCCAAGATGATTGTTCGCGACGGTGAAGGCGTTCACCGCGTCGTGACGGTGCGGGTGAGCGGCGCGAAGACCATTCAGGATGCCGATGCCGCTGCGCGGGCGGTGGCGAACAGCGCGCTGGTAAAAACGAGCTGGCACGGTGGCGATCCAAACTGGGGACGCATCATTGACGCGCTCGGTTATTCGCCGGGCAAAATCGTTGAGGAGAAAGTGGACATCGGTTACAGCTCCGCTGGCAGCAAAAAAGTCTTGTGGAGCCTCAAACGCGGCCAGCCGACAAAGGCAACGTTCAAGGAACTTTGTATCGCCGCTGCGCCGAAGGAATTTGATATGCACGTCAACCTGAACATCGGCAAAGCCTGGGCCGTGATGTATGCCTGCGATTTGACAGAGGAATATGTGGACTTCAACAAGGGCGATGTGGGCGATCCGACTTCGCTTGGTGGTTAAATTTTAGCCACAGATGAAACACAGATTGAACGCAGATGAAAACCCGCGAAGATGAACTCGAGGAAATCGTTGATGTAGTTATCAAACTGACGTGGAACTATACCGTCTTTCGCGCTTTATTCGAAAAAAATGATACTGATTGCAAAACGAGAAAAGCGCATCCAGAGTTCTTCCTCACAATGCACGATTCTTTGCTCTGTGGACTTTGTGCAGCTACAACAATACTTTTCGATGACAAAGCAAAAGCGACCTCGTTTTGGAATCTTATCAAAAAATCAGCGCCGGCACTTGCAAATAAACTAACCGAGAAAATTCGACTTAGCAGCAGCTACATCAAGAAAGTTGAAGCCTTGCGTCATCAGGTCTTCGCTCATCGCTGGGAAGCCAAATCGCCGCAAGATGTATTCACGGAGGTGCGCCTTCAGGTGAATATGATGGCCGAGGTGGTAAATCTTGCTCAATTTGTGATTTGTGAACTCGCAGATGAAATTGCCGAAGGTAGAAAGGAAGAATTGCAGAGGCAGCAACTGAGCCAATCAACATTACAAAGTATTTCCACCGAAGTTGCCCAACTCATGCAACAAGGATTTCGGTGAACCTATTTGTGTTTCATCTGTGGCCAAAGTTTTTGGTAATAAAAAAGCCGCCGGATTGCTCCAGCGGCTTTCAATTTCTCAGGCGACTTTAGTTTGAGGCGCGTCCGGTAACGCCCTTGGTGCCCTTGGTGATGGCCCGGGCGGGTTCCTTGGGACGCAGGGCGCGGACGGCCGCGCCGGCGCGCCACATCTCGGAGTTGTGGAGCTGGTCCAGTTCTTTTTGCAACAGCTTCTGGTAGTTGGAGCCACCGCAAGCGGAGAGCACGCGGGCACATTCCCGGCCGTCCTTGACGCGGCGATAGAGGTCCTTGAACACCGGCAAAGTCGCTTTCTTGAACTGCGGCTTCCAGTCCAGCGCGCCGCGCTGGGCGGTGGCGGAGCAGTTGGAATACATCCAGTCCATGCCGTTTTCGTCCACCAGCCGGATGAGACTCTGGGTGAGTTCCTCGACGGTTTCGTTGAAGGCTTCGCTCGGCGAGTGGCCGTTGGAGCGGAGCACATCGTATTGCGCTTCCATGACGCCGGCCAGCGCGCCCATTAAAATGCCGCGTTCGCCGGTGAGGTCGCTGAACACCTCGTGCTGGAAGGTGGTCGGGAACAGATAACCGGAACCGACGCCAATGCCCAGTGCGAGGCAGCGTTCCATGGCATGGCCGGTGTAGTCCTGGCCGACGGCAAAGCTGGAATTAATGCCGGCGCCGGTGAGGAAATTGCGGCGGACATTCAGGCCGGAGCCTTTCGGCGCAACCATGATCACGTCCACGTTCTTCGGCGGGACGACGCCGGTCTGTTTGCGGTAGGCGATGGAAAAGCCGTGGGAGAAATAAAGCGCAGCGCCGGGTTTGAGATTTTTTTTGATCAGCGGCCAGAGTTCGCGCTGGGCGGCATCCGAAACCAGGAACTGGACGATGGTGGCCTTTTGTACGGCGGTTTTGATGTCGAACAGCGTCTTGCCGGGCTTCCAGCCGTCGGCTTGGGCGCGTTTCCAGCCCTTGCCGGTGGGCCGGTTGCCGATGATGACGTTGAAGCCGTTGTCACGCAGGTTGAGCGCCTGGGCCGGTCCCTGGACGCCATAACCGATGATGGCGATGGTTTCCGTCTTCAGCACCTTGCGGGCGCGGGACATGGAAAATTCGTTGCGGGTGATGACCTTCTCTTTCGTTCCGCCAAAGTTAATGATTGCCATAATGTATATTGAGTTGGGAGTTGATGGTTGAAAGTGGAAAGTTGGCTTTGCTTGAAACTGAAAACTTGCTGCGGGAAACTATTTTCTTGGCAGCGCGACCTTGCCGGTGCGCGTGATTTCCTGGACGCCGAACGAATCCATCAGGCTGATGAATTTCTCGACCTTGCTCTCGGTGCCGGTGATTTCGATGGCGAGCGTCTTGGGCTGCACATCCACGATTTTAGCGCGAAAAATGTCCGTGATCTGCATCACCTCGGCGCGGGACTTGGAATCCACGCCCACTTTCACGAGCACCAGTTCGCGGTCCACGTATTCGCCCTCGTGGAAATCCTGCACCTTGATGACGTCCGGCAGCTTGTTGAGCTGCTTGACGATCTGCTCCAGCGTGGCCTCGTCGCCGTGCGTGACGATAGTCATGCGCGACGTGTTCGGGTCATGGGTCGGGCCGACGTTGAGAGTGTCAATGTTGTAGCCGCGGCCGCTGAACAGGCCGGCGACACGCGTGAGCACGCCGAACTTGTTCTCGACCAGAACTGAAATGGTATGTCGCATAAAATCCCGTTGGAAACGGAGAAAAAGGCTAACAGCGCGAAGGCGGGGGGTCAATTTGCAATTTAAAATGAATCTTAATGGGTATCAAAATCATTATGCTTTGCGCGAGTTGCTACAGCGACATAACCTAGTAATTCCACAAATCAAAAGAATGGATTGTGCGCCTTTTCCTCCGCCACTGTCGTCAGCGGGCCGTGGCCGGGGCAAATTAATGTCTCCGCCGGCAGGGTGAAGATTTGTTCACGGACTTTTTGCTTTGCCAGGTCTCCGAACTGGTCGGTCCCGCCCATGGACCCGGCGAAAATCGCGTCACCCACGATCGCCACGTGCGGCGCGTCGTCCGGCCAGGTGCCGATGACATAGGTCACGCCATCCTCTGCGTGTCCGGGGGTTTCGCGGTTGGTGATGCGCAGGCTGCCGAGCATGATGAAATCGTTCCGGCGGTTGCGGTGTTGCGGCGGCGCGCCCTTCGCGTCCGTGTGCAAATGGATTTTGGGGAAACGTTCGCGAATCGCCTGCAGCCCCGCCACATGGTCCACATGGGTGTGCGTGATGAACAGGTGTTTGAGTTGAAGCTGATTTTCCCCGACCAGCTTGAAAACGGGTGCGGGATTCCAGCCGGTGTCGAACAGCGCGGCATCGCGGGTGACCTCGTCCCAAATCAAATAGCAATGCACGGCGTTGCCGCCTTCGGTCGTGCTGATCTGCCGGAGTTCGCGCCAGACGCTTAAATCCTTCGCCGCCGGCTGCCAGCCGTTGGCGATGCCATCCAGTTTGGCCGGATTCAGCCCGATCAGGTTTGCCAGCGCGGCGAAGTCAGGCCGCTTGCCGATCTGTCCCGCGGCTTCAAGCGCGGACAGTTCTGCTTCAGATATTCCTCCGGCTTTTGCCGCGGCTGTGGTTGAAACATGGCTCATGATTCGCGCCTTGCGGATGATGTCCCCCGGATGATCTTCAAGATTCATGCGGAAACGGTAATGGCTGGCGTCGGCAATCGCAAGCATGCGGCTTGAATGGAGGCGGAGCGTGTGGTACAGGTTTGGCAGAAATCGAATCGCATGTTCCGCGCCAAACCCGACAAAGAAGCCGAACGCTATTACCTGCTCCCCGGCATGGGCGGTCGGGCGGCCCGGCGCAAACAGCTGGTCTTCTGGAAGTGGTCCATCATTGTCGGGTTGGTGTTCGCGATGATTCTCGCCGGGGTGATGTATTTGATAAACCGGTACAGCCCTTGAGCCGAATTATCGTCATCTTAATCAGGCCCGGACACCGATTGTGATTGGAACAAGATAAAGATTTGGAACCGCTCGTTGACTGTGGCGCTTGACCCGTGGGTCTTTGTTGTTAACATGCGCGCAGCATTTGATGAAGTTGTTCCGTTTCATTCCAACTCTGGCGGCGGCTTGTTGTTTCAGCCTGCCGTTGCACGCGGAATTGGTGGATGCCATCAAGGCGGTGGTGAATAACGGGGTGGTCACTTACGCGGAGGTCGAGGATTTTGCCGCCCCGGCAATCCAGGCGTTGCGGCGCCAATATGAGGCCCAGCCGGATGCCTTTCAGCAAAAACTCGACTCCGCTCTCAGCGACAGCCTTGAGCAATTGATCGAGCGGCAGTTGATTTTGCATGATTTTGATGTCGAGGGCTACCGGCTGCCCGAGACGGTGGTGGACGAATTGGTTCAGGACCGCATCCGCGAGCGGTTCGGCGACCGGATCACGCTGATGAAAACGCTGCAGGCGCAGGGCGAGACCTTTGAAAAATTCCGCCGGGATGTGCGCGATCAATACATCGTCACCGCGTTGCGCTCCAAAAGCACCTCCCCGGACAAAATCATCATCTCACCCTACAAGGTTGAAACTTATTACCTCACCCATCAGGACGATTACAAAGTCGAGGACGAGATCAAGCTGCGCATGATCGTGCTCAACAAGCCGTCCGGCGACGACACCAACACGCTGAGCCTGGCCAATGAAATTCTCGTGAAAATCAAGGAAGGCGCCACTTTTCAGGAAATGGCTTCGGTTTATTCGCAGGGGTCGCAACGCAGCCAAGGCGGCGATTGGGGCTGGGTTGAACGTTCCGTGCTGCGCAAGGAACTCGCCGAAACCGCTTTTGAGCTCAAGCCCGGCCAGGTCAGCGACGTCGTTGAAACCCCCGAAGCCTGCTACCTCATGTTGGTCGAGCAGGTGCGCCCTGCGCATGTCAAACCGCTCAGCGAGGTGCGTGATGACGTGGAGGTGACCCTCCGCACACAGACGCAGAAACAACTCGAACAACAATGGATTGCGCGATTGAAAAAGAAGACGTTCTTTCGGGCATTTTAAATTCCACCGCGGGTTGGGCGGGTTTTTCTCCCGGCCCGCAATCAAGTATCCTCAACATGCATGACTGGCTGGATTGGCATCTCGCTTGGTGATGTCACCGGTGTCGGCCCCGAGGTCGCCCTCAAGGCTGTCGCCGCCGAAGTTCCGAATGACGGTGTAAAGTATATGCTGATCGGCGGGGCAAATCATGTTCAGCGGATCAACCAGAAATCCGGCCTGAACCTGCCGTTGAAATCCTTTTCCAATTACGCGGAGTCCGGGCGGTTTTTCTTGGCGGACCCGCTGACCGGAGCGTTGCCGGAAAATTTGCCGGCCGGTCATCCTCAAGCCGCGGACGCATCGGTGCTATTCTTGCGCGACGGTGCCGAACGCTGCCTCCGGCGTGAACTGGATGCACTCGTCACCGCGCCGGTCAACAAGGCGTCCATCATCCGCGCCGGGCACAAATTCATCGGCCAGACTGAGTTTCTCTCCGAACTTGCCCATGCCGCGCGCACCGCGATGATGCTGCTTGGCACGGACGAACGCGGCCGCTGGCTCCGTGTGGCGCTGGCCACGGTCCATGTTTCCATCAGGTCCGTTCCCGAAAAACTCACGGCGGAGAAAATCAATCTGACCATTGACCTGGCCGCGCAGGCGTGCCGTGAATTGCAATTGCCGCGGGCGCGCGTGGCGGTTTGCGGCTTGAATCCGCACGCTGGCGAAGGCGGGCAGTTTGGAAACGAGGAAATCAACCTGATCGCGCCAGCGGTGCTCGCGGCGCAAAAACGGGGGGTGGACGTGGTCGGACCGTTGAGCGGCGACACGGTGTTCCATTACGCCTTGCAGGGAGATTTTGATGCGGTGGTTGCCATGTATCACGACCAGGGATTGGCACCATTGAAAGCCGTGGCATTCGATACCGGTGTGAACTGGACGCTTGGCCTGCCATTCATCCGCACCTCGCCTGATCATGGCACGGCCTACGACATCGCCGGAAAAGGAGTTGCGAGTCCATCGAGCATGATTGCTGCGATCCGGCTGGCGAAACAGCTGGCCAAGAATCGCAAATGAATTCGAAGAATGGGACTTGTGAAACCAGCCCCTCCGAATCAGTTGATCAATTCACGAACTTTCTTGCCGATGTCGCCGTCTTTCATCAACGACTCGCCGATGAGAACGGCGCCTGCGCCACATTTTTTCAAACGGTCCACATCTACGCGCGTGTGAATGCCGCTCTCAGCCACCAGGAGCGATGAGTGACGGGTGGCGGGTGACGGGTAGAGTTTGGCCGCCAAATGCTCCGTTGTCGCCAGGTCCACCTTGAAGTTTTTCAAATTACGATTGTTCACGCCGATGAGCGCCGGGGAAATTTTCAACGCGCGTTCCAATTCGTCTTCATCGTGGACTTCAACCAAAACGGCGAGCCCGGCCTCGGTCGCCAGGGAATGGAATTTTGCCAGTTGCTCATCGCTCAGGATGGCGACGATAAGCAGGATGGCGTCCGCACCCCACTCGATGGCTTCGAGGATCTGTCGTTCATCAATGATAAAGTCCTTGCGCAGCAATGGCAGCTTGACCGCCGCGCGGATTTGCCGGAGATAATCGAGCGAGCCTTGGAAAAATTTCCCGTCGGTCAGCACCGACAGACAGCTTGCGCCCGCCGTTTCGTATTCTTTGGCGATGCGGACCGGATCAAAATCTTCACAAATAATTCCGGCGGACGGCGACGCTCTTTTAACTTCCGCAATCAACGCAATGTCGCCCTGCCGCGGTCGGCGTAGCGCCCCGAGAAAGTCACGCCGTTCGCCGTGCTCCAGCATGGCATCGCGCAAATCTCCCACCGCGATGATCCGCGCGGGCAGTTGCGCGACCTCACGTTTCTTTTGTTCGACGATGGTGTCGAGAATGTTCACATTATTCTTCCTCGTCCTTCACGCCTTGCATCCGTTTGATGGGACAACCGGCGCGGAGCCAGCCGTTCACGAACGCGTCCAGGTCGCCGTCCATCACGCCCTGCACATCGCTGGTTTCCACGCCGGTCCGCAAATCCTTCACCATCCGGTACGGCTGGAAAACGTAGCTGCGAATCTGGTTGCCCCACGAGACGCTGCCCTTCTCGCCGTAAAACCGCTCCATCTCCGATTTCGCCGCGTCCTGCCGCTGGGCAAAGATTCTTGAAAGCAAAAGGTTCATCGCCGTCGCGCGGTTTTGATGCTGCGAACGCTGCGCCTGTGACGCGACGACGAGGCCGGTCGGAAGGTGCGTGATGCGGACGGCGGTTTCAACCTTGTTGACGTTCTGGCCGCCCTTGCCGCCGGAACGGAACGTGTCCACCTTGAATTCATTCGGAGGAATGACGATTTCGTTGTCGCTCTCCTCGATTTCGGCAATCGCGTCCACGCTGGCGAAACTGGTGTGACGGCGTTTATTGGAGTCAAACGGCGAGATGCGCACCAGACGGTGCACGCCGCGCTCGGCCTTGCAAAAGCCGTAGGCATTTTCGCCGCTGATAAGCATGGTGGCGCTTTTGATGCCCGCACTTTCGCCGGGGAGCGCATCGGTCACCTCGACCTCCCAGCCGCGCGACTCCGCCCAGCGCTGGTACATCCGCAGCAGCATGTTCGCCCAATCACACGATTCCGTGCCGCCGGCGCCGGAGTTGATGGTGAAAATGCAGTTCTTCGAGTCATGCGGACCGTTAAGAAAAACCTTCAGTTCCAGCGCGTCCATTTCCCGCAGGATTTTTTTGAGGTCGGCTTCCAGCTCCTGCTGGATTTTTTCCTGCGCGTCGGGAGGTTCAGCCTCGCCGAGTTCAATCATGACGCGGAAGTCGTCGAACTGCTTTTCGGCCTTGAGCAGCGGTTCGATCTTGTTGCGGAGCGAGTTCGCCTCGTCAATCAGCTTCTGTGCCTGTTCGCGATTGTTCCAGAAATTATCCGTCGCCATCAGCGCATTCAACTCGCCGAGACGTTTTTGCGCGCCCGGCACGTCAAAGAAACCTCCGCAGGTGCGTGAGCTTCCCGGACGCCGTGGCAATTTCTGACTTAACGATGTCGAACATGATGTCGGAGAATATCGAAGCCAGGAGTCAGAAGCCAGAAAGGAAACGCTAAAGCTCGTCGGCGCGTTCGGCGTAAAACAACTGGAAGGCCCGGTCGTAGTCCGCTTCCGGCACGAAGACCTGGGCAGGCCGGCTCAAATCGCCGTCATCCGGCGCGGCGGGATCCGCGAACGACTGCGTGGCGGCGATGCCATGCTTGTCGAGCATCACGACGAGCATCTCGGCGTTGACGACCGGGCCGGTGTAGAACAGCTTCACGCGGGAAGTTTGCCACAGATCAACACAGATGAAACACGGATTCGAATGATATGGTGCGACAGTCCACGTATGCCGCTGGACGGTTGCGGATGGAACAGAAGACTTACGACATCCGCTGGGGCTAGCTTATTTGCTGGGCGCATGGACCGCGGACAGGGCCATGAGCAAAAGAACGGCGATGATGACCCCCACGAGGCTGGCGGCGATCCAGAAGTAGATACTGGCCTTGTTGCGCTTCTTGGTGAACGCGGTGGTGGTGCCGGTGGAAGGTGGGCGGCCGCCGCTTTCCAAATCGCTCAAGCTGACCCCGCGCGGGATGGACATGTTGGATTCCCCCGGTCTTTTGGGCGTGCCAGGAGCCGGGGTTTTGGGCGGGACGGAACCTGCGGCCGGAGCGGACGCCGGCGGGGCCGCCGCTGCCGCCTCGGATTCGATCTTTAATTCCACATTGCCGAGCCGCAAGGTCTGGCCGGGCTTCAAAAGGCCTTCGTTGATTTTTTCGCCGTTGATGAACGTGCCGTTGGTGGAATTGAGGTCGCGGATTAAAATTTCGCTGCCGCGCACCTCGATTTCGCAGTGATGGCTGGAAACGGAAGCCTCGGCGATTTGAAACAGGTTGTCCTCAACCCGGCCAACCGTGGTGCGATCCACGTTCAGCTCGTGCGTGCGGCCGGTCAAGCCCTGATTCAGAATAACAAGTTTGGCCATGGACTTACGATAAGCCGATTATGGTCACGGCGCGTTTCAAGTCAAACGGAAATCTAATCATCTGATTGTTTTTAGCCGCGCCTCTCAATCAGGGCGCGGAATTCAGCGAACAACGGCGTCGAATCATGCGGCCCCGGCGACGCCTCGGGATGATATTGCACGCAGAACACCGGTTTGGTCTTGTGGCGTAGGCCTTCGACGGTTTGGTCGTTCAAATTAACGCGGTTTACCGTAACGTCAGCGGCCAGCGATTTCGCATCCACGGCGAAACCGTGATTCTGGGACGTGATTTCGACGCGACCGGACTCCAGATCCTTCACCGGCTGGTTCGCGCCGCGATGGCCAAATTTCAGCTTGAAGGTCTTGCCGCCGAAGGCCTGCCCGAGAATCTGGTGGCCGAGGCAAATCCCGAAAACCGGAATACCGCTGTCCACCAGCGTTTTAACTTCGCGGACGATGTAATTGAGCGCTGCCGGGTCGCCGGGGCCGTTGGACAGGAAAATGCCCGCGGGTTTGTATTTCAGCGCGTCTCCGGCGCTGGCCGTGGCCGGCAGGACCTGCACTGCGAAGCCGTGCTGCCGCAACCGGCGCAGAATGTTGTATTTCATCCCGTAATCAAAGGCGACGATGGGAATGTCTGCCGCCGGCAGCGGGTTGCGCAACTGGCGGGCATTGGCCGGTTCGTTGCCGACGGCCAGCTTGAAGCTCGCGCTCTGCTCGTCCTTTTCGTCCCAGCGAAAAGCCGCCTTGTGGGTGACTTCCTTCACATAATCCACGCCGACGAGTCCCGGCCATTCCTGCGCGCGTTTGACGGCTTCCTTGGCGGAAACCTCCTCGGTGGAGATAAAGCCGTTCAACGCCCCGCGTACCCGGAGTTTTTTCGTCAGGGCGCGCGTGTCAATTCCCTGGATCCCGGGGATTCCGTTCTTTTCCAGATATTCAGCGAGCGAAGAATCCGCGCGCCAGTTGCTGACGACGGGCGAAAGTTCCCGGATGACGAAGCCGCCCACGTGCGGCCGCCAGGATTCCACGTCCACGGTGTTGACACCGTAATTGCCGATGAGCGGATACGTCATGGTGACGATCTGGCCCTTGTAGGACGGGTCGGTAAGGATTTCCTGGTAACCGGTCATGGAAGTGTTGAAGCAGACTTCGCCGCACGCAGACGCGCGCGCGCCAAAGCCTGGTCCGTGGAACACGGAACCATCTTCCAATGCCAGAATTGCCTTCATCAAACGCGCGGAAAGTTAGACGGGAAACCCGCCTGAAGCAAAATATTTCACGCGCGGAAAGGTGACTGCTTCAAACACTCGATCCGATTTCAACGGATTGTGGGCATTGTCCGATGCGTGATTTGTCCCGGAAAATTTATTAAACCGCAACGGCTTCGGTCTGTTCCGACCAGACAATTTTGCCCCTGACGATGGTTGCCGCGTTTTTGCCTTTGAGCTTCCAACCAAAGAACGGATTGTTCCTGGACTTGCTTGCGGAGGTTTCTGCGCTGAACATCCATTCGCGATCCGGATCAAATACCGTCACGTCCGCGTCCGCACCGACGTTCAAGGTTCCCTTCTTCAAATTCAACAGCCGCGCCGGGTTGATGGTGTATTTTGTGATTAAATCGGGCAATGGCAGGCGTCCGGCGTGAACCAGTTGCATCAGCGACAATGCCAGTTCGGCTTCAAGCCCGGTGATGCCAAACGGCGCGTAGTCAAATTCCACTTCCTTTTCGTAATCGCAATGCGGTGCGTGGTCGCTGCATAAAATCTCAATCGTGCCGTCGGCCAGGCCTTCCAATATCGCCTCGCGGTCGCGCGCGGAGCGCAGCGGCGGATTCATTTTGAAATTGGTGTCGTAGGCCGGCCATTCCGGAAGTTCATCCTGGAATCCCGCCAGATCTTTTCCGTCATTGGCCCAAAACCTGGTGCTTCCGGCCACTGCCGCGTCGGTGAGCGTAAAATGGTGCGGGCAGGCCTCGCCCGAAATCGGCACGCCACGTTTTTTCGCCTCGCGCAGCCGGGTGACGCTGCCGGCTGCGCTAAGGTGCTGGCAATGGACCCGCGCGCCGGTCAGTTCCGCGAGCAGGATGTTTCGTGCGACAATCATTTCCTCGCCGGCCGCCGGCCAGCCGCGCAATCCGAGCGCAATATTCCAGTAACCTTCGTGCATCACCCCGTCGGTCACGAGCGAATAATCCTGGCAATGATCCATCACCGGCAGACCAAACATCTTTGCGTATTCGAGCGCCCGGCGCATCAGTTCGTTGTTCTGAACGCAATGGCCGTCGTCGGTGATGGCCACAACGCCGGCGCGCTTGAGTGAGCCGATGGGTGCAAGTTCCTCGCCCGCGATGTTTTTGGTGATGGCCCCGGTGACGAAGACATTCACGGCGCCGTGCTGGGCGGCGCGTTCATGGATGAGCGCGACGGTCCCGGCGTTGTCAATGGCGGGCGACGTGTTCGGCATGCAGACAATTGAGGTGAAGCCGCCTCTGGCTGCCGCGGCGGTGCCGGTGGCGATATTCTCCTTGGCCGTCTGGCCGGGCTCGCGTAGATGGACATGCAGGTCAATCAGGCCGGGGCAGACAATTTTTCCTTTTGCGTCAAATCGTTCGGTGGCTTCGGATGCCTGGGCGGCGGCCGTCTTGCCGATGGCGGCAATTTTCCCATCCAGGATGAGCAAATCCGCAATGGTGTCGGTCTGGTTGGCGGGGTCTATGACTCGCCCGCCGGTCAAAAGCAGCGAGTTCATGCGCGGCGAGCATACGCGCGGCGGGTTGACAAGGCAAGCACCGGCGATATGATTTACGACGCTGCAAGTCTCGCGGGCTTGCCGTGCCAAAGCGCAACCGCGCGAAGGCGGGCGTAGTTCAATGGTAGAACGGAAGCCTTCCAAGCTTCACACGTGGGTTCGATTCCCATCGCCCGCTCCACTTTCGATTTCATTCAATGAAATCAATTGTTCTGTAAATTTCCAGGCTTCAAATAATTGACCAAAAACTGAAAATGGCCGTTTTGGTGTCTTGGCTATTTACAAACTGCGGGTGAAGCGGGAACGATATTTTGCTACCTGGCCAGATGACACGCCGCCCAATGTCCGGAGGAGATTTCGCGCAACGCGGGAACTTCCACCTGGCAACGCGCTTCGGCCATCGGGCAGCGCGGATGAAATGGACAACCGGGCGGTGGATGAATCGGCGAGGGCACGTCGCCCGGCAAAACGATGCGCTGGCGTTTTGATTCCGGATCCACTTCCGGCACGGCGGAAATCAGCGCCTGTGTGTACGGATGCCGTGGTGTGCGGATGAGGGTTTTGGCTTCGGCGGTTTCCACGACCTTGCCGAGATACATCACCATCACCCGGTGGCTGATGTGTTCAACGACCGCGAGATCGTGGGCGATGAAGAGATACGCGATGCCATGCTCCTGCTGCAAATCGCCGAGCAAATTAATTATTTGCGCCTGCACCGAAACGTCCAGCGCGCTCACCGGCTCGTCGCAAATGATCAGCTCCGGCTCGACCGCCAGTGCGCGCGCGATGCCGATGCGCTGCCGTTGCCCGCCGGAAAATTCGTGCGGATAACGCTGCGCGTAAACCGGGTCGAGGCCGACATCCTTGAGCAGTTCAAAAATCCGTTTCTGCCGCGCGGTTTTGCTGTCGGTCAATTTGTGGATGTCCAGCGCCTCGCCGACGATCTGTTCGACCGTCATGCGCGGATTGAGCGAGCCGTAAGGGTCCTGGAAAATCATCTGGAACTTGCGCCGCCGCGCGCGCAATTCCGAGCCGCTCATTTCCAGGATGTCCTCGCCGTCGAGCGAGATTTTGCCCGCCGTCGGTTCGACGAGCCGGACGATGGCGCGGCCGAGCGTCGTTTTGCCGCAGCCGCTTTCGCCGACGAGGCCGAGCGTTTCGCCCGGCGCGATGCTGAAGCTCACGTCGTCCACCGCCTTCACGAATTCGCGGACGCGGCTGAACATCCCGTGCTTTACGGGAAAATGCACTTTCAGATTTTTGACTTCGAGCAGGTTCACAACGACTTCAATCGCTTAAGAAGTTGGTCATATTCCACGTGTGTGCCAATCCAAAACCAGAATTAAATTTCCCTTGCGCCGGCCCAGCGCGCGGTAATTTTGATTGATCCGGACCGACCACACATCTTGCAGCAATTCCTTGAACTGTAATGAAGGATTGAAAGGCTCTCCCAGCCAGAAATGAAATTTCCCCCGCGCCAGTTTTTGGATCGCTTTTGGCAAAGCGTCGAAGCCAGCCCAGAAATCCTCGTGCGTTTTGGAAATCACGGAAGGTCGCGCAGTTTTCCTGTGGCGATATCTTTGTCCACCTTGGACAGCATTGTGTCCAGCTTGCCGGCGGCGATGTCACGTTTCATCTGCTCATCCCACTCGTCGTCCTGCCAATTACCAAGACAGCGCGCGACCTCGGCGCGCTCTTCGAGCGTCAGCTTGGGAATCGCAGCCTTGATTTCAGCAACCGTGCTCATGCTGGAAAATTAAGCGCAATGCGGTTTGGCGTCAATGGGGCAAAAGTGCGAAGAATCAAAACCGCTTGTTGTATTCCTCGTGCGACCCAATCCATTCCCAGAGGAAAATGTCGCCGGAAAATTTGCCGACGGCGCGGTAATGACCGCCGACGCGCACCGACCAATCAGACTTGCCGATGGATTTGAAATGGAGCGACGGATGATAAGCGTTTGCCGACCAGAGCCGGTAATTCTTTTGCGCCAGGGTCCGCACCTCCGTTGGCAGCGCGCGATAGAGCCGCCAGAATTCGGACGTTCCTCGGCTGGGAATGATCACGATTCGCGCAGGATGTCGGTGAGCGGAATCGTTTTGCCGGCGGCATGTTCGGCCTCCGCCGCGTCATGGAGCGCGCCGAACTTGCCGGCGGCGGCATCGCGCTTCATCTGCCGGTCCCAATCGTCATCCTCGAAAGGATGCAGCAACGCCTCCAGTTCGCAACGCTCTTGCAGCGAGAGTCGGTCAATCGCAGCCTTGATTTCAGCAACCGTGCTCATGCGGGAAAATTAAGCGCAAGGCGGTTTGGCGTCAATGCGGCAAAACTGGATTTACCGCAGAGACGCGGCTTTAGGAAATCAGACGGCTGCTGCTGGCGGTTTGAATGCGTTATTCAAATGCGCTTTTTGTATAAAAATCTTCATGATTCGGATTGAGCAAATGTTTCGTGTCGAAGTTTTCAAGCAGCCCATATTTTTCAATCAGAGGCTTGAACTTTTCACCGTTAGGACTAATTCCATTATAGAAAAGAAGCTCTAGCTCGAACGCTGATAACTGCGCCCTTACTAAACTTGTATATCGCCTTCGATTTTTATAATCAGCGGCGGCACTTTCTGTTTTCAGCGCGTCACTTTCGTTCACAAATTTAATTATATGATAAAGCGTCCTAAAATAATGCCCTAGGCTTGCTTCGTATGAAGGAACTTCAAACATGCGCATATAATGTTGTGCTGCGAAATTAATGTCGGCGTTTTGTTCAGCCGTTCTTGATCCATAAACTGTGTGTGAAAGATTATGTAAAATCCTAAAACACTCTCTGCCATCATATTCCCTTGAATCGCCGCCAAATCCTTCCACGTTAATTCGCATTTGAGTCACATTCTGATTGTGCAAATTCAAAAGTTGGAAAAATGAATTCTCAAAATTTTGCAACTTGATGCTTTCGTGCTGCATCCGAAATTGCCTCGCTTGCTCTTCCAATTCAGTTTCCTGACGTTTGAGTTGTTGTTTTTGGGCGAGAAATGCCACGAAGATAATTAGTAATCCCGCCAAAGACCAAAAAGATGCCGTAGTGCCTTGAAGATAGCTGCCGAAATTTCCCAAATCATTCAAAAAATTATCATCCGAACGCGGTGCTTTATAACCGATGAATCCTGCGACAAATCCGAGGATGACGAATAAAATTGCAAGCCCGATGCAAATTCTAATTCCCCATTTGAAGCCTTTTTCCTTATCTGGTTCTATTGCCATAATACTTGAAATTCACGCAAACATCGCTCGATGACAATTACAATTTCAGCATAAAATTCGAATTGTTTGGTAACATGGTATTTCTTTCATTTCCAAAACGGACATCTCACAAAACGTCCGGGTTCGACTTCGACCAATTCGGGAATTTTTTCGGAACATTCCAGTTTGGCAATCGGGCAGCGCGGGGCGAACCGGCAACCGGGCGGAAAATTGCCGATGCGCGGGACGTTGCCGGGAATGGCCGAGAGGCGGTCGGCGGCGCCGCGCAGTTTCGGCACGGAATTCATCAGCGCGCGGGTGTAGGGATGCAGCGGGCGGCGCAGGAGTTCGCGCGCGGGCGACAGCTCGACGATCTGCCCGGCATACATCACGGCCACGCGGT
>Ga0182030_10000816_pt1 | contig 61288 bp, 48 predicted proteins | sample 812S3MmetaG_FD_121299 | JGI IMG/M metagenome (GOLD analysis project Ga0182030, IMG submission 121299) | Permafrost microbial communities from Stordalen Mire, Sweden - 812S3M metaG (Illumina Assembly) | ecosystem: Environmental > Terrestrial > Soil > Wetlands > Permafrost | place: Sweden... | reverse complement strand
TCGCCAAAATCGACCCCAAAGAAGAAATGCAGTTGGCTGAACAGGGTCTGGGAGACCAAGCTTGGCCCGAATATTGAGAGGCGAAGTCTACTGGGCGGACCTGAACCCGGTCCGAGGCCGCGAGCAGGCCGGGTTGCGGCCGGTCCTTATTCTGAGCCACGACCTGTTCAACAGGAAGTCCGAAACCGTGATCGCGATGGCGATTACCAGTCAAGTGCAGAAAGCCGGATTCCCCTTAACCATGGCGCTACCGCCGGACATGATGCCCAAACCCTCATGGGTGAAGATCTCGCAGATTCGAACCATTTCCATTGATCGCCTGGGCAAGAGGATCGTGGCCCTGGGTCCTGAGATGCTGAACCAGTTGGTAGATGGGTTGCTCGAGCTGATTGGCTAGTTCTTGTCGGTGTCCGCAAATCGGCGAATAGAGACGGACGCATTTCTTCGGGGGCGCACCGTGTTTTGAAAATGCGTCTGTCCCCGTTTCCCCCAACCCGGAGGCTCAAAATAGGGCAATTATATACTTGCCTAATACGGCGGGCGGTGGTACGCTGGCTTGTAATCGGCCTATTACAGTCAAAGGCTTCTCGGCTGGCGACAGGAATTGTGGCGATGCAAGGGTAGATATCGTGGCTGTTGTGCGTGGGTACTTCGATGATAGCGGCGATGGCAAGCACGAGCGATTTGCGTCAATAGGTGGCATCATCGGACATCCTCGCGCGTGGGAGATCTTCGACTCTCGTTGGAGTGTTGCGACATACGATTTACCAGGGCCATTCCATGCGACGGACTGCGATTCAAACCCGCCAAAAGGAATTTTCAAGGGATGGACCAAAGATCGTGCTGACACACTAATGGCGAGTTTGGTGAAAATCATTCCGGAAGCTAAGTTGATGTGCTTCGGGAGCATCGTTCCCGTTCCGCTTTACCGTAAAATCTTTCCAGGAAGTAAGGAAGATGATCCGTACTTGCTGGCAGTGCGGCACATGATAGTAAATATGGCGATGATTGGATCTGAGATTGCCGGATCGTTCGCGGAGGCCGATGGCGTAAAAATTTGGTGTGAAGACGACCGGGATACTTCCGCTGAAGCAATCCGGATTTACCAGGCCCTAAAACATCTCGATGGATGGGAGGATGGGAAATACTTGAAGGGATTTGCGGTGGCTAGTAAGGAACTGAACGCCATTCAAGGTGCTGATCTGATAGCGCGCGAGGCATTCAAACATATCGACAATCTCGGCCTTCGGCGCATGCGAAGGCCAGTCCGAAAATTGCGGGACAGTGCTACGTTTCACGTATGGGATGAAGCCTGCCTTGCATATCTGAAAGCCAACGGCGGCCCCACAAATCTTAGATTGCTGACTGAGTGGGGATACAAGAAACCACCAGAAGTACCGGAGATGCCCAACTTTTATCGCAGCAGTTTTGGCCATTGAAACGGCGAGTGCCATGATGAAAACGAGTTCGGTGAGGTACGGATGCCCTGTATACTAGGCGCTATAATGGCAACCGTGATGCGATGGATTGGTCTGTGCCTGCTGCTCGCCGTAATTGTTCTAGGCACGATCTTCTCAGTGCGCTCCCGCGTCCCAGCGAGCATTAAGGCGAATGCTGCCGCAGCGGAGAAGCAACTGGAGATACAGCGCGCCTTCGAGGCAAGTCCAGAGGGCAAGCGAGTTGCCGCGCAGCACGAGAAAGCGTTGCGTGATACTGAAGCTGCGAAGCTCGGTCGAGACATGTTGGCGCGGGACATGGAGAAGTTTCTCTTAGACCAAGGCGTTAACGCGCAATGCTTCACCGACGAAAGCAAGCGCGCTCTAATTATTACTGGGCCGTCCGTTAATCGCGTGTTTGCGCATCAATTTGTAACCAGCGAGGTTGCCGCCAAGCTTCGGAAATTTGGATTCACGACAGTCAGTTTTTCAAATTCAAAGAGCGGGTTTAGCGATGAGTACTTCTCGCAGGATTTCGATATAACTTCTCCGGGAGCATCACAATGACCATTCAAACCAAGCGTTTTATCGAACTGACAGATATCCTTGCACTTCGCTTTACCTGTAAGCATTGCGGAGCAACGCTGTCGCTATCCATTACTGACGACAAGTTGATGCGTGAACAGCCGACGATGTTTCTTGGCAACTGTCCAGGCTGTCAGCGACCATGGACTAATTTCGGTGGATCTACCAATGAGCAACTGATAACGAGGGTCACCGCAGCGTTGAACCGACTTCGCGAAGCACTGGCTGGCAACCCTCCAATGCCGTTTGGATTCTCGTTGGGCGTAGAGATAACACCAGAGACGATTCCAGGAACACAGCAACAGTGAAATTGTGTGATGATGAAAGCGAGAAAGCATGAAGACCGAAGTAGCAACGCAGTTGCCGGAGTGTATCGAAGGACCAGAAGCGTTCCAGCGGTTCGATGCCGGTGTACGGCAGATCCTCTCCGTTCCACACTCCACGCTTGTACGGCGCGAACGGGCCTACAAAAGGAAGGTAGCGCAGAATCCAAACCGCAGAGGACCCAAGCCAAGGGTCAACCCTTCGGCTTAGGTCCGCGCTTCCCGCGCCATGGCTTAGTTGATCGTTTCTGTTCCCGGGACCTTGCCGGTGAGTTCGGCATAGGTGAGGCGCTTGCCTACGATCTCACGCACGCCGACATCGAACCGCTCTGCATCAGTCATGTTGCGATTGTTGAACCGGAAGGCCTGCTCATCGATGTAGCGGAACAGGTGAAAAGGTTCCACGCTGATGTAGGTACCATGCAAGCCGCGCTTCAGAAGGCTCCAGAAATTCTCCATCCCGTTAGTGTGGACGTTCCCGTTCACGTACTCAACGGCGTGATTGATAACGGCGTGCTGATAGTCGGTTTCCAGTCCTTCGTAGGACTTCAGTTCATCACTGAAGATCGCCGCGCCCGCTTCGACGTGTTCGCGGATATTACTCTGAAGTTGCTTGCGGCGACGGCCGCCAACCACCATCGCGCGAACTTCACCGCCGCGCTCCATCATCCCCATAACGATGGTCTTGTCTTTTCCGCCAGTGCCGGTGATAACGCGGGCACGCTTGCTTTTGTGCATGTTGCGGGACTTCCCACCGATGAAGGTTTCGTCCACTTCGACTTCACCGGCCAGCTTGCCGCCCTGCTTGCCTTGCTGTGCCAGTCTGATCCGATGAAGCAGAAACCATGCGGTCTTCTGAGTGACGCCGAGTGCCCGCGCGATTTCGCAACTACTGATACCATTCTTGGAGTTCAAGATGAGCCAAGTAGCGGCAAGCCACTTGTCCAGACCAATCGGGGAGTCTTCCATGATGGTCCCGACCTTCACGGAGAATTGGCGTTTCTCGTGCCGATTGCTGCACTGCCACCGCAGTTGATTCTTGAGGAAGCCGACTTTGGTGCTGCCACAGATCGGGCACACGACGCCGTCTTTCCACTCAGGACGCCGCGCCACGAGGTAGTTGAGGCAGTTTTCAGGCTTCGCAAAATAGACGATTGCTTCTTGAAGGGTTCGTGGTTCGTATGCGGTTTCCATACTCTAATCATGCCACAAAACCTCGTATTAGTCAAGTATATATTTGCCCAAAATAGCGCCGACCAAGAATAGCCTTGCTATGATCCTTCGCTTCTCCGCGAGCGCCATCGGCTCCATGGTACCGCCGCTCAGGGTAGAGCCGCCGAGCCTTGTGGTGGGCGGTCGCGGGCTCGAACCGCGGACCTTCTGGGTGTAAACCAGACGCTCTAACCGACTGAGCTAACCGCCCTTCCAGATCTGAGTTTATCAAAGCGTCAAGGTGCGGGTGCAGGAAAGCGCCGCCGCTCGCTGATGCGCTCTGTGCCGTGCCGGACTTCTTAGGTGGCGTGGGCGGTTCCGCCCGCGCGTCTTTTTGATGCGGTTGAGTGTGGGCAGTGTGAACCTGTCTGCCGGCACGCTTCGCCTGCGCGCGGGCGAGCACCGCCCACGCCACCTAGCGCAGGTTTTCGTTGAACCAGGCGATCATGCGCAATAGCACGTCTTTTTGATGCTCGGGTTTGTGGAAGGAATGGCCTTCGTTCGGATAGACCACCATCTCCGTTTTCACGCCGACGGCTTTCAGGGCGTGCCAGAATTCGTAGGATTGCGGGGCGGGACACTCGCCGTCGCGGTCGCCCACTACGACCAGGGTCGGTGTCTTCACCTGCTTGATGAAATCGATGGCGGACATTTTCGCGTAGACTGGCGGGTCATCGTAGACCGACGCGCCGAAGTAGGGGATCATCCAGGTGTCGATGGCGTTTTCGCCGTAATAACTTTTCCAGTTGGAGATTCCCGCGCCGGCCACGGCGGCTTTGAAGCGGTTGGTCTGCGTGACGGCGAACATGGTCATGAAGCCGCCATAACTCCAGCCGGTGATGCCGATGCGCTGCGGATCGACCGGGGCGGATCGGACGGCTTCGTCGACTCCGGCCAGAATGTCGCGCAGGTCGCCGCCGCCGAAATCGCGCACGTTGGCGGCGGCGAATTTCTCGCCCTGGCCGTAACTGCCGCGGGGATTGGGCATCAGGACGAAGTACCCCTGCTGCGAAAGCAAGGCCGGGTTGTATCCGGGGCGCGGCCAGGAAGGCTTGACGGAAGACGCGGGACCTCCATGCACGGCCACCACCATGGGGTATTTCTTCGACGCGTCAAAATTGGCGGGGTAGATTAGCCAGCCCTGAATATTGAAACCGTCGTTCGACCAGTGCAGACTCTTGGCTTCGCCCCAGAGCGGCTTGCGGGAGCGGTTTTCCTGGGTGACCGGTTTCCAATCGCCGATGCGGCCGCTCCAGACTTCGGGCGGCTGCTGCCAGGAATGGCGGATCAGGGCGCTGGATTTTCCATCGGCGGTCATGGAGATGCCGGAATCATCGAAGGGAGGGTTGATGCTTTCATCGCCCTGCCAGAGGCGCTCCGTCTGGCCGGTGGCCGGGTCGAGTTGCGAGATGGCGCTGCCGCCATCATGGTGCTCGGTGAAGAAGAGCCAGCGGGAGTTCTTGGGCCACGTAATGTTGCTGGCCGATGCGGACATTCCGGGCGTCAGATTCTTTGCGGCGCCGCCTGAAGCCGGCACTTGAAAGACGTCCCCGCCGGTGGAACCTTCATCGCTCATCAGGCCGCCGATGAAAACGACGGACCGGCCGTCGGGCGAAAAGCGGGGCGCGGCGATTTGCTGTTCGACGGGCGGTTTGTAGATGGATTTCATTTCGCCGGAAGCTGCGGACACCGTATACAGCTGGGCGGTCCACCAGTTGGCGTCGCCATCGCCGGGCGCGGCGGTGGCGGCAAAGGATGCGCCGCCAGGAGCCCAATCGTATTCGTAAATGTACATGTCCTTGGGCGTGAGCGGACGCGCGGCGCCGGTGGTGGTATCGATCAGGGTGAGGCGCTGCTCGAAGATTTGCGACTGGAGCACGCCGGAATCGGGCGGCACGGGATCGAGCGGTCCGGCGGCGTGCGGCAGATTCTCCGTGAACAAGATGGCAATGTGTTTGCCGTCGGGCGACCATTTGGGTTCGGCCAGCAGACCCTTCAAGTGCGTCAACTGGCGGGCAGGGCCACCTTCGGCGGGCGCGACGTAGAGCTGCAACTGTTCCTTCTTGGCGCAATCGGAAAGAAAGGCGAGCTGCTTGCCGTCGTCCGACCATGCAAGCGCTTGTTCGTCACAGGTCACCTTGCCATCGCCGGCAGTGACTCGGACCCGTGGGGCGAAATAGATGGTGGATTGCGCGGGCGCGGCCATGGCCTCCACATAGGCGACATGCGCGCCGTTGGGTGAGATGGCGGTTTGCAGAAAGCGGTGTGTACCGGCGATCTCGGCCAAAGCAGGATCGACGGGGACCACGGTCTGGGCCTGGAGAAGAGCAGCCGCAAAGAAGAGGATGAGTCGCATTAAGTTGAGAGCTTATCAGATTGGGTGAGGCGTGGAGGATGCAGAGGAAAACCTTCAACGCGGAGACGCGGAGGAGCGGAGAAAAAGGGAGGGTCGGAGTCGAAGAGCGGCAGCGGGGCACACAGTTGCTCAGGGGCGAAGAACTATCTGGCCGAATCAAAAAAACAGCGTGTCGAGATGAGTCTCGACACGGCACGCAAGAGTGCGTGCGCCACGTTTAGTGACCGTTCAATGCCTTGTCGACGGCGGCTTGCAATTTGGCGACATCGCCGCCGCCCAGATCGCGGTAAACGATGTGGCCCAGGCGGTCGATTACGAAGGTGGATGGGTAGGCTTCGACGAAATAGCGCGTGGAGACGTCGGGTTCGGCGCCAATCAGCAGAGGGAAGTGAACGCCCTGGGAGCGCGCAAAGTTTTCGACCGTGGCGGCATCCTCGCCGACATCCAGCCCGAGGAGCACCAGGCCGCGCTTTTCCCAATTGAGGTACATCTTTTGCAGGTGCGGCATGAGGGCGCGGCAAGGCCCGCACCAGGTGGCCCAGAAATCGACGATGATCACTTTGCCTTGAAACTCGCGCAGGTTGACGGGGTTGCCGCCGGTATCGGGCAGCGTGAAATCCGGCGCCACGGCGCCCACCAGCGGCTTGGACGCGGCTGCAACGGCGAGAGAAGAAGCAGCATGTGCCGAGGCGGACGGCGCAAATTGAAACTGCGATTCGGACATAGGCTGGTTCTGCCGGACCAGACGATAGAGAACAATCTCCGTGGTGTTGGGCGAATAGGTGATGGCTTTGTAAACCACGAAGCTTTGGCGGTCGATGCGGTACATGGTGTGCTGCGCGCCTTCGATGCTGCCCCGCGGCCACTGGTTGCGCTCCACATCCACCACATAGATGGCGACCGGTTTGCCATCCACCACGAACTGTTCCTCGCGCGCGAGGTTGGCGCGCTGGACGTGCTTGTCGATCTGGGCCAGCGCCGCGGTGCGCGGGCCGGCGGCTTCGGCCAGGAGTGTTTTCGAGTATTCGCCGGTATCAGGCCGATAGCGCCACTCGGAGAGACCGTCGCCGATGCGCAATTCGCCGCCAGCGGCGTCGGGCGCGACGCGGTATTTCCCCGGGCCGGCGGCGGTTTCGGTGAAATGGCTTTCGGAAACGTCGGAACCGTGGACCGTTTGTACCGTGACGCGGACTTCATAGCTGCCGAGACCGCTGTAGACGGCTGCGACGCGTTGCAGAATTTCAGCGGGCGTAGCGGCAAAGGTCAGGCACGGAACCAATAAGAGCAAGCCGGGCAGGTGGGATCTCATGCTGAGATTATGTACCTTCCAGCAAGCCGCAGGCAACGTGCGCTTCCGTTGCGGCGAAACTGACGGGCACCCCCGCCAAGGCGTTACGTTTTGGTAGAGACTGCGCCAGGGAAGGCCGACCGGCCCGCGAACCGGGAGACCGCACAGAGGCGCTCCTCAATCCGCAGAAACTGGTTGAACTTCGCGACGCGCTCACTGCGGCAGCCTGAGCCGGTCTTGATGTGGCCGGCGCCGGTGGCAACTGTCAGGTCGGAGATGAACGTGTCCTCGGTTTCGCCCGAGCGGTGGGACACAAAGCAGCGGTAGCCGTGGCGCGCCGCCAGTTCCATGGTGTCCAGGGTTTCCGACACGGTTCCGATCTGATTCAGCTTAATGAGGACGGCGTTGGCGATTCCTTTGTCGATTCCCTCTTGCAGGATTTTGGGGTTGGTGCAGAAAACATCGTCCCCCACGAGTTCGATCTTCGAGCCGAGAGCTTCGGTCAAGTTGCGCCAGCCCACCCAATCGTTTTCACCCATGCCATCTTCGAGCAGGATGATGGGGTATTGCTTGACCCACGACTCCCAGATTTTGATCAGTTCGTCGGAAGTGATGGCCTTCCGGGTGGATTTGAAGAGCACGTACTTGCCGTCGTCCCACATTTCGCTGGCGGCGGGATCGAGGCAAATGGAGACATCGGTGGACGGCTTGTAGCCGGCTTTCACGATGGCATCGAGAATGAGTTCGACCGCTTCGTCGTTGGATTTGAGATCGGGCGCGAAGCCGCCTTCATCACCCACGGCGGTGCTCAGTCCTTTGCCGCGCAGCACCTGCTTGAGCGCGTGAAAGGTCTCCATGCCCATGCGGATGGCTTCGGCGAAAGAGGGTGCGTGATGCGGCGCGATCATGAACTCCTGGAAATCGACCGTGTTGTCGGCGTGCTTGCCGCCGTTGAGGACGTTCATACAGGGCACGGGAAGAGTGCAGGCATTGGAGCCGCCCAGATAGCGGTACAGAGGCAGGGAGTGAGCGGCAGCCGCGGCACGGGCGGTCGCCATGGAAACGGCGAGGATGGCGTTGGCTCCCAGATTGGATTTGTTGGGTGTGCCGTCGGCGTCAATCATGGCCTGATCGATGGCCCGCTGATTGGTCGCGTCCATGCCTTTGACGGTGGCGGCCAGGGCGTGGCTAACATGGCTGGCGGCTTTGGTGACGCCCTTGCCGCCGTAGCGGTTCTTGTCGCCGTCGCGCAATTCGGCGGCTTCTTTTTCGCCGGTGGATGCGCCGGAAGGAACCGCCGCAGTGCCGACGGCTCCGCCATCGAGCCAAACCTCGGCCTCAACGGTGGGATTGCCGCGAGAATCGAGAATCTCACGCCCGATCACATTCACGATTTTGGTCATTGATGACTCCTTCTGTGGTGCGAATGAAAGTAAACTGCTCCAAAAATGAAATAGCTCCTGCCAGACGGTAGGAGCTATCAGAACCGGTTGCCCGGAACGGTTGAAGGTGAGGCCCATCACCTATTCGGATTAGAAACTCGACTATAACTTACGGCAACGGGCGGGGCAATAAAAAGGGACCGTGAGGTGCGCGACACATCTGGGATTGCAGCGTTGGGCGGTTTGCTGTATTCTCTGATCAGGCGGTGGAGTTCGCTAAACTGCCGCGTTCAAGCGGCCAATGACTCCTGCGGCAATGACTTGCTGTAGGGGCTTCCAGGCCGAATCCCTTACAGTTAAATTTGAATACCGGAGACCGGCATGGAACAAGTGTGGTTTTCGGCAGCGCTGTGGCTGGTACTGGCTTTGGTCGCCACGATGCTGTCAATTTGGTTCAGGATCTCGACGGCGCTCTCAGAGATTGTAGTGGGCACGGTGGCGCAGCTCATCATCGGCGCCTTGATCGGCACGGAGGTGCTGGGCGCGAAGTCGGCCTGGGTCGGCTTTCTGGCGGGAACCGGAGCCATCGTGCTTACGTTTCTTGCCGGGGCGGAACTCGACCCCGGTATCTTCCGTACGAAGTGGAAAGAGGCCATGGTGGTTGGGCTGGTCGGCTTTTTCGCGCCATTTCTGGGCGCCGCGGCCGTAGCGCACTTCGTGCTCAGGTGGTCCATTCCGGCAAGCTGGCTGGCCGGAGTTGCTTTGTCCACCACTTCCGTGGCCGTCGTATATTCCGTAATGCTGGAATTCGGTTTGAACCGGACCGATTTTGGTAAAGGCATCCTGGCGGCTTGTTTTGTGAACGATCTCGGAACGGTGATTGCGCTGGGGTTGATCTTCGCGCCGTTCACCATGCGGACGCTGATCTTTGTGGTGGCGAGTATCGTGGTCTTCGGAGCGCTGCCGTTTGTCACTCCCTGGTTCTTTCAGAAGTACGGCGGGCGCGTGTCGGAACTCGAAACAAAATACATTCTGCTTCTGCTCTTCGGAATGGGTGGTTTATCGGCATGGGCGGGCAGCGAGGCCGTGCTGCCTGCCTACATCATCGGGATGGTGCTGGCCGGGTCGGTAGGAAAGGATCATATTCTGATCCGGCGTTTGCGCACCTTGACCTTTGGACTGCTGACACCGTTCTACTTCATTCGTGCCGGATCGCTGGTATCCGTGCCGGCGCTCGTCGCCACGCCATTCGCTTTTCTGGCGCTATTCGCGGCCAAAATGGTGAGCAAAATGGTACCGCTGGTTCCCACAGTGCGGGCGTTCAATCATGAAGGGCACCAGGGGTTGTATTACTCGCTGATGATGTCCACCGGACTGACGTTTGGCACCATTTCGGCGTTGTTCGGTCTCAATCACCAGATCATCACGGCGGCGCAATATTCGTATCTGGTGGCGACCGTGATTGCCAGTGCGGTGATACCGACGGCCATCGCCAACGCATGGTTCATGCCCCGACACTTGCTACCGAAGGCCGAGCCGGCGGTGCGGCCGATGGCTGCGATGGCAGGGGAAGCCGGCGCGGGTGAGTAATATCGTCCGAATTCCGATGGGCGTCGCGGGAGATTTCCGAACGGATGAACACCCGGACCCCGATTCTTCGTGGGAGCCGGCCCTGCGGCTGGCCGAAGAAGTGGCCGGCCAGTATGAGATTTCGGCGCTTTCGGGGCTGCTTGCCAGTACGCGGGCGTCGGCAGAGCAGGACGAGATCAGCGTCGCGGTGCTGGGACGCTTCAAGGCCGGCAAGAGCAGTTTCCTGAACCATTTCATAGGGCGCCATATCCTTCCGGTGGGGGTGGTGCCGGTGACGGCGGTGGTGACGGAAATCCGCTTCGGGGCCAGGGAACAGGCGCGAGTTTATGATCGGGATGGCCGCCAGACGGAAGTGCCGCTCGACCAGATCGGAGGCTACATCTCCGAAAAGGAAAATCCGGAGAACGTCAAAGAAGTCGAGCTGATCCGTGTAGAACTGCCGGAATTGCGACGTTTTCGCGGCCTGAAGTTCGTCGACACGCCGGGTCTGGAGAGCGCGCTGTCTCACAACACGCAGACGTCGCTCGACTGGCTGCCGAACGTGGGGCTCGCGCTGGTTGCGGTGAGCGTGGACCCGCCTCTTTCGCAGCGTGACATCGACCTGCTCCGGAGCCTGTACCAGTACACGCCGAAAGTGGGCGTGCTGTTGACCAAAGCGGACCTGTTGAGCGAACGCGAGCTGGAAGAAGTGGTGGAGTATGTAGGCGTCCAGTTGGGCAGGAATCTTTCCGCAACGCCGCGGGTGTTCCTCTATTCCACCAAGCCCGGTTTTGAACGGTTCCGCGAGGCGTTGGAAGCCGAACTGGCCAGCGGGACCTTGGAGCGCTTCGCCGAAGAGCGCGAATCCATTCTCTCCCGGAAAATGGACACGCTCCTGCGGGAATGCGGGGACTACCTGGCGCTGAGCCTGAAGTCGGCGGAAATGGTGGAGTCGGAGCGCAAGGCACTGAAGCAGCAGGTGACCGGCGAGAAGGAAATTGTCGACGAAGTGAAGTCGTCGGTCCGGCTGGTGGTGCAGTATGCCGCGGCCGGAACGCGGTCGATGGTGAGCAATCAACTCGAAACCCACCAGAACGCTGTGGAGTGCGCGCTGTTGGACGCCTTCGAAAGCGAATTCCCGCACTGGACGGAGAGCCTGGCCGTGATGTTGGGCCGGTTCGAAGAATGGCTGGCAATCAGGCTGCGGGACGAGCTTACGGCGCTTTCCGTACGGGAACGCAGTTTGTTTCTGGCGCCATTGCAAAAAGTGCGGAAGCAGGCATTCCGCGCGCTGCAACAGTTTCGGGATCGCCTGTCGGAGCGCACGGAGCGGGCGTTTGGCGTGCCACTGCGCACCACCGAAACCGAAATCAACGCGGTGGAACCCAGTACGCCGGACATCAGAGTGGGGCGCGTGTTCGACAGGAACTGGGAGTTGCTGTCGCCGGTGCTGCCGGTTTGGCTGGTCCGGGGCATGGTGCGGCGCCATTTTGAGCGCACCATCCGCTACCTGGTTTATCAGAACCTCAGCCGGCTTGGTGCGCAGTGGGAAGAGAGCATCCATGTTGCGCTATGGAGCGTGGAGAAAGAAGCCCGCCGGCGCCTGGACGATTTACTTGGCACCGTGGAGCGCCTGGTGGAGAACGGCGGCAATCAGCGGGCGCGGCAACTCCGCACCGATCTGGAACGGCTTCGGCAGGCGCGGGAAGTTTTGGCAGCGGAAGGCAAGAACTGATGCCGCAGGGATGCCGCGGACGGCGACGGGCGTTATGCTTGGGTTGGTAGCGGTTCGGTTTGGGTAGTTGGCCAGGCGCTGACGGCCGCGGAAGGAGTTGGCATGCTCCAGAAGGGTACGGCAAAGAAGGTCACCATCTTCATCAATGAGGACACACAGCACCATTTTGGATCGCTGTGCGATTCCATAATGACGTTCCTGCTTCACAAAGGGGTTTCCGGGGCGACTGCCACGCGCGCGATGGCCGGTTTCGGGGCGCACCAGGTGATGCACACTACCAAAATCGAAGTGCTCACCGAGCACCTGCCGATTCGCATCGAGTTCATCGAATCCGCCGTGAAAATCGATGAGCTGATGCCCACGCTCTACGACATGGTCACCGATGGCGTGATCGAAGTACAGGATACGAATGTGGTGAAGGTTGCCAGCAAGGAACGCCCATCGCCAGCGAAGGGACCGCATACGGAAATGCGCGGCACGGCGCGGCTGATGCGGATTTACATGGGCGAATCCGACAAGTGGCAGGATGAACCGCTGTACGAAGCCGTGGTCAAACAGCTGCGGATGATGGATATTGCCGGAGCCACGGTGTACCGCGGCATTCTGGGGTATGGAGTCAAAGGACACACGCACAAGAGTGGGCGGCTGCCCTTCTCCAGCGACCTGCCGATCATGATTTCGGTGGTGGATTCCGTGGAGAAGTTGGCGAAGGCGGTCGACGAAATCGAAGCGATGATGCAGGACGGCATCATTGTGTTTTCGGACGTGGAAATTATCCGGCTGCTTCAGGGCAACACGGCAGTGGAGGCTCCCCATGCGAACGGTTAAGAACGCCAAGCTGCTGCGGCTGCATTTCGGCGAGAGCGACCAGCACCAGGGAAAGCCGTTGTACGAAGCGATTGTGAATCGCTGTAAGGAACTTGGAATTGCGGGCGCCACGGTATTTCGTGGGCTCGAGGGATATGGAGGGTCGGCGGAAATCCACCGGCATCATTTGATCCGTAAAGATCAGCCGATTGTGGTGACGATTGTGGATACGGCGGAAAATTTGAGCCGGCTGATTCCGGAGGTGGAAGAGATGATGGATACCGGGATGATCGCCACCTCGGATGTGGAATTTATGCGGATTGAGAAGACGGCTGCGAAGAGTTAGGGTTTCCGGAAATGATCCCAGCCGCGGGCGGGCAGCGGCGCGCCCTCGAAAGCGACGGACGGTGTGCCGCGGCGGATGGTTCCAATACGCGTCAGCGGTAAGCCTTCCAATGCCGATGGGACACGCACGCGCGAAGGCACGGTGAAGAGCAATTCGTAATCCTCGCCGCCGTCCAGGGCCTGTTGGAGCGTGGCGCCGGGATAGATGGGCGGCGCAGTGATTTCGGCCTTCACGCGCGAGCAGCGGCAGAGACGATGGAGGTCGAGCGACAGGCCGTCGCTCAAATCCATGGCCGCGGTGGCGCCCAGTCGGCGCAGAAAGCGGCCGAGGGCCAAGCGCGGTTCGGGGCGCAGGTGCCGGCGAAAAGCCTGTCCCGTGCCGCGTTCGAGACCGGAGGCCGAACCTCCTAATTTGCCCGAGACGTAAATGGCGTCGCCGGGGCGTGCGCCGGAGCGGAGCAGGCCGCGGCCGCGGGGAACGGCGCCGCAGACTACGATGTCGCACATCACCTGGGGACCGCGTGCGAGATCTCCGCCCATGAGTGCCACCTTTTCGCGCCGCGCCAGACGGAGCAGGCCGCGATAGAAACCGTCGACCCAGGCGGACGCGGCCCCGGAACCGAGCGCGAGCGAAACCAGGCAGAAGCGCGGTTCGCCGCCCATGGCCGCGATGTCGCTGAGGCCGCGGGCCAGCGCCTTCCAGCCGATGTCTTCGGGGCGGTGCGTGGATGCGAGAAAGTGCACCCCTTCGAGGAGCATGTCGGTGGTGAAGAGCAGGTCTTCAGCAGAGCCGCGCTGGCGATAGATGGCGCAATCGTCGCCGATGCCCAGGAGCAGGCGCGAATCGCGCGGAACCGCCGCCAGACGGCTGATGCGGTCCACCAGATCGAGCTCGGTAGCAGGCTCGGGGACCGTGTTGGGAACTGCGGGTTTGTTACGCTTGACCATACAACCGCCATCTGAGAGAATACCTTACGCAGAAAGAATTGGTTGTTTGAGCGCGCCTCGTAAGATCTTCGCCAGCCAAGAAAGTCCGCTTTCCGGAACCTGGAAGACCCCAGAGCACGACGAACAATATCAGGAGAATTGTAGTGAAGGAAAAAGGCACAGTGAAATGGTTTAATGCCGCCAAGGGCTTTGGTTTCATCCAACGCTCGAGCGGCGACGATGTATTCGTTCACTTTTCGGCGATCCAGTCAAACGGGTACCGCTCACTGGACGAAGGCGCGGAGGTGGAGTTCGAAGTCAAGCAGGGACCGAAGGGACTGCAGGCTGAGAACGTGGCTTTGGTCTAGAAAGTTCGGAACAAACAATTCGAAGAAAGAAGAGGGCTCCGGCGCGGAGCCCTTTTTTTTGAGGATGGGGATCTTCAACGCGGAGGAGCGGAGTAGCACTCCGGCACGCACCAGTGCGTGCGCCACGAAAGCAGCGCCGGCTTACTGGATGACTTCGCGGCCTACTGCCAGATTCAGCTGGCCGGCGGCGGTGAGGTATGAGCCGATCAAATTCAAGTAGGCTACATACGTGGCGCGGTAATCGCGCTGCGCGTCCAGGTAATCGAGCAGAGCGGCTTGGCCGCGTTGATAGGAAAATTCCATGGTGTCGCGCACATCCTTGGCCAACTTCAGGTATTTGTCGCGGTAGGGTTTGAGCAGCTCAATGTTGCTGGCGACGGTGGCGTAGGCGGAATCGACGTCGCCATAAACCTGCGCTTGCACCTGCTGGTGGGAGCGTTCGGCGTGCGTGATGTCGAGTTGCGTGCGAAGTTTTTCGCCCTGATTACGATCGAAAATGCGCAGCGGCACGCTGACGCTGAAGCCGATGTATACGTTGAACGGCGGGTTATGGGCGGCGTCGACGCCAAATGTGGGATCGGTGGAACCGTTGGCCACGGCCAGTTTGTGATCCGTCTGGGCCTTATCTATGGCCTGCTGGGCCGCTTTGAGATCGGGACGCGCGGCTTCGGCTTGCGCATGAAATTCCACCACGGGTGGCAGGCGGTCGGAGAAATCGAACGGTCCGGAGACATCGAATTGATCGACCGGCGTGCGGTCGTTGAGCAACTGCAGCAGCATGATTTTGGCGGTGCGCAGATTGACCAGGGCGGTCTGATAGTCGGATTCGTATTGCACGCGCTGCACCTCAAAGCGGTTCATGTCGAGTTGGGCGATGTCGCCGGCGCGCAGGCGGTCGCGGAAGATGGCGAGTTCCTTGTCGAAGTATTCGAGGTTGTCCTTGGCCAGCGCGAAGACGGCTTTGGCCTGGAGAGCCTGCACAAAGGCGCTGCGCAAGCCGAACAGAAGGTTGCGCACCATATCCTCCTGCTGCGAGATGGCGATGGAAGTACCCTGCTTGGCGCTGTCGAGGCGCAATTCGCGCTTGTGTTCGCGCTCATGCAGGTAATTCATGGAGATCAGCGGAAAGGCGCCGGTGAGCGGCCGGTAAGGGTTGGGGCTGAAAGGCTGCAACTGGTCGAGGCCCAGCGTGGCGTTGGGATTGGGTCGCAGATAGGCGGTGATTTCCTGGGCTCGGGCCTCATCGATGCTGATCAGGCCGGCGCGCAGCGCCGGGTTGGCGGCTTCAAAACGCGCCTCCACCTGCGGCCAGTCGAGAGCGGTCTGCGCGCGCGCGCCCACCGTCCAAACCATGGCCGTGCCTACTGTCCAAACAAAACGCCGCATTTGATTTCCGAGAGTCATATCACACCTGCAAGGTATCGCCGTCGCGGGCCACCAGCGCGTAGAGCACCGGGGCGAGAAAGACCGAGAGAAGCAGCCGGGACGCCAGGCCGCCGACTATCACAATGGCGAAAGGCTTTTGCGAATCGCTGCCGATGCCGGTCGACATGGCCGCCGGCAGCAGGCCGAAGCAGGCCACCAGGGCGGTCATCATGATGGGCCGCAACCGCAGGACGGAAGCTTCCAGAGTGGCTTCGATGATGGGCTTGCCCTCCAGCCGCAGTTTATTGATGAACGAATAAAGAATGACGCTGGTTTGCACGGCAACGCCCATCAGGGCGACGAAGCCGAGCATGGAAGAAACGCTGAAATTGGTGTGCGTCAGGCGCAGCGCCAACAGGCCGCCCACCGGTTCGGTGACCAGCACACTGAAAAAGATGATGGCGGGGAACTTGAAGTTGCCGTAGAGTGCGAACAGAATCGCCAGCACCAGAACCACCGTCAGCGGCAGAATGATTTTCATCTGCGCCTGCGAGGCCAGATAGTCCTTATATTCGCCGCCCCATTCGAACCTGTAGCCGATGGGGAGCTTGACGGCGTCTTCCACTTTCTGGCGCGCTTCACCGACGGCGCTGGCCAGATCGCGGCCTTCCACGCTGAACTGAACACCGATGTAGCGCGAATTCGCTTCGCGATAGATGAAGGACGCACCGCTTTCTTCCTTGACTTCGCAGAACTGGCTGAGCGGCATGTACTGGCCGTCGGGAGTGGCCACCAGAAGGTTGCGGATGGCGTTTTCGTCGTTGCGGAACGGCTCCTGCATGCGGAGCACAAGATCGAACTGGCGTTCCCCCTGAATCACCTGGGTGGCGGCCTGGCCGCCCAGGGCCGTGCCGATCAAGGTGTTGATGTCGCTCACGTTCAATCCGTAGCGGGCCAGTTTGGCGCGGTCCGGAGTGATGATGAGGCTGGGCTGTCCGGTTTCGCGCACCACGGTGATTTCCGTGATGCCCTTGGTCTTGGTGAGAATGTCCTTCACCTGCGTGGCCTTTTGGTCCAGCAGGTTGAGATCGGAGCCATAGATCTTGACGGCGAGGGCGCTCTTGAGGCCGGTTTCCGCCTCGTCCACGGCGTCCTCGGCCGGTTGCGTGTAATTGAAAATCACGCCGGGGAAAGCCTCGAGCTTCTTTTGAACCGCTTCAATCAATTCGGGTTTGGAGTGAATGTTGCCCTTCCAGGCGGCGTCATTGTAAGGCTTGAGGCCGACGTAGAATTCATTGTTGAAGAAGCCGGTGGGGTCGGTGCCGTCATCGGGGCGGCCCAACTCATTGGCCACAGTGGTCACCTGGGGAAAACTTCTGAGGATGGTGCGGATCTGCGGCGAAAGCGCGGAGGCTTCCTCGAAAGAGATGGTGTAGGGAGTGGTGGCGCGTACCCAAAGCGCGCCTTCATCCAGATGTGGCATGAACTCCCCGCCGATGCCGGGTATCAGCAGTAGCGAGGATGCGAAAACCAGCAGTACCAGGCTGAGCGTCGCCAGACGGTGGCGCAGGCACCAGCCGAGTGTGCGGCCGTACTGGCGGCGGACGAATTCGTAAGCCCTGACGTTGGGTTCCTGAATGCGGCCGCGCAGCAAGAAGGCGCACAGCACGGGCAGCACGGTAAGAGCGCAGAGCAGCGCGCCCAGCAGCGCGAACGACATGGTGTCGGCCATGGGCTGGAAGAGCCGGCCGGAAGGGCCGCTAAGGACGTAGATGGGCAGATAGCCGGCGATGATCACGGCGATGGCGTAAAAGATGGGCCGCTCCACGTCGTGGGCGGCGGCGCGAATCACTTCGACGAGATTGTAGCGCTGGTCCTTGCGTTCGGCCAATTCGCGGAAGATATTTTCCACCATCACCACCGAGCCGTCGACGATGATTCCAAAATCGATGGCGCCGATGGAAAGCAGGTTGGCGGGGATGTGCCGCCAGTCGAGGCAGATGAAAGCGAACAGCAGGGCAAAGGGAATGGTGACGGCCACAATCAGCGCGGTGCGCGGGCTGAAGAGGAAAATTCCCAGAATCAGAAGCACCAGCAGAATGCCGCGCAGCAGGTTGGCCTCCACGGTCTTGGTGGTCTCTTCGATCAGGCTCTGGCGGTCATAATAAGGGACCACCTTCACGTCTGGCGGAAGCACGTGCTCATTCAATTCCTTGGTCATGGCCTCCACGCGCTTGAGGATGACCTGCGCCTGTTCGCCGACGCGCATGAGAATCACGCCTTCAACGGCTTCATCGTTGTCCATATAGCCGAACTGGCCCAGGCGGGGCGCGTAGCCGATCTCGGTGGTGGCCAGGTCCTTGACCTTCACCGGGATGCCGTTCTTTTCCTGCACGATGATGTTGCCGATGTCGGCGGTATCGCGAATCAGGCCCAGACCGCGGATGTAGTAAAACTGCCCGCCTTGAGAATAGAAGCCGCCCCCCGAGTTGGCGTTGTTGTTTCCCAATTGCTGGAAGATCTGGGGGACGGAGACGCCGTAAGCGAAGAGCTTGTTGGGGTCCATCAGTACCTGGTATTGCATCGTGGTGCCGCCCAGGCCGGAATCGTCGGCCACGCCCTGGATGGAACGGTAGTGGCGCTCCAGCACCCAGTCTTCGATGGATTTCAAATCCTGCGGGGAACGGTCCGTGCTCTGCACTACGTAGCGGTAGACCAGCCCGCTGGGGCTGAACATGGGCGAAAGACTGGGCGACACGCCGTTCGGCATGGTGGCGTTGGGCATCCGCTCAAAAGCCTGTTCGCGCACGAAATACTGGTCGACGCCATACTCGAAATTCATGGCGATGAAAGAGAGGCCATATCGGGAAATGGAGCGCAGAGAATCCAGCCGGGGAATGCCGTTGAGTTCGATTTCGAGCGGAATGGTGATCAGGCGTTCGATTTCTTCGGGGGCATGGCCGGGCCATTGAGTGATGAGCTCGACGTGCGGCGGCGAAAGATCGGGGTACGCGTCGATGGGGAGCTTCTGGAAAGACCATGCGCCCCACACCATCATGGCGATGGCGCCGACCACGATGAGGAAAGGCTGTCTGAGTGCGAAGGAAACTAGTTTGGCGATCATGGTGTGCGCCTTATTGGATACTGGTCGCGAATTGGATGAAGACGCTGCCATCCGCCAGCACGCTTTCGCCCTTTTTCAACCCGGCGGTGATGGCGATCATGCCGTTCTGCTGTGTGCCGATGGAGACCGAGCGCTGGGCGAACTTGCCGGGCTGCGCCTGGACATACACAATCGGCTCATTCTTGTCGTCGCGTAGCACGGCGGCCACGGGGACGGCCAGGACGTTCGATTGCGAACCGGTGTGAATGGCGGCTTCGACGAACATATCCTTCTTGAGCAGGCCCTCGGGGTTTTGCGTGACGATGCGGACGGGGGTTGTGCGGGTGGCGGGGTCGACAAAGGCGCCCACGTAATTCACCACCCCGTGGAACGTGTGGGACGAAGCCGGATTGGTTTCTTCGACGGTATCGCCGGTGTGGACCAGCGGAAGGTCGCGATCGAAAATGTGGCCCTGCACCCAGACAGCCGACGTATCGCTCAACATGAAACACACCGTGGCGCCGGCCTGGATGAGCATGCCGGGCGAAACCAGTTTCTGCACTACCACGCCGGCGATGGGGGCTCGTACGGCCAACTCCGTGCTGATGGCGGTGCCCTGCTGCTGGGCCCGGTCGATTTCCTGCTGCGTGATGCCGAAGATGCGCAGCGCCTGGAGGCTGGTCTGAACGTCGGTGCGGGCGTCGTTGTAATCGGCCTCGGCGCTTTCGACATCCTTGGAGGCGACGGCGCCGCGGGCCAGCAGTTCATTCATGCGATCGATGATTCGCTGGGCCAGCGCCTCGCGGTTGCGGGCCTTCCTGTAGGTGGAAATGGCGTTGGCGACATCGGGGCTGGAAACCATCAGCAGCGGGTCGCCTTCCTTCACCTTGGCGCCGGTGTCCACCAGGATGCGGGTGATGGGTCCGTTTACCTGGGTGATGGCTTGCGTGGTGCGGTCGGCGTCCCAATCCACGGTGCCGGTTGTGAGGACGGTGGTTTGCCACACAGCAGTCCCCACGGTGACCAGCTTAAGATGCGCCATCTGTTCGGCGGCCACCGTGAAAAGTCCGGCCTGGGTGTCCTGGGGTTGTGCCGCGGCGGCCGCGGGTTCATTCTTTCCGGTCCCGCAAGCGCTTTGAAAAACGGCAACCGTGAGCACCACGGCCGTGAGTAAAACACGTCCCGGTATCCACAAACACTGAGTCTGCATACAAGTACAGCCTTTCCTGAAACTCCTGGTGTTCAGCAAAATAAAATCAGCAGACCCGCGCCTTGTGGGCGCAGGACCGCGAAGCTGCTAGAGGAGTTCAGCGGGAGGCGCGCGGGAAGAACGTGTGGCGGGACGGCCGTCGTGGGTGGCTTCGAAATGCGGTGTGGATTCCAGCCAGGCAATGCGCAGGACAGGCGCCAGGGGCGTCGCGCTGGTGGATTGCAGGAACGGCAAGGAGCCCGCATAACAGACCAGGCAACCATGATCCTGCGACTGGTGTTGTGCGTGGGCGGAAGTCAGAGCGGCCGATTGACCGACGGTGACCGCGCACAGCAGGAGCAGCGCGAGTGCGAACCGAATGCGGCTGCGTGCTCTCCAGGTCATGGTTACTCAGTATACTCTGTCGGGCCAGCTTCTGTCTGGTTGCTCACGGTTATGGGACAATTACCAGCTGTACGCGATTGCTGAACTGGCCGTCGACCGAAAGGTGCAATTCCATTGTGCCATAGTTCGAAATGAATGGCAGCTGGACTTCCACCAGATAGAAGCCCACATAGCCCGGCGCCAGTCTGGCGGAAGTGGTGGCGATGGGATTGCCGTCGAGATATGTGCCGACGGAAGCCACCACCGCGGGCGGATTTTCGGCCGGCGCCGGACGGCCGGTGACCCAGTCGGGACTAACCCTGCCCAAGCCGGTGGCCATAATCTGTATACGCTGGCCGGAGTGCGCCGGGTTGCCGGAGTGAATCGGCATGCTGCTGTCGGCGTCGAACAGAAGGGGCACGCCATCGGGGTTCACGAAAATGGCGGGCGAAACCGGTTGCACCCGAAGGTCGCGGGCGATGGTGGCGCCGCCGGCAGTCCGTAAAGCCAACGCAACAGTTGGGCCGACGGCTTCAAACGGAACCTGGATCTGCGAATCGGTGCCGGCGGTGTTCCAAACGGGGTAGCCGAGACCGGCGCCGGTAACTTCATCGACGCGCTGGCCCACCACGCTGAGCAGCGAACCGGGCGCGGCGGCACGCGCCGAACCATCCGCCGCGTTCACCAGCCGCAGGCCGGTTGCGCCATGTGGCGCGCGCGCGGCGAACACTCCGTACCCTTCGAGCGCGGCGTAGAGTTGCACCCGGCTCGCGTCCAGCCGCACGTCCAGGGCGCGGGCCGCGGGCAGAGAAGATGAGACCAAGCTCCAGCTTTCGGCGGTGGCTGCGGCCGTAAGGCTGGCGTGGGTGTAATAGACTCCTGAATCCGTGGCCAGGTAGATGGCGCCCGAAGTGCGATCGGCAGTTACGGAATGGGCATCGCCCTTGGGCAGATCGGCCGTGATGTCGTGCCACACCGTACCGGCGGTGACTCGCAGGACCCGTGGGCCATCGCCACTGAGCGATGCCAGCGCCATCCCGGGCAGAGCGGGGTCCACGAAGATGTTCTGCACGGCCTGGCTCTTCAATGCCGGCGTTTCTGCGCGATCAAACGTAGCGCCACCATCCACCGATTTGAAGATCTCGCCGTCGGCGGTGCCGGCGTAGACCACTTTATCCAGCCCGCTGGTGAATGGGGTTGAAACCGCGGTAACTTCGGCATGCACCAGGGCGGTGTAGGTGCGGCGCGCCTCCGCTTCCGCCGCGATTCCCGCGGCCATTGCCGGCGCGGGCTGCCAGACGGACGCGCCCGGCGGCAATTCCAGGGCGCCCAGTTTCTCGGTCTGGATGCGTAGGCCCTGCATGCCGGCAGGCGTGGAGAGGATGCGCTCTACAGTGAGATTCGGCAGATACTGATTGAGACCGGACCAGGTAAGGCCGCCATCCATCGATCGCCAGACGCCGGTATCGTTGGCCACCGCGATCTGGTCGGGATCGCGCGGGGAAACCGCTACGCTGTGCATCTCCGGGCCCACCACGGACTGCGTGCGGTAAGCGGTCAGCGGATCCCAGCTCCTGCCGTTATCGGTAGAACGATACAACTGGCTCCCCAGGCCCCACAACTCCGCCGAATCGGACCGCAAGGCAATGGTACGGGCGGAAGGTTCGGGAATGCGGGCCGGAATCCGGCCAAATGTGACCGGCGGTTTGGGATCGCCCGTGGCCGGAACCCAGGATTCAAAGTCGAGCGTCTGAAAGACTTTGCCGGAGGCTGTGCGGGCGTACAGCAAAGAGCCGTCGTCGGAATACCAGACCTGTGCCACCGGCCCCGTAGCGGGACCAGCCAGCTGCAAGTCGGCGGAAGAATTGCCGACCGGGCGCCACTCGGTGGTCTGTGCGGAAACCGCGGCCGCGGCGGCAAGAACCAAAGCCCCCAGCCGGACCACCCTGCGAGTTGTACCCTTGTGACACACAGGCGTATATTATTGTACCTTACTTGGCCCTAGCGACAACCCAACAAACTACTGAATTAACATGATTTGCGCGCTTAGTTAGGTTCCGGTCCGATGATTGCCTTGCATGTTTGGTGCTAGACTGAACCTGTCATAGCCACTGGACAAATGGCGTCTGGGCCGTGGTCCAGGTAACAGTGTTATGCGCATGCCCTTCACGCTCTCGCGGACTGTCGGTACTCTGCTCACAGCAGTAGCCTTCGGAGTCTGCCTGACCCCTCTGCGGGCCCAATCTGACGATGTGGCCCGAGCCATCTACATTTCCGGGCGCGTTTCGGTCATGCGAGGCGGGGAACTGGCGCTGTCGCTGAACGATACAGTCCGCACCAAAGAAGTGATCGTTACCGGCCCGGACGGCTATGCGCAGTTCCGGATCAATGACGGAAGCACCTTCGAAGTCTTCCAGAGTTCGCAGGTGACCTTCCGGGCCAACTTTAACGCCATGGAAGTACTGGAACTGTGGCTCGGCAAGATCCGGGTGATGATCGATCACCACAACGGGCCCAATCCGCGGAAGGTCTCGACCCCGACGGCAGTCATCTCCGTGCGCGGCACGGTTTTCGACGTCACGGTGGAAGACCCGGACGGCACCACGCTAGTGGCCGTGGAAGAAGGCCTGGTAGGCGTGAAGCACCAGTTGCAGCCGGGCGATGAGAAACTGCTCAAGGCTGGCGAGGTTTTCCGCGTGTTCCCGAATCAGCCCCTCGGCAAGGCGCAAGGCGGCCAGGCGGGGCAGCAGGTGCTCGATGCCATCAAGCGGGCGGGGCAGGACGCCATCTATAGCCGTCCCGGCGCAAGCGGCGGTTCCGGCCCAAACGGCACCGGCACGTCCACTGGCGGGGCGAATGGCGATCAGGGCAAGAAAAAAGGCACGGGGCCCGGCGGCGCGCCAGGCGGCGGTTAAGCAGCAGGCCAGTCAACCCTCTCGTGGTATTTTGAAAACAGCGTTATGCATCGCACCGTGAGAGGACTCATCCTGTTGGCCTGCGCGTCAGCGCTGTACGCGCCCGCGCAGCCAACATCCCCATCCCAACAACCGGCGGGTCTGGAGACGGATTGGGACATCGCGGTAGTCCTCAACGAAATGAGCGCGCAGGCGGCGCGGCTGCTGCCGGTGCTGGAGCACGTCGATTCGAACGCCTGGATCGCCAAAGGGGCTCCGGAAGCCTACGCACGGCAGTTGCGCGGCAGCCGGGAACAGGCGCGGGCGCTGGCGGACGGGGCCAAAGCGCTGGCGCTGAATCCGGAGCGGGTTTCGGCCGGCCTGGAGTTGTTCTTCCGGATCCACGGCCTGGAAAACATGCTGGGTTCCGTGGAGGAAGCCCTGCGGAAGTATCAAAGCCCGGCGGATGCCCAAGCCCTGGTTGCCTTGTCTGCCCAGAATGACGCCAACCGCGACCGCTTTCAGCAATACCTGGTGAACCTGGCTGCCGAGCGGGAAAAAGAGTATGCGGTGATGGACCGGGAAGCGCAGCGCTGCCGCGGAATCCTGACGACGCCGGCAGTTCCGGCAAGGAAGAAATAAATCGATGCCATTCTCATGCAGCATCTGCGGAGAAGAATCCACAAAGATCTGCGCGCGATGTACCAAGGACACTTGCGACAATCACGTTTGCGAGAAGTGCCTGCGATGCAGCGATTGCTGCGAGTGTGAAGTGAAGCTGAACGAGCCGGTAGCGGAAGTGGTGCGTCCGGTGGAAGTGGCGGCGGAGCCTGAGCCGCCAGCGCCCGCGGAGCCAGCGGCAGATGCTACGGTCTCGGGCGAATAGCGCGAGTGGGACAGACGATCGATTTTCGTCGTCTGTCATCTTCGGCCGCCTGACGGACGACAAAAACCGATCGGCTGTCCCACCTTTGCTGATTGCCTGGAATCGGGCGCCTCAATTGTCCGTAGGCTTCTGCTCGATGTGATCGATGACGATCACCGGCATCGGGCGCTTTTGCATCTCCAGTTTCAAGCCGAGTTGCTTCTCAATGGCTTCGAAGAGCGTCTGGCCGCCGCTGGGGTCGGATGCCATGTTGCCCCCCGGTTGCGGCGGCCCGTCTCCACTGCGGCTGGCTGCGGCCACGGGCATCGCCATTCCAAAATTCCTGGTGAACGTCAGCGTCAGGTCCCAGCCTCCTTCGATTCCCGTGGCATCCAGAATGGGCCAGCTCAACTCGGGCGACATATACCGCAGCCGCTCGGCAAGTTGCGCCATGGTGGCATTCTGGCAGTTGAGAATCTGAGTACCCGGCGGCGAGCCGGCGGGTGCGGGCATGTTCTTGCACCACGTGCGGCTGGCGGGGTCGGCCTTCTTCATCTTGGGCTTGGCTGCCACCAGCGAGTAGGCCGTCGCCGGGCGATCTTCAGTGTGGTAGGTCATCTTAAAGCGATCCACCAGCAGCGCTTTCATCATGGGCGCCAGAAGGTCCATGTCCATGCCCGTCAATTGCGGTCCGCCGGAGGGCGCTTTGGCGGTGATATCGAATCGATCCGTGTCGGCCCACTTGGGTAGTCCTACGACCTGATCGTTGTTGGTTGTATTGAAGGCGCGGCCAATCAGAAATCGCATGTTCATTCCCTCAGCCAGCAGGCGCCCGCCGGGCTGCATCTGGAATCTGCCGCCTCGGCCTGCCGGGTCGCTCGGCTTGATCACGGCCACTTCAAACTCCGTGGGAGCGGGAACGGAAGGCAGGAGTTCAGCCACTTCCGGCGGGTTTGGGGTGGGCGTCTGGTTGACCTGATCCACCATCAGAACTGGTGTCGGCACTTGCTTCTCCTGCAACTTCAGGCCGAGTTGTTTCTCCACCGCTTCTACCACCGTCACGCGGTCGGCGTTTTGAATCATAGGCCCCTGGAGGCCCATCGACCAGCTGACGTCGAAGTCCCAGGCGCCTTCGAGACCGGTCTCATCGAGGACCGGGTTCAAACCCAGGCTGGCGGCTGCTCCCATCATGCCGCGCAAGCCGGCGGCGAATGTGGCCATGGTGACGTTGCGGCAGTTGAACTGCACCGTCATGCCGGGTCCCAGGGTGATTCTGGTTTCGACGCCGTTCATCATGCTGACCATCATGACGCCGCCGGCCGGCGCGTTGGAACCAGTTTGTGGTTTGCACCCGGTTTCACCCGTGCCGTCGGCCTTCTTGATCAACGGCTTTTTTCCCACTTGCAGGGCATAAGTCGGGAGCGGCTTGGAGTCTTTGTGGGTGACCAGATGGAAGCGGTCTTCGAGCATCGCTTGCAGCATCTGCTTCTGGGTTTCGGGGGTGGACTCGGGTGGAACTTTCGCCACCACATCGAAGCGGTCCATCTCGAGCCAGTTTGGGCCTCCCAGGATTTTGTCGTTGTCGAAACCATAGCCCAGGTGAATGAGATCCACCATGGTGGCGGTCCTAATGTCATACCGGCCGGCGTGCACCGGGCCGGTGCGGACGAACGGGTTGGTGGTCTTGGCGCTGACGTGGACGTCGGCGGCTTCAAACTTCGGGGCTGCTTCGGGCGGTTGGCTGAATGCCAGTACGGCGGCGCCGTGCAGCAGGATGGTCCCCAGGATTGTTCGTTTCATCGGCGTCCACTCCTTTGGTTAAGGATATGACGAAGTACGGGGCGTTGGCGTTTGGCCTATATTTTCGACTTAGTGTGATAGTGATCCGCACTCGGAAAACGTGGTGGAACACGTCCGGAGCGGGAGCATCGGGGGACACGAAGCTCCGTCTGGAAAGCCGGCGGCAAGCCGCAAACCAGAGCCCGTAGGGCGAAAGATCATAGCCCACGACGCCAGTCGTGGGTCTGGGGCGCAAATTTGCCAGCCCCGGAACGGGGCGAAAGATGCCTGGCGCGTGATTCTTCCGCCCCGTTCCGGGGCTCTGCCGTGTGCGCGCCTTCCCAGTGCTGACGCACTGGGCTATGATCTTTCGCCCCTACGTGGCTTGGGAAACGGAAAATTCGTCGCGTCCTGCGATGAAACTCGTGGATAGCGATAAAAGGCGATTATCTGGAGACGTTGTAGGCCGCGTTGACTTGACTGCGCAGAAAAGCCAGATCCTTGCGGATGGCAGCGGTTTTGGCTGCTGGCTGATAGTCGATGTGCAACGTGATTGGGCCGGCGAAGCGGGCCCTGGCCAGCGCCGCGAAGAATTTGGGCCAATCGACCAGGCCTTCGCCGAGCGGGCAGGCGACCAGCTTCGGAGCGGCGGCGTCCTGCCGGTCCCATTTGAAATCGCGGACCGCGACCATTTTCAAACGGGGCAGCGCCACGTCCAGGGCGGCAGCGAAGCCGGTGTCGCCGCCCTGGACCGTGGCATAGCCCGGGTCGAAGCAATAGCCCACCAGGCGAGAATCAATCGGACGGATCACGCGGGCGATATCGGGGACCGCGGCGCCGGTGGCGCCGTCCACAAAATTCCGGACGCCCATCACCATGTTGGTAGCTTGGGCCAGCTGCGCCACGCCGGAGATTTGCCTTTGCACCAGGCCGAGCTGCATCTCCACAGCCGGCGAGCCCGACATCGTCCAGCGGCCGGGGCGGAAAAAGGGCACCTTGATATAACTGGCCAGCCCGAGGATGTTGTCGGCGTCCTTGTCGTTGAGCGACGTGATCCCGGTGGTGATCATGGGAACGTCCAGGCCGCGGCCGGTGAAGCCTTCAAGAGCCGGCATCAGATAATTGCCCGCTTTATTGGGCGGCACGTGGCCGCCGGGTTCGCAGGAAAGATCGACGCCGTCGAAACCCAGGCTGCCAATCACCATCGGCAAATCCACCTGGCCAATCTCAATCAGAACGGGCGAGTACAGACAGAGGGCGGGGGTGACGCGCGGGCTCATGGCGCCGGGGCCGCGCGGCTGGGCCGCCAGGCTGCCCGCGCCGGCTGCCAGCGCTGCCACAGCCTGGCGTCTGGTGAGAGACATAAATCAGTGTTTCGCTGTTCGCGCAGCCTCTTCCACCGTTTGGATGGCGGCTTCGCGATCCGGTTTGTCCCACTCCTGGTGAATCTGAGTGTCGCGCATTCCGGCCGCGCGTCCCAATAGCAGGAACGGTGGGAAGGCATAGCTCTGAGTCTTCCAGCGCGCCATTTCAGTCAGCGAGCCCAATGCGCCCGCACGCAGCAGGTCGAGCGCCGCGGGGTTGGGGCTATCGGTGAGAGTGACCAGCACCTTGGTGGCTTCCACGCGATCACTCAGGTAAACCGAGTTCAACATTTCGATGAACCAAGTGGGGGCGATCCGAATTCCGAAGCCCGGCTGCTCCCGGGCCAGCACGGCGATAGCGGCCAGCGACTTCACGGCACTGGCGCGAACTCCAGCGTCGGGATCGTCCAAGGCGTATTCGAGGTCACCCACCACATCCAGCTTGCGGGGCGCGTAGCCAATGATCAGAGCCGCTACGGCGCGCTCTTCGGGAACCGAGCCGGTTTTCAATTCGTCGCGCAGCAGCGGCAGGCGGGCCGTGGCATAGTCGATGAACTTCTGTTGAATGGCGTGCACGGCGGGGTCCGCGTTGATGGTCTGTCCCTTGGCCAGATCTTCGTTCGCGGTGCCCTTCAGTTCGGCGCGCTGCATGGCGCCGACATATTGCCGGTAAAGGTCGAGCGCTTCCTGCGGCAGGGTGGTCGAGCCGGATGGATAGTCGTGAAACGAAGGTTGTGGCGAGCCCTGTTCAGCGATGCCGATGAACAGATCGGTGGCATTGCCGACGCAGCAGACGGCCTCCACATCCACCGCGATCACGCCCGGCAGTTGGCCGATGGCGCCTTCCAGATCTCCCTTCGAGTGCGGAAGCGCACCCCCGGTTTCTACCCGCGCCACCTCCAGAACCTGCTCCGCGGTGAGTTGGTGCAGACCGTACAAATTAATATTGCCGACAAGGGGCGCCTGGGCCCAGGCCGCACCGGCCAGGGCCGAACACACAAACAGCATCTGCAACCGCATTCGAGTCACACTCATCAGACGCGCAGCCCCCTGGTTTTGTTGCGGAGAATCAGGCCTGAGCCTGCTTTTGCGCGATCGGCCCGATGACCGGCAGCACCACGGTCTTACCCTGGTATGCCGAAATGATAAGGTAAAGCCAGATTGCGATACAGCCCAGCCAGATGACCAGCCATACCAACGACATGAGCGAACCAAACAGACCGAAGACGCCCACGCTTCCAGTGCTCCAGAAGATCCGCGTAATGATGCCGAAGAAAATGGAGAACACGATGTCCACTCCAATCACGGCCACGCTCACGAAAATGGACTGAAAGGCATGAAATCGCACGGCGCGGTTCTTGCTGTAAGGTTCCAATACCAAAAAGATGATGCCGGTGACCACGCCGAGAACGTAGCACAGCGCCGAGGCGACGTTGGTTTCCATGGGAGCAGAGGCTGGCATGGGAGCGGCAGCGGGGGTGGAAGCGCCGGTCGCTGGCTCGGCGGTTGCACCAAACGCCGCACCGCATTTCGGGCAGAACTTTCCTTCAACAGCACTTCCACAACTTGCGCAGAATGGCATGGATCCTCCTACGGAACTTTACTCGCAAGTTCAGCCGTTTGCAAGTGCTAAGGTGCTGGTTGACCCAAAACCAGCAGCGGGACCACGGCTCCCACCACCGCTCCGACGATCAACGCCACATTCCCAGCCCCCATGAAGGAGACCGCCAGGCCCAGCAGCGACCCGATTCCGGCGCCTACCACGGCCACCATGATTCGTTTCCACACCATTTTTATGCGCTCATTCTTACCATAACGCGGCGGCCCTGGTTTGACACCCTGAATTGGCGCTGTTAGCCTGAATTTTCATGCCTCAGGATCAGCCGCTCCGCGCCACGCCCCTGAACTCTGTCCATTGTGCCCTGGGCGCCAAGATGGTCGATTTCGGCGGGTGGGATATGCCCGTGCAATATTCGGGCATCATTGATGAACATCTGGCGGTTCGCCGCGCCGTCGGCCTCTTCGACGTCAGCCACATGGGCGAGATTGAAATCCGCGGCCGGCAGGCGGCCGAGTTGACTGATTTCGTCACCACCAATAGCGTCCACAAGCTGAAGCAGGGCCAGGCGCACTATTCCGGACTGCTTTACGAACACGGCGGTTTTGTGGACGACATTCTGGTTCACAAAGTGGCCGACGATCATTTCTTTCTGTGCGTGAATGCCGGGAACCAGGGAAAAGATTTCGAGCACATCCGGGAGCACAACCGCTTCGACGCGCAGGTGGAATTCTCCAGTGACCGCTATTCGCAGCTTGCCATTCAGGGCCCCAAGGCGCGCGCCACGCTGCAAAAACTGACGCCAGTGGACCTGAGCGCCATCAAATATTATTGGTTCCAGGATGGCGAAGTCTCAGGCACGCCGGCGCGCATCGCGCATACGGGCTACACCGGCGAAGACGGTTTCGAAATTTACGTGCCGCCCACTGAAGCCGTGCGGCTCTGGAACGAAGTGCTGGCCGCGGGCGAGGAATTCGGCATTAAGCCGTGCGGCCTGGGGGCCCGGAATACGCTGCGCCTCGAAGCCAAGATGGCGCTCTACGGCCACGAAATCGATGCCTCCATTTCACCCCTGGAAGCTGACCTGGGTTGGATTGTGAAGCTGGATAAGTACGATTTTGTGGGCCGCGCCGCGCTGGTGAAGCAGAAGGAGAGCGGCATCAAACGTCAGTTGATTGGTTTTGAAATGACGGGCCGCGGAATTGGCAGGGACGGCTACGAAGTTTACCTGGATGGCGCGCCGGCCGGTTGGGTCACCAGCGGGTCGCCCGCGCCGTCTCTCAATAAGAACATCGGTCTGTGCTACCTTCCCACGGAACAGGCGCGGACCGGCAAAACAATTCAGATTATGATCCGCAACCAGCCGGTGGATGCGGTGACGGTGGAAACTCCGTTTTACAAACGAGCGAAATGAAAATGTATCCAGAAAACTACCGATACACCAAAGAACATGAGTGGGTGGCGGCTGCTGGCGACGTGGGGACGATTGGCATTACGGACCACGCCCAGGAAGAACTCGGCGATATCGTCTATGTGGACCTGCCGAAAGTGGGGGCGCACATCGAACAAGGGAAATCGCTGGGTTCGGTGGAATCCGTGAAGGCCGTCTCCGACGTATACTCGCCGGTTTCGGGCGAAGTGACTGAGGTGAACCAGACCCTGGCCGATAAACCGGAAAGCCTGAATAGCGATCCGCACGGCACAGCCTGGCTGATTAGGATCAAGCTGGCTGACCCCGGCCAGTTGGCGGGGCTGATGAGCGCCGCCGAATACGAAGCTTACATAGGAGCCGAAAAGTAGTTGCGCTATCTTCCGAAATCCGATTCCGAACGCCGTGAGATGCTGGACGCGTGCGGCGTTTCGTCCGCTGAGGAGTTGTTTGCGCACTTGCCGGAAGCGGTCCGGCTGAAGCGTCCACTGGATCTGGCCCCGGGTATCTCCGAATACGAGATTGTTCAGTATTTCCGCGACCGCGGCGCCGAAAACGGAAACGGCTACGCTTCCTTTCTGGGCGCTGGCGTCTACCATCACTACCGGCCCGTCCTGGTGGATACGGTGGTTTCGCGCGGCGAATTTCTCACTTCGTATACTCCTTACCAGGCTGAAATTGCGCAAGGCACACTGACCACCATCTTCGAATTCCAGACCATGATCTGCCAGCTGACCGGCATGGATGTGGCCAACGCGTCGATGTACGACGGGTCCACTGCCGTGCCGGAGGCGGCCATGATGGCGGTGCGGGCCACGGGCAAGGGGCGCGTGCTGGTGGCGCGCACCGTGCATCCGGAATATCGCGAAGTGCTGCTCACGTACGCCAGGAACCAGGGCATGCCGGTGGAGGAGTTTGGCTACGACGCCAAGACCGGAGCGCTGGACCTGGAGGATCTGGAACGGAAGATGGACGACTTGACGGCCGCCGTAATCGTCCAGACGCCCAACTTCTTCGGCATCGCCGACCAGGTGAAGGAAGCCGCGCGGATTGCCCACGCGCGCGGCGCGCTGCTGGTGGTGGTTTTCACCGAAGCCGTCTCACTGGGGCTTCTGGAACCGCCGGCGGACGCCGACATCGTGGCGGGCGAATTGCAGAGTTTCGCGATTTCCCCCAGCTATGGCGGACCCTACGCCGGCATCATCGCCACGCGCGACAAGTACATCCGCCAGATGCCTGGACGGCTGGTGGGTCAGAGTGTGGATTCGCGCGGCAACCGCGCTTTCTGCCTCACGCTGGCCACCCGGGAACAACACATCCGGCGCGAAAAAGCGACATCTAATATTTGCACGAATCAGGCGCTCATCGCCTTGATGGCAACGGTCTTCATGACGGTCTACGGTAAGCAGGGGCTGCGCGAGCTGGCGGTGCAGAATCTGGCCAAGGCGCATTACCTGGCGGGCAAAGTGAAGCCCCGGTTCAGCGGCGGGTTCTTCAACGAATTCGTGGCGCAGGTGCCGGGCCGGACGGTAGACGAGTTGAATAAACAATTACTGAAGAAGAAAATTATCGGCGGCCTGCCGCTGGGCCGTTTCTACCCGGAACTTTCCGACAGTGTGCTGCTGTGCGCCACGGAAATGACGAAGCGCGCGGATATGGACGTAGTGGCCGACACCGTCTTGAGCACGCCGGCGCCCGCGGAGGTGACGGTATGATCGACAAAGTGCGGCCGCACCTTTCGCAAAACGAACTGCTGGTGTTTGAGCGGAGTTCCCCAGGCAAGAAGGCTTACCAGCTTCCGGATCTGGACGTGCCGGAAGTGGACCCTTCCGCCGCGCTGGGCGCAGGCAACGTGCGCGCCCGGATCGAAGGCTTCCCGGAAATCAGCGAAGTGGAAGCCATTCGCCATTTCACGCGGCTATCCACGTGGAATTACGCGATCGATTATGGCATGTATCCGCTGGGCTCCTGCACCATGAAGTACAACCCGCGGATCAACGAAGTGGTGGCGCGTACGGAGGCGCTGGCCTGGGCTCATCCGTATCAGCCGGAGGCGCTGGCGCAGGGTTCCATGGCGGTGATGGCGCACCTGGAAGCGGCTCTGGCGGAGATCACCGGGATGGACGCTGTGACGCTGCAGCCCGCGGCGGGCGCGCATGGCGAACTCACCGGGATTCTGCTGATCCGGGCGCTGCTGGAAAAACGCGGCAACCCGCGCAAGAAGATTCTGATTCCCGATTCAGCGCACGGCACAAACCCGGCCACTGCGGCCATTGCCGGCTACGCCGTGCAGAATATTCCGTCGAGCGCGACGGGTGTGCTGGACGTGGGCGCGCTGGAACAGATTGTCGACAAGGACGTTGCCGCCCTGATGGTGACGAATCCCAATACCCTGGGCGTGTTCGAAGAAAATATCATCCAGGCGGCTGAGATTCTGCACAAGAAGGGCGCCATGCTCTACATGGACGGCGCCAACATGAACGCGCTGGTGGGCATCGCGCGGCCAGGCGATTTCGGCGTCGACGTGATGCATCTCAACCTGCACAAGACTTTTTCCACACCGCATGGCGGCGGCGGTCCGGGCGCGGGTCCGGTGGCCGTCAGGAAGGTGCTGGAGCCATTTCTTCCCGCGCCGCGGCTGAAGCGGAGCGGCAAGAAGTGGGTGTACGACTACAATCGCAGGAAGGCGATCGGGCGGGTGAAGGCATACTACGGAAACTTCGGCGTGCTGGTGCGCGCCTTGGCCTATATTCTGGCGCACGGCGGCCCGGGTTTGCGCAACGCCACGGTGGACGCCGTATTGAACGCCGTCTACGTTCGCAAGCGGCTGGAGGCTTACTACGATTTGCCGTATTCGCAAGCCAACATGCACGAAGTGGTTTTCAGCGACGACCGCCAGGCCAAACTGGGCGTCCGCACCGGCGACATCGCCAAGCGGTTGATCGATTACGGCTTCCATCCCTATACAGTGAGCTTTCCGCTGATCGTCCACGGGGCTTTGATGATTGAGCCCACCGAAACGGAAGGGAAACACGAGATCGACCAGTTTGTGGACGCCATGATCTCGATTGCCGGTGAGATTGAAACCGACCCGCAGCTGGTGAAGACGGCGCCCCATGGGACCCGCACCAGCAAGGTGGATGAAGTGGCCGCCGCGCGCAAGCCGGTGCTGCGCTGGAAGCCATAATTCGGTGGGACAGACGATCGGTTTTTGTCGTCTGTCATTTTCGGTGAGCATGCAGCCTGACAGACGACAGAAACCGATCGTCTGTCCCACCTTGTCGTCTTGACGGGTCGATGCACCATGGAACAATCCGCAAACTCGAAGCAGACCGATCGCGCCGGGCTGCTAATGATTCTCGCCCTGGCCCTTCTGCTGCGCCTTCCGTTTCTGAACCAGGCGATTCAGGGCGATGATCCGGTGTATCTGGCCGAGGCGTCGCACGCGCTCATCGATCCGCTGCATCCCGATAACTCCATGTACGTATTCCGCGGAGTCGCGGTGGACCAGCGCGGCCTCTCGCATCCACCGATGGATGCGTGGATTCTGGCCGGCCTGCTGTCCCTTTTCGGCGATGTGAAAGAAGTGCCGTTCCATGCGGCGTACATTTTGTTTTCCCTTGCGGCGGTATGGGCCATGTGGTCGCTGGCGCGGCGCTATTCCCCGCGGCCATTCTGGGCGGCGCTGCTGTTCCTGGCGGTTCCCACGTTCGTGGTGAACGGCAACTCGCTCGAAACGGACCTGCCGTTTCTGGCGTTTTGGATGGCCGCCATCGCGCTGTTCTGCGTGGGCCCGCTGTGGGCTGCGGCGCTGGCTATGGCGTTGGCCGCGCTGACGGCCTATCAGGCCGTCTTCCTGACGCCCATCCTGGCCGTCTACGTGTGGCTCTTTTTCCGCAAGAGCGCGGCGCGTTGGGTCGCCATCCTGACGGCGCCGGCCGTCATCGCGTTGTGGCAGATCTACGAACGCTCCACCACCGGAGCCATGCCGGCCGCGGTCCTGATGGGCTATTTCCGTAGCTACGGTTTTCAGGCGTTGATGCCGAAACTCTCGAACGCCGCGGCGCTGTTCATTCATTCCTGGTTCATCGTCTTCCCCATGCTGGCGGCGGGCGCGCTGGCGCCGGCCTGGCGCCGCCGCCGGGAACCGGACACCTTGTTTCTGCTGGCCTGGATCGCCATCTTCTTCGGCGGCGCCGTGCTGGTGCTGTTTGCCGGTTCGGCACGCTACCTGTTGCCGATGGCCGCGCCGGTTGTACTTCTGGCATCGCGCCTGCCGCGCCGCTGGCTGGCGGCGGCCTTCGTCATCCAGATGACGCTGAGCCTGGGACTGGCCGTGATGAACTTTCAGCATTGGGGCGCGGTGCGGGCGTATGCCGCCTCACTCAGGCCGGCGATCGAAAATCACCGGGTATGGGTCGACGACGAATGGGGCCTGCGGCACTATCTGGAACAGCAGGGTGCTCTGCCGCTGCGCCAGTCGGAGCGGCTGCGCGCCGGTGACATCATTGTGTCGGGCGAACTCAGCCATGCCGTGAAGGTGAGCGCGCCGGTGGCGCAACTCACCCCGGTTGTGGAAGTGCGTCCCGCCATTCCGCTGCGGATCATCGGGCTGGAAACTGACTCCGGATATTCGAGCGCTTCCTTCCACCGGCTGTTTCCCTTTGGCATTTCGACGGGAGCCATCGACCGGCTGCGTGCCGTGCAGGTGGTGGACCGGCATCCGGCGCTCTCTTACCTGCCGATGGCGGCGCCCGAAGCGGCCGCACAAATTGTGAGCGGCATCTACAATCTGGAAGACCACTCGTTCCGCTGGATGTCCGGTTTGGGGACGGTGTCGTTGAAGAGCCCGGGCGCGGCCGCTGTGCTCTCGGCGCATTTCGGAATTCCCTCGCAATCGCCGGCGCGACGCGTCACCCTGCGGATGGACGGCAAGGAAGTAGCGTCGCAAGTGTATGCGGGCCCGGGCGATTACACACTGGAATCGGCTCCGGTGATACCGGCGGCGGGCGAAACGCTGGTGGAGATCGCCGTGGACCATACATTCAGGGCGCCGCCCGACGTGCGCGAATTGGGAATTGTGCTCAAGGGTGTTGGCTTCGGGAAGTGAAGCTCGGCGACCGGGCCGCGCCCTCAGCGCTCCCGGTCTGCACCGTGGTAGTCGCCGTACTCTTCGCCGTACGACCGGTCCGGCGCTTCCACAATCCGCATCAGTTCGCCATGGTCCAGCCAGTTCAGGAAGCAGCGCGAACAATCGTCAATCACTATATTCCCCGGTCCGCCGTAATAGTGTGTGTCCATATTGTGATGGCACTGCGGGCAGAGAAGATGCCTGTCGAGTTCCTTGGGGTTGGGTGAATGCGGCACACCGTGGTTGGTATGGCTCGCCTTCAATTCTTCGATCAGCGCCAGAAAGTTGCCCATGGGAATCAGCATGCCGCGGCATCGCTGGCAGGTGCGGATGCGCTGGCGGCCCAGAGTGGCATGCATCAGCGGCACCGCGCAGACCGGACACGGCGCATCTTCCGCCGGACCCAGGATGCGCACACCTTCATCATCCGCCTCGGGCAGGTAAATGGACTTGCAGTAAGCGCAAGTGAGGCTTTCCTGATCGCCTTCCAGGCTCAAGGGTGCTCCGCAAGAGGGACAGTTCATAGTCTCGTGGCCTGACCGCAACCGTGGAGCTTCTCACCGGTTTCGGTACGGCTCACTCTAACATGGACCTGCGCAGGTGCAAACTCCACAAAAGTTAGTGCCCGCATTAACTTCTAAGGCGAATGACGTAGTACGAAAGCCGTTTATGGGTCTGCGGAACTGCGGCAAAAGTCCCATTACTCAGGGAGGTACGACCAGGCCTGTGCTTTCTTGCCGCCTTCGCCGAACATTGGAGTAGAGAAAACAATGCGTAAAATAATTTCGATTTCCACTTTGCTGATTGCCGCGATGGCTGCCCATGCGGGTGTCATCGACGGCTCAGTCACGCTATCTGGCTTAGGCAGCGGCCAAGGTTGGAATGACGGCTCCTACTATACGGGTTACGTCACACTGACATTCAACGGCACGGCTTACACGGGCCTGTGCATCGATGCGTTGCACGAAGCCGAACCCGGCGCCACCTGGCAGGCGATCTATGTGCCGCTCACCGATCCTTCCATCGACTCCGTTCTGGCGACGTACTTCCCGGCGATTGCTCCGGCGGATTACACCCTGCTGCTCGAAGCGGATGTATTGGGTTATCTGGACATGGCTGGTGCCAGCGAGGCCACCACCATCGATCTGCAGCATGAAGTGTGGGGACAGTTTGACGATCCCAGTGTCTATAGCGGAGCGGCGCTGGCCGCGGCCGCGGTGGCGAATCCGCCCGGCTTTAGCGGATTCGGTCTCGTGATCGACGCCAACTACGTCAACGGCGGGACCGGATTGGAGCAGGCCTTTCTGATCGATCCGCCGTCGCCGGCTCCGGAACCTTCTTCAACCGTTCTGATTGGAATGGGCCTGATTGGCCTCGGCTTGACCCGTTGGGTGAAACCGTCCCGGCTGCTGGGCAACCGCCGGAACGCCGGCACGCAACAAAGCTCCTAACCGCGTCTTCAACGACCAATGTCTCGGAGGAGGCACCGCGGGGAGGCCCGAAGTTTCGCAAGAACGAAACTCGAGGCGCTTCCCGCTTTTCTTTTTTGTCCGATGGCTTGCCTGCCGCGTATTACCCACAGGGATCCTCGCCCTTGTAAGTAGACTTCACTAGCTCATCTAAGACAAGCATCTTAGTTGGGCGCCGCCTGAGATACTCCTTCGGTGTCAAAACTCAAGATCCATTACTCAAACAAGTACAGCCGTACCTATGCTTTCCGCGTGGTTTGCCGCACCATCAAATAGAGAAAACCATGCGCAAACCAATTGTGATCTTGACTCTGATGATTGTCGCTGTTGCGGGCCGTGCGGACACGCTGCCCGGCCCTGTGACGCTGACTGGATTAGGGAATGGACAAGGATGGAATGATGGCTCCGATTACACGGGCTACGTGACTCTGTCTTTCCAGGGAACGGACTATACCGGTCTGTGCATGGATGCTCTGCATGATGCGAGCCCCAACAGCACCTGGTCGGCGATTTATGTTTCGCTGTCCGATCCTTCCATCGACAACGTGCTCGCCGCCTATTTTCCGAACATCGCGCCGTCTCTCTACACTGCTTTGTTGCAGGCCGACGTGCTTGGGTATCTGGATCTGGTGGGCGGCAATCAGGCCACTTCGGTCTCCGTGCAGCATGAAGTGTGGGGCCAGTTCGATCCGGCCGGTTACAACGGCACGGCTTTGGCGGCGCAAGCGGCCGCCGGGGCGGTCAGCCTGGCCAACTTCGGCCTCATTGTGGACGCGAACTATCTCAACGGCGGGACCGGATTGGAGCAGGCTTTCCTCATCGACCCCTCTCCGGCTCCGGAACCTTCGGCGGCTGTGCTGATCGGCCTGGGCCTCATCGGTCTCGGCCTGATGCGCCGGTTGCCGTGTTTTCGAGCCCTTCTCGGTCGCAAACTCAACGAAATCTAGACAAGGAAAATAAAATGGCGTCCACAACCGGAATCAGCCCAATGGCATGTAGCGTCCCGAACAGCCCTTCCCTGAACTGGCTGAGTCTTGACCGTCTTCGCGAACGGCATCTGGCGGTCGAGAAACTGATCTGCGCGTTGGAAGAGTATCAGCGGGCGGAGATAAAAAAACCCGGAGCGCGGAAGCGCCCCGGGCGTGACAGCCTGCGATGCCGCCAGGTTTATTGCGGCCGCATCCAGATGTCTTCCAGCACGTTGACGGAAGAGGTATAGGTCTTCGCGCCAACCGTGAGTTTCACCATATAGACACCGGGTTCGACGGGACCATTGGCCGCATTACCGCCAAATCCGCCGCCGCCGCCGCCACCACCGCCGCGGCCCCCCATGACGAAGGGCTCGTTGCCGGCGCCACCGCCGCGTCCACCACCACCACCACCACCACCACCACCACCGCCACCACCGAAGTTAGCTCCGGTGCCGGCAGCCTGGGTAATTACCTGCTGCGCGTTGATGGGGGTAGCCGGTGTTTCGGCTGCTGCACCCGTGGTCCCTGCTGCTGCCGGGGTAGCAGGAGCGCCGGCCGCCGCCGCGGCGCCGCCGCGTCCGCCACCGCCGCCGTTGCGTCCCGCGCGTGCGCCTCCGGCGGCTCGTCCGCCGGCCGCGGTAGTGTCGGCAGCCGGCGCCGCCGCACGCTGTAGGTTCCAGGGGAAGGAATTCATACCTGCCTTCAGGTCAATCGTCTGAGTGGCCACCACCGTGGTGCCCTGCAGGAATTCCAGTTTACCCACGCCCAGGTCGCCCTTGGCCCAGACGTGCACGTGCGCGTACCCCGACGGATTCTTCCCGTGGAAATCGCGGTTCGTGGGGGAGCGGGTCGCCGACAGATCGTTCTTCCACTGAATGGCCGGCCGTGGTTCAAACAACTCCAGGTCGGAAGTGGGGTTCCGTTTGTATTGCTCCAGCGCCGTAATGTCGTCGGCAATCCAAATCGAACGGCCGTGGGTGGCCACAATCAGATCCCGGTCGCGCGGGTGAATCAGAATATCGTCCACCCGGACGCTGGGAAGGTTGTTCATAAACCTCTTGAACGTCTTGCACTGGTCCACGGTCACGTACAAGCCGAATTCCGTGCCCACGAAGAGCAGGTCCGGGTTGTCGTAATCTTCGCGAAGAGCGTTAATGTTGCCCTTCACGGGAAGGTCGCCGGTGACGTTGGTCCACGTCTTGCCGTAGTCCGTCGTCTTGAAGATGTAAGGCTTCCAATCGTCGTTGCGGTGGTTGTCCAGGGCCACGTAAGCCGTGCCCGGGTCAAAGTGCGAAGGTTCGATGCGCGAAACCTGCACCCAGCCATGCGGCGCCGGAGGCGGATTCTTGATGTTGCCGGCCACGTTGGTGAACGTCTCCCCGCCATCCTGGCTCACCTGCAGATTGCCATCGTCGGTGCCAATCCAGATGACGCCGGGGCGGGAGGGTGATTCGCGAATCTGCGTAGACAGGGAACTGGCGGCATAACCATCATGCTTGGAAGCCATCGGCTTGTCGCCGGCAACACCCATAATGGCCTGTTCCGGCGCCCAGCGGCTGACGTTCTTGCTGAGGTCCGTCGGGTTCATCGTCCACGTGTCGCCGCGGTTGGTCGACTTGAAGAAATATTGCGCCGCCATGTAGATCACCGCCGGATTGTGCGGTGAGATTTCCATGGGCGCGTTCCAGTAGAAGCGCAGCGGGTCGACGTTCGGGGGCGCGTTCATCACGTTTGAGGCGCCGCCGCGTCCACCACCACCGCCGCCGGCCCCGGCCGGCTCGGCCGCCGGAGTGCTTGTGATCGGCACTGCTCCGCCCGCCGCGGCCGCCGCGCCCGTGGCCTGCGATTCACCGCCGCCCACGGCCGCGGCTCCCGCGCGTCCGCCCACATTCGGCCTGATGCTTTTTTGCGTGCCGTTGCGCAGGTCATGCCGCGACATGGCGCCATCTTGCGATTCGCCGTAAACGATGGCCCAATCCGTGGGATCCTGCCGCGTGTAGAAACCGTCGCCGCCCGCCACCGTGTACCAGTCGTCGTTCGCCGGTCCGGTCCCGTTCCGGAGCGCGCTCGGGCCGCACCAGGCGTTATTATCCTGCAGTCCGCCGCACACCCAATAAGGACGCCGCATATCGGCCGACACCTGATAGAACTGGCCCACCGCGATATCGTTGTGGAAATCCCAGGTTCCTGGTTTCCCGCCGTCGTTGCTGTTGTTGAATCCGCCGTCGTGGCCAATCCAAACCTGGCGGTCGTCTTTCGGGTTGATCCAGATGGCGTGATAGTCCGTGTGCGCGCCATTCATCGGATACCAGGTCTTGCCGCCATCCACCGACACCCGGCCGGGATTTCCGCCCGTGAAGAGCTTCATGTCGTTGGCCGGATCCACGCGAATCTGGCTGAAGTACATGGGGCGCTCATTGCAAGAGCTCATCTGCTTCCATGTCTTGCCGCCATCGTCGCTCCGGTAGACGCCATCGCCATCGGGGTTGGGAGCCGGAGTCGCTGCCGCTCCTCGGCCGCCGCCAGCGCCTCTGCCGCCGGTCCACACGGGATCGGTGCCAGCCGGGCAGGCGCCGCCGCCTTCACCACCGCCAGCCCCGCCGCCGCCGGCTCTTCCGCCGGCCGCTTGCACCAACTGTACGCTGGTCAGGGTGCCGGCCGTCACCGCCGCCGTTAGTTCCGGGCCCGTCACCGTGCCCGCGGTTACCGCTCCACGAAGCTGTTCCGGCGTGATGGTGCCTTTCGCGAATCCGTCAATAATCTGCGCAGACGTCATGCCAGTTGGAGGTGGCACCGTCGCTGCTGCTGCGCCGCCGCGTCCACCACCGCCACCGCCCCCGCGAGCCGGACCGCCGTCATCCGCCGTGCCGCTGCCCGTGCCGGCGCTCGCGCCCGCTTCCACCTGCGCGTAAATCGTGCTGGACTTGGCGCGGTAGACGGAAATCGCAATGCGTCCGAAAGTGCCGTCCTTCGGCTTCGGCCAGCCTGCACCATCCAGCTTCGTCCAGGTGGTGCCGCCGTCGGTCGTCTTCCACAGGGCGCTGTTGGCGCTGCCGCCGTTGTATCCCCACCAGGTGCGCCGGTGCGAATAGGAGGCCGCGTACACAGTCTTGGGGTTCGAAAAATCGATCGCGATATCGGTAAACCCGGTGTCGTTGTCGATGAACTTGACGTTCTTCCAGGTCTTGCCGCCATCCGTCGTCTTATATACGCCGCGTTCCGGATTGGGGCCAAACAGGTGTCCAGTGGCCGCCACATAAACGATATTCGGATCCGTCGGGTCTACCACCAGGCGTTGAATGGATTGCGTTTCTTCCAGCCCCAGATGGGTCCAGTGCGCTCCGCCGTCCGTTGTGCCCCAAACGCCGTCGCCAATCGACGAACTCTGGCGGTTGTTCCCTTCGCCCATGCCTACATAGACTACTTCCTTGTTCGACGGCGCGATGGCGATTGAGCCGATCGATTCATTCGGCTGATTGTCCATCATCGATTTCCAGAAGTTCCCGCCATCGGTGGACTTCCACAGTCCGCCCGTGGCGAACCCGATGTACATCGTCATCGGATCCTGTTCGGCTCCCTGAATATCGTCCACGCGGCCCATCATCACGGCCGGTCCGATGGAGCGGAACGAGAAACCCCGTAGCAGAGGATCTGTCGATTCATTGACCGGAGTGGCCGGAGCCTGTGCCCCTCCACGCCCCTGTCCAAATAACATGCTGGCAGTGCAAAAGACTGTAGCAATGACGATTAACGACGAGCAACGGCTGCGCAAAAGCGGTGCGCGCATTCTTGTAACCCTCCCTGAGGTTGACTTCTGATGGATTGCGATCATGGACACTTTATCACAAACGACCAGTGCTAGTATTAACAACCGTTGCCGCGTCCCCGCATACAAACGGTACTTTACCCGCAACGGGGCCTCCGAAACCTGTTACGGAATTGCAATTTGATGTGGCAGAATGAGCGTAGTACCATGCGTGACAGGACTTCGGCTTTTCAAACAGCCGTATTTATTCCCAGCCCGCATCTGAGCGACGCGGTGAACGGCCGCATCGTCCAATCGGAGATTGAAGGCGGAGTGCATCTGCGGGATCTCACGCCCGGCACGGTCCTGGAAGTGCGCACCCGCAACCGGGCCTACACTATTCAATATCGCGGTTCGGGCCAGGCTTTGATTTCCGGCCATCCGGTTTTCTGCCCGGAGCCGGTGCTGGTGAATATCCACGGTTCCACCTGGGGCGGCTCCATGCTCAAGGAACGCTACATCGGCCGCGGCATGTGTCTCGAATTCGGACACCCGGCGCATCAGCCCATCACCACCTCCGTGATTGTGGAAGTTCGCGAGAGCCGCCCGAAGGCGGCTTGAAAGTCATTCCAAGCCCCGCTGGGGCGGTAGATCATCGCCCAGTGCGCGAGCACTGGGAACCCATGAGAAAGAGCAAGCCCCGGGACGGGGCCGAAGAACCGCGCCGAACAGGATTGCGCCCTATGGCTGATGTATGCGGCTCGCTGCAATGCCTCTGCAAGTGAACCTCAATTACTCCCCACGTAACCCCAGCCGGCTTGAAGCACGCTAAGCTGTTGATTCAGATTGAGAGGTCTTTTTATGAGTCTAAATTCGCGAATCTCTCGCGCCCTGATCGCTTCTTCCTGCGCCGCCCTGCTGCTCAGCGTGCCGCTGCGCTCCGACGAAGGCATGTGGACCTTTGACAACCCGCCGCTCAAACAGTTGCAGGAAAAATACCACTTCACGCCCACCCAGCAATGGCTGGATCATGTCCGCCTCTCTTGCGTGCGGTTGAACGACGGCGGATCGGGCTCTTTCGTCAGCGCCCACGGCCTGCTGCTCACCAACCATCACGTCGCCCGTGGTCAGTTGCAGAAGAACTCCACCGCGCAGAACGATTACATCAGGAACGGCTTTTACGCCGCCACGCCGGACCAGGAAATGAAGTCGCCGGACCTGGAAGTGAATGTGCTCGTCTCGTTCGAAAACGTCACCGAACGCGTGGCCGCCGCCGTGAAAAAGGCAGCCAAACCCGAAGAGGAATTCGCCGCTCGCCGCGCCGTGATGGCTGAAATCGAGCGCGAGAGCCAGCAGAAGACCGGCTTCCGCTCCGACGTCGTTACCCTTTATAACGGTGGCGAGTATTGGCTCTACCGCTATCAGAAGTACACCGACGTGCGGCTGGTCTTCGCTCCCGAGCAACAGGCCGCCTTTTTCGGCGGCGACCCCGACAACTTCACCTATCCCCGCTACGACCTGGATATGGCCCTGTTCCGCGTCTACCAGAACGGCAAGCCCATCGAGAGCAAAGATTACTTGCAGTGGAATGCCGCCGGCGCCGCCGATAACGATCTGGTCTTTGTGGCCGGCCACCCCGGTTCCACCGCGCGTCTCGACACGGTCGCGCAGCTCATCGCCGTCCGCGATCTCACTACACCCGTCACCATCATGAATCTGAAGAACCGCATCGCGGCGCTCGAGCGCTATTCCGCGTTGGGTCAGGAACAGGCGCGCCAGGCGGGCTCTTCCATCTTCAGCCTCAACAACAGCCTGAAGGCCTATGAGGGCCGCTACAGCGGCTTGCTGGACCCCCGCGTGATGGCCGCCAAGCAGAAAGACGAAGCCGATTTCCGCGACAAAGTGATGGCCAATCCGCAATGGAAGGCTGCTTACGGCAGCGCCTGGGATACTCTGGCCGCGGTGGAAAAAGAAGCCGCTCCTCGCACCCGTCAGCGTCTCCTGCGCTCGCTCGATTCCAGCTTCGCCGCGCTCTCTACAACCATCGTGCAGTATGTCGCCGAGATCAGGAAGCCCGACGGCGAACGCCTGGGCGGCTATCATGATTCGCAGCTCGAATCCACCCGTCTGCGCCTCTATTCGCCAGCGCCGGTGTATCCGGAAATGGAAATCGCGCGCCTCACCGCTTCACTCGAACTCGCCCTGGCGGAACTCGGTCCCGGCGACGCCTTTGTGAAGACCGTGCTCGACGGCCGCACTCCCCGCCGTGCCGCCACCGACCTGATCAACGGCACCACCCTCTCCGATCCAGCCGTTCGCCACAAGCTGGTGGATGGCGGCGAAGCGGCCCTGGCGGCTTCCACCGATCCTCTGATCGTGCTGGCGCGCCGCCTCGACCCCAGTCGCCGCGAACTCAACAAATGGTTCGAGGATCACGTGCAAAGCGCCGGGCAGCGCGCCGGGGAACAACTCGGCAAGGCGCGCTTTGCCGTCTACGGCAAGTCCACTTATCCCGACGCCACGTTCACGCTGCGCCTTTCCTACGGCCAGGTGCAGGGCTACCCCATGAACGGCACCAAGGCGCCCGCCAAAACCACCCTGTTCGGTCTATACGATCGCGCCGCCGGCTTCAATTACGAGGGGCCGTTCTATCTGCCCTCGCGCTACCAGGAAGGCCGCGACAAGCTCAACCTGGCCACACCGTTGAATTTCGTCACCACCAACGACATCATTGGCGGCAATTCCGGTTCTCCGGTAATCAACGCCAAGGGTGAAATTGTCGGCCTGATTTTCGACGGCAACATTGAATCCCTGGTCGGCGACTTCGTCTATGACGGCGCCGCCAACCGCGCCGTAGCCGTCCACACCGCCGCCATGACCGAAGCGCTGGGCAAGCTCTATGGCGCCCAGGGTCTGGTGGCCGAACTCACCGGCAAGTAAGGTGGCGTGGGCGGTTCCGCCCGCGCGCCACATTTTCGTCGCAAGCCGCTTAGCAAAGTTTCGATATCGCCGGCCGGTGGGACAGGCCATCGCCTTCGCGGCCTGTCACCCTTCACTGGCCACGCAACCGCCAGACGACAAGAACCCACGGTCTGTCCTGCCAGCTCGTCACGGTACACTGAGAATCCATGTCGATTCTCGATTTCCTGCTCGGCCGGCCGCTCTCCTCGCGTGAGGAGCAGGGCCAGCGGATCGCCGTTCTGGCGGGCATCGCCGTTTTCGGGCTGGACGCGCTCAGCTCGGCTGCTTACGGACCGGAGGCTGCCCTCACCGTGATGCGCCCCCTCGGTGCGCTGGGCAATCAATATCTGCTGCCCATCAGCCTGGCCATCATCGCCCTGCTGACCATTGTCTTCTTCTCCTACCGCCAAACCATTGAGGCTTATCCGGGCGGCGGCGGATCGTATACCGTGGCCCGAGAGAACCTTGGCGCGAAAGCGGGCCTTCTGGCCGGGTCCGCGTTGATGATCGATTATATTTTGAACGTCGCCGTGGGCATCTCCGCCGGCGTGGGTGCGCTGGTTTCCGCCGCGCCATCGTTGCAGCCCCACACTCTGTTGTTGTGCCTGGGAACCCTGGCGGTAATTGCTTTGATCAACCTGCGCGGCCTGCGCGAAGCCGGCATGATCTTCATGGCTCCCACTTATTTATTCGTCGGCTCGCTGGTGGTGGCCATCCTGGTGGGGGCTGTCAAAACGCTGGCGTCCCGGGGCTCGCCCATGCCGCTGGTGGCGCCGCCCGTCTTTGCTCCGCAGACCGTCGCAGTCGGATGGTGGTTGATGTTGCGCGCCTTCGCCAGTGGATGCACGGCCCTTACCGGGGTGGAAGCCGTCAGCAACGGCGTGACCGCGTTCCGCGAACCCGTGGTGGAAGCTGCGCAGCGCACGCTCGCCACCATCATCGGGATTCTCGTGGTCCTGCTGGGCGGCATCGCCTGGCTGTGCCAGGTCTACCATATCGGCGCCACCGATCCCGGAGCCGCGGGCTACCAGAGCATGTTGTCGCAGTTGCTGGGAGCGGTTACCGGCAGAGGTCCGTTCTATTACTTCGCCATGTCCTCCATCGTGCTGGTGCTGGTCTTATCCGCTAATACTTCCTTTTCCGATTTCCCCAGGGTCTGCCGCGTGATTGCCGAGAATGGGTATCTGCCGAATTCCTTCGCTTTGCGCGGGAGGCGGCTGGTCTACTCGCAGGGCATCATTGTGCTGGCCGTCGTCTCGGGGCTGCTGTTGGCGCTCTTCGGCGGCGTTACGGACCGGTTGATCCCGCTCTTCGCCATCGGCGCATTTCTGGCCTTCACGCTGTCGCAGGCCGGCATGGTGGTGCACTGGAAGCGCACCGGCGGCCCACATGCGCGGCATAGCATTGTGATCAATGCTGTGGGAGCCGTGGCCACTGGCCTGACGGTCGTGGTGATTCTGGCCGCCAAGTTCATGGAAGGCGCGTGGGTCACGGTCCTGCTGATCCCCTTGCTGCTGGCCACCATGGTGGCTGTGCGCCGCCACTATGACTGGGTGGCGCAGCAGATTGCCGAGCCGCTCGAGTTCAATCCGGGTAAACCCAATCCGCCGCTCGTCGTGCTGCCGGTGCAGCGCTGGAGCCGCGTTGCGGACAAGGCCCTGCGGTTCGCGCTGAATCTCTCAGCGGACGTGCTGGCCCTCCACATTGAATGTGAGGAGAGCGGCCGTCTGATCGAGCAGTGGCAGGAGCACGTAGCGCGTCCCGCGCGGGAATCCGGCCTGCGGGAGCCAGCGCTATCGGTGATCCCATCTCCCTACCGCCTTGTGGTCACGCCCATTCTGATGTTCATCCTAAACCTGGAACGCGTGAATCCCGGCCGCATCGTCGCGGTGGTGGTTCCGGAATTGGTGGAAAGCCACTGGTATCATTACTTGCTCCACAACCAGCGCGCCAATCTGCTGAAGGCGCTGTTGCTGCTGAAAGGCACCGGCCGCATCGTGGTCATCAACGTTCCGTGGTACCTGGATCAAAAGCAAAGAGGGGATTGACGAGTTAACTTTTCCTGCGAATGCTTTGACCGCGGCCGCCGGATACGGCATCGTTTCCGAGCCGCGACGGTAACGGAGCGAGACGCCCGTCGACATTGCCATGCAGCCTCGTAGAGAGAGACAATTACCCGGTCGCAGGCCTAATTCGGAATAAAAATGCTTTTCGCCGACACCACTTCGCAGCTGGCCGGCAAGTCCACCGGCGCGGGCGACTTGGTGAAGAATGCCAGCCCTCTGTAGCTCACCAGGTATTGATAGTTCTTTGTAAAGACGCCGCCCTGCGCGGAGACTACCAGCGGATTTTCAATGCGGCGCAGGATCTTCGAGAATTCTTCCGGCGCCAGCGATACCAGCACGCCCGATGCCTTGATTGCCTGGGCAATCGCCGCTGCTGCCGCCGCCGCTGCTCCGCCTGCCGCTGCCATGCACCCAGTCTAGCGCGCCGGTTGTTGTTGTGTCATGCAGTGCAGCGCGCCCAAGCCCCAGATCAACTCCGTGCAGTTGATGCCGGTCACTTCGCGGTCCGGAAACAGGCGCGCCAGCGTGTGGAGCGCCACGCGGTCGTTTGGATCGTTGAACGTGGGCACTAACACCAGGCCATTGGCGATATAGAAATTCGCGTAGCTCGCCGGTAGCCGCCGTCCATCGAAAACCAGCGGGCGCGGCATGGGCAGCTTCACCACTTGCAAACCAGCTGCGCGCAGCAGCGTGTAATTCTCACGCAGCGCGCGGGCATTGGCGTCGGCCGCATTTGGCTCCGCCGCCACCACCGCCGTATCGGCCGCCACGAAACGCGCCAGATCGTCCACATGCCCGTGGGTATCGTCGCCGGCAATTCCGTTTCGCAGCCAGATCACCTCCGCGATACCCAGATAATCATGCAGTGCGGCTTCGATCTCCCGGCGGCTCATTTCCGGATTGCGCGCCTGCACATCGCTCAGCAGACATTCTTCGGTGGTCAGCAGCCGGCCCGCGCCATTGACATCGATACTGCCGCCTTCCAGCACCATGCCCGAAGCGAACAGCGGCAGCTTCAGCCGTTTCGCGACGAAGGCCGGAACCATCGCGTCCTTTTGCCAGTCGTCATACTTCGCCCAGGCGTTGAAGCGCCACCCGGTGGCCGCCATCTCGCCGCGCCCGTTCTTCACGAAGATCGGACCGTAGTCGCGTGTCCACACGCGGTTCGTCGGGCAGGTGTAAAATTCCACCGCATCCATTGCCGCGCCCACCTTGCCCAGCACCCGGCGCGCCTGCGCTTCTTCCGCCTGCGCCCCGACCAGAATGCGAACCTTCTCCACCTGGCTCAGATTGCGGACAATCTCGCCATACACCCACGGGATGGGCGTAAAGCGGCCGGGCCAGTCGCTGCGGTTGTGCGGCCACGCAATCCACGTAGCCTCATGCGGCTCCCATTCCGCGGGCATGCGGAAGCCGCGCTGGTGCGGCGTTTCGAGCAACTTCGTCGACACTAATCCGTCACCCGGTTCAATATCGGACCATACGCATCAATGCGTCGGTCGCGCAGAAACGGCCAGTTGCGGCGCGTGTCTTCAATGGCACGCGGGTCGCACTCGATCACCAGAATTTCTTCCTCGCTGTGCGACGCCTCGGCCATCACCACTCCGTGCGGATCGCAGACAAACGAACCGCCCCAGAACTCCAGTCCCTTTTCCGCCGGGCCTTCGAAGCCCACGCGGTTCACCGCCGCCACGTACAGCCCGTTGGCGATGGCGTGGGACCGCTGGATGGTCCGCCAGGCGTCGTGCTGTGCCGCGCCATACTGCTGCTTCTCCGCGGGATGCCAGCCAATCGCAGTGGGATAAAAAAGCACCTGCGCTCCACCGAGCGCTGCCAGCCGCGCCGCTTCCGGATACCACTGGTCCCAGCAAACCAGCGGCGCCACGCGCGCATAGCGCGTGTCGAAACAGCGGAAGCCCAAATCGCCCGGAGTGAAATAATATTTCTCGAAATACAGCGGATCTTCCGGAATGTGCATCTTGCGATAGATGCCCAGCAGCGTGCCGTCGGCGTCCGTCACCAGCGCCGTATTGTGATACACGCCGGCCGTCCGCCGCTCGAATACTGAGCCGATAATCACCACCTGTAATTCACGCGCCAGTTGCGCGAAGCTCTCGCTGGTTGGCCCGGGGATAGGCTCCGCCAGGTCGAAAAACTCGGGGCTCTCTTCGCGGCAAAAGTACTGCGAGCGGAATAATTCCTCGACGCAAATGATCTGCGCGCCGCGGGCCGCCGCCTCGCGGATTTTCCACTCGGCCTTCGCCAGATTCTCGTTCGGATCTTTCGCGCAGGCCATCTGGATCAGGCCGATGCGGAATTTCGCTTGCTGCACATCCCTATTGTAGCGGCGTATCATTGCAATTTGATTCACCCCACACTGGTCCTCTTCGATATCGACGGCACGCTCACCCGCCGCGCCGGTCCCCATCACCGCCAGGCACTGGTCGAAGGCATTCGCCGCGTCACCGGCCTGGACACTACCACCGAGGGCATCCCCGTGCAGGGCATGCTCGATCCTGTGATCCTGGCCGAAATGATGCGCCGCGCTGGCGCGCCGGCCCAACAGATCCGCAGCGCCATGCCCCAGATCCTCACCGCGGCCGAACGGTATTATTTGCGCGTGGTTCCGGACCTGCGCCAGAAACTTTGCCCCGCCGTGGTTCCGGTGCTCGATCGCCTCACCCGCCACGGCGTCCTGCTGGCGCTGGTCACCGGCAACCTGACGCGCATCGGCTGGCGCAAGCTGGAACGCGCCGGCGTGCGCCACTATTTCCGCTACGGCGCCTTCGGTGAAATGGCTAAGACTCGCGGCGGCCTGGCCGCCTGGGCCATCGCCGAAGCGCGCCGGCGCGGCTGGACGGACGCCCAAACCGCCGTTTCCCTGATTGGCGATGCCACTTCCGACATCATTGCGGCGCGCCGGAATTCCATCCGCTCCATCGCCGTTTGCACCGGAATCACGCCCGTCGAAGAGCTCGTTCGCGAGAAACCGCACATTCTGCTGCGAAATCTGCGTGACCTCCGTCTGCGAATGGTGGAAACTAAAGTAGGCTCAGCCGAAAAGGCTGGCCCGCCGGAGCCGCCGCGCGTTTCTCGTTGAGCCGTCATGATCAGGTCTCCCTTGTTGCTCGGCCTCTTGTTGTGCCATGCCGCCCTGGCGCAGCAGTATGCCATCTCCACATTCGCCGGCGGCCTGCCGCCCATCACCCCCGCCGCGGCCACCGCCGCCTCCGTCGGTGACCCGCCGCGCGTCGCCGCCGATTCCTCTGGCAATATCTATTTCCCCAGCCTGCATTCCATCTTTAAGGTGGATCGCGCCGGCACGCTGACGCGCGTCGCCGGCACTGGGCGGCCCGGGTACTCCGGAGACGGCGGCGCCGCCACCGCCGCGCAATTCCAATACCCCGATGGCATCGCCGTCGATGCGCAAGGCAACCTTTATGTTTCCGACCGCACCGCGCACGTGATTCGCAGCATTTCCGCGGCAGGCACCGTCACCACCATCGCCGGCACCGGCGCCAGCGGCTTCTCTGGCGATGGAGGGCCTGCCACCGCTGCCCAGTTCAACACTCCCGCCGGCTTGGCTGTCGATTCCTCCGGCAACCTCTACGTCGCAGATTCCGGCAACAACTGTGTGCGGCGCATCTCCAGTGGCAGCGTCACCACCTTCGCCGGCAACGGCTCCGTCGCCCAGGCCTTCGGCGGCGACGGCGGAAAGGCCGTCAACGCCTTTCTGAGCGGCCCTTCGGGCGTGTCCGCCGACCCCCAGGGTAACGTCTATATCGCCGACACATTCAACGATCGCGTCCGTGTCGTTAGCGCCGGCGGCATCATCCAGACCTTCGCCGGAAACGGTCTCACTGCGCCCGTCACGGATAATGTCCCGGCCGCCAGTTCGGCGCTCTTCCTGCCGGTGGATGTCGCCGCCAGCCCTTCGGGCGCGGTCTATATTGCCGATTTCGGAAACAGCCTGGTGCGTGTGGTGATAGCCGGCGCCATCTCCACCGCCGCCGGCAGCAGCGGCGGCGCGCCCATCGCCAGCGGACAGACCGCCATCTCCGTGCGCCTCAATGGACCCACCGGGTTGGCGCTCGATCCCGCCGGCAATCTCTATTTCGCGGAAGGTTCTCTCGGCACGGGTTCCGGCCTGGCCGGCGGTGATTTCCGCATCTGGCAAGTCACCGTGGAGGGCCTCTTCTTCGCCTACGCCGGCGACGGCTGGGAAAGTTTCTCCGGCGATGGCGCAGCCGCTTCGCTGGCGCAGCTCAATGCGCCCGCCGGCCTGGCCCGTGATTCCCAAGGCAACATTTATATCGCCGATTCCGCCAACCACCGGGTCCGCAAGATCACTCCCGATGGCAACATCACCACTGTGGCCGGTAACGGCCTGCCTGGTTTTTCTGGCGATGGCGGCCCCGCCATCAACGCGCAATTGAATGCTCCCCTAGCAGTCGCGGTGAATGCCGCGGGCGATCTCTTTATCGCCGATTCCGCCAATAACCGCATCCGTGAAGTGGATACCCACGGCGTCATCGGCACCTACGCCGGCAACGGCAACGCCGGCTTCTTCGGCGAGGGCATCGTCGCCCTCAACGCCGCGCTCGATCAGCCGTGCGCCCTCGCGCTCGATTCTTCCGGCAATCTCTACGTGGCCGATTCGCTCAATCACCGCGTCCGTAAAATCGATGGCGGCGACACCATCACCACCGTCGCCGGCACCGGCACGCCGGCTTCGAGCGGCGACGGCGGTCCGGCCATCAACGCGCAACTCGTCCTGCCGGTTGGTGTCGCTGTCGACGCGTCGAACAATATATATATTGCCGACCGCGGCGCGGGTTCCGTTCGCAAGGTCTCAGCCAGTGGCGTCATCGCCACCATTCCAGCCGGCTCGTTCAGCGCACTGCAAAGCGTCGCCCTGGATTCCGCCGGCAACCTGCTACTGTCCGATTCCATTGCCGGTCAGATTCGTCAGGTCACACCGGCGGGCGTCGTCCTGGACATTGCCGGCAACGGAACGTGCTGCTATTCGGGCGATGGCGGCGCGGCCGTGCTGGCGCAGTTGAACCAGCCTTGGGGAATGCTGACCGATGGCGCTGGCGGTCTCTACATCGCCGATTCCGCCAATAACGCCATCCGCCTGCTGCGGCCCGCGTCTTCCACGCCTTCGATCGGCGCCGTCGTCAATGGAGCCGCCAATCTGACGGGTGCCATCGCGCCCGGTGAGATCGTCGTCATTTACGGAAACGCCATCGGGCCGGCTTTGCTAGCTCAAAATCAAGCCTCTGGCGGTGTGCTGGGCACTCAAGTGGCGGGCGTCAGCGTGCTTTTCAACGGCGTCGCCGGTCCCATGATTTACGCCTCCGGCGCACAAGTCTCGGCCGTCGTGCCCTACGGCGTTTCCGGTTCCACGGTGCAGGTTGTGGTCCAATACCAGGGCGCCGCCAGTGCGCCCGTCTCCGTTCCGGTGGCTCTTGCGGCGCCCGCGCTGTTCACAATCAACTCCACCGGCCAGGGTCAGGCCGCCGCGCTCAACCAGGACACGTCTCTCAATTCCGCCGCCAATCCAGCCACGCCTGGCAGCGTGATTGTTCTGTACGCCACCGGGGAAGGCCAGACCACGCCCGCCGGCGTGGACGGCAAAATCGCCCCATCGCCCGCGCCCAAACCGCTGCAGAACGTCACCGTGACCATCGGCGGCCAGAACGCCGTCGTCAATTACGCCGGCGGTGCGCCCGGCATCACCGCCGGCCTGATGCAGATCAATGCCGTCATTCCCCTGGGCACGCCTTCTTCGAGTGCCGTGCCGGTGAGCATTAGCGTGGGCAATCTCTCGAGCCCCGCCGGCGTCACCATCGCCGTCCTGGCGCAAACGCCCAACCTGCCGTAAGATCGTGAGTTGGGAATCCTCGAATTCATTCCGGCCGACAGAAAGCTGCTGCGGTTCGTCTCGGACGACCCTGCGGAGTTCGCCGAAGCGTACAACGCTCGTCTTCATGAGCTGTCCCAGCCCGTGGCGCAGCAGAGCCTGGCCTTCATGAAGACCTTTCCTTATGAGACCGGGCCCGAATGGTTCGGCTACCTCGTGGTGGAAGCCGAGACGCGCCAGATGGTGGGCACGTGCAGCTTCAAAGGACCGCCGGCCGAAGATGGCGTCGTCGAGATTGCATACTTTTCCTTTCCCGGTTTTGAAGGTCGGGGCATCGGCACCCAGATGGCGCGCTTCCTGGTGGAACGTGCCGCCACGCTGCCTTATGTCACCGCCGTCGTTGCGCACACCGCGGCCGAACTGAACGCCTCCACGCGCATTCTCGAAAAGATCGGCATGCAGCTCACCGGCGAAGAGGAAGAAGAAGGCATGCCCGTGTGGCACTGGCGGCTGCCTTCCTTCAAGCCCAGCCAAAGCTAAGAAAACAAGCTAATTATCCTATTTAGTCTACACCCCATAATTCTGCTTGCCAATAGGCGAAGAAAAAGCGAAAATAAGGCATGGGACTGGTAGGCATCGCCCGGCTGGCTTCGCGGAGCGAACTGCTCGAAGCCAGGAACCAGGTTCAATATTTCGAAATCCCCACGCGCAGCATTCTGAACCGCACGCGTCCGGGGATGCCCTTTCAATGGACCATCAACCCGTACCGCGGCTGCGAATTCGGCTGCAAGTATTGCTATGCCCGCTATACGCACGAGTTCATGGAAATGACCCCGGAGGATTTCGAAGAGAAGATCTACGCCAAAACCGCTACCGCGCATCTGTTGCGGCAGGAATTAGGCCGCATCGATCGCGCCGACCACATCGCCATCGGAACCGCGACTGACCCGTATCAACCCGCCGAGCGCCGCTACGGACGCACCCGCGAAATTCTCGAAGTCTTCGCGCGCGAACGCGGGCGCCACATCGGCATCACCACCAAGGGCGACCTGGTGCTGCGCGATCTCGGTCTGCTCCGCCAGATTGCCCGCGCCAATGTGCTGGCGGTGCATCTCACCATCACCACGCTCGATGAAACGCTGGCGCGTCAGCTCGAACCCCTGGCGCCGCGTCCGGACCTGCGCTTGGCCGCCGTGCGCAAATTGAGTGCCGCGGGAGTTTGCGTCGGCGTCTTTCCCAGTCCCGTTCTGCCGGGTCTCACCGATAGCGAAAAATCTCTCGACCGCGTCGCCTATGCCGCGAAACAGGCCGGTGCGATGACCTTCGGAGGCAGTCCGCTGTTTCTGGGCGCCGCCGCGCGCAAGGTCTTCCTTCCCTTCTTGGAACGCGAGTATCCGGAACTCGCGCCGCGCTATCGCGCCATGTACGATGGCCGCGTTCATCTGGGCCGCGCCTACAAAGAAGCCCTGGCCGCCCGCCTGGACCGCGTCCGCGACCGCTACGGTCTGGCTTCCGGCTGGATTGAATACCGCCCCGAATTGTGGGACGGCCAGGAACAAGGCAATCTATTTTCGCTACAGTAAAAGCGGGGCCGCGACTTGTCGCTCGACCGTAAGGGAGCGTTACCCGCACCGGCACTGAATTGACGATTCCCTCAAGGAACTCAGTCTGCCCCGGCAAGAAATCTTTTTATGAACCTGGCGGATTTCGATTACCACCTGCCCGAAGACCTCATCGCCCAATCCCCGCCCGCCGACCGCGCCGGCGGCCGCATGCTCGTGATCCACCGCTCCACCGGCCGTTGGGAAGACCGCCAGTTTCGCGACCTCCCCGAGTATCTTCACCCCGGCGATTGCCTGGTGCTCAACGATTCCCGCGTCTTTCCTGCCCGTCTCTTCGGATTCCGCACCGGCGCCAACCTTACCGGCCAGGTTGAGGTCTTTCTGCTCCGCGCCGTCAGCGCCGATGGCCGCTGTTGGGAAGCGCTCGTCCGGCCCGGCCGCAAACTGCCCGTGGGCGAACACATCTGCTTTACGCCCGAACTGGAAGCCGAAATCATCGCACGCGGCGAATTCGGCCAGCGCACCATCCGCTTCAGCGGTCCGCCGGATCTCTTTGCGGAGTTCGAGAAAATCGGCCACGTCCCGCTGCCGCCTTACATCAAGCGCGCCGACGCCGCATCCGACCGCGAAAGCTACCAGACCGTTTTCGCTCGTGAGAAGGGATCCGTCGCCGCGCCCACCGCCGGCCTTCATTTCACCCACGAAACGCTCAACGCCTGCCGCGCCCGCGGCGGCGCCGTGGCTTACGTCACCTTGCACGTCGGCCTGGGAACCTTTCAGCCTTTGCACACCGAGCGTGTCGAGGAAGCTCATTTGCATACTGAGCGCTACAGCATTACCGAGCCGAATGCCGCTCTGATACGTGAAGCGAAACGCCTAGTCGCCGTCGGCACCACCAGTGTGCGCACTTTGGAAAGCGCCGCGGCCGGCGCGTCCGCCGGGGAAACCGATATCTTTATTTATCCCGGTTATCAGTTCCGCGCCGCCGGCGCCGTGTTGACCAACTTCCATTTACCCAAAACCAGCCTGCTGCTTCTGGTCTGCGCCTTCGCCGGAACCGAGCTGGCGCTGGCCGCATACCGCCACGCCGTCGACCAGCGCTACCAGTTTTACTCCTACGGCGATTGCATGCTGATTGTCTAGGTGGGACATGGTTTAGAGGGCCTATTCCGGCTTCAGGGTAGCAGGCAGGATTGAAGGGTTTGGGGTTCTTAACGGCTAAATTATTGAAGATTAAGGAAAGAATACTTGTGAACGGGCGGATTTTCTGGCCAGGGTCTAGGCAAGCTTTTTAGCTTGCCCGTAATTTTCTAACGCGTGGGCGCCTCCTCAATCGCAAAAGGCCTTCTGCTCATCCCGTCTCCCTGCTACCCTGATCGGTACCAAACAATCGAGGAGGACCCCGTCATGAAACTGAATCGAATGATTTGGATTGGAGCACTCGTCACAGCGCTTCTTTCAGTATCCGCGGCTTTTGCTCAGCCGGACCCCGCTGCGGCCAACCGGCCGGCCGCACCCCGCATTCTTTCCCCGGAGATTCATCCCGACCGCACCGTCACGTTCCGCTTCTATGCTCCCAAGTCGAGCGAAGTCACGTTGAACGGAAGCTGGGAAGGTGGAACCGATCTCAAAATGACCAAGGACGACCAAGGCGTCTGGTCCACCACCATTGGGCCGATGGCTCCGCAACTCTGGGGCTATTGGTTCCTGGCCGATGGCGTCAAGGCTCTCGACCCCAACAACGGCGAGACCCAGCGCGACGGCAACCGCTACGACAACCTGCTCATGATTTCCGGTCCGGAGTCCGATCTGTGGGATTTCAAGGACGTCCCGCACGGAACCATCGAAGAAGTCTGGTTCTCTTCGCCCACGCTGAAGCAGGCGCGCCGCCGCATGTATGTCTACCTGCCGCCGGATTATAAGGACACCACCACCAGGTATCCCGTACTCTACCTGCTGCACGGCGGCGGCGGCGACGAAGACGCGTGGACCGTCATGGGCCGCGCTCCCATCATCATGGACAACCTGATCGCAGCCGGCAAGGCCAAGCCCATGATCGTCGTCATGCCCAATGGCAATGCCACTCAAACCGTCTCCCAGGGCTTCGGCTTCGGCCCCACGCCCGCTCGCCAGCAAGTGGTGGCCCCGGCGCCGCCGCCCGTTCAGGCCGCCCAGGCTAACGGCGCCCCGGGCGCCGCTCCGGCTGCCCGGCCGCAACAGCCCGCGCAACCCTACGAAGGTTCCTACCCGCAAAGCCTGGTCAAGGACGTGATCCCCTTCGTCGAAAAGTATTATCGGGTGATCGCCAATAAAGACAACCGTGCCATCGCCGGACTTTCCATGGGCGGCGGCCACACCATCACGGCCACCGACAACAACCCCGGCGTGTTCGGCTGGATCGGCGTGTTCAGTTCCGGACCGCGCGGCGGCGTGGACGATGCCATGAAGAAGCAACTCGCCGCCGTGAAAGCGGGCGGCGTCCATTTCTACTGGACCGGCGCCGGCACCACGGATATGGCGCACGATGGCACGGTGAATCTGGAAGCCGCCGTGAAGGAACTCGGCTTCAAGACCTCCTACAAGGAAATCCCTGGCCGCCACTACTGGTTCCTGTGGCGCGACTTCCTAGGCGACTACGCTTCGATCCTCTTCAAGTAACTCATCGCGGAACGGGGCCCTGCTCGGGGGCCCCGTCACCGATCTTCGTGGCGCACGCACTCCTGCGTGCCGCGTCGGCATTCTTGCCGACGCTCATTGCAGCCCATCGTCCCGATAACAGCCTGCCCTACTTCTCTGTTACCCTCGTCACCGCGCCTTCCGATGCCGACGCCACCAGGGCGCAATACTTCGCGAACACCCCGGTCTTATACCGCACCGCCGGCTGCTTCCACGCCGTTAAGCGCGTGGCTATTTCCTGCGGCGGAATGTCCAGGTCGATCGTCCCGCGGTCCGCGTCCACAGTGATCGAGTCGCCTTCCCGCACTACCGCGATCGGTCCGCCGTTAAATGCTTCGGGCGACACATGCGCAATCATGAACCCGTGCGTCGCGCCGCTGAAGCGCCCGTCGGTCACCAGCGCCACGCTGTCGGAAAGGCCCGCGCCGACAATCGCTCCGGTCACACCCAGCATCTCGCGCATCCCGGGACCGCCGCGCGGTCCTTCATAGCGGATCACCACCACGTCACCGGCGTTGATCTTGCCATCGGTGACGGCCTGCATGGCGTCTTCCTCACGCTCGAAAACACGCGCCGGGCCGTGGTGTAGTTTCTTGTCGTGGCCCGCCAGCTTGATCACGCAGCCCTCCGGCGCCAGGCTGCCGCGCAGTATCGCGATGCCGCCGCGCGGCTTCAGCACCTTGTCGAGCGGCAGTATCACGTCCTGTCCAGGTGTCTCATGCGCGTCGGCGGCTTCCTCGGCAAACGTGCGCCCGGTCACCGTCATCGTGGTTCCATCAACCAGCTTGCCTTCCAACAACCGCTTCGCAATGACCGGAATCCCGCCCGCCGTATCCACGTCCGCGGCCAGGTAGCGCCCGCCCGGTTTGATATCGACGAACACCGGAGTGCGCGCGCAGATGCCGTCGAAATCGTCAATCGAAAGCGGCACTTCGGCTTCCCGTGCCATGGCCAGCAGGTGCAGTACGGCATTGGTTGAGCCGCCGCTTGCCGCTACACCGGCAATGGCGTTCTCGAATGCCTGCCGCGTGCAGATGTCGCGCGCGCGCAGGTTGTTGCGCACCGCATCCATAATGATGCGCCCGCAGCGCTCCGAAACCGCTTCCTTGCGCTTGTCCACTTGCGGAACGGCAGCCGTGCCCATCGGCGCCAGGCCGATCAACTCCATCACCGTCGCCATCGTATTGGCGGTGAATTGCCCGCCGCACGCGCCCGCGCCGGGGCAGGCGTGGTCTTCAATGTCCAACAGTTCCGCGTCGGAGATGCGCCCGCGTGCATGCGCGCCCACGGCTTCGAAAACGTCCTGAATGCTAATGTCGCGCCCGTTGTGCCGGCCCGGCAGAATCGAGCCGCCATACAGAATCACGCCCGGAATATTCAGCCGCAGCATGGCCATCGCCGCGCCTGGGATGGTTTTGTCGCAGGCCACCAGCGCCACCACGCCATCAAACATGTGGCCGCGCACCAGCAGTTCAATCGAATCCGCAATCACTTCGCGGCTCACCAGCGAAGTCTTCATGCCTTCCGTGCCCATTGTGACGCCGTCGGAAATGGCGATGGTATTGAATTCCATGGGCGTGCCGCCCGCCGCGCGAATGCCGGCCTTTACATGGACGGCCAGTTCGCGCAGGTTGTAATTGCACGGCATGGTTTCAATCCAGGTGTTGGCCACTCCGATAATCGGTTTGGCCAGGTCTTCATCCGTGAAGCCGATACCCTTGAGCATGGCGCGTGCCGGAGCGCGGTCCCGTCCCTGTGTGATCGTATAGCTGTTGAGTTTCATGGTGGAAAAGATTAGTGTAGCGCGGTGGACTATGAATCGATCCGCATGCCGCGAAGCGGGCTTAGGAGAACAGACTGCTCCAGGAGGAATCCAAGTGCATCCAGCGGCGCGCACTGTAGCTATTGATGATCTCCGGAACGTGCAGCAGGCCGTGGCCTTTGGCGCAGGCTGTTGCGGGCCGGCACCATCGCCAAGCCGTTCGGCGCCGAAATCACACTGCTCGATCTGGCTACGCAGCATTCCGGTTTGCCCCGTGATCCCCCAACCTCCGCATCATCGACCGCGCCAACCCGTATGCTGCCTATCACGCGTCCGATCTGTACCAGTACATCGCAAGCCGCGGCGTCCGGAGGCCGCCTGAACCCCGATTCGTTTATATCAACCTCGGGTTTGGGCTGCTGGGCTAGGCGCTGGCCCTCCGTGCCGGAACCAGCTGGCCGCGTCTGGTGGAGCAGCAGGTTATAGGCCCGCTCGGCTTGAGAGACACCGTAGTGTCGCTTTCGCCCGAACAACAGAGCCGCTTCGTACCGGGACACGACGCCGCCCATCATCTCGTTCCTGCCTTTGACCTGGACGCCATGGCGGGCGCCGGAGCGCTTCGTTCCACGGCCGGCGACATGCTCACTTACCTGGAAGCCAACCTTCACCCGGAGACGCTCGCCGCCGCGGACGCCGCCGGGCCGGGGAATGGCCGCACCCTGGCCGCGGCCATCCCCATTTCTCACGTGCTGCGCGCGGACATGGATTCCGGCGTCGGGCGCATTGCTCTGGCCTGGCTGTACGACCCCGCTACTGGAGCTTACTCGCACGGCGGCGCTACCTACGGAAATAGCGGCTACGCCACTTTCAACCCGCGGGAAGATTACGCAGCAATCGTTCTTTCCAACGCCGTCGGCACCAGCGATGTTTCCGCCGACGTGCTGGGCGTGCATGTGCAGTCCAGGCTCACAGGCAAGCTGGCCGTTTTGATCGCCCATATGACCATTCCCGCCAACCGGGGCGGCATCGGCATTCAGCTTCGACTGTTCGCGGCGTACTGGATCACCATGCTGGCGGCCGGCGCGTTCATTTTCTGTTGCGTGCTGGGCGTCCAGGGCCTGGCTGCGCAACCGCTGCCGCGGCGATTGTTTCTGCGGGCTTCGTCAGTGCTGCAACTGGCGGCGTTCCGCGTGCTTGTCAGCGTGTACTATCTGCAGCCCATTCTGGCAACGCCGGATGCGCTGCTGGAGGCACAGGGGCACGGGTGGCTGGCGTGGTCGCCGTCGTATTGGTTCCTGGGTTTATTCCAGAAACTCAGCGGATCCCCGGCGATGGCCCCGCTGGCGCGGCGCGCGTGGATTGCGCTGGCCGTTGCGGTCACCGTTACGGGCGTGGCTTATGCGCTCTCCTATTTCCGCACGCTGCGCAAAATCGTGGAAGAGCCCGACATCGTGCCGGGCGCGCGCCGCGCCATCTGGCTGCCGCGTTTTGGCAATGCGCCGCAAACCGCCATCGTGCAGTTCAGCATCCGCACCCTGATGCGCAGCCGCCAGCATCGCGTCATTCTGGCCTTCTACCTGGGCATGGGTTTCGCCATGACCATTTTCCTGCTGCGCAGCCCAGGCATCACTTCGCGCATCCTGGAAACCACGGCCGCCGGCTCATGGCATGAAGTCAGTATCCCCATCCTCGCTTCCACCCTGGTGATGACCATCTTCTGGGTTGTGGGAACGCGCGTGCTATTCTCCCTGCCCATGGATCTGCCGGCCAACTGGCTCTTCCGCATCACGGCACCGCTCGCCGGCACTCAGTATCTGGCCGCTGCCCGCCGGTCGTTGCTGATGCTCTCGGTCGCTCCGGTTTTGCTGGCTACCGCCCTGATGTGTCTCTCTTTGTGGCCGTGGTTCCCGGCGCTGGCTCATGTTGCGGCGGTCGGCCTACTCGGAATGATCCTGACGGATCTCTTGATATATGGCTTCCGAAAAATTCCATTCACGTGCTCCTTCCTGCCGGGCAAATCGCAAGTCCACATGATGATTCTGGGAGCGCTCTGCCTGCTGTACTTCAGTTTGTTCGCCGTCAAGTATGAGCGCGACGTACTGGCAAGCCCTGCCGCCAGCATGGCGATGCTTCTCATCTTACTTGCCGCGGCCGTTTACGCCCGGTGGCGCTCCGTCGCGTTCGCAAAGTCAGAGCCGGCCTGGCTGCGGTTTGAAGATGTTCCCGCTGACGAGATCCTGGTGTTAGGACTGGTGCAGCCCACGGACAGCCTGGCACAGCGTGACGGTCCGCCGGGCCTGCAGCCTAACGGGCTGAACTGATGGCGACGGGTTCCGCGGGGCTTGCGTCCTTCTCTTGGACGGGGCGCCTTGACGAGGCGGCTTCGCTGTCCGAAACCGAGGTGGGAAGTGCAGCCGGCATCGGGAGCGATGCTGGATTGGGAGGAATGGTGTGTATGGCCGAACGAAGCCAATTATCAGCAACCGGGGATTTTTCTTTGGGTTGACAGGGTGAATCGGGGGCAGTTCGCGGTTTTTGCATGCGGCGGAGTTCGGCGAGCGCGCGGGCGTAGCGGGTGTCTTCGACGGCCAGACGGCGCTGCACCTGGATCAAGATTGTGTTGGCCGCGGAATCGCGCACCAGGGCCAGGAGATTCGGTGCGGATGCTATCAGGCTGGCCTCCACACGGCTCCAGCGGTGCTTGTGCCATTGCGAGAGGATCATGGCCCGGACGAGCCATTCCTCGGCAAAGTTGATGGGGCGGTATTGATCGAGGAAGGCCTGGGTGAGTGATTCGAGCTCAGCGGGGCTTTCCC